>WNFX01006268.1_pt1 | contig 14264 bp, 12 predicted proteins | sample 5400111 | NCBI WGS metagenome assembly WNFX01 (sample SAMN13153363, study PRJNA577476) | soil metagenome | isolation source: 40 cm soil or saprolite under grassland replicate 1 | place: USA:California | collected 2016-06-15 | reverse complement strand
TGCCGACTCCTCCCGGAGGACGCCGGTCGGCTCGCCCTTCTCGTCACGCGCGACGACGCCGCCGTGGACCTCGAGATCTCCCTCGGCAAGGGCGAGCGCGGCCGAGTTGAGCCAGAGCGAGTGGTAGTCCTTCGCCCAGAGGGCGACCGGAGTCGATCCTGCGACCTCGTCGAGCGCCTGCCTCGTCGGCTGGATCTCCCAGGTTGCGGAGCGCCAGCCGGTACCGCGGATCCAGTCGCCGTGACGTGGATGAGCCCGCACACGCTCGAGGCACTCGGCCACCGACGACGCCCCGTCCAGCGTGACGTCGCGCCGGGCGAGCGACCAGGTCGGGAAGTGGACGTGCGAATCGGAGAAGCCGGGTAGGACCGAGCGCCCTCCGAGATCGATCACCTCGGGGCTCGGCAACGCTGTCTCGTGCGTTCCGACTCCGCCCGCGATTCGGTCGCCGGCGAGCGCGAGCGCTCGCGCCAGCGGCAGCGCCGGGTCCATCGTGCGCACGACGCCGTTTTCGAGAATCATTGGGCGGGCACTGTATCCCGAGGAGTGAGTATGGAAGAGCTCCGGCCCGGACTCTGGACGTGGACAGCGCCGCACCCCGCCTGGACGCCGGAAGAGGGCGGTCCGGACGGCTGGGAGCGGGAGGTCCGCTCGTATGCATATGACGCGGGCGACTCCCTCGTCCTCTTCGATCCGCTGGTCTCCCCGGACGAGATCGAGGAGCTCTCCGCAGGTCGTCCGGTCGCGATCCTGCTCACCTGCGGCTCGCACGGCCGGAGCGGCGCGGAGCTCGTCGAGCGCCTCGGCGCGACGCTACACGCGCCTGTTGCGAGCGTCGGCGAGCTCGGACCTGCGGCGGTCCCGTACGAGCTCGGCGAGGACCTCCCCGGAGACGTCGAGCCGCAGGTCGGCGGGTACCCGGACGAGGCGACGCTCTGGCTGCGTGAGCACGCCGCGCTCGTCGTCGGCGACGTCTTCCTCGCAGGCGAGCGCGGCTTTCGGGTGCAACCCGACTCCTGGCTTGCGGAAGGCCTGACCCACGACGATCTGCGTGAGCGCCTGCGTCCGCTGGTCGAGCTCCCCGTTGAGATCCTGCTGCCGACCCACGGCCATCCGATCCTCGAGAACGCGCACGAGACGCTCGAGAGCGCGCTCGACAGTTAGCGCGCAAGATCCGAATCCGCTCGTGCGGATTCCGATCGCGCGAAAATCCCTAAGCGCGGCCCGCGCAGCGCCCGCGACGTGTGCTCAGAGAATCACGCTCTGCCACGCCTCTACACTCCGCGCGTGCCTTGGGAGCCGCTTTCCGAGGAGCAGCTCGAGATTCGTGAGCTCGTCCGCACGCTCGCGCGCGAGCGCATCGCGCCCCGTGCCGCCGAGATCGACGCCTCGCACGCGTTTCCCTGGGACGTCGTCGAGCTCTTCCGCGAGCACGGGCTCTTCGGGCTCTTCTTCGACGAGCAATGGGGAGGGACCGGAACGGGCACGCTCGTGTCGCTCGTCGCCGTCGAGGAGGTCTCGAAGGTGTGCGCGACGAGTGGGCTCGTCCTCGCAGTGCAGGAGCTCGGCTCGCTCGCGCTGAAGCTCGCGGGAAGCGACGAGCAGAAGGAGCGCTACTTGCCGCGGCTGGCCTCCGGCGAGTGGCTCTGCGCGTATGCCCTGACCGAGGCGGGCTCGGGCTCGGACTCGGCGGCGATGCGCACACTCGCGCGGCGGGAGGGCGACGACTACGTGCTCGACGGCTCGAAGCGCTTTATCACGAATGCGGCCGTCGCCAGCCTCTACACCGTTTTCGCGAAAACCGATCCCGCGGCTGGCCACTCGGGCATCTCCGCCTTCGTCGTCGAGTCGGATACGCCGGGCTTCGAGGTGGCGCGGCTCGAGCCGAAGATGGGGATCGCCGGCTCGACGACGGGTGAGCTCCTCTTCGAGAGCTGTCGCGTGCCCGCGGAGAATCTCCTCGGCGATGAGGGCGAGGGCTTCAGGATCGCGATGCGCGTCCTCGATCGCTCGCGCCCGGGAGTCGCGGCGCAGGGGCTAGGCATCGCCCAGGGCGCTACGGACTACGCCCTCGAGTACGCGCGCACACGCGAGACGATGGGGAAGCCGATCGCGGAGCACGAGCTTGTCGCGGCCAAGCTCGCAGACATGGAGACGCGCTGCGAGGCCGCCCGCGGCCTGCTCTACCGGTTCGGGCGAATGGTCGACGAGGGCGCGCCCGAAGCCGAGCTGACGAAGGCTTCGGCGATGGCGAAACTGGCCTGTACCGACGCTGCAATGTGGGTCACGACCGAGGCGGTGCAGATCCTCGGCGGCTACGGCTACATCAAGGAGTACCCCGTCGAGCGCATGATGCGGGACGCGAAGATCACACAGATCTACGAGGGCACGAACGAGATCCAGCGGCTGGTCATCGCGCGCGAGATGCTCCAGGAGTCACGCGCGTTCCTGCTTTCGGGCGTCGCATAGAGCCGTTATCCAGTGCAGCTGGCTCGAGGGCCGAAGGGCGATTCATTCGCCCGCAGGTCAGGTGTGGTCGGTGCTCTGCGCGAGCCAGAAGGAGGGGGCTCGTAGGGGAACCATGGGTTCCCCCACGCTGACTAGGGATTGGCCTGCCCGCAGTGCACGAGTGCGTTCAGGCACCCATTGACGAGCCGCTTCAGCTGCCCGGGGTTCCAGGCGTTGAAGAAGTCCGCGTGCGCGCTGAACTGGCCCATCGAGGAGAGCGAGAACTCGGAGCCGCCCAGCGTCGGATAGCGGTAGATGAGCTCGATTGCGGGCACCGCTACCGGATGCGTCGACGGGCACTCACCCCGCAGCGCGTATGCCATATGGCTCTTGTGGTCGGCGCTGTCGAGGTTCTGCCCATCCCAGCAATCCGGGAAGCGAACGTGCAGCCGCAGGAAGGAACCGTGCACGTTCGGACAGGCGAGCGTCCCGCGGCGGTAGTAGATCGTGGCACTCGTCGGCAGGACCGGGTTCGTTCCCTGGAGGAGCGTCGGCATCCAGTAGGCGGCCGTGTCCGCTGCCCGGCGGCAGGTCGTCGCGCCTGCGCGCAGCGATCCGAAGGTCGAGAACGCGTCCGTCGTCGCGTTGGCGACGAAGCTGTGGTCGTGCGAGGCGCCCGGCTGGCCCGGGAACACGATGGGATCGTCCGGCGCTCGGTGGGTGAAGCGACAGTTCTCGACGAAGTTGACTCCGCGCAGATCGGCCCGCGTGACCGGCATCGCCGGCTTGCCCGCGTAGGCCGCGGGGCCGAGCAGTGGCGCAGCGACCACGACGGCCGCCGCGGCCAGGAAGAAGAGCGCTGTTCTCACCTTCTCCTACCTCCCGTGCGAAGAAGAGACTCCGCGCCAAGTCAGACACTGAGGCGTATGCATTCGTTGAGCGATCTGTGCGCCCGCCGTAAGCATTCGGTTCGAATCGCACCTTGCCACCTCTGCGCCAAGGGAGTTGAATCGCGAGAGTCGATCGAAAGGAGCCCTCGTGCCCACGTACATCAGCCTCATCAACTGGACGGACAAGGGCGTCGCGTCGTACAAGGACACGCTCGACCGTGCCGAAGCCGCACAAGCTGTCGCGGCCAAGTTCGGCGGGAGCCTCGACGCGACCTACTGGACGATCGGCCCCTACGACGTGGTCGGCATCTCCACGATGCCGGACGACGAGTCGGCGACCGCCTTCGCGCTCGCGCTCTCGTCGCAGGGCAGCGTCCGCACGACGACGATGCGTGCCTTCAGCGCGAACGACTTCCGCGAGATCATCGACAGGATCGGCTAGCGGAGCCGGCTGCCGACTATCCGGGCGGCGTCGCCTTCGGATAGCGGTCGCGTATCTCGTCGACGTAGGCGGCGAGGCGGTCCGCCACCGCGCGGTCGCGGATCTCCAGTACGTTTTCGGCGTTCCGCTCGCCGGAGCGGGAGAAGTTGAAGCTGCCTGCGAACGAGGTGTCGTCCGCGACGACGACCTTCGCGTGCATGAAGTCGTGCAACGAGCTCGGCGTCCACTGCGTCGAGACCTTCCCGCTGAACTCGCCCTCCTCGAGCACCCTGCGCAGGAGCGGGATCTTCCAGGCGCTGACGCCGTTCGTCTGCCACTGTGAGAAGACCTCGTCGACCTGCGTGTCGTCGATCACGCCCGCGATCGAGGAGCGCTTCTCGTTCAGCGCCTCGACCAGGGTCGCGAGGATCGGCCCGGACGAGAGCACCGGCGAGGCGATGCGGACGCGCTCGTTGGCCTTCCCGATCGCCTTTGCGACGCGATGGGCGAGCGCCTCTCCGTGCTCGGGGCAGAACCAGGCGCGCACCTGGGCTCCGTCGACCTGCTCGGGCCGGGGGTCGACGTTCCCCGAGTGCTCGACCTCGCCGCTCGTCCAGAGCTGCTCGAACGCGAGCTTGTACGCGTACGCGATCGGCTGCGAGGCGACGGTGACGATGACGTTCTCCTGCCGGGACCAGGAGTCGTCCGTCCAGTTGGTCGACCCGGTCCAGACCGACTCGCCGTCGCGCACGACGATCTTGTGGTGCATCAGGTCGGGCACGCCGGCCACGCCTCGCGTGGGCACGGGAAGCGCCTCGATCGCCTCGGGGACCGTCGCCGGCGGCGGCGGGACCGGGATCGGACCGGGATGGGCGACGTTGTAGAGGAGCCGGACGGCGACGCCGCGCTGCACGGCGGCCAGCAGCGAGGCGAGCACGAGGCTGCCCGCGTCGGTCTCGAAGCGGACGTCGTAGAGGGCGATATCGAGGGAGCGGGTCGCCCGCGCGAGAAAGCCGGCGATGCGACGGGCGACGTCAGCTGGCCGCTGCCCGCCGTCCGTGAGCGTCGTGAGCTCGATCTCCGCGGGCGGCGGCGTGAGGTCGCTCAGACCTGACTCCGGAGAGAAGCCTTGTACGCGCGCTTCTGCGCCTGGTACTCGGCAAGCGCTTCGGCGGAGTCGACGTCGCCGAGCGTCGGGTGTCCCGGTACGAGCTCTTCGGCGACCGAGACGCCGAAGCGCTTCGCGAGCACGGAGCCGAGCGCCTTCACCTTCATCTCTCCGAAGCCCGGGAGCTCCTCGATCCGCTGGCGGAGATCGTCCGAGTCGCTGGCCTCCGTCCACAGCCGCTCGGCGCGCCCGTCGTAGCGCTCCGTGACGAAGGCACAGAGCTCCTGGGTGCGGCGGGCCATGTTGCCGGGGAAGCGGTGGACGGCCGGGCGCGCCCGGAAGACCTCGTCCAGGCGGGCGGGGTCGGTCGCGGCGATCGCCCCGGCGTCGAGCGTGCCGAGCCGCTGCTTGATCTTGAGCGGGCCGGAGAACGCGCTCTGCACGGAGACCTGCTGGTCGAGCGCGAAGCCGATGAGGAGTGCGAGCGGGTCGGTCGCAATGAGCGCGTCCGCCTCGGCGTCGCCGGTGAAGTGGAGTGCGGCCGGCTTGGTCGTAGACATGCGGGTGATGCTACTCCTCGCCCACTCGTCGTCCCCCTTTGAGACGGCGCCACTCCACCGGCGGCGACGGCACGGCCGGCATAGCGAAACGCTGCACTGGGACGTGACCCAAGCGGCCTCGCCTTTAGTCGAAACCTGCCGCCACACGCTCGGCGATCGCTGCAGTCGTCAGGTTCGTGTTCGCACGCGGGATCGTCGGCACGATCGAGGCGTCGGCGACGACGAGCCCCTCGATTCCGAACACGCGGCAGTCGCTGTCGACCACCTCGCCCAGCGCGCACGTCCCAACTGGGTGGAAGTAGTTGCGCACGGTCTCCCGCACGTAACGCTCCGGGTCCGTCTGGCCAGGGTGGATCTCCTCCGCGAGGAGCTCGCGCAGCGGGGCCGTCGCCGCGAGCCGGCGCGCGACGTCGATCCCATCGAGAAGCGTCGTTAGATCCTCGTCGCGCGAGAGGTAGCCTCGCTCGACGACGGGCGCTTCCCGCGGATCGGTCGAGCGCACGCGCACGGTTCCGGTCGAGAGCGGCTTCATGTGAAAGACGAGGGCGTAAGCCTCGTAGCGTCCGGTCGATTCGGCGTTGCCAAGCCAGGTCAGCATGTGCAGGTCCCAGCTTCCCGGCTCGCAACGGCTGCTTGCAGCCTTGAGTACCACGTGCGGCTGGAAGAGCGCGTGCTCCCGCTCGTGCGCTGCTGTTTCCGAGTCCAGACGGATGGACGGCTTCCAGCAGACATCTGTCCCGTAGTGGTCGAGCAGCCGGTCTCCAACGGGCAACGCGGCTGCGACCGGAATGTCGAGCTGGGCGAGCTCCGACTTCGGGCCGATCCCGCTCCGCACGAGGATCGATGGGGAGAAGTACGCACCCGCGGCGAGGATCACGGTGCCCGCATCGAAGCCGCGGCCATCTGCTGTGACGACGCTCGAGGCACGCCCTCTCTCGATGACTATTCGATCGACGAGCGTCTCTCCCTCGACGACGAGATTCGATCTCGTCCGGGCCGGGTCGAGGTAAGCGAGCGCCGCGTTCCAGCGCTTCCCCCCGACCACGTTCGCCGGATAGGGGGCGACACCCACCGGCTGCAGCGGGTCGTTCGGGTGGTCGAGGAGCGGGAACCCTGCCGCCATGGCAGCCTCGACGAACGCGCGATGGAAGGGTCCCGGCTCGTCCGTGTTGGCGCGCGCGGTCCGGAGCTCGGTCCTGGCGAGATCGAGGAAGGGGCCGAATCGCTCGTGCCTCCACTCTTCGCCCCACTCGTCGTAGTCGGCCCGCGAGCCCTCGAGAACCGCACACGCGTTGACGGCTGACGACCCTCCGACGAGACGACCGCCCAGCGAGCGCTCGTCCTCGCCGCCCGCTTCCCAGAGGTTCGTGGACGGCAGCGACCGCGCGTCGAGGATCTCGTCAGGCCAACCACCCTCCGCGAGCGGGCCGTAGTCCGGGCCGGCTTCGAGGAGGCAAACCTGTCGATCCGGGTTCTCGGAGAGGCGTGCGGCGAGCACGCACCCTGCAGTGCCTCCGCCCACGACGACGACGTCGTAGCGCACGGGCGGAGCATAAGACGGGCGGTACCCTCCGTTACGTGGTTCCGCTCGACGTCTTCTCGCCGCGGACGAGGGAGTGGTTCGAGCGCGCGTTCAGCGCTCCGACTCCCGCGCAGGCTCTCGGATGGCCGGCGATCGCGAGCGGCAAACATGTCCTGATCCAGGCGCCGACGGGATCGGGGAAGACCCTCGCCGCCTTCCTCATCGGCATCGACCGCCTCGACCGCTCCGCGGGCGACGGGCTCCGCCTGCTCTACGTCTCGCCGCTCAAGGCGCTCAACTACGACGTCGAGCGCAACCTGCGGAGCCCGCTCGCCGGAATCGGCTCGAAGCTCTCCGTGGCGGTGCGCACCGGAGACACACCCGCCGACGAGCGCCGGCGGATGCTGAAGACGCCGCCAGACATCCTCATCACGACCCCCGAGTCGCTCTTCCTCCTGCTCACGTCACAGGCGCGTGAGACGCTGCGTTCGGTCGAGACGGTGATCGTGGACGAGGTGCACGCGGTCGCCGGGACGAAGCGCGGCGCGCACCTCGCGCTCAGCCTCGAGCGCCTCGAGCGCCTGGTCGAGAAACCGTTCCAGCGGATCGGCCTCTCCGCGACCCAGCGACCGCTCGCCGAGATCGGTCGCTTCGTCGTGGGAACAGGCCGAGAGATCGAGCTCGTCGACGCTGGTACGCAGAAGGAGCTCGATCTGGAGGTCGTCGTTCCGCTCGAAGACATGCGCGAGCTCGACGCCACGGTCACCTCGCCGGACGAGGCCCCAATCGTGGACGGGAGCGGCGGCACGACCGGGACCGGCCCGACATCCCGCTCGATCTGGCCCTCGATCTATCCGGCGATCCTCGAGCTCGTTCGAGCGCACCGCTCGACCATCGTCTTCGTCAACAACAGGCGGCTCGCGGAACGGCTCGCGATACGCCTGAACGAATTGGCCGACGAGGAGATCGCGCGCGCCCACCACGGATCGCTCGCACGGGAGCAGCGCGTGCTGGTCGAGGAGCTGCTCAAAGCGGGGAAAATTCCCTGCCTGATCGCGACCTCGTCGCTCGAGCTCGGGATCGACATGGGCGCGGTCGATCTCGTGATACAGGTCGAGAGTCCGAAGTCGGTCGCCCGCGGGCTGCAGCGAATCGGGCGCTCGGGTCACACGCTCGACTCGGTCTCGAAGGGCCGGATCTTCCCCAAGTATCGAGCCGACCTGCTCGAGTCGGCCGTCGTGGCGCGGGCGATGCGTGAGGGCGCGATCGAGGAGACGCGGATTCCACGGAATCCGATCGACGTCCTCGCCCAGCAGGTCGTCGGAATCTGCGCGGACGAGGAGGTCCCTGTCGGGGAGCTGCACGAGCTCGTTTGCGCCGCCTACCCGTTCGCCGACCTGACTCGGGCCGGCCTCGAAAACGTTCTCGACATGCTCGCCGGGCGCTACCCGTCAGACGAGTTCGGCGAGCTCCGTCCGCGGATCGTGTGGGATCGGACGAAAGGCGTCGTGCGAGGCCGGACCGGGGCGAGGATGCTCGCGGTGACGAACGCGGGCACCATCCCCGACCGCGGTCTCTTCGGGGTCCATCTCGTCGACGGCGGGGGGAGGGTCGGCGAGCTCGACGAGGAGATGGTCTACGAGGCGCGGGAGGGCCAGACCTTCGTGCTCGGGGCGTCGACCTGGCGGATCGAGCAGATCACGCGGGACCGCGTGCTCGTCTCGCCCGCGCCCGGTGTGCCGGCTGTGGCGCCGTTCTGGAAGGGCGAGGGCGTGGGTCGGCCCGCGGAGCTCGGCGAGCGGATCGGCCGAGCCACACGCGAGCTGGCAGCTCTTGCCGACGACCGGGCGACGACGGTGCTCGAGCAGGACTACAACCTGGACGAACGCGCGGCCCGGAACCTCGTGACGCTGCTGCGGGAGCAGGAGGCCGCGACGGGCGTCCTCCCCTCCGACCGCTCGATCGTCGTCGAGCGCTTCCGCGACGAGATCGGCGACTGGCGAGTCTGCATCCTGACGCCGTTCGGAGGCCGGGTACACGCGCCATGGGCGATGGCCCTCGGCGTGCGGCTGCGCGAGACGCTCGAGCTCGACGCGCAGTCGCTCTGGTCGGACGACGGGATCGCCCTCCATTTCCCGGACGCGGACTCCCCGCCTGCCGTCGCGGACCTCGCCCTCGCTCCGGACGAGATCGAGGATCTCGTGCTGCAGGAGCTCGCCCAGACGGCCCTCTTCGGCGCCCGCTTCCGCGAGAACGCGGCTCGAGCGCTGCTGATCCCGCGGCGAAGACCGGGCCAGCGCACGCCGCTGTGGCAGCAACGCCTGAAGGCCCAGAGTCTCCTGCAGGTCGCCCGCCGCTACCCGCAGTTCCCGATCGTGCTCGAGACCTATCGCGAGTGCCTGCAGGACGTGTTCGACCTACCCGCGCTCCGCGGGATCCTGCGTGGGATCGCGACCAGGCAGCTCGACGTCGTCGAGGTCGAGACCGCATCCGCCTCGCCCTTCGCTTCCTCGCTTCTCTTCGAGTACATCGCCACCTACATGTACGAGGACGACACGCCGCCGGCAGAGCGACGTGCACAGGCGCTCTCGCTCGACCGGGAGCTCCTGCGCGAGCTGATGGGGATCGAGGAGCTGCGGGAGCTGCTCGATCCGGGTGCGATCGAGCAGGTCGAGGGGTCGCTTCGCCCGACGCCCAGGAACGCGGACGAACTGCACGACCTGCTCCGGCGCGGAGGTCACCTGGGCGGAGAGGAGGCCGACGCCGGGTTCACCGAGACGCTTCTGCGCGAACGGCGGGCGATTCGCGTCCGCTTGGGCGGAGAGGAGGTCTTGCTTGCGGTCGAGGACTCCGGGCTCTACCGGGACGCCTTCGGCGTCGTGACACCAGGCGGAATCCCGGACGCATTCCTCGACCCGGCACCGGAGCCGCTGCGGGCGGTACTCCTCCGCTACGCCAAGACGCACGGCCCCTTCACGAGCGCCGAGGTCGCGGCTCGGTTCGCGCTCGAACGCGGGACCGTCGAGCCCGTCCTCGAGACACTCGAGCACGAGGACCGGCTCGTCCGCGGCGAGCTGCGGCCGGCGGGCAGCGAGCGGGAGTGGTGCGACCCCGACGTGCTGCGGCGCATCCGCCGTGCGACCCTCGCGGTGCTGCGGCGGGAGGTCGAGCCCGCGGCGCAGGCCGCGCTCGGGCGCTTCCTGCCCTCCTGGCACGGGATCGGACGCAGGCAGTCGCTCCGCGAGGCGCTCGTCCCTCTGCAGGCGCTGTCGTTGTCCGTCCCCCTCTGGGAGAGCGATGTGCTTCCGCGCCGCGTCTCGAGCTATCGCCCGGCCGACCTCGACTCGCTGTGCGCGTCCGGGGAGGTCGTCTGGGTCGGTGCGGGGCTCGACCGGGTCGCGATTTTCTTCCGCGAGGATGCGCCTCTGCTCGGGCAGCCCTCGGCGGAGCCGGCGCCAGAGCAGGACGAGCATGCACGCATTCGTTCGGTTCTCGCCCGAGCCGGGGCGGTCTTCTGGAGCGAGCTCATCGAGGGGACCGAGCTCGAGCCGACCGTCGCACTGGCGGCGCTCTGGGATCTCGTCTGGGCCGGGGAGCTGACGAACGACTCCTGGGCGCCGCTGCGCGCGAACCGCCGGTACGAGGCGCCTCGGCCGGAGCGAAGAGCGCGCCGCTTCTCGCGCACCCGCGCCACTGTCCCCTCGCCGACGCAGGGCCGCTGGTCGCTCGTCGCGCCGCTCTTCCCGGTCGCGCCGGACCGCCGCGCTCTCGCGGAGCTCCTGCTGGAGCGGCAGGGAATCGTCACTCGGGACGGAGTTCGCGGGGAGGGGATCCGGGGCGGCTACGGAGCGGTGTACGGTGAGCTGCGAGCGCTCGAGACGCTCGGCGTCTGCCGCCGCGGCTACTTCGTCGAGGGGCTCGGGGGCGCGCAGTTCGCGCCACCGGGTGCAGTCGAACGGCTACGAGAGCTACGAGCGTTGCGTCGAGAGGACGAGGCGCCGGAGGCGCTCGTTCTCGCCGCGGCCGACCCGGCTCAACCGTACGGGGCCGCGCTTCCCTGGCCGCGGCGCGCCGGGGCTCGCGCGGCGCGGGTCTCTGGGGCGTGGGTCGTCCTCCTCGACGGCGAGGCCGCGCTCTATGTCGAGCGCGGAGGCAGATCGCTCGTCCCGCTCCGCGACCCCGAGCCCGGGTGGCTCCGCACGGCGCTCACTGCTCTCGTTGCACACGTCCGCGCAGGCGGTGCGAAGCGGCTCGCGGTCGAGCGCTTCGACGGCGATCCGGTCGTCGAGACGGACGTCCTCGGGCTACTCGTGGAGGCCGGTTTCCTCGCCGGTCCGCGCCGCGCGGTGCTGCGACCGTAACTCGATCGGTTCCCACGATCGGGGGAAGGAGATCGTTGCGACTGCGACGAATCTGCGGGCATGAAGCTCAGCATGTTCTTGGGAGCGCTGTTCCTCGGGGTGGGCCTCGTGCTGGTGATCCTCACCGGCTGGTTCGGCATCCTCCTCGGCGTCCTCGCGCTCCTCGTGGGGCTCGTCCTCGTCGTTCGCGGCTTCCGGCTCCGCTCCGCCGCCAGCGCGTAGCCAGCCTTTCGCCTGCGAGCGATTGCGACCTGCCCATGCGCGGCAGCGATCGAAAACGAGCGTGTTCCGCCGCGGCCGCGTTCGGGATCCCGCGAGGAGTCGGGGCGCAGATCGCGTAAGCGAACGGGTGCCGATCCGCGCCCCGCACCTCTACCCCCTGCTTCGCGGCTTCGTCCTCGGAGCGTTCGTGCTCCTCGGGCGTGAGCTCGAAGAGGGCGGCGAGCTTCCCTTCGCGTTCGAGGAGCACGTTCAGCGCCATGGGCCGGCGCTCTACGAGCTGCGCCCGCTCGTACGCGCCTTCATCGACGAGCGCGCGTCGGTGCTGCGCCGTCGCGAGGACGCGCTTCTCGCGCTCGAGGAGCTGCGGCGCGAGCCTGCAGCGGCGATCTTTGCGAACGCGCATGCCGGGCCGCGCGCAACGGAGGACGACGCTCTCTTCCGCACCGTCCTGCTCGGCCTGCTCGTGAGGACAGCCGAGTCCTGCGGCGGCTTCGACTGGGACGACGAGTCGTTCGAGCGCGCGTACGCGGAGCTCGAGTCCTCGCTCTTCGGCGAAGGACGGCGATACGCCGCCATCGCGCCCCTCGTCGGAATCTCGGCCCCGAAGCCGGTCGACCTCGCGAGCGGTCTTCGCCTGCGCCCTTTCGTGAACGGCGAGCTGGCCGCCCATTGGCCCGAGTCGCGAGGCCTGCTCCCGCGGGGGTTCGGACGCGAGCCGGACCGCTACTGCGTGCTCGAGCTCGAGCGTGAGCTCGAGCCTGGCGCGGAACCGCCGGACTCGCCCGGCGAGATCGCGGACGCGGTCAGCGCGATCCGGTTGACGACGGCGGCCGCGCTCGCCGCCGGCCCGGTCCTCTTCGAGATTCTCGACGGACGGCCCTTCGGCATCAGGCCGGTGCTGCCGATCGCGGCGAGCCAGCCGCCGGGGGAGGCCTCGAGGCTCGATGGTTTCCGGACTCCGATCGCCGTCGAGGTGCTCACCGCGCTTGCCGCTGCGGACGGCGACCCCGAGCTCGCCGAGGCCCTCGATCGCTGGGAGCTCTCGCTCTTCCAGAACGAGCCGTTCCGGTCGGAGCAGCTGCGCGCAGCGGCCGGCGCACTGCTCGGAGAAACGTGGCCGCTCCGCGGCGTCCTCGTCCTCGGCGACGACGACGCGACAAGAGAGCGGGTTCACAAACAGCTCGTCGCGCTGGAACAGGGCGCCGAGGCGAGTCAGGCCGCGGCGGACGCCATCCGGCGCCTCGTGGTCGCGACCCTCCGGTCGGGGGATCGCGGGGAGCTGCGGCGGAACCTCGACCGGCAGCTCCTCGGGCTCGAGCCACGGCAGCGGCTGCGCACGGCCGTCTGACACCGATTCGGCGCAGAGCCGTCAGCCCGTCGCGACAGGTCCGTCGCTACTTTCGCTTCGTGGAGGAGGCACGCGCGGTTCTGGAACGGCTCGTCCGCATCGAACGGCTCCGCCGCGAGGGGGCGCTTCCGGAGGTGCTCCTCGACGAGCTTCGCGCGCTCCTGTGCGAGGCGGAGGAGTGGTCTCGCGTGGAAGGAGGTGATGCCGGAGAGCGCGCCGTCGCGGGGCTGCGAGACGCTCTTGCCCGTGACATGATCGAGGTGTGATCGGGGGCGGCAGATGAGCGACAGGATCGCCCACTGGGACGACGTCAGCACCCGGCGTGGCGAGGAAGGGCACATCGCCGGGACCTGGCGGAACCTCACGGGCCGCGCTTCGAAAACCGTCGGTCTCAAGCGGATCACGATCGACCCCGGCATGTGGTCGACGCCGTTGCATCTCGAAGGGGCCGAGGAGGAGATCTTCTACGTCCTCAGCGGGTCGGGCATCTCGGTCCAGGCCGAGCCTGGCGAGGAGCCCACCGCTCACGAGGTAGGTGCAGGCGACTGCCTGGTCCATCTCGCGCTCGAGAACGCACACACGCTCAAGGCGGGGGACGACGGGCTCGATGTCCTCGCGTTCGGGCAGCGTCACTACGCCGGCGGCGTCACCTGGCTTCCCCGGGCCGGTGTCGCCTGGCTCGGCGATACATGGGCTCCCGTCGGCGCCGAGGCGGATGCGCCGTGGCCGCGCGAGGCCGCAGCGGGCCCGCCGGACGTCGGAGAGGTGGCCGCCCGACCCCAGAACATCGTCCACGTCGCCGACGTAGAGCCGGTCGAGCGCGAGACGGCGACCGTCGGCCGGCGGATGCGAGACCTGGGACGTGCCGCGGGGTCGCAGCGCACGGGCATCCGGCACGTCGAGGTCTTCCCGGGAAAGCTGAACACCGCGCCCCACTGTCATTCGGCAGAGGAGGAGGTCTTCGTCGTGCTCTCCGGCTCTGGCGAGCTCCTCCTCTGGGAGCGCGAGGGCGGGACGACGGAGCAGCCGCTGCGTACGGGCTCCGTGGTGACTCGTCGCGCGGGCACGGGCGTCCCGCACGGGTTCCGCGGCGGCGAGGAGGGGCTCACGCTGCTCATGTACGGGACACGCGACCCGAACGACATCTGCTTCTACCCGCGCTCGGGGAAGGTGTTCTTCCGTGGGATCGGCCTTATCACCCGGCTGGGCGAGCCACTCGATTACTGGGACGGGGAGGAGTAGGAGTGTCCGTCGACGCGGCGCTACGTACCTTTACGTAGATGGGCGTTCGCCACCTCCTCGCCGTGCGGGACGTGCCTCGGCAGGCCCCGGGCCGGAGGAACGTTCCGGTCGGGCGTCCGAGGATGCGACGATTTTGAAGGAG
>WNFX01012913.1_pt1 | contig 14268 bp, 13 predicted proteins | sample 5400111 | NCBI WGS metagenome assembly WNFX01 (sample SAMN13153363, study PRJNA577476) | soil metagenome | isolation source: 40 cm soil or saprolite under grassland replicate 1 | place: USA:California | collected 2016-06-15 | reverse complement strand
CTGGCATCATCCATGACGGGTTTGTATGTCTTTATGAAGGCGTAGCGTAATCGCACCTCGAGGGGCCGTCGCGCCGCCGCTTCAAACTCTTCGAGCCATTCCTGAGCGATATTTTTTGCCATAGGTAAGATTCAGATGAGCGAGTTTATGTCGGAACTCAATTTCTCGCAATCATCTAATTGAGCGCTTGACGGCTTTGACCGTTCACTTTAATGTTTACGCGCGGCAACCACCAATCCGAATCTTTCGCGCGCAGGCGCGCAATTCGGAACCAATTCCACCTCGGAGGTCCAATTATGTTTCGCGCACGCCTGACTTTATCGCTGCTGTTACTTGCAGCTGTTGCGCTCTGTTATCAAAGCGGTTTCGTCACGTCGGCGCAGCGCATGCTGGCGCCGCCTAAAACCCGCATTGATAACGTCAAGGAAAATCTTCACGGAGTCGAGATCGCCGATCCATATCGCTGGCTTGAAGATCAGGACAGTCCCGAAACGCGCGCGTGGATCAACGAGCAGAACCAGTATTCGCAAACGGTGCTCAGCACTTTGCCCGGCCGCGATGCGATTCATAAACGGCTGGAACAACTGCTGAAAATCAACATCATTGGAATTCCTTCTATGTGCGGCGATCGCTATTTTTACAGCAAGCGGCTGGCGACGCAGAACCAGTCGGTCATCTACATGCGTGCAGGTCTCAGCGGCAAAGAAGAAGTGCTGATCGATCCGAATCAGATGAGCGCGGATCAAACCACTTCTGCCGGCGTCGTCGATATCACTGAAGATGGGAAATGGCTGGCCTACGGAATTCGCCAGGGCGGAAAAGATGAAAATACGATTCACTTTCTGGATGTCGATGTGCGCAAGGATCTCCCGGAGCAAATGGCCGAAGCGCGTTATTCAGGGGTGCAGATTCTGCCCGACAAGAGCGGCGTTTATTATTCCAAGTCAATCTATCCCGCTGGAGAGAAGCAGACGGTTTCCCGTGTCTACTATCACCAGATGGGCACTAAACAGTCGCAGGACAAGATGATCTTCGGCGAAGGTTATGGCCCGACGGACATCATCAGTCCGGATCTTTCGCTCGATGGCCACTATCTCCTGATTTACGTTTCGCACGGAGCGAGCGGCGATAACACCGATGTCTTCATGAAAGACCTAAAGAGTGACAGCGCGATTACGCCAATCATGCAGGACTTGAAGTCCACGTTTACCGGAGAGGTTGTCGGTGACCATTTCTATGTGCTGACGAATCTCAAAGCGCCCAACCGCCGGATCATTGATGTCGACTTGCGCAAGCCGGCGCAGGAGAACTGGCGCGAAATAATTCCCGAGGGCCAGTCGGTCATCAACACCTTTTCGATCGTCGGCGGCAAGATTTTCGTCAACTATCTGGAGAACGTCAGCAGCAAGGTCAAGGTCTATGACACGACAGGAAAGTTCGTCCGCGACATTGCGTTTCCGACGATTGGTACGGCCGGAGGCATGGCCGGACGGCCCGATCGTGATGAAGGCTTTTATAGTTTTAGCTCCTTTGCCCAGCCACCGACGATCTATCGCTATTCCGTGGCCAGCGGTAAACAGGAAGTGTGGTCACGTCTCAATGTGCCGGTTAACAGCTCGGAGATTGAAACAAAGCAAGTTTGGTATCCGGCGAAGGACGGCACGAAGATCCCGATGTTCCTGGTTTACAAGAAAGGATTGAAGCTGGACGGAAACCGGCCTGTATTCCTGACTGGTTATGGCGGATTTAACGTGCGACAGACGCCGGGCTTTTCATCGACGGCGGCGCTATGGGCTGAGCATGGCGGCGTCTTTGCGTTGCCGAATCTGCGCGGCGGCGGCGAGTTCGGCGAGAAATGGCATCTCGCGGGAATGTTTGGAAACAAACAGAACGTCTTTGACGATTTCATCGGCGCGGCTGAGTGGCTGATCAAAAACAACTACACGAATCCAAAGAAGCTGGCGATCTCCGGCGGATCAAACGGTGGATTATTGGTTGGCGCAGCGCTGACCCAGCGCCCTGATCTTTACCAGGCGGTGGTGTGTTCGTATCCGCTTTTGGACATGGTCCGCTATCACAAGTTCCTGGTGGCGCGATACTGGGTAACTGAGTACGGCTCGTCTGACGATGCTGAGCAGTTCAAATACATCTACCAATACTCACCATATCATCACGTCAAGCAGGGGACGAAGTATCCGGCCGTGTTGCTGATCACGGGCGATTCAGACACTCGGGTGGCGCCGCTGCACGCGCGCAAGATGACAGCGCTCTTGCAAGCATCGACCGGATCAGATCGTCCGATCATCCTGCATTACGATACCAAGGCGGGGCACTCCGGCGGGTTGCCGGTGAGCAAACAGATCGACGACCAGACCGACACGATGAGTTTCCTGTTCTGGCAGTTGGGCGTCACGCCCTGATTCGCTCGCGAACTAAGTTGATGTTGACCAAGTACGGGCGCGTGAAATTCCGTAGACAGGGAAATTGTCTACTTCTATCCCTGGTTTGTGTCGTCACCGGTTTGGTTGTTTGTCGTGGGCAAGCGTACCTCGGAAAGTTTCGAACTGCCAGGCGCTCCTCTCTTCGTCCTCGACAGTTCAAATCACATCCAAAGTTCGCGGTGAATTTCTTAAGAACGGGAGGAAGACGCTCGTTCAGGACCTATATCTGCGATCTCAGGATGGATCGCAGACCCGCGCGTTTCTGATAAAGCCTTACAAGCCGGTCGCAAAGCAGGGAGGCGCGGCGTTCTTCGTACATCTTCTCGGCGCGCCTCCGGACAATGATCGAACAGAGTTTTTCGAAGATGCCCTTGAGCTCGCCGACAGCAACGTGACTTCGCTGCTGGTCGAAGCGCCCTGGGCTGATCCGGAATGGTTTCCATCACGAAAGCTGGAAGAGGATTTGCCGAATGTGCTGAAGTACGTTTCTGAGCTGGAAGGTCAATTCAATTTCCTGCTTGCCGAATCAAAGGCCCCGCCCGAAAAGGTTGCGCTCGTAGGACATGATTTTGGGGCGATGTATGGCGTGCTCATGCTGAAAAATCAGGAATCGATACGTCAGGCAGTGATTATGGCGGCCGTGCCTGATTTTGCCGACTGGTTCCTGCTGGGCCAGAAACTTTCAAACACCGAAGAGAAGCAATATCGGCAGAAGGTGCAGGCCATCGCTCCGTCTCGATACTTGCGTTGTGCCCCGAAGCTCGATGTTCTTTTCCAGTTTGCTGAGACTGACAGATTTGTCAGTCGCAAGCAGGCTAATGACTTTATCGAAAGCGCGCCCGCGCAAAAAGAGGTCCGGTGGTATACAGCAGGTCATGAGTTGCAGGAGCCTTCACGGAAGGATCGAGTCGCCTGGCTAAAACAGCGAATTGGATCAGCATTACCGGCCGGCAGTTTGGACGCGCACCCGCGGGCGCTGGCGAATCGAGCAGAAGTGGCGCGCCTGACCACGCTTGCCACGCAATAACGGTGATTACAAAGCTTCCTTAATTGGCTCCGCGCTAAGGTAGTACTTGCCGCGCTCTTTTACATAAAAACTATTCAGAAAAATAAGCGCTTTCTCTGTTGGCAGGGACAGAACTTCATCGAGATCGAAGTTAAGCGGAAATTTTTCTTTCCGGTCAAGACGATCCCTATATCCCGCTCGGTAGGCTGTTTCAGGATCAACTGCGCGTTCCAGGGCCAATTCTGTCGGTGCCATGAATGCATTGTTGTATTCGACTTCAAGAATTGCGTAATTGAATTGGCGGTACAAATCCGCAAGACTCATGATGCTAAAGCCATAGAAGTGATGACGTAAACGAAATTCAGGATCGTATTTCGTGATAAAACGCAGCGGCGGGGGGATCTTCTCGTTGATTTCAGTGACTATCAACTGCGGACGAAATTCTTCAAGTACTGATCGCAAGACCCAGTAGTCATTCCCGTCGATATCCAGGCTGAGCACCTCGAAGTCTCTTTCGATTTTGTATGACGTTAATAATGGAGCAATGCGATCCGGCGTCGCGGGTTCGTTGCATGTCGAAACGTTCGGATAACTTCGATACGCGCGTTTGAGTTTCCGAAATTTCCTGCTGTCGGCCTCGATTGCTAAGCCGTTCCAGCCCTCCAGAAACAGCGCGTGAGTGTTTGACCAGCGAACCCCGTCACCCGCGCCGATATCGACTGCGGTGCGCCCATGGCCGGAAGGCAAAAGCTGATCGATATACTTCGCGAGGATTCGCTCTTCTTCGAACCGTGAAAAACCGTTCTTCTTCGTGAGCGACCGCCACAGCTGATGGAGTTTATGACCCACGGCTCGGCGCAGACTCTAATTCGGCAGGCGTCCAAAGTAAACCTTTGTCTCGTAGTCAAAGGTAACCCTGCCAGATTGTTGATGCTCCGCAAAAATCGATTGTAGTTCGTTCAGAATCTTTTCAAAGTTTTCGTGTCCGGGCGCGGGAACATATGAAGCCGAAAGCAATCGTCCCCTTGCTGCTTCAAAATCAAAGAGCTGTTGATTGTCAAAGACCCTCAATTCGTAAGGGTTGGGAGCAAACAGCTCAGCAATGTCACCGTAGATATTTTCGTGACGCACAACCGGATAATCTGTCCCGTACTTCAGCAGCAGCTTTTCATACGATCGCAGGAACGGCGTGGTATCAAGTCGCCGCTCGTTCCAGACGAGCACCGTCCATCCATCGCGTTTGAGGACGCGCCTAAATTCTCGCTTTGCTTTCGTTCCATCGAACCAGTGAAACGCCTGACCAGCGACTACAAAGTCGATGCTGAGGTCCGGCAATGTCGTAGCTTCTGCCGAGCCTTCGACACTTAGAAAGGCAGAAAACCGGGCGAGCAGCTTCTCTGCTGCTTCGCGCATTGCCGTGTTCGGCTCGACACCGAACACGCGATTGCCGCCTTTCAGGAATAGTTGACTGAGAATTCCCGTGCCTGAACCGATGTCGGCGATTATTGAATCCGATGATAACCCACATTGGCCCGCCAGGAGATCGATGACCGCAGCAGGATAACTCGGCCGGTACTTAACGTAATTCTCGACGCGATTGGAAAATCGTTTTGTGGGATCCATGGGAACTAAGAAATCCGTGGCTCAGGTCAACGCCGCGGCACCACACTGCCGGCGGAGTGCGGCTGAGCCGAGTAATACCTGGCAAAGGCGCGAAAGCCGAGCAATACAAAAAGGAGAAATGCGAAAGTCAAGGGCAAACGCACATCTGATTTTACCAGCATGTAGTAATGCAAAACGCCGAAGATCCCGGCTAGATACACAATACGGTGCAGCCGCGCCCAGCGCTTGCCGCCCAGCCGCTTGACCATCTTATCGGTGGAAGTTATCGCCAGCGGTAACATCAAAAAGAACGCGGTCATGCCCACCGCGATGAACGGGCGTTTGGCGACATCAGCCGGAATGGTTTGCAAATGAAAGTAACGATCAAAGGCGACGTAGGTCATCAAGTGAAGTAAACCGTAGAAGAATGCAAACAGGCCGAGCATGCGGCGAAATCTAATCAGCCAATTCCATCCTGTAATGCGTCTGAGCGGTGAAACCGCAAGCGAAATCAGGAGAAAGACGAGCGTCAACATTCCGGTCGTTCGCGTAACAAACTCCAAAGGATTGGCGCCAACCTGTTTTCGATAAACATCCCATAGCAAAAGCGTCAAAGGCACCAGGCAGTTGATGAAGAGAACGAGTTTGGCGAAGCGAACGTCTTTCATAACTTGCTCGTTAGTGGTCAGTGATCAGTCCGTTGTTATCTGCTCCCGGGCCGTTGGCCCCAGCCCACTGACCACTGACCATTTAGTAATTCGCGCGCAAATCCATTCCTTCGTAAAGATATCTGACCTGATCGACATAGCCGTTGAATAAAAGCGTCGGGCGCGAGCGAAATTCACCGATACGATGTTCGGTTTTCTGGCTCCAACGCGGATGATCGACGTTTGGATTCACGTTTGAATAAAAGCCGTATTCGTTAGGCGCCTGAATGTTCCAGGTGGTGGGTGGCTGATCGGCGACCAGCGTAATCTTCACGATTGACTTGATGCTCTTGTATCCGTATTTCCACGGTACGACCAGGCGAATAGGCGCGCCATCCGCCGGCGGTAATTTCTGGCCGTACATTCCGGTGGCCAGGATTGCCAGCGGATTCGTCGCTTCGTCCAAACGCAAACCTTCCACATAAGGCCAGTCGAGCACACCCGTGTTTTGATTTGGCATTCGGGATGGATCGAGCAGGGTTTGAAATGCGACGTAGCGCGCGGAAGCGAGTGGCTCGACGCGCTTCAAAAGCGTGTTGAGAGGAAAACCAATCCAGGGTATCACCATGGACCAGCCCTCAACACACCGAAGGCGATAAATACGCTCTTCCTGCGGCGCGATTTTCAAAAGATCATCAAGATCGAAGGTCTTCGGCTGGTTAACGAGGCCGCCGACTTCTACCTTCCACGGCTGAGTCACGAATCCGCGCGCGGCCGAAGCCACCCCGCGCTTTTCTGTATCGAACTCGTAAAAATTATTGTAGTTGGTGATGTCTTCGAAAGATGTCAGCGGCTCGTTCACCTTGAATCCGTTGCGGACTGCTTCATCTGACGAAGCTGGAATGACGCCGGCGATCTTCGGTTGTTCGACGATTTGCGCCGGCGGCGGATTCAGTTTGCGATATAAGAAACCTGTGGCGGCAACACTGCCTGCCAGAAGCGCTCCGCGCATAAACAAACGCCGGTTGAGATAGACTGATTTGTCGGTGATCTCGCTGGATTTAATGTCGCCGGCTTTCTTGATGAGCATATGAGATTAGAGCCGAATCCCAGGGCGAAGGTTTACTTTGATTGTATATTGTTCTTGTGCGCCCTCTTACGGTCGGTTTTTGCTTTCTGTTTTGCCTGGCGTGTTTTCCTTTGCGACTTTGCGGCTTGGCGTGAACATTCATCACACACAAAGACGCGTCTTCTACTTTTTGCACCCTCCCTTACGGTCGGGTTTCTGCACCCTTGATCATGGGTCGGGCGAGTACTGCGTCTCCTTACAATCTTTTTTCCATCAGCTCAATAAAACGCTGGAAATGATGTTCGGCGTCGTGCGGGCCGGGGGCGGCCTCGGGATGATACTGAACAGAAATAATTGGCAACGTTTGATGACCAAAACAAATTCCGAATGTCGGCACGCCTGATTGCGCCACGCGTTTCACTTCTTCCACTTCCTTGTTCATTGATGCCGGATCACCCGGGCCATTGGACAAAAAGACGCCATCAGGTTTCATCGCAAAGACTTCGCTTGCGGCGGTCGATGCCGGCACGACTGTAATCCGGCAGCCGGCACGCGACAATTCACGCAATGAATTCGTTTTTACGCCAAAGTCATAACAAACGACGTGGAAACGTTCGCTTCCTTCTGCCGGGAATTCGTAAGGTTGCCTGGTTGTGACGACACTGGCAAGCTCGCGATTTTCCATCGGCGGTGACTGGCGCGCTTTGGTAACAACACTCTCGGCGTCGGTATCGATTGTTGAAAGGCAGGCGCGCATCGCGCCCTTGTCGCGAATGTGGCGCACAAGAGCGCGCGTGTCGATGTGGTCAATTGCGACTATGTTCCATTGCTTCAAGTAAGCTTCGAGCGTGTTTTCAGCGCGCCAGTTTGAAGCCATTCGACTGGCTTCACGGACCACAAAACCTTCGATCCATGGTTGTGCAGATTCAGGATCGGAATCATTGACTCCGTAATTCCCAATCAGCGGATAAGTCATGCATACAATTTGACCCGCGTAAGATGGGTCCGTCAGTACTTCCTGATAGCCGGTCATCGAGGTGTTGAAGACCATCTCGCCGACACTTTCGCCTTCCGCCGCCCACGAGCGTCCGCGAAACACGCGCCCGTCTTCAAGCGCAAGAATTGCAGTGCCAGTTTTTAGTTCCCCAGGCATCTTTGCGCAAAGTATACGTTATCGTGGTGAATCCGAAAAAACCGTGGCGGCGGTTTCTGTTTTCCTGCAAGCAAGGTAGAATCCCAGATCATCAAATCCAAAGGGAACTTTCAGAAATGAACAGTAAGATTTTAAGCCGGATTTCTATCGGATCAATCACCCTGGCGTTATTGAACCTCTCGCCGGTGTTTCTGGCAGCGCCGGCGCCCGAACCCAACATCGGCGTCAATGGTTATTTTTCGACCGACAGAGTGCACCGTGGTCATCTGGTGCAAGCAGCAATCGTTTTGGACATTCCGGCCGGTTATCACGTCAACGGCAACCGCCCATTGAACAAGTATTCAATTCCTACAAAGGTGGAGATTGAAGCGCCGCGAGGGATCTCGATTGGGCCGGTAGTGTATCCGCGCGCCATTGTTCGCAGGCTGAAAGCCACCAATAACGAAGCCCTTGCGGTTTACGAAGGCCGCGCAATCCTGCGGTTCAACGTCACCGTGCCCGCCGGCTACCAGGGCGGCTCGGCAGATTTGATTGCGCGCGTGAAATATCAAAGCTGTAACGACGACGTTTGCTTTCCACCCAAGACCCAGCAGCTAAACATGAACATCGGCGTCGTGGGCGGCAACGATCGTGTCCAGCGCGTCAATGCGTGGGCTTTCGGGGGCCGGCGATAACTCGGAGTTTAAATTCGACTATCCGCCAAGGAGTACGAATCGGTGCATCAACGTACCGGGCCGCAGGTCGCCTATCCTGAACCGCCGCCGCCGCCGGATTTTGGAGGCGGGCAGTTCGGAGGCCGGTATTAACCGAATGAAGGCAGACAGTTGCCGACGGGACGAACAGAAAGGAAAGTAAGATGAGCGAGCGAAACAATACAGCTATTGCGCAACAGGCTTATGACAATTTCAAGAAGGGTGATATTCAAGCACTTTTGAACTTAATGTCGGACGATATCATTTGGGAGTTACCAGAGATCGAAGACGTGCCAATCGCCGGAAGCCGAAGCGGCCGCGACGCGGTCGGCGAGTTCTTCGCGATGATGGCGCGCGACCAGGATGTGATTGTATTTGAGCCTCGTGAATTTGTGGCCGATGGAGACAAGGTGGTGGCCCTCGGCCATTACCAATGGCGCGTCAGGGACACTGACCGCGAATTCGCCACGGACTTTGTTCATGTCTTCACCATTCGCAACGGGAAGATCGTGGCCTTTAGAGAGCACTTTGACACCGCCGCGGTAGCGGCGGCTTATCAAAAAGCGATGATTGCTTAGATCCCGTTTTTCCTGCGGCCGATGATTGACATTAATCGTCCGACGCGCCCCTGAACCTTTTTCTCGCGACGATAGGAAAAGAAAAGATCGGTCCTGTCCATCGTGCACAAGGGCGCAATCTGGATTCGATTTGATAACACTCCAGTGGACAAAAGCTGATCACGATTGGCACTTTGCAGGTCGATGCAGGCGTGATTTGCTGTCGTAGGCGCGAACAAATGATCTGATCCGGGAAAACGTTCTTTGAACAACTCGATAACTTCGCTGCCAACTTCGTAGCAGCAAACATTCGCGGCCGGTCCGATGGCGCAGCGAAGATCTCTTTCACGGGCAGCGTATTCAGCGCGCAACTGTTCAATCGCTCGTTTGACGATCGAGGCCGAGGTTCCGCGCCAGCCGGCATGCACCGCCGCGAAAGCGCCGCTTCTCGGATCGCCAATGAGAACCGGCACGCAGTCGGCAGTTTTTACCGTAAGCAAAATGTTCGGCCTGTTGCTGACGAGCGCATCACAGTATTCGGCGTCGCCAAGTACGCCGGGCTTCTGTTCGGCCTCCTGTTGGCTATGAATGATGCGCACGTCCGCGCTGTGAGTTTGCCAGCAGCCGGTCAAGATCCAATCGCCTTCAAAGAGTTCAAGGAAACGACGCCGATTCTCGTAAATGTTTTCAGCCGCGTCTTCATTAAAACCGGCAAGATTAAGGTCGTCATTGGGCATCGGACTGACGCCTCCCAACCGGGTTGAGAAGGCATTTGTAAAACCGTCGGTTTCCAACGGTGCGCAAACCAGTGCGCGCACTCCGTCGCGCACGCGCCAGTAGAAGCCGGCATTTTGAATTGCGGAATCGTCTGTGATCATTTCAATCGGTATCGACATCATCGAAGTTCGCCGCGTGCGCGAAACTATCGAGCGCACCCCGCGGTTCGTTGCCCGCGTCTTTACGGACGCCGAGCGGGCCTATTGTGAGTCGCGCGGCGCGGTCGCTGCTCAACATTATGCCGCGCGCTTCGCGGCAAAAGAAGCCGCGCTAAAGGCCCTGCAAACCGGCTGGAGCGGAGGGATCAGCTGGCAGGACATTGAAGTGTCAGCTAAAGATTCAGGTGCGCCGGTGATCTCGTTCCATGGCCGGGCGCGCGAACTGTACCAGCAAACGGGCGCTACGGCCGCGCATCTTTCAATCGCCCACACGACAGAACATGCGATTGCAGAGGTAGTGCTCGAGAAGAATTGATAGAGTCCGGTGGCTTTGCCGCCTGATGTGCGGAAGGTCTTTGACCTTCCGGAAACGCTCTTTAATATTTTTCGGGGCTACGCCCAATTTGAAAAGGATCACTCCCATGCATCCCAAGTTCCAGGTCTCACGAGACTCCCAAGCACTCTATATAACAGTAGTCGCCAAAGATCGGCTGCCTGTCTTCAAGACCGACGCGGTCAAACTCGTCACGTGCCGTGCGATCGATGAAGCCCGGAAGTCTGGAGGATTCCTACTCTTCGCCTACGTGATCATGCCCGACCACCTGCACCTTCTGACCGACTGTCCGAAAAATTCAGTTGGTGCGTTACGTCAAAGGACTCACGGGTCGGCGGGTGATCGATTATCTGAAGGAACACAACCACCAGAGTTCACTTGCGAAGTTGCAACATGAGGAATGGAAGCGGAGGCACAGCTACTCGCTTTGGCAACAAGAGAAAAACGTGTTTTCGATTTTCAGTGAAGCTGTCTTTATGCAAAAGGTAAACTACATACATCTCAACCCTGTGCGAGCTAAATTGGTCGAGCGGGCAATCGACTATCACTGGTCGAGCGCAAGAATTTGGCAACGGATTCCGAATGATGATGAACCATTGATGGTTGATATTGATCGGATTGAATGGCGGAGGGCGTAGCCCTCGGTAGATTTTGAGTCTTTGCGGAAGGTCAGAGACCTTCCGCACATCGGGCGGCAGAGCCGCAAAGGCCGCGCTGCGGAGTTGTAACACTATCGTCCTACCACTCTCATCTCATTCACCAGAGTTCTTCTTCCACTTTTATCACTATCAACTCGCGTGTCGCGGAATAGGACAGATTCATCGGCCGGAAATTTTTGTCGATTCTCAGGATGCAGCGCCTCGGACTTTGCGAAGATAGGCCGCTCGGTTTGTCGATTTGACCGGTTTCCGGATCGATCTCAACAAGCGTGACTCCGTCAGGCCGATCGAAGTACCTACCGCCAAGTTCTGGCCGCAAATCAACTGCGCTGGTCATGAACTCGGTCCAGGCTGGGAGGGCCGCTTCCGCCCCGGTCAATCCCAGTTGCTTGTTATCGTCAAATCCGATCCAAACTACGCAAACCAGATTTGGCGTGTAGCCGACAAACCAGCCATCGCGGGAGGTGCCCGTCTTACCGGCCACGGCGGTGTTACGCATCGAGCCGCGGGCCGACTGTGCCGTGCCATGTTCGATGACATTTTCAAGCATGTCAGTGATCACAAAAGCAGTTTCGGGCTGCAAGATCTGATTCGGCTCGGTGGGTGATGATTGGGCCAGCGCGTTTGGCTCAATTCGCCTTCCACCATTAGCAAAGGCTGCATAAGCTGCGGCGATCTGCATGGGAGTTACTTCGGTTGTCCCCAATGCCAGCGCCGGATACGCAGCGGGTCGCGGAAGGCCGAAATCGGCCGCCGTGTTGGCCACCCGCGCCAGTCCCGTTTGCATCGCCACGTCCACTGTTACGACGTTCAGTGACTTAATCAGTCCTGTGCGCATGGCCACGTCGCGCATCGAAAAATTGCCGCCGTAGTTTACAGGCCGGTATTTCGATTTGTCGCCGTACCTAAATTCGCGGGGGGCGTCTTTGAAGGTTTTGAGCGGCGACATTCCACTTTCGAGCGCCGCGGCGTAAACAATCGGTTTGAAGACGGATCCCGGCTGGCGGCGCGCGTCTGTCGCGCGGTTTAGTTGTGAAGCCGCATAGTCACACCCGCCGACCATCGCCAACACGTTTCCGGTTTTAGGATCGAGCGCAACCAGCGCCGCCTGTGGCGTCACGCCGTGCGGCTTGTAAATATTGTCGAGGCGATCTAGCTGATGTTTGATTGCCTGACTGGCAAGGTGTTGCAGATCGAGATCCAGCGTCGTGATTAATGGATCGCCGGCATCTTGCCGGCGGCTGACGACGGGCATCGTGGCCGCATCCTGGGAATCCTCCGACACTCTATCAGGTTCCGTGCCGATCTCGGCCCTTGGAGGTTCCTTTGCCGCTGATGCTGCCTGATCGATCGTGATTGAGCCGTCGCGAACCATGGTTCCCAGGACGGTGTTGCGACGGGCACGCGCTTCATCGCGGTGCTGTACCGGCGAGTATCGCGCGGGACTTTGAATCATTCCGGCGATGGTCGCCGCCTCAGCAACAGTCAGGTCTTTCAAGCCTTTTCCGAACAACACACGCGCGGCTTGATCGACGCCGCGAATGGCAAATGCGTTCCGCTGCCCCAAATAAACCTCGTTGCAGTAAAGCGCAAAAATATCTTCCTTTGATACATGTCGCTCGAGAGTGAAGGCCAGCATCGCTTCTGAATATTTGCGTTGGAAGGTGCGCTCAGGCGTGAGGTAAGTGTTCTTAACAAGTTGCTGCGTGATCGTCGATCCTCCTTGTCCCCATCGCTCGTCACCTGCGTTGCGCAACACAGCACGGGCAATGCCGAAAATGTCCAGGCCGTGGTGATCAAAGAAGCGGCGGTCTTCGATCGAGGTGATCGCATGAATTAAAACCGGCGGAATATCTTTGAAAGAGAGTTGCGTGCGCGCGCCGCCTTTGGTCGCGTAATCGTCATTTAGCGATTCGGGCGCGAGGCTGAACGATTCGAGCGGCAAGTCGTCGGCCAGCAGCCGAAGGATGCGACCATCAGCGTCAAAGTCCACGCGCACGACTGAAGGAAAGGCCGGAGTATTGGGGCGAATCTCAATTGAACTTTCAAGGACCAGGAAGCTCCCATTCCACACTTCACTCGCATTATCCTTTTCAAGATATCCGGCCCGGCGCAACACCGCCGCAAGGCCATCTCGCGTAGTTTTTTGACCGGGACGAAGCACTCGCGGAGCGGCGTAGATTCCGCCCCGACTGCTGAGATAGCCGTGGGTTAATCGAGCGTCAACGATCCTGGCGTAAGTCCGATATGAGTGAATGAGAAAAATGCCGAGAGAGATTGACGCGGCCGCGAAAACTCCGATCAAGGTGCGAAGCCAGGGCCGAGTTCTCCGGCGTTTCCGAGCAGAGCCTGCGGTCCGGTGGTGGTCTTCCTTTGTGCGTGCACGACTCGAGAAAATGCGTCGAGTCCCGAAGAAGAACGCTGAGCGATCCATCAGTTCAAGTCCGTTACCTGATTAAAGTGTGAATTGGGGATGAATTCTTGAAGGGGCCAAAAGTTGGAGGAGCGCGCGCTATCCAGAGCCGATTATAGATTCAACTTAAGTGCCAGTTGAGGAGGGTAATTCTTGCTTTTAAAGTGACGAATCTATGTCCCGCTAAACAAAGGATTCCGCCGGCTTCGACGAAGCCTGGCGGTCAATGATTTCCGAGATCCGGCCGATCGATTCCTTTCCGGCGTCATAGCCGGCCGCAAGAAATTCTTTAGCGCGACGAGTCTCGTCCCAGCGGAGATGGCCTACTTTTGGGGTGATGACGAGGTCGGCGTTCTCGCGTTCCTGGTTCGATACAATTCGTTCGACCGCCACAAAAACCTGGGTGAGCACCCCCAGCGCCGTGCGCGGAGTGTTCATGAAGCGAGCGCCATCACCGCCCACATCAACCGCAATTACCAGATCCGCGCCCAGCCGGCGCGTCTCATTCACCGGAAGATTGGCGACCAGACCGCCGTCAACCAGCAGACGCCCTTCGGTATCCTCAATGGGGGCGTACAAAACAGGCAAGCAATTACTGGCGCGAATCGCGAAGGGAACGTCACCCGTGTCGCGCATAACGATCAGAGTGCCGTTCCGCAGGTCGGTCACCATGGCCGCGAAAGGAATTTTCAAGTCTTCGAATCGCGTTACCGGCAAGCGCGCACGCAGAAATGTTTCCATGCGCTTATTTGATTGCAGC
>WNFX01010749.1_pt1 | contig 14268 bp, 17 predicted proteins | sample 5400111 | NCBI WGS metagenome assembly WNFX01 (sample SAMN13153363, study PRJNA577476) | soil metagenome | isolation source: 40 cm soil or saprolite under grassland replicate 1 | place: USA:California | collected 2016-06-15 | reverse complement strand
CGAAAGTACCCGCCCAGGCTCTGGTGGAGGGTGCTCAACAGGAAGGTGATGGTGCCTCTCTGGGTTGCCGGAGTTTTGAGGTGGAGCCAGCCAAGGATGCGCGGGCCGTCAACGACAAAGTAGACGCTGAGTGTGACCACGACGATGAGGGTGATGATGTTGCCCAACAGCCCGGTCAGGAAAGGAAACAGCCCTGAGAGAGCGCCCTGCACTTGAGAAAGCAGCTGATTCTTGACCAGGGCAACCTGGTCTGTGGTGATGCCAAATTTTCCCAGGGAGTCAATGATCGATTGTGTCCGACGTTCTCCAGCCGGGCTCAACAGGAATTGGATAGATTGCGAGAGCGAGGCCGATTGCCGAATGAGGGCGGAGACCACGATAACCATGACCACAGCGAAGGCACTTGCGAGCAGGAGATAGGCAATGACGATGGCCGGAGCGCGTGTGAGGCGGCGTTGTAAAAACTGCACGAGCGGAGAGATGATGTAGGCGAGCAGTGCGGAAAGCAGCAGGAGAATGACCGCATCGATGATCAAGGAAATCGCATACAGGGCAACGGCTCCAATGGCGAGAAACGCCAGGACTGTCAAGGCGGTGATCAGCCTCCTCGGCCGGGCGCGGCCGGAAGGCGACGCATCAGTTGCTGCCTTCCCCCGTACAGTATCAGTCGTCTGTGCAGACATGCCTTGTACTCTCTTTCCCTTGCGCTCCCGCGACTGTGATGATGCGGATAGCCAGAAACGAACGGTCCTATCTGTCGCGTATTAGGATGGCTTACCGCTGCCGATTCGCCACCTTCAGCTGGTGTACGTGCCTGCTCCCGTCCGTTTTCGTCTCTCCCAACCTGCTGCATGTTCCTCTCCTCGTTCCACCGGTCCTTCTCTTGGAGAACCGCGATTCTCCGCTCACCATCCACCCCCATTGGAGTGGATGGTGAGCAGGATGGAGCTGAATGGATGCGGCTCAGGCCGCGCTCGCTGTCAGGGAACGTGATTGGAAGTACACCGCAATGTACATGACCCCAACCACGACCGCGTAGACCCCAATCAACCAGACCACCGCGAGCAGCCCAGAGGAAGGTTGGGCGGCGATGAGGATGCCGAAGATGACCGAGACCACTCCCGCCAGCACCGACATCACCGCACGCCCACCGCTCATCGGGAACGCGAGCGGGGCGACGAGCTCGAGAATGCCGGTCAGGATCGCCCAGGCTGCCAGCAAGTAGAGGAAAGCCAGCGCGGTGATGCTGGGCCAGACCAGGGCAACCACCCCGGCCAGGATCCCCAGAATCCCCTCAGTGAGCAGAAATCCCCAGCCCTGCTCTCCGCGGTTGCGCAGGGCAGCCGCCATCGCGGTGATGCCACTAATGACGGCAAACACGCCAAACACCAACACCAGGACAGACAGCGTCAGATGCGGCCAGACAAACGTGAGTATGCCGAACAGGACGGCGGCGATGCCGCGAACCAAAAACATTGTGCGATAGTTACTAATAAGTTGTTGCATGTTGTTCCTCCTTATGGTTGAATGACAACAAAAAAACGATAGCCAGCCGAACCAGGCTGCTCCCCTCACACCCTCGTGCCGACTGGCAACAGGGGAGGAGAGGCAAACGATGAGAACGTCGCGAGTGGTTCCCCCTTTCCGTTGGGGGAACGTTTGTGCTCTCTGCCTCCATGATAGGGGCGCACTGTGAAGGAAAGCGTTTGCTGGTGCGTCAAAAAGCCTCCAGGTTACACCCTACGAGATGGCTGCCACGTGCTCGCTGTTGGCCAGCGCTGTGCGCAAGCGCGGCAGCGAGCGGTAGTAATAGGTCTTCACGGTCGGCTCCGGCATGTGCAGCCTGCGCGCGATCTCCGAGAAACTCAGGTCCTTGAAACAGCGCAGGTGGACAATCGAGCGAACCTTCGGGGGAAGAGCAAACAGGGCCTGCTGCAGCGACCCCTGCAGATCGATCCTCTCGGCCCTCTCCTCGGGCAAGGGCTCGGGGTCGGGGATGGCCTCGACAGGTGACAGGTCCTCCACCCTGGACTTCCACTCCAGGGTGGAGAAAAGAATCTCGGCCCGCCGGCGTCTCTTGCGCAGCTCATCCAGGCAGCGATTGCGGGCCACCTGAAAGAGCCAGCCCTTGAGCGAGACATTCCTCAACAGGATCGGCAGAGAAAGGTAGAGCTGGAGGAAGACGTGCTGGAGCACGTCGTAGATCTGCCCATCGTCTTTGAGTATGCTCCGGATGTAGTTCACTAATGAAGTATGGTATCGACTGACCAGGAGCTCAAAGGCGCTCTGGTCACCTGTCAGAGCTTGTCCAACCAGGCCTCCATCCGGGACTCCTTGTCCCTGGAGGATGTGGTACTGTCGTGGCTGTTTTGTCATCGTGATTTCCCTCTTTTTTCCTTTTCCTCTTGTCTTGCCTGAGTCCTTCCTTGTCTCACTCCTCAGCGCACTCCGTGAGGTGCCCAGTGAAGGCGGCGAGTGCTCTCAGCCGGGACTCTTGAGCACCTCTGTCTCAGAGCTCAGGCAGGACGGCGTGGAGGGGATCGTGGAGAGGCTGAGGCGGCTTGTGCCGCTGCATCCTCCTCCCACGCCGCCAGCAGCGTTTTTTCGCCTATGCTCGTGCCTGGCTGTCTACTGAGCACACCGCAAGCATCTGGTGCAAGGGCCCAGCGCATGCCTCTCCTGCCCCTGCTGGCTGCTGGGGCCACCACCCGTCGTCCCTGCCTTTTTCTGGTTTCTGCAGGGGCATGCCCGTCGAGGGGAGCGCGATGAGGGAGACGGGTCTGCTCACCCTGGTCATCCTCGACCTCGTCTTGCCTGACGAGCGACACTCGCCGCTGCACGAGCCGTTGGCGGGTCGCCCCGGCCTCCTGATACACCACCTCGCGGATCATCTCTCGAGGAAAGCTATCCATCCAACGCCTGCGCTTCTTCCGCCAGATTCCCCTCACACAGCAAGCCAGCGCGCAGCAGCTCCTCTAGCGCCTGTAAACCAGTCTCCTCCTCGAGCTGGGCCGCTCGAGAGAGCCGCTCGAAGGTCAGTCCTTCTCCCAGCACTGCTCCGGCCACCAGCAAGGACCAGGCCGGGGGGGTGAGCTGCCCGAGTTGGGAGCGGATCAGCTCACGCACACTTGCCGGGATCAACTCACCGGCTGGTGTCTGCTCGAGCACCCCGGACCTCAGCACCAGCCCCCAGGTCCCATTTTGCTGAAACGAAGGCACAATGATCTCGCGCTCGAGCAGCCCTCTCAGGGTCTCTGTCAGGTAGAAGGGGTGCCCGCGCGTCTGGACGTAAAGCCAGTCGGCGAAGGCTGCCAATACCTCTCGAAATGTGGAGGGGCCGCCGCTATCAGGGCATCCGTCGGTTGAGCTGGTGTTCCCCGCCTCGGGGTGGTGCTCTGACCATGCAAGTGCCTGCACGAAGCGCTGCGTCTCTTCTTTTGTCAAAGGGGTGAGGACCAGTGTGGTCAGCGCTATGCGCGTCCGTTTGAGGGCCAGCAACCAGGTGGGCTGCGGGTCGGAGAAGGGATCGGCCCCGGTGCGCAGATTGAGCAGCAGAAGGATCGGCGCGGGCTGTGCGGCCAGGCTCTGTGCGAGGTAGAGCAGCAGGTCGAGGGTCGCCGTATCAGCCCATTGCATGTCATCGAGAAAAAGCACCAGCGGACGACGTGCGGCCCATCCCTGCAGGAGACGAGCCACGGCCTCGAACAGGCGACTGTGCCCCAGCGCCTCATCCGTCGAGGGAACGGGCAGATCGGGAGAGCGATCGCGCAGCTCGGGCAGCAGGCGTGCTAGTTCGGCCAGCCAGACCTCGCTGACGAGATCATCGGGGGCATGTTCCTGCTCCAGGCGATGGCGCAGCACATCGATGAGGGGCTGGTACGGGAGCTGCCTTCCGGTTTGAAGGGCCCGCCCCGCCAGCACATCAGCCCCTTGCGCCTGTGCCCAGCCGGCAAAGTCGCTGGCCAGGCGCGTCTTGCCGATGCCGGCCTCCCCCTGCAGCAGGACGAGCTGAGGCTGTCCAGGTGAGGAGTGAGCAGGCCCAGACGGCAACGCACGTACAGGAGCAGTGCGGCGAAGACGTTTGGCCAGAGCCACCGTCTCAGGTTCCGGCTCAAGTTGCAGGCCGCTGGCCAGCACGTCGCGGCAATCAGAGTACGCACGCAAGGCTCCTGCGCGATCTCCCAGCGAGAAGCGCAGTCGCATCAGGCGTCGGTAGCCTTCTTCCTGGAGTGGATCGAAGCCAAGCCAGCGGCTCACGGTCTCGATAGCGCGTTCCACATCTCCCGCTCGTTCGTAGATCCTCGACAAGGCATCAAAGAGCTGGTGAACGCGCAGGTGCCAGTACTCCCGGTGTTGGCGCGTCCAATCGTCGAAAAAGGGCGAGTCGCGCAGCGTGAAGCTGGCCAGGAACGGGCCGCGAGCCAGGCGCGTGGCCTGCTCGAGCTGCGCCAGCCACGCTTCAGGCTCCTGGCCCGCCGGCGGGTCCACCCCACGCCCGATATGCTTGCTGAGAGCTTCGACGATGCGAAGGTCCAGCAGGAGGGAGCTGTTCTGCTCCAGTGCAAGTGTCTCGCGCTCCACCAGCAGGTGAGTTCGCTCCCCTGGGGCGTGAGAGCGCTCAAGGAGCTTGCGCAGCTCGAGCAGGGTCGCGCGTAAGGCGGCGCGTCCGTGCTCGGCATCCAGCTCCGGCCACAACGCTTCGGACAATGTTTGACGGGTGTGAAGGCCGCCTTCGACCGCCAGGTAGACGAGCAGGGCCAGCGCCTTGCGTGTGGAGAAGGTGAGCGTGCGCTCACCGTGCTTCACGACTGGTGCCCCAGGCAGCGACATCTGTAATTGGCTCATCGTCTCCTCCTGTTGTCCACTGGACGATCACGACAGTAAAGGGTCTGCCCCATTCCCCATCCTTCCTCGCACATGCGTAGTGATCACGGCTTAGCTTTGCAGGCGACCCTGGAGGTAGAGCCAGTGGACAAACGCCATCCGCTTGTACTCAGGAGTGGCCTCGTGATAGGCCCCTTGCTGATAGAGCGATTTGACTCTGAAAAGGATAGCAATCTGCTTGCTCGAAAAACCTACGTACTCGAGCTGCCGAACCTCCGTCGTGGTTGGGAGCTGCTCTTGTAATTCCATAGTTGTCCTCCTGTGTCTCTCTGGCTCCTGGAGCCATCTGGTGCAGGCTGCACGACTTGCAACGCCGTCGTCGTGTCACACCATGTGGTCATGTTGCACCTCCAAAGACCTCTTTTGCGGAATACCCCCATTTGCCTAGACAAACGCGCTGAAGCCCGTGATCGCCCGGCCCACAATGAGCGTGTTCATTTCGCAGGTGCCTTCGTTGGAGTAAATAGCCTCGGCATCGGCCACTAAGCGCCCCACCTGGTGGTCGAGCAGGATGCCGTTACCTCCCAGTAGTTCGCGGGCATAGCCCACCGTCTCGCGCATCTTCACGGTGCAGTAGGCCTTGGCCAACGAAGCGTGTTCATCAGCCATTATGCCCGCGTCCTGCATTTGCGACAGGCGCATGGTCAGGCACTGGCAGGCCGTGATGTTGCCGAGCATGCGCACCAGCAGGTCTTGCACGAGTTGGAAACGCCCAATTGGACGACCAAACTGCTCCCGCTCCTGGGCGTATTTGAGGGCAAACTCATAGGCTCCCCGCGAACAGCCGACAGAGCGTTGTGTGCTAGAGCTAGTATAGTCGACGAGCGTTGAGAAAAGCGTTTGTCGAACTGGCTAAGGGGACATACAAGCGTTTGTTGCGAAATACTTATCTGTATGGAGAAGGAAGTCACCCACTTCATATGAAACTCGCGTCGGTGTCACATGAAGAAAATATTTTATGTATCTTCCCACGCTTTTCTTCATGCTCTCCCGCTAAGCTTGAAGTGCACCACTGTAGTGCCAGCAAGAAAATATCCGGCACTGCTGTAGGGCACGCGAAGATAGAGAGCACGAAGTGCAGCTCTCTTGCTCTGTCTCGTTCACACAAGTTGGAGGACATTCGGGCCTTCTCCGAGACGGACATGACGGAGGACCTCAAGAAGTTCGACATTCCGACCCTGATCATCCACGGTGACGACGACCAGATCGTGCCCATCGGTGACTCGGCCCTTCTCTCCTCGAAGATCGTCAAGGACGCGACCTTGAAGATCTATCCGGGCGCGCCCCACGGCCTCATGAGCACACACAAGGAGCAGTTCAACGCCGACCTGCTGGCCTTTCTGAGGTCCTAGACCTGGCAGCGTGGCGAAGCGTCGTTCAGCTCTGAGGGTCCGGCGGCTGGCGACCCCATATGGAGACGATGGTGCCAGCGCGTCCCGTCCGGAAAGGCCTGGAGGCCAATCCATCCACACGCCGGGCACGTGCTTGGCAACGTCGTTGCAAGGTCCTCCAGGGAGCTTCCCTCTGGTTCGGGGCAGTAGCTTGCTTCCGGACCGGGGGAATCCGGGGACTCAGACGAGGAGGAGCTGAGTCCCGTCCATTTATCCCCCGTCTGAGGGCATTGCCATGGACATACCTGGCATGCCCATGGCTGCCAGAGCAGCCGCAGGCATCACGATAAAGGGGCGCATATGTATCCGCAAGCTATACCGCTGATCGTCTGTCTTATAGGGACGCAAGATGGGAGGCACCCGCAGACAATCCTTGAACCTAGTCAGCGACGTTCGTCCAGATGATTTATCCGTCATAGCTTGCTCCTTATACACTACCCTGAGCCGTATTCCTTCTTGCTCATCCGTAATTATATACCACCGAAACGTAAGAGCTGCTGATCAGCTGGCGAGCTCGTGGTAGGCCAACCCCACGGCGCGGGCATCCCCGGCCTCTGCGTAGACCACCTCGCGGATCTTGTCATGGCTAAAGTGGTAGGAAACCCCACTTCTTTCATCTCGCCGATGGCTGGTCTCATGCAGCAGGAGACTCTGCAGGGCTTCATCCAGGGCAGCAAGTCCCTCCTGCGGCCCAAGCTGGGCCACCTGGCAGAGTTCCTCAAAGGTGAAGTTATGGCGGAGGACCGCCCCTGCTGTCAGCAGGGTGCGGGCAGGGGACGAAAGTCGGGCCAGGCGACGGTGGATCAGCTCGCCCATGTCCGAAGTGAGCATTTTGTCAGGTGGGATGGCTTCGAGGATCGCGGGCTGCGGCTCAAACACCCAGCCGCTTCCCGCGATCAAGCGGGGCACCAGCACGCCACGTTCGAGGAGTGTCTGGAGCAGCGCCCTCAGGTAGAGCGGCTGCCCCTTCGTTTCTGCGAATAGCCACTCGGCGAAACGCGTGGGGCTGAGACTGCTTCCAGGGGCCTGAACCTGCTGCGAAGAAGGCTGAATGCGAGCATGTGCTCCTTGGAGCGAGGGTTGCACTCCATCTACATCAGACAGTGAGCGAACGATCTGGTGGGTGTCCTTCGCAGAGAGAGGACGCAGTTCCAGGCGCGTCAAAGAGAGTGTGTTCCTCAGACTCGCCAGCCATTCGGACATCTCCGGCTCCATGTCCCGTGTTTCCGTCCGCCAGCTCAGCAATAACATAGCGGGCGTCTCATGCTCCGTCCAGGATCGAGCAAGATACTGGAACACGTCCAGGGTTGCTGCATCCGTCCACTGCATGTCGTCGGCAAACATGAGGAGAGGTGCCTGCGAGGCCAATGCTTGAGACAGGCGCGCCAGTGCTTCAAAGAGGCGGGAGGAGGCAAAGGCCCCGTTGATGGTCGGGGGAGGCAGGTCGGGGTAACGTTCGCGCAGGTCGGGCAGCAAACCGGATAGCTCGGCCAGCCAGGGATCACGGAGCCACTGGCGAAGATCCGGTCCCTGTTCTAACCGGGCGCGCAGAGCCTCGAGCAGCGGCAGATACGGCAGGAACTGGGATGTTTTGAAAGTCCTTCCTTTGAGCACATCCGCTCCCCGGGCCCTCGCCCAGTCAAGAAACGCCGCAGCCAGGCGCGTTTTACCGATCCCTGCTTCGCCTTCCAGCAGCACAACCTGCGGGTGACCGTTGGAAGCCTGCTCATAGAGTGTCATGAGTCTGCTGAATTCCGCCCCTCGTCCCACGAAAGGGATGTCAAGCAATAGTTGCACGGCCGATGTGCACCTGCCGACCCCACTAGGCGCGCCGCGAGGAGGAGAGGCGTTGCGCAGCACTTCTGCCAGGGCCACCAATATCCGTGAGGGTTTGGCGGAAAGCTCTGTCATCAAGACGTCCTGGTAGGTCTCGTAGGTCTTCAAGGCCGCGACGCGGTTGCCGGTGGCGAACTGGAGCTGCATGAGGCGCAGGGAGATGTCCTCGTTGAGCGTGTCAAAGGAGCGCCAGCGCTCGACCGTTTCGATGGCCTGCTCGGGCGCTCCCTCTGCCCTTTGCAGTTGGGAGAGCCAGTCAAATACCTGCTCGATACGCTGGTACCAGTAGCCTTGCTGCATGCCCACCCAGTTGTCGAAGTCGAGGGTCTCGCGCAAGGTAAAATCCTGGAGGAAGCTACCGCGGTATAGGGTGGCGGCACGATCGAGTTGGGCAATCAGGGTGCGGCGGACCTCCCCCTGCACCGCTTCTGGTGCAGGCAGGACACGGACCAACTTCCATGCAGTCTCAAGGGCGAGCAGGTCGAGATCAATGCTTGAGGCCAGATCGAGCCCGAGCGCGTCATGCGTGATGAGGAGGTGTGATGCGCGTTCAGGTAAAGCGTCCTCTTCAAGGATATGCCGTAAGTGCAGTAAGGTAATGCGCAGAGCGGTACGCCCATGGGCCATATCGCTCTCTGGCCACAACAGGCGCGTGAGCTTCTGACGCTCATGCATGCCCCCTTCGGTCGCGAGGTAGGCGAGGAGCGCCAGGGCTTTGCGGTCGGGTAAGATGAGTCGATGGCCCAGATGGTCCACTTCCGGGGGCCCGAGCAATGCAATCTTCAAGGTACTCATGTAAACTCCTCTAAAATAAACGCCTATCGCTGCTCCCAGTATAGCTGTGACCGGGGTGAAATGTGATCTCCAAAAAGATATAATGTGCTGGCGAAAAAGATATATTGTGCTGACCCCTCCAGGTGAAAGGCGATAACCAGAAAGATATAGTGCAGACGTGCCACTGGATCTGGGGTATACTGTAGGGGTGTTGAGAGAAGTGTGAGAGAGAACACGCTTTTCATTGGGAGATCTCTGGCTCTACGGGGAGATGCACTTACGCTTAGCAGATGTCTACCTGGCCCAGGGGGATGAGAGGAAAGGGCGTACCCTGCTGGACGAAAGCATCGTCATTCATGCTCAGGCCGACAACCCGCGGGCAACCGGCTGGTTCCAAGGAGTAATATCGCGGCCAGTTGAAGGGTAATGATTGACACCTACTTTTTTCAGGTTCAATTGGACGGTGATAAATACAAACGCTTATCTGCTACCGCTTCTCGTCCGACAAACGCTTTTTTCACCGCCCCTCAGTTATATTCATTTCATCTGATAATCCTCTTTCCTGACAGCAAGGGTCCTGGCGTCTCTTTCCCGCTTCGGCTCGTGGAACCTGCTCAACACACCGGTGTGTCAGAAGAGAGGTACAGTACTCTGAGAAAGCAAGAGAGGTGAAATGTATGTTTCAAGCTGACCTTTTACAAGACAAGGTGATCCTGGTCACCGGCGGTGGAACGGGCCTTGGTCGAGCCATGGGCGAACGTTTTCTCGAACTGGGAGCCAAAGTGGCGATCTGCGGGCGGCGACAAGAGGTCGCCGAGCAAGCCGCCGCTGATATGGCCTGTAGATCAGGTGGCGAGACGTTCGCCACTCGCTGTGACGTGCTGAACGCGATCAACATGCTCATGTTAGAGGGACACTTACAAGAAGCGGCCTACGCTACAGCGGATCACCGAGAAAGTGTAGACGCCTTCTTGCACAAGCGAGCAGTCAAATTCACAGGCAAATAAAGACCTCACAACAAACGATTGTCCAACAACGGTGCTCGTCTGGCAAACGCTTTTGCCAACGCTCGTTGGCTATACTTGCTCTCATGCACAACGCTCTGGCTGAATGGCAAATGCTTCTTTCCTGCTCCATGCCAATGGCGGGAGGCCCATGCCGTCCTGGGGTGAGTGGAAAGACAGACTCCTTGGGCGGAAGCCGAGCGTGAGCTCTGGCAGGGCTGGTTCAACATCGTGAGAGACATCAATTTCAGGCCGGAGCCTGGAGCTGGGGCGCAAGCGGGCAAGGACCTGGTGCAACTCTGGCAAGAAAGTACGCACAAGATGATCGATGCCCAGGCGTCGCTGGTCCGGCGTTGGACCGGAGGCACTACCAGAACGAGGAAGCAGGAGTAACCAGGCCCATCCTTAGACAAGATGCCCGTCTTTCGTTCGTTGAAAGGATGATCCATGCCATCAGAAACCAGCAGGCCACAGGCCGAGACACGTACCATCATCATCGACAGGCAACGCCTGCGGATTGCCATTCGACCAGGGAACGGCACCCGCACGCCCCTGCTGCTGATGAACGGGATTGGGGTCAACTTCGAAGTGCTCCAGCCGTTCGTCGACGCCCTCGATCCGGCCATCGAAGTGATTCGCTTTGATGTGCCAGGCACCGGCGGCTCACCGGCCCCGCGCATTCCCTACCGTTTTTCGGCCCACGCCCGGTTGGTGACGAAGATGCTCGATCAGTTGGGCTACCAGCAGGTCGATGTGCTGGGTGTCTCCTGGGGTGGCGCGCTTGCCCAGCAGTTCGCTTTCCAATATCCCAGGCGCTGCCGACGGTTAATTCTGGTCAGCACGGGAACCGGGGCACTCATGGTTCCCGGACGTCCCTCGGTCCTGGCGAAAATAGCCACACCGCGACGCTACCGGGATCCGACTCACATGGCACAGTTCGCCGGAGAAATCTACGGAGGGAAGGTGCACAAGCAACCCGAGCTAGCGCACGAGTTTGCGCAAACCGTACGCCTGGGCAGTACGCTTGGCTACTTCTATCAAATGCTGGGGGGAGTGGGGTGGACCAGCATCCCCTGGCTCCGCAAACTCCGGCAGCCGACATTGATCCTGCATGGGGATGACGACCCGCTTGTCCCACTCGTCAACGCGAAGATCATGCATCGCCTAATCCCGCATTCCCAGCTCTACATCTTCCACGATGGACACCTGGGACTCGGGACGAGTGCGCAGGAACTCGCGCAGGTCGTCGACCAGTTTCTCACAGTCCCCGTCTCTTCCTCAACAGGTTAGGCAGACACATAAAAGTTTTTCTTCATGTGACACCTCCTCGTTTGGCGATCAGACAACGAGCACGTGCGAAAAAACAGGAAAGCGTGAGGAAGATGCTCGTCGTCCGCAAAAAAAAATCTGCTATCATAGAGGCAAAAAAGGGCAGAGGTTGTATGGGTTCGCCCTGGTGAGTCATGTAGAAAGGAGAGCGCCCGTGAAGAGATACTCCTACAGCGAGCGCGATTACGCCTTTGGCCAGGCGATGCTAACGCTGCGGACGAGCATCGGCCTGACGCAAGCAGGACTGGCCGACTTGCTTGGGGTCTCCCGCAGAGCGGTGGCGGAGTGGGAGGCCGGCAGCAGTTATCCTAAAGCGGACCACCTCAAACAGCTCGTTGCCCTGGGGGTCCGGCAGCAGGCCTTTCTCGTCGGTCGCGAGGCCGAGGAGATCCGCACGTTCTGGAAGGCGGCTCGCCAGAAGATGCTGCTCGATGAATCCTGGCTCTCCACCCTGCTGAGTCAGCAGCGTTCTCCGCATCCACCCGTAGCGCCAGTGCCGGTCGCGCAGACTAGTGGCACTGACCGTGCTATTGCTCCTCCTGCTCGTGGGCAGCGGGAGGATTGGGGCGATGCGCTCGCCGTCCCGACCTTTTATGGGCGCAAGGGGGAACTGGCTGAGTTGACACGGTGGGTGCTCGAAGAGAGCTGCCGGGTGGTGAGCGTACTGGGCCTGGGCGGTATCGGCAAGTCGGCGCTGGCGACGAGGGTGATGCACCAGGTCGCCCCGCACTTCGAGGTCGTGATCTGGCGCTCGCTGCGTGATGCCCCCTCCTGTGACGCGCTGCTGGATGAGTGCCTGCAGGTGCTCGCCCCGCAACCGGTGAGGGAAGTTCCTGCCAACCTTGAACGACGCCTGAGCTTGCTGCTGGAATACTTGCGTGAAGAGCGTGCCCTGCTGGTGCTCGACAATCTGGAGACGCTGATGGAGGAAGGGGAAGATTCGGGCCGCATGCGCCCTGGCTACGAGGGCTACGCGCGGCTGCTGCGCCGGGTAGCCGAGACCGGGCACAAAAGTTGCCTGCTGCTGACCTCACGGGAGAAACCGAGCGAACTCTTGCCGCTGGAGGGCAGCCGGACCCCGGTGCGCTCCTTGCGCCTCGAAGGGTTGGCGCGCGATGCCAGTGAGCAGGGACCTGCACAGTGGCGAGTCTCTGCGCACGCTGCTACGTGACCGACCCTACGAGCGACTCAATATAACCGAGATTCGGGGATTAACTGAGGCGCAGAAGGGGACGTTGCGAGCGTTGAGGGCCATTGAGGACGCTCCTATGAAAAGCGCCCAGCAAGCTCCATAGGCACGACCACCGCGGCTTCATCGACGCTGAGCATACTGCTACAGAGTTTATGACCTCTTCTCTTGTTTACTCGTCGATTTGTCCGTCGCTCAAGCGGCAATGAGGCCATTAGGATTAAGCACGAATTTTTTGGCTGTTCCTTTGTCAAAGTCCTTTCAACCGTTTCGCAGCCGAAGACGCTCTCCCTCAATCAGCATACCCGTTTTTACGACCCAGCCAACGCTTTTCTTTATGCCTTGCATGTACGCTATGCAAAGATTTACACTCTGCTGCTGTCCATGCTCCAACGGAGCAATGACAATAAGTCTTTACAAGGAGTCTCTTTATGCAATGGGTCGTTGCTACTGCCTCGTTTTTCGCTTCCGCCGTTGAGTTTGTGGAGGCGTTTACCATTGTCCTGGTCGTCGGCGTCACGGTCAACTGGCGAAGCTCGCTGCTGGGTGCATTAGCCGCCGCGGCAACACTTGCCCTGCTGGTGGCGACGCTGGGGACCGCGCTTGTCCAGTGGGTTCCTATCGATGTGCTTCGCCTGGTCATCGGCATTCTCTTGCTTCTCTTTGGATTGAAGTGGTTGAAGAATGCCATCCTGCGCTATTCCGGTTTGAAAGCACGTCACGATGAAGAGGCCATTTACGAGGAAACCCAGGCGGCGCTCCGCGCTCGCGGAAAGGTCGATACCTCGTCATCTCGTTTTGACCTCTTCGGGTTTCTGCTGTCGTACAAGTCGGTCCTGCTCGAAGGACTCGAAGTGGCGTTCATTGTGATTACCTTTGGGGTGAGCGCTGCAACGAGCACAGTCTCGCGCTCCAGCGGTATTGCTTCTGCAGCCCTGGGTGCGCTCCTCGCAGGTCTCCTGGTCATCCTGGTGGGTGCGATCGTGCGCGTGCCGCTGGCAAAAGTGCCGGAAAACACGCTGAAGTTCATCGTCGGGATCATGTTGACAACCTTTGGCACCTTCTGGACGGGTGAGGGATTTGGCGTGAACTGGCCGCTGGCGGATGTCTTTCTCCTCATCCTCGCCGCCATCTACCTGGGCGCGGCTTTCTTGCTCATCACCTGGCTCAAAAGGGTAAAAGCGCGGGCGATAGACAATCAACCAGTTCCGACCACGCAAACACAGGAGGTGAAACCGTGAAGATCATCAAAGCCATCTACAATTTCATCGTCGGGGATATGGTCATCCTGGTGGGCGTAACGCTTGCTGTGATTATCCTGGCCCTCATCAACAACGTGAGTGCCCTGGCCCCTCTCAAGGGCTTTTCCGGTCCGTTACTGGTCATAGCTGTTCTCAGTAGTCTTGTTGCCTCACTGAGCCGGGAGGCGTTTTCCTCCCAAAGTTAGTTGAGAGTTGTTCAAAGCCTTTTGCTACCTCATCTTCAATCGTATACAATATAATTGAGAGGATTGGAGGGGCGCAGCGGGGTGAAGGATGTAAGCACACTCCATAGGATGTAAGCACACTCCATAGAAAGAGGAATATACCATGTTTGAAGCAACTTTTAAAATCACTGCCCTGCTCGAAAGTAACGAGCAAGGGCAGCGTGTCTTTCAAGTATTGAAGCACGAAGCCCCGGTAGATGATGAGGGACTCTTATCGCTTGTGGCGATGATCTACCAGCAGGATGTGTCCCACACGTTGCGGGCGGGCGATGAGCTGAAGGTCACAGTTCGCCTCGATTTTCCCTCCAGAGAGATCGAAAGGACTCTGCATTTCCGCGAAGATGGACGCTTTGAGGGAGAAGGCGTAGCGGAGCC
>WNFX01004163.1_pt1 | contig 14272 bp, 14 predicted proteins | sample 5400111 | NCBI WGS metagenome assembly WNFX01 (sample SAMN13153363, study PRJNA577476) | soil metagenome | isolation source: 40 cm soil or saprolite under grassland replicate 1 | place: USA:California | collected 2016-06-15 | reverse complement strand
CCCGGACGCTTGTTAGCCTAGAACCGGAAATAGGAAAAGGGCAGTTCTGCGTCACGAGACTAGTCAACATACCCATATTTTCTAGAGGGTCTTTTCCTGACCAGATTTTAACATGGACCGCTCAACCCGTCCGTATCACCGACCCCAAATCTCCCGCTGACCTTAACATCGTCATGGACCCTCAGCCGTTTCCAAGGCGATTCCTAGGCAAGATCAGGTCGATGACGAGAATCATCTGCAATCAAGGGACACAGAACGAAAACGTTGCGGCTGCTCTTCATGAGATCCTTCCAAACACACGGTTTGCATCACGAGACCCGACTGCAATTGACAGTTCTCGATTGGTCCCCGGGTTTGGTAACCGTGAATGATGACAGGGATTGAAGCCGGAAGTATGGAATGGTACGAGTTTCGGCGGGAATCGAAAACAGAAGTAATTCTGACTCCTATTGAGGACAAGACCAAGAACCAGCAAAGCACTTGAGCCAATCCAACCATGCCTGGATCAGTTAGGCAAAGGCATTGGCTCCAATAATCTATCCGACAGTTGACGAACTCATTGAGACCAATAGAAGAGCACTCATCGAGATACGATCAAAGAAAGCCGACAGTCATCGCGTTCTTTCTAGACCGCTGCTCATTGCTGCTCTCGAAAAAGTGGAGGCGGAATCAGGTGATTTATATGACAAGGCAGCAGTACTTCTGACGGAATTAGTTAGGGCACACGCTTTTGCCAGCGGCGTTCGAAGGACAGCGTACGTCGCGACTATGTCCTTTTTGAGGACAAACGGCCAACATCCTAGCGTAATTCCGGACCCAAAAATCCTTACCGGAGTAAGGGAGGGTTTTTCATGCGCAGGACGAGATTAAAGAGTGGTTGAAAGGGAATGCAATCCGAAAGTTTACCCGTTCTTGACTCTCCATTCCTTGAACAGGTAGACGAGGTCCTCAGAGAAGAGAGGGCATTCCTTTTAGAAATAGGCAACTTATAGCTTTCTCGAACCGACACCCCACGTGACAAAAACCGCCCTAGACTAGAAAGTCTCAAGACAGACGTTCAGGTGTAGTTACCCCGAGAACCAATAGGTCATACAAAGACAGTCTCGAATCCAAAACGAAAGTCTGTGATCCTCAAACTAGAAAGTTGCTATTCCCGAGTCCCAAGGCCCCGCCTTCTGCCAGCCATGCCAGAAACCCACCTATGCCTGCTCCCGAGAAAAGAATAGTGTACGACGCAAATACATCGTCCGACGAAGAATGTCGTTATCATGCATCCACCAAATCGTGTACAGCCCCCACCGGACTCGAAAAAGTAAGTGTCTGAATCTGACTGTCAATCTGAAAGTATTGGCGGGATCTCTTACTTAACAATCTCCGGGTCACAACTGCTAATCATGAGCCCCGACATGATCAGCGAGTTATACATAGCCGCAAAATTGGGCGATGGGCCCCTCGGAGTACCAACTGGATGGTCTCAGACCATGTGGGAGCTATGAATGCAAAGACCTTAAGCCGTAGTCAAAGAAGTTGCTTCCGTTTGAAATTGGTCCAGATACAACCTATGCGATACAGACTCGCGCTTGTGTTGAACACACTGTTCTACCCGCTCACTTTTCCAGACGTAGTTGATTCTCTCAACTCGAGGAAGTTTGTAGCTCGTTCGACTACCACAATTCCACCTGGTGTAAGAAATTACGTCGGGGGAACTATTGCGACAAAGGAAGATGTTACGGTTGATCTTGACCCAGAAAGAAAGATCGTGGCCACCGAGAGCAAAAATGTCGATAATCTGGTAAGAATCTTCCACGAAGTCATGCAAATCCTACACGAGGACTATGGCCTCAACGTCGACGAGTCTACCGATTATGTTGAATTGGGCGCTTCCGTATTGATCAAAAGTAAGGGAATTGCGCGAGAGAAGATCGAAGGTCTGTTCAGTGACGCATCTACGTTCCTTAAGCTGAGAGATGTTCTTGGGTTTGATCCGGTCGTACGCTCTTTCACAATTGGACAAAAGGATAAGCCCCCCGAGAGCAAGGAATATGTCGAAATGGTTGTAAACTACCGAGTGACCGTTAAGGACACGTATTATATTGAGGCAATTTACCGGCACACGGCGATAGCAGAAGCCGTTCGTTTCGCCAAGTCTATTAACTCGAAGACTGAGGGCCTAGTGGGCCTCATGGAGAGCATGGGTCAGATAGCCCAAACGAGAAAGAAAGGTAGTCGCGCATGAGTAATACGATGGTAAGTAAGCAAAGAAGAGAGGGCCTTTCTCATCTGCTAGAGCATGAAGCCCGCGAAAAAAACATCGTGGTCATGTTGCCTGCATCTGCGGGTGAAGCAAGCGTAAGAGCAGCGTGGACCTCTGATGTCTTTGGGCCTATGATCGGGGGGTTTTCGACAATTGGAGCTTTCCCAAACAGATTGCCGTATGAAGGAGAATTCACATCTGCTTCAACGATTGATAGAGATAGACCAAGTCAAGAAATGGTGGCCAAGGTTCTCCCGTATCTCCTGCCTGAAGTTCTTAATGGAATTGCGGAACTGAATTCTAAGATAGCGAGCTTGGAAGCAACTTTGCTTGATTTACGGAAGAATGCAGACAAGCCTTCCCGTCACATCCCAAACCCGAAATTCTCCAAGCAACGAGAGATCTATCTAGAGAACTTAGACGTGTTAAAGCAAAAATTCTCCGGTAAGTGGGTCGCTATGTCTCTAAAGGGTGAAGTTATAGAATCGGCTGATAGTGAACTTGAGCTTCTTGACGCTTTAGAAGAAGGCGGCGTCGATAAGGAAGGCGTCTTCATAGCTCATTCACCCGTAGCCAGTGACTGAAGGCTCATCTTCTGTCGCAGACAACAGTCGTCGAGTCGCCGTATGCCAAGAACACGAAGTCGCGGCTTCTTGTCCCTACGTTGAAGGTAAAATTTCGAGTTAAGTCGGTCCAAGGCGGAGACCATACATTCACGGAATCGTTTTGGTTGGACACTGGGTTCGACGGGGGCCTGAAGCTTCCAAAAGCATATTCCGATTTTCTCAAGACGCAAGGAATCACTGGTTGGGACCGGATTGTGGACACCGCGGGCCAACAAGAACTAGCTAAGCTCTTTCGGGTTGACATCCTTGAAGTTTCTGGGATAGGCATCCACAAATTGGCAACGCCAATTCAATCCTCACTTTTTTGTTTCCAAGGCCAGCCACACTTGATGGGTCTCGACATATTGAAAAAATGGGTCTCCGAATTTAACGGCCCGAAGAAACACCTCAGACTTCTAAGCGAATTTGCCCCGTCTTCTGCGGCACCTTGAGGCAGCCCTGCGACCCAAAGAAGGTACAGAGTCTGCTCGAAAAACAAGACCCTAGAGAGGCCTACGAGATTCTAGCGGGACAGTCATCCTCGCAAATAACGGGCTCGGACCCTACTCCTCCATCCCGTGTCCAGAAAGAGACTCGAAGATCAAGATAGCCGAGACTGCTCTGCAAGAAATCAGAACCGGCCGCTTCGGAAGGATCCAGCTGCCTAGCGAGGCAGAAACTCGCTACTGGCTCCAACAGTGGCGTGAAGGAGCCAAACCCAAGGAAGAGACCCCCATCCGGAAGATCGTCATCCGGAGAAACCGGAACGAGGTGAGAGAATGACAAAAAACCAAGACCAGAGGAGGACCCCTACCTCCACCAGACAAAGGAGTAAACGACGCACCGCCCGGACTACCAACACCAACCGTTCGCAAGAGCGTCACTTGGGTCCAACCAGAACCAACAACATAAGACATTACACGACCTCAACAGCTAAGCCCAGACACAACATGGGCCGAACCCAGCATCGATAAGGCTAAGCTGGCGAAAGAGTCCCCGGGAGTCTCGACGACCCGGGACCAGACCAGGAGTAGTATCAAGTTCGAACAAATCCCTCGGAAATCGACTAGCCCTGTGACCCGAGCTATGCGGAGCCCGCAATCAGCCTCGCCTGCTAGATTCTCTAGGCAAGACAAACTAGAAACATGTCCGAGGCTACGAAAGACAAGGGCTGTTATATCATTCCATAAGATGCCCAGTGAGAAGTTGCCTTTGGTAGAGCTGATCTGGGACAGGAAGTACGATGGCTCGGGAAGGAAATCGGCCCCCGTTTCTGTGGCTCTGCCTTTCCAGACAATTGAGACTCTAAACGAATCCTCACAGCAACGCCAAAAATCGATCGAATCATTTCTCAGCGGAAGGGGAGCAACTGAATGGCGGAACAGACTCATATGGGGAGACAAGAAGTACGTTCTTCCAAGTCTCCTGCCGGAATTCGCAAATTCGGTTGACCTGATCTACATCGATCCGCCATTCGATACGGGCGCGGACTTCTCATATCTCGTAGAAATACCGGATCACCAAGTCGACACTGCATCTTTCACTAAGATTCCGAACGTGATTGAGCAGAAGGCGTATCGAGACACCTGGGGTCAGGGCCGACCCATCTCGATTCTTATCTTAGATGGTTTCACGAAACGTTATTCTTCCTAGAAAAACTCCTGAAATCGACAGGGAGCATCTACATTCACTTAGATTGGCATATCGCAGCTTACGCGGGGGTGGTAGCAGATCAAGTATTCGGTCCCGACAATTTTCAGAGCGAAATAATCTGGCAACGAGTTACGACGCACAGCGACGCCAGAAGGTTTGCAATTATTCACGATGTGATAATGCACTATTCGAAGGGAAGCGAGTTTGTATGGAACAAGCAATTCAAGAAACACGATGAGAAGTACCTACTCTCTCATTATGCATCTACCGACCCGGACGGGAGACGTTACACCTTGGATAATGCCAGCGCCACTGGGCAGGGTCAGCCCCGAAAATTCGGTGACAGGATCCTCGCCCCACCCACGGGAACTCACTGGCGGTGGTCGCAGGATAGGATAAACCAACTGATGGCCCAAGGAAGGATTGTCCTCACTTCCGAGGGCAGACCTCGATTCAAACGATATCTTGACGAATCTCAAGGCGCGTTGATCGGGTCCATATGGACCGATATTCCCCCTGTAAACTCCCAGGCAATCGAACGACTTGGCTTCCCGACCCAAAAACCAGAAGCCCTCTTGGCTCGCATCATTAGCGCTTCCTCAAACCAAGATGATCTGGTTCTGGATTGTTTCTGTGGGAGTGGAACTACCGTTGCTGTGGCCGAAAAATTAGGCAGGCGCTGGATAGCCTGTGATCTAAGCCGCTTTGCCATTCATACGACACGTAAGCGACTTCTAGGCGTGGACGCCGTTAAACGATTCGTTATCCAAAATCTGGGGAAATACGAACGTCAGGCATGGCAAAGCGCAGAATTTGGGAATGAAAGCGGAGAAAGAGTGCGAGCGTATATTGACTTCATTCTTAGATTGTATTCGGCGAAGACCCTTGGGGGATACCTCTGGATTCACGGCCTCAAGGGAAAGCGCGTGGTTCATGTGGGCTCAGTGGACTCGCCTATTTCCCCGTTGGATGTCGGACAAATTGTTGCCGAGTTTAGGAGGTTGATCGGGACAGGCCAAGATGCACCTGCAACGAATGGCGTAGATGTCCTCGGATGGGATTTTGCCTTCGAACTCAATGAGCTTGCAAAACAGCAAGCCGCACAAGCTAGCGTCGATGTTCGATTCCTTCGCATTCCGCATCAAGTGCTCGACAAACAGGCAGTGGAACAGGGAGATGTCCATTTCTTCGAACTAGCGTCGTTGGATGCCCGAGTAAAAATGTCAGGAATGGAGGTTACCATTTCGATCAAAGATTTTGTGATCCCCGCCGATGACGTCCCTGCTGACGTCCAGAAAGAGATCAAGCATTGGTCTCAATGGGTAGATTATTGGGCGATAGATTGGGATTACAAGGATGACACTTTCCACAACGAATGGCAAGAATACCGGACTCGGGACGAACCGGACCTTGCGACTGAAGCTTCGAAAACATACGGTAAGCACGGGGAATATCATATCGTTGTGAAAGTCATCGATATTCTGGGAAACGATACGACAAAACTGCTTTCGGTGAAGGTCTAACGAAGAAGAAAGGCAGCGCTAGCTCTCAATCAACCTTTTCCACGTCAGACGGACAAACAAAGTTTGTATTATCTCCAGTAGGAACAGGGCCATGCGTTCCCGCAATCAAAGATGCGGTTCAGTCTTGGGTTAAGTCCGATTACGAGACTCCGAAGGGATGCACTGAGACTACAAGGGCTTTACTGAACCACTGGTTTCATTCCGATCATCGACTAGGAGACGGACGAATTTTCACTTACAATAATGCCCAACGTGAAGCCATGGAGACTCTCGTGTACATCTATGAGGTGGCCAAGATACGACGCCAACGGACCATGATTGAGCGATTCGCCATGGACTCTAAGGATATCGAATTGCTACAACACGACGATTTCGCCAGGTATTGCTTCAAGATGGCGACTGGAAGCGGCAAGACCAAAGTGATGGAGCTTGCGGTCGCATGGCAATACCTCAACGCCGTCTTGGAGAATATTCCGGGGTACTCGAAAACGACTCTCCTCATCGCCCCTAACGTAATTGTCTTTGAGAGACTCAGGTCGGACTTCGCGAGCGGCAGAATCTTCCAGGCCGATCCGGTGATCCCTCCTGAACTTAGGAATATCTGGGATTTTGAATGTTACATGAGAGGAGAACCCGATCGAGCACACTCTGAAGGGGCATTGTATGTTACCAATATTCAACAACTCTACGAGCGTCCAGGCGAAGAGACCGCGGAGCCGATGGAGATTTCCAATGTTCTCGGACACAAACCTTCACTTGAAGAAAAACAAGCTACGGATTTTGTTCCACGACTGCTCAAACGAGGTGGTCCAATACTTATCATGAACGATGAAGCGCATCACACGCATGATGAAGATCTGAAATGGAATGACTTTATTCGCGAATTGAACAGTAAAACCAATGGAGGGGTTGAAACCCAACTCGATTTTTCTGCAACTCCCAGGTATAGTACCGGGCGAATCTTCTCCTGGACAGTCTACGATTATCCTTTGAAGAGGGCTATTGAAGATGCAATTGTCAAACGCCCTCTCAAGGGGATCGCCTCCGGAATGCAGGAGGCGCGATCCGATATCCCGAGTACGAAATACGGACCATATTTGACGGCGGGGGTCGAAAGGTGGAGAGAGTATCGTGAACAGCTGAAAGTGTTGAAGAGGAAACCCATACTCTTCGTAATGATGAACAGCACATACGAAGCCGATGAAGTATCAGATTTCATGAGAAAACGATATCCAGAAGAGTTTGGAGAGGATAAACTTCTCGTCATTCATACCGATAGAGCGGGCGAGGTCTCCAAGTCCGAACTTGAAAACCTGAGACGTGTCGCTCGTGAGGTAGATCAAGAATACAGCCCAATTAACGCCATAGTGAGCGTCTTGATGCTCAGGGAGGGGTGGGATGTTCAGAATGTAACTGTCGTTGTTGGTCTCCGACCCTACACGGCGAAGGCGAATATCTTGCCGGAGCAAACAATCGGCAGAGGGCTTCGGCTCATGTTTCGCGACTTGCTCGGGTCTTACGTCGAACAGCTTGATGTAGTCGGAAACAAAGCTTTCCTCAATTTTGTAGAGGAATTGGAGAAACTAGAAGGCACCAGATTCGGGACTTTCCAACTTGACAAAGACAAGGTTCAGATTGTTACTATAATGGTTGATCCTGACAAGGCCGACATGGACATCGAGATTCCGGTTCTCAGTCCGATCCTAATCAGAAAGAAATCCCTCTCTGAGGAGATCCAATCACTAGACGTTAGCTCACTTAGAAGTCCCAAGTTACCAAAGAAGGAAACAGATACGGAAGCGGAGACTTTTCAATACGACGGATACGATTTTCTCACTCTGAAGAAGATTGTAGAGAGAAAGTACAAGATTCCACAAGCCCAAACTCCGCAAGAAGTGATTTCGTACTACGCGAAAGAGATTGCACAAGATGTCAAACTTCCCTCTCAGTTCGCGTACCTTGCACCCAAGATTCGGCAGTTTCTCGAAGAAAGAGCCTTCGGAGAAAAAGTCAATCTCGAAGACCCTGTAATTCTGAAGGCAATCAGTAGTAATGTTAGCCAGTATGTAGTGGTGCAGACGTTCGTCACAGCTCTAAGGGCATTAATTATTGAGAAAAAAGTACCGAAGCTGGAAGGCCCTCCCCGCAGACTCTCCCAAACCGAACCATTTGCGTATTCCAGACCAACCTATCAGGCGACAAAATGTATTTTCAATCGCGTTCCTTGTGCCAACGACTTTGAAGTGGAGTTTGCGAAATTCCTGCAGTCAGCAGACGACGTTGCGAAATTCAGCAAGTTTCCATCGAAGTTTGGATTCTCTATTGAGTACACCGACTCAGTTGCAAATCTGAGATACTACCAACCCGACTTCGTTGCCGTATTGAACGGAGAACATTACATCATCGAAACAAAAGGCCGAGAAGATGTAGACGTATCACACAAGGATCGTGCTGCCAAACTTTGGTGTGAGAACGCAACCGACCTCACCGGAGTGAAGTGGCAATACCTCAAGACTCCGCAACTTGAATTCGACCGATTGCAGCCAAGCGAGTTTTCCGATCTGGACGTCTTCAAGTATGAGCAACATTCGGTAGGCTAATCCTTCTGGACTGCGAATCGATACGATAAAAGAAACTGCGAATTTTTTCAGATGTTAACCTTGTGTATCATGGTCAGGCATTCATGTGCCATTGAGGCGTGGGCTGACCGCTTCGCCGTTGGCGACGATGCAATACGACTGTCCTTTGTTTTACCTCGAACGGAAATCGGCCTGAAGTTCTTCAAGGTCCTCAGCTTTCTCATCCATTTTGTTCTAGTGAGTTATCCCGTGGTTGGGTTATACTCCCCGGTTCAAACGTCAACGGTTCCATGACTACGATTAGTTCGCAAAAGTCGCAGTTCGCGCTCCTCAAAAGAGGAACCGTTGCCGACTATTCCTTCCCTAGGTTATCTAGTAATTCCATGTATAGCTTGTCTCTTTTCTTGTCTGAGTAGCTGTCGTAGCATAATTCCAGAACCCTGTATCCTCTCCTACGGAGTAGTGTCCGTAGTTCTTCGTCCTTTGTCATCTGAGCAAATCCAAGATGGACCCGGCCGTCGACAAACACGAGCAACGGTCTAGACTCAAGCGCGAAGTAAAAGTCCGCGGTGGTTACTGATATCTCGACCTGCGTCTGATAGTGTATTCCATCTTCTTGCAGTTTGATTGCGAGTTCTTGTTCCATTCGTGAAGGGTTGGCCTGTAGTCGTTCGCGCCAGTCGCTCCGCTGACCCGACATCTTTAGGATTGAGCCATCATTGAGTTATTGCTCAGACACGAGAACGAAACTGCCTGGAAATGTGAGATGGCTGGCTCATCATCTCAGCCATCTGCCGCAAAACCCTGCGCTGGCGAGCTAGAGTTTGTCGAGGGCCCCCGTGATCGCCCCGAAAAACAGTAGAATCCCACCTACAAACAAGAGCACCCCAACCAAGATTGCTATGGGGCTGCCAAGTGCTCCGCCAATGCCCCAAACGGCTGCTCCGAACACCAGCAACAGGATTCCGGTTAGGAGCGTCTCTCCTGACCCAGGCTTAGATCTCCTCACGAGGTTCTATTGCTCCATTCTGCCTTGCAGCTAGCTTCGACCAAGAACCATTCGGCGTATAAACTTGTACTAGATAACAAGCCAGCTTCAAAGCCATTCCTAGGGATTAGCTCTATTACGAACAGCGTCACGAAGTAGCTTTAGACCGTCAATAGATGGAAGAGCTCTTAGCTGAAGTGGCTTTCAGACACTTTAGAAGAAGTGCGCCATAGGACGGTTAACAGATGACAATGAGGGCCGCAAAAATTCTAGAAGAATCCGAGCGTATGGGCGTAGACTAAGATCGCTAACAATCCTGAAAAAATAGCGATTGCTTTCTGAGCCAAGTTTCGCGTTCCGAACAAGTGTTCCATCCAAGATCGACGCCTTTCGAATCCTTTCTCCACCGCCTCTTTCGACAGAGATAGAAGGCTGAGAGCAGCTGAAGGGAGTGTCGTCACATGATTCTCGTCTAGCCACTGACTCAGTTCGAGTATCTCAGGGCCACTCAAGGAGCCGTTGGCGAAACCATAGCGAGCTCCGAGAAACAATGAGTTCTCTGGAATCGAAAGACCGGTTCGCGACATTTTTCTTTGAACAAATCCGAGACCGTCTCGAAGCCAGCTAGATCCGGAATCAGAATCTCTTCCTTTGTTCAGAAATTGTAGAAGACAAAGTCTGCCTTCCGCGTCAGGTTCGAACACCCAGAGCCAAGGTAAGGAAATCCCCACGACGAAGAACGCGATCCCTATCAAGAGAGCAAAGGGTGGCCAGACAGGAAATCCGAAGAGCCTAGGTGTTGGACCCGGAAATCGCAGGAGAAGATCAACGATCACCAGCACGGGTAAAGATGCGCCAGCGAGCAGATATGATCTGGACAAAAAGTACTGTATTTTTCGAACGGTCACAAAGTTCGAACCTACCAGAAGACCCGTCAGAGATACTACGAGAAGCGCATAGCCTGTACCTATCATCAGTTCGACAACCGGAAGAAGCGAACCGTAGAAATTGCTCCACGAGAGAGCCCCGGCCAACGCGATGAGGACGGCTAGATTTGCTTGACTCAGCTGTGGCAGGAATCTTGTAAGCCGCGGGCTAAGGTCATTGAGCCGGACCTTCGACGGACCCGCGACCTCTGACACGGAAGGGCAGATTTGATGGGATATTATTAAACCGGCGACTGATATGTCGATCGAGGAGAGAATCTATGTCTTTGTTCCCCGGAAATATGGAGCGCAGAAAACTTCTGCACCTTCCATACGCGATGGCATTAGCGGCGACCGCACTCATTTTCCTTGTCATAGGTCTTGGAATTGGCTTGGCTCAGCCGTACGTAAGCCAGAGCGTTTCCAAGGTTACTGGTCCATCCCAATTCACATGGACTTACGGAACGGTGAGCTTGGGACCCCGAACGGGCGGCTATTCCATCTATCTGTATTTCTATACAGTGGGCATCGGCACTCTGAGTTCGGGAATTTCTGTGAACGGCCAAGTATACCAGCTGTTTCTTCCCACGGGGATTAGTTTCTCGGTTTCCATCATATGGCAAAACACCACCGTGTCCAGTTTCTCTAGCTCCGGCCTTCGCTCATGCAACGCACAGCCGTATATTTTTACTCCACAGGGACCTTATGCTGAACAAAACTTCTCGTGCCCCTAACAATTTCAATCATAGAAGAGATCCGAAATATGTGATTTTTGCGAATTTAGCCGAAAAACCCTCACAACTAGTAGCTAACATAGCGGCCCTCTAGCATAAGCAGAAAAATTATGGCGCTTATAACGCTGACTTCTTGCAGTCCAGTAATCTGCTGATATTTCATTATAGCTTCGAAAATATCCACCAAAAAACACTTCACCTCCGTCTCACGTAGAGGCAACGTCTGCTAAGACGGATGCCTAGCCCTAAAGCGTTCTATCTGAGTCGCATTTATGATTGACGGTTAGTGTTGTCACCAGGTCTCGTTCTCGTGTTCCCGTCGACTTCTAGTTTCGGCAGCGAATTACTGATCCGACTCAGGCGATCTTTTACCTATGGGCGTAATACAGCGTTAAGCATCCATCGTGATCGAGTCAATTCTGCGGGCCCGAACCCCGTCATGACAACCTCGCGCCGTCTTCATAGCCAAGCACGCCTCCCAAGGCTCGCCTCATAGAAAGGATATCTGGAAGAGCACAATGTGCGACTCTCCCACTAGAGAGTCTCGTTATCAAGGAACTAGCATCGTCTCTAAGAGACGACTTCTTGTTGTTCTTTGATCATGTTGCGTTTGTGGATAATCCTGATTGGTCTGACTGTTTACTGTTCGGCGTATGAGAATCCGTTCCGGAGCTAACTAGGGTCCGTTGTAGCAAGGGCGTCCAAGGCGTCCAAGAAAGCTTCCTCACGGCCTATCGGGAAGACTCCTGAGGCGGCTACTGTGTGGCCGTCACCGAATCCACCCAGCTTCGCACACGAGTCAGGCAGTATCCTAGATAGTCGCGGCCGCTTGCCGATCTCTATCATCTTCGATAACGGTTGGGGTGCTCGTCCTGAAACCTTGACCAGTGGTGATGGGAGCCGGCCCCATCCTGGCACCTCTGGGGGAACGTTCATCATTCCTATCAAGTACTTCACGGGATTGACGAATCTCTGGTAGCTGAGATAGGAACAGAAGCTTCCCACAACCTTGCCGCTCATTCCCCTGTAATTGTCCCTGGCATGGAACCACTGGATATTCTTCATCTGGGAGAGACTCTCCTTGCGGATCTTTTCCATCATTCGCTGGTTCGCATTTCTTCTCTCTTCCTCAAGTCCCTTTGCTGTTTCCAAGATCTGTTTGTCGAATCCTTTGATGCATGCAGACACACCGAGTTGTGGGCCGCCGCGATAGTAGCCCACGGACCCGAGAACGTTCAACATGGAAGAGGCGCGTGATGGGGAGAGCCAAGGCACTGCTCCGTCGAACTTGACGGCTCCACTCGGGGTCCGTTTGACTGTTCCCGTTTTCTCGGCGTCTCCTATGGGAATCATGTTGAGGCCCTGAGCTTCGCCAGGTATCTCTGTAGAACCTATGATGGCAAGAGGTGCAAATGTAACGAGTGTAGGGTCTACGGTCTTGGCGAACAAGTATGCGACTGTTGACGAAGATGCGTCCTTTTCTCCGGAGAATCCGTTGAGTTCAGGGTTAAGGTTGTGAACCAACGGATCTCTGCTTTCTGATGTGTCATGATGGTCCAAGATGACAAGGATGCTCCTCGATCGGTTCTGGCTTTCTAGCAATTGAACATGCCCGGAGCCTAAGTCCGAGAAGACGACTAGACGGCGTGAACCTCCTTCGACATCTTTTACAACCTCCGGGTAGAGCTTGTCTAGACAGATGAGTCGGGTCTCTATGCCTAGCTTTTCGATCGCGAGTTTTGTCAGGGCTGCGGAGCAGAGGCCGTCAGCTTCATCGTGATGGAGGATGACGGCGTCCTTCAGGCCAGAATGTACTATCGTTTCCTTAGCTTGGGCTAACTTGTTGAGGAAAGACTCGAGTTGTGTCGAGTTATTGTAACCTGGTCTGGGGCTTTTTCGTTCTCCTATTTTTTTGTTGAGGGAAAAACTACCTAGACTCAATGGAAAAGTCACAATGGCTCGGACCTGCTTTGTTCTCCATAGTCGCGGGACTCCTGGGGGTTATGCTAATCCCTTTTCAGCAGTCTTGTCCTCCAGAGCCTCTTGGCGTTCAGTGCTCTGGACATGTAACTCCCGCCATCGACCTCGAACTCCTCTACGCCTCTGTGGCTGCAATTATGGGAGGGATTGCGACGCTCGGTCTGCTCACGTTTCAATGGGCAAGAGCGAAAAACTTTGGAAAGTGATCCTTCGAACCCTCAGTAGGTCGCTAACGGTTTCTCTATGTCTTCTCAAAAGCATTCTCTCGACCCCAACACCACAAATCGCGCATCTCATTCCGGATGGTTTCTCTCGGGCAGACGGTAGAGACTCAGATAGGCGATTCCAATAAACACGAAAGGGAGCGCAATCGTAACCGCCCACCAGTAGTCACGCGGCTGGGCGAGACCCAACCAGATTACGACGGACCCCGCTATCAAAGGCCCCAACACAGCCACATTGAGCATTAACATGACACGCCAACTCCCAGTTCGACGGTTCAAGTCATTGTCGCCCTCACGGAAATAGAAGGACTTGAAAAAAAATATTGCTGAAAAAAACCCTGGAAGGAGATTCGACCACCGCTAATAGGTGATCGTAAAACTGTACAGATCGTTTCTCGAAGTTACTACTGTCACGGTATAGGAATTTCCTTTCTGGAATGTGAACGTTGTTCCATCAATGAAAATGTTGACTGGGACAACTGCGCCTGGAGGAATGGTTGGTCCTCGCCAGTTGCTATTTTCGTATTGGTCCACATTAGAATCCTTGACGTAGTACGCAATGAGAGCGACCGTGTTGACACCATTGCCTCTAATATTCAGCGTGACATTGGTTGGTGAGTTGAACTGGTCGGAATCCAAGTTGATTGTCGCCTTAGGGCAAGGATTATGCACGCACGGATACCAAGGACTCGAGGTGCTCGAAGAACCATTGCAACCACAAGAGATCGGCTGGGTAAAGAATGCTAGGAGAGTCCCGAAAGCGGCCACACCTACAAGAACGACTACAAGTGGAGCAATAGTATTCT
>WNFX01004162.1_pt1 | contig 14272 bp, 14 predicted proteins | sample 5400111 | NCBI WGS metagenome assembly WNFX01 (sample SAMN13153363, study PRJNA577476) | soil metagenome | isolation source: 40 cm soil or saprolite under grassland replicate 1 | place: USA:California | collected 2016-06-15 | reverse complement strand
CGGCTCCGAAGAACCCCGCTCTAACATAGGTCCAAACAGTGCAGAAGCCGGTCGGATCAACGTTGTTGACCGGGTCGCAGCCGGCGTAGGCGTAGGGCAGGTCTTGGCCGCTGGGGTCGCGTTGGGTGAAGCGGCTAAGTGGGCCTGGGCGGAAGTTCGTCGGGGGTTACTGGGTACGCCAGGCGGTGGGGTCGTTGAGGTAGAGGCCGCAGGCGCAGTCGAGGGCTTCTTCGGCGGTGCCGACGGGGTTGCCGCTGGGTAGGAACGAGTCTTCGTATCCGTCTTTGCTGGCGAGGTAGATGGCGAAGCCCCACTGGTTGGCGTAGCCGCCGTAGCGCAGCCGGCACAGCGGCAGGGTGGTGCCGTCGGCGAGTTCGCCGGTGACGTAGGCGAACCCGCCGCGGTGGCGCACGTTGACCGTGGCCAGCGCGGGCCAGCGTTGGCGGGCGCGTTCGCGTAGCCGCTGGCCGAGGGAGATCTTGGTGGACTCCGGCGGGGTGGGCATGGGTGTCATGCTGCCTGATCGGCGTGCCTGCGTGCAGGCTTGTCCGGGGGTTGTCATGATCGGCGATCGTCGTATCGCCGATCATGGATGGATGTGCCGATGTCCGGCCCACGCGCCCGCCCGGTGCGGTTGACCGCCTCCCAACGGCACCGGCTGAAGAAGATCGCCCGGGGTCACAAGAGCCCGCACCGGGACCGGCTGCGGGCACAGATCGTGTTGGACGCCGCCGCCGGGCACGCCAACGCTGCGATCGCCCGCCGGTGTCGGGTCACCGCTGACACCGCACGCAAGTGGCGGGGCCGGTTCGCCAGCGACGCCTTCGACGGGCTGCGTGACCGGAAACGCTGCGGCCGGCCGCGACGGTTCACTGCGATGCAGCGGGCGCAGGTCACGGCCCTGGCCTGTGAGCTACCGGCGACCAGCGGGGTGCCGCTGTCGCGGTGGAGCAGCGCGGAGTTGGCCGACGAAGCGGTCACGGCCGGCCTGGTCGATGCCATCTGCGGCGCCACGGTGCGCCGCTGGCTTCGCGCCGACGCGCTCAAACCGTGGCAGTACCGGTCCTGGATCGCCCCGCGGGCACCCGACTTCGCCGAGCGCGCCGCCGTGGTGCTGGATCTGTACGCCGGCATCTTCGACGGCGAGCCGCTCGGCGAAGGCGACTACGTGCTCTGCTCGGACGAGAAGACCTCGATCCAGTGCCGCTGCCGCTGCCATCCCACCCTGCCACCCGGTCGCGCGCGTTTGATGCGGGTGGAGCACGAGTACCAGCGGGGTGGAGCGTTGTCCTACCTGGCCGCCTGGGATGTGCACCGCGGCAAGGTGTTCGGCCGCTGCGAGCCGACCACCGGGATCGCCCCGTTCGGCCGCCTCGTCGAACAGGTCATGAGGCAGGAGCCTTACGCCAGCGCTAATCGGGTGTTTTGGGTGGTAGACAACGGCTCGTCGCACCGCGGGCAGGCGTCCATCGACCGCCTACGCAAGGCGTGGCCCACCGCGAGGCTGGTCCATACCCCGGTACACGCGTCCTGGCTCAACCAGTGCGAGATCTACTTCTCCGTGGTGCAACGCAAAGTCGTCACCCCCAACGACTTCTACAACCTCGCCGACGTCCAGGCCCGGCTGGAAGCCTTCCAAGAGCGCTACAACTTCGCCGCCCGACCCTTCAACTGGAAATACACCACCAAAGACCTTGACGATCTCCTCGACCGCCTCGCCGCCCACCACACCGGTCCGCTATCAGCCGCAGCGTAACCCCCGACGAACTTCCGCCCAGGCCCACTAAGCAGTCAGCACGGGCCTGAAGCTGCGGGTGAGCGCTTTCGGCCGCCTGTGGCCGGGAACGCCCAACGCCACTCCCGCTCGTTCTTGGAGGACTCCTCGGTCCACGAATGAAGCTCCCGAACACTGCGCACACCTCCCGGCCCCGGCGGATCCACGAGCTCACCCGCGACTTCCGGCTCTAAGACGAGTGGGCGCCGGAGATCGCCAACCGGACCAGAGATCCGCGACTCCGTCGACGGCTACCAGCACCGGCCCGCACTCGGGCCGGCCTGCCGCCCCCAGCCGAGGCCGCCGGCACCGGGGGCGACCCTCGGCAAGGTCAGCGCCTGGTTGCGGGGGACCGCCAAGCTGCCACCGCCGAGCCCGCCCCGAAGAGGCGGGCAGACGGGAGGCGCGAAGCACGCCTCGCTTGACCCACCCTCAAAAAGACATGCCACTCGATGCAGGCTCACCCGAACTTACTGGGTACTGTCGCTGGCGACATGTCCAAGGTACTGACACCCGAGCAAGGCGAACGTGGCATCGATAAGAGCCGCGATCGTCCAGCCACCAGTTCGAGACGGCGCTGACGATGATCGCCCAGCGGCCACAGGTTGGGTGGCGACGGCGATTCAGGCGCGCGCGTCCACCCGGGATCCGCCCTGTGGGCGGTCGGCATGTGACGTTCTCCTTTGAATGGGCTCGCGGTCTATCCGTCGGTGTCCCACGGGTCCGGCCGATCGGCGGTGACGCGAAAGACCGGGATCTGCGCGGCGACCCGGTCGAACTCCTCCAGCGGGGCTCGCCGGTCCACCGGGATGTGGGCGCGGGCTCCCGGCGCCAGGGCCAGGTAGCGGCGCAGGATAGGCGCACGGGCGCCGGGCTCCACCTCGTCCAGGCGCACGGCCTCGCGGCGGCCATGGCGCAACACCGCCCGTCCCCCGGCCGCGCGGACGTTGCGCACCCAGTTCACGTTCTGGCCGAGCATCGCCACCAGGTAGCGCTCGCCCTCATAGTCCGCGACGACCAGCGGGAACGAGATGAGGCGACCCGTGCGCCGCCCTGGCACCTCCAGCGTGACCCAATGGTTCGGCGCAAGTATCCCGGCCGAGAACTGGATGGCCGAGATGCGGTTGAGCAGTCGTGCCAGGCGGTTCGGGCGACCGCTGCGGTACATCCATCGATCGAACCGGTGCAGCCGTCTGGCAGAGTTTCGTGTCCGATCTCTCGTCCCGCGCATCAAGGAACTCCTTCTGCCCATGGCACCGCACTCACACCTGCTTGGGGGCCTTGCCCCTCATCGTGGCCACGAAGCGCAGCAGCTTGTGCCCGGGGTCGGCCGTGGGGTCGAACATCAGCGGGCAGCCGCCGTCGATCACGGTGATGCCGTGTTGGCGGCCGTACCGGGTGGCCGCCTCGGAGACGCTGCCGGCGCCATACAGCCGATGCATCCACACGTCCTTGATGCCCAGATCGACACACTCCCGCATGGTGGCCTCGGCGGACTCCGGCCGGGTGCCGATCACCACCGCCTCGACACCGCCGGGAACCGACTTCAGATCCTGGTAGCACCGGTCGCCTTCCACCCGCTCCACATTCGGGTTGATCGCGAACACCTCGTAGCCGCGGTCCCGCAACCGCTGGTACACGACGTTGGCGCCATGTCCCTTCGGCGTCCGGGACACCCCGGTCACCGCGATGCGCTTGTTGGCCAGGAATTGTGATGCGGCCTGGTTCATCGGGAGCACGGCTACCACCTCCACGCCGGCAAGTGCCCTAACGGCTCCACTCCTGCACCCAGAGCCTTGCCCTTGCTGGACTCATCGACCAGGGTCGAACGTCACCCCGAGTGACGACCTTCGACCCGATCCTCGGGCGACGCGTCGGTCGAGGGCCGTCGGCCCAGCAGTGAGGTGCCGAACGGCAACAGGCACACCGGCGCTCAGTCGCTTGCCGCCTCGGGCGAGGACGCAACGGGCTGCGGCTCCGTGGGCCTGGCCAGGTGGACCGCGCCGTACTCCCCGTCGAAGCCCGGATCACGCACGACCAGGCCTCGCCGGACCAGGTCGATCGCGTCGGCGACCTCGGGGAATCCGCTGTCGCGGATCGCATCGACCGGCAGGCGCTCCAGGATTGGCAGCTCCGGGCCGAGCCGCTCGATCATCGCGTCCACCATGCGCGCGACCGCCTTGCTCGCCGGGCCGACCCTCAGGACCTCCCCGACCAGCTCGGGGAGGGGGACCAGGCTGCGGCAGTCCACCCTCGCCTCGAGACCCACCGCCGGCCGGTCCGCCAGGTTCTCGACCCGCTGCTGCACCCCCATGGTCAGCCGCTTGCCGCAGACCGGACAGGCCTGGCGGCTCCGGCGCGCGGCCTCTGGGTCGAGCCGGACGCCGCAGCGGCGATGCCCGCTCAGGTGGTACCTGCCCGCCTCGGGGAAGATCTCGACGGTGCCGCCGTAGCCCTCCCCGGTCTCCAGCGCCCGCCGGATCGCGAAGTGGTCCAGCTCGGTGGTGAACCTCGTTGCCTCCCGCCCGAGTCTGGCGGGGGCGTGGGCGTCGGAGTAGCTGACCGGGCGGAAGCGGTCCAGCGCCGAGACGCGCCGGTTCATCGGCGGGTCCGCGGAGAGGCCGGTCTCGACCGCGAAGATGTGGTCGACCAGCTCGCCGTAGCACGCCTCGATCGAGTCGAACCCCGTGGTCGCACTCAGCACCCCCATCCACGGTGTCCAGATGTGGGCGGGCACCAGGTAGGCGCCGTCCCCGCTGGCGAGCGTGGCCTCGAGCAGGTCGCGCGCATCCAGCGCGAGGGTGGGCCGGCCATCCTCGACAAGGTTCCCGCTGCGCCCCAGACGCTGGCTCAACCGGGCCGCCGTGCGCAGGTCGGGGGCGTACAGCAGGTGGTGCATGCGCCGGGCACGCCCGTCCCGCCGGAAGGCGGTCGCGACCTCGACGGCGAGCAGCAGGCGCAGCGGGCCGCGGCACGATGGCGGGAGCCGGTCGACCACCGCCCGGTCCAGCTCGTCGCGTAGCCGGTACAGGCCGGGCTCGGCCGGCACCAGGGCCGCCTCCAGCTCGGCGAACCACGCCGGATGGGTGAAGTCGCCGGTGCCCAGGACCGTGATGCCCTTGCGCCGGGCCCACCAGGCGAGCTGCGCGAGGTCAGCATTGCGGCTGGTGGCTCTGGCGTAGCGGGAGTGGACGTGCAGATCGGCATAAAACCGCATGGACCATTGCCTTTCACACCAGACGATCGGTATCCGGCCGTCGGCCCCGGCGTCGGTGAGCGCGATCGGCGGGTAGTGCGGGGGTCAGGCCGCCTCGGCCGCGTGCTGGAGCTGCTCGGTGGCCTCCGACCCGGCGACCTCGGCTCGGGCGGGCGTCCGGGGTCGGCTCCGGATGGCGGTGGCGAGCAGCAGCCGGAGGCCGCGCACCTGGGCGCGCTCGCGCAGCCGCCAGGTACCGTCCTGCCAGCGGGCAAGCCCCTCCCGCTCGAGCCGCCGGCCAGCGAGTGCGGCGTGCTTGCAGGGGATCGGGAACGAGGCCCGGTGGATGCCCGAGCGGCAGGTGCACCCGAGCAGCAGGGTGCCGTCGCGCACGCCACGGATCCAGACACGATAGCTGCCCGGCTGGGAGTCGGACTTGACCAGGACCGAGCCGTCGGGCAGCACGCGAGCGTTGTGGCCGCCTTCGACCGCGCGAACCTCGGCGGCGAGCCCATATGCCGCATGCCACGGCGCATCGTCGACGCGACGCCTCATGGTGGCGGAATCGTCAGGAGCAATGAGTTCTTCTGTCATATCGCTTTCATTGTACGCCGAGAACCCCGGTCCCGATCGACGAAATGCCAGGTCAGCGTGGGTATGGTGAGCCCCTCCGCCGCGAGGTGGCCTGCTCACGGCTTCGCGCGAGGACCCGCAGGCCTTCGTGGCTGTACGACCGCTGGGTCGAACCGCCGTTCGTCCACTACTACCGAAGGGTGCTCCACGCCAGGGCGCCGGCGACCACGGCGAGCGTCGCCGCCGTGGCGGAGGTCGTGGAAGCGGAGGCCCTGGAGTCAGCCTGTGGGTGCCGGTTATTCCGTCATCTCATGCGACCTGCGCGTACTCATGGATCAGCTCACCGAGTCGATCTCGTCGCGCGACCCTCTCAGCCGACAGGACGGCAGCTGACTCGCCAGCCGCGCCACCGCCACAGCGAGTTCCTCGACTTCCTCAAGCTGGTCGCCAAGGTCTACCCGCGCCGCCAATTGCACGTGGTGGTGGACAACTACGCCACCCACAAGCACCAGCGGGTCCAGGCCTGGCTGGCCAGCCATCCCCGCGTCCACCTGCACTTCACCCCGACCTACGCGTCCTGGCTAAACCTGGTCGAGGTGTTCTTTCGATCATCGAGCGCCAAGCGCTGCGCCGCGGCAACTTCGCCGGCGTCGACGAGCTGGTCACAGCGATCCGCCGGTTCTGCGATGGCTGGAACCAACGCTGCCAGCCGTTCAGCTGGACCAAGGACGCCGACCAGATCCTCGCCACACGCAACCGCTGGCACACCTCAGCAACGAGCCACGAGCTCGCCCCATACTGGCGGTCGCCAGGGTGGCGGGTGCGCAGTGGCTCACACGCAGGCCGAGTGACGAAACCAGTCCCTGCGGCGTGTACCAGTCACCGGTGGAGAACACAGGGAGCCGCAGTGGCCCACGATCAGCAGTTCGAAGCCTTCTACGAGACGGTGTTTCTCCGGCTGGTCGGCCAACTCGGGCTCGTCACCGGTGACTTGGCCGAGGCGGAGGACCTCGTCCAGGAAGCGCTCGCCAGGGCATCGGCACGCTGGCCGAGACTGCGGGCCTACGACGTCCCAGAAGCCCGGGCCCGCCGGGTGCTGGCGACCCAATTCAACGAGTACGCGGAGGAGGTCTGAACCAGCGATGGTTGAGCTGCAGGATCGTCTGGAAGCGTTGGCCGCCGCCTACCAGCAGGCCGCCCGGCCGCCGGGTCCCTCCTCGGCCCGCCGCCACCAGCGCCAACGTCAGCAGGCCGGCAGCACACGCCTGGTACAGGCGCCGTTGGCGCCCGCGGCGGCGGGGGTGACGGCAGGCTCGCAGCTGCTGAAGGGGCCGCGATCGTCGACGGTGGCACCAGCGACCTCACCGGGGAGCAGCAATCCGGCCCTCGAGGGGATTCCACCTGCCAACGACCGGCGGGGTATCGAGCGGACCGGGCCGATCGTGCTCGTGGCCCAGGGCGTGGTCGACCGGTCCACCTGGAAGCCGGCGACCTACCCCAGTGGCAAGCGGACCTGCTCGGTCGTCATCCATGACGGCACCCCTGTGGAGTATGCGTGTGGCTTCGACGTCCCCGGACGACGACCGGTCATGTCGAGCTGGACACACTACCGGGTCGCGCCGCCCGATACCGTGTTTGTGCATGGACAGGTCGTCGAGCAGGCCGCCCAGGTCCGGATCGAGTTCTCCCACCACAGCCCGATCGAGCTGCCCGCGCTGCAGGCGCCGACCGATGTCGGGGTGCGCTTCTTTGTGGCATCGATCCGGCTTCCGGGTGCGCGCCCCACTGCGGTCGTCGCCCTGGATGAGCACGGAACCGAACTCGGCCGTCAGAACCTCAGGTTGGCGCCCCAGCAGCAACCAGGCTGACGGGCGGGTCGCTGCTGCCGGTCGAACGTGCTGAAGTCATTTGACGGGAGCAGGCGGCACAACCGCGCTCGGACCCGCCATGTCAAACACCCCAGAGACAGACCCCGGTCCTCGGCGTCCTGAGCGAGGTAGCGCGAGGACTCGTCTTCGGGAGGGGCTTGTCCGTCCACAGCGGACGACAAAGGGCAAGGAAAGTACCCACTCCTTGCCACTCTCAACGTATAGCGCACCGGGGGCCTTGCGGCAAGGCCCGGGTCGTGGCGCAGAATCGTCGGCCGAGGCCAGAACCTACGAGAAATCAGGGATTCGCGAAGTACATGTGCTTTTGTCGATGTATGGGTCACGTGGGACGTTGAACCGCCGGTGGGACTCGCGGTGCGGTTTGCGGGCACTCGGCGCGGAGGTGCGGGTGTGCGCTCCGCCGGACTGCGCGGAGCAGCTGGCCGAAAAACAATGGGGGGTTTCATGATTGACGTGATCGTTGCCGGCGGCGGACCGACCGGCGTGATGCTGGCCAGCGAGTTGCGGCTGCACGGCGTGCACGCGCTCGTGCTGGAGAAGGAGGCGGAGCCGACCAGATATGTCCGCGCGCTCGGCCTGCACGCGCGCAGCGTCGAGGTGATGGACCAGCGCGGTCTGCTGGAGCGGTTCCTCGCGCTCGGCCAGCAGTACGCGGTCGGTGGTTTCTTCGCCGGTATCACCAAGCCGTCGCCTGACCGGCTGGACACCGCACATCCGTACGTCCTCGGCATCCCGCAGACCGTCACCGAGCGCCTGCTGACCGAGCACGCCACCGAGCTGGGCGTCGAGATCCGGCGTGGCTGCGAGCTGGTCGGGCTGAGCCAGGACGACCACGGGGTGACCGTCGAGCTGGCCGACGGCACGCAGTTGCGCTCGCGCTACCTCGTCGGCTGCGACGGCGGCCGCAGCACGGTGCGCAAGCTGCTCGGCGTCGGCTTCCCCGGTGAGCCCACCAGGGTCGAGACGCTGCTGGGCGAGATGGAGGTGGCCGTGCCGCCTGAGACGCTGGCCGCCGTGGTGGCCGAAGTCCGCAAGACCCAACTTCGGTTCGGCGCCGTGCCCTTCGGGGAGGGGGTGTACCGCATTGTCGTGCCCGCCGAGGGGGTGACCGAGGACCGCACGGTCCCGCCGACCCTCGAGGAGGTGAAGCAGCGGCTGCGGGTGTTCGCCGGCACCGACTTCGGCGTGCACTCACCGCGCTGGCTCACCCGCTTCGGCGACGCCACCCGGCTGGCCGAGCGCTACCGGACCGGCCGCGTGCTGCTGGCCGGCGACGCGGCGCACATCCACCCGCCGACCGGCGGACAGGGCCTCAACCTCGGCATCCAGGACGCGTTCAACCTCGGCTGGAAACTGGCCGCCGAGGTCAACGGCTGGGCACCGGAGGGGCTGCTGGACAGCTACCACACCGAACGGCACCCGGTGGCCGCCGACGTGCTGGACAACACCCGCGCTCAGATGCTGCTGCTGTCCCCCGAGCCGGGCCCCCGGTCAGTGCGCCGCCTGGTGTCGGAACTGATGGACTTCGAGGAGGTGAACCGGTACCTGATCGAGAAGATCACCGCGATCGGGGTCCGCTACGACTTCGGCGAGTGCCACGAACTGCTCGGCCGGCGGCTGCGGGACGTGGGGCTGAAGCGAGGGCGCCTCTACGGGCTGATGCACGGCGGCCGCGGACTGCTGCTCGACCAGACCGGCCGGCTCTCGGTCGCCGGGTGGGCAGATCGGGTCGACCACGTCGTGGACGTCAGCGAGGAACTGGACGTGCCCGCGGCGCTGCTGCGGCCGGACGGCCACGTGGCGTGGGTCGGTGAAGACCAGCAGGATCTGCTCAGCCAGCTGCCCAAGTGGTTCGGCGCTGCCCTCAGCTGAGCGCGCAGTTGTGGCTCGAAAGGGTGGGACCTATCTGCGGCCGAGTTCGGCGCGGGCCGGTGCCGTACCCCGCCAGCGCGAAGCCCCCGCGAAGTACGCCGACCCCAGCAAGATCAATCTCACCGGGATTTCCTGTACCTCAACTACTCACCCCCGGAGTTGGCAGGGGGAAGCGGAAGGCCGTCACGATCTCGTGCGGCACCTCCAGCAGGTCCAGGTCCCTGGCGATCTCGGCGGCGGTGGCCTTCCACTCGCCGCAGCCGACCTCGCGCCACAGCGCCAGCCCGCCGTTGCTCAGCACGCCGGAGCATCTGACCGTGCTGATGACGCGCCGCTGCGCGGCCCGCACCTCTGGGGACACTGCCTGTGCCATCAGTTCACCTCGTCTTGTCGCCGACACCCCGGACGGGCGCCGTTCTTCCTGGTCAACGACCGGCGGGCCTGGCCGTCCGGTGCGACTTTTCCGGGCCGCATCCGGCCTCGCCAGGACTACGGTGGAGGCGTGGCCGGGCGGGTGCGCCGCTGCGCGTTCATCCTTGCTCCAATCCGCTGCCGGCGACCGCCTGCAGCGACGCGAAGTTCCTGCTCGAAGGCGTGCAAGGCCGCCGCCCGCCGATGGCTCCGCCACAACCGTGAGGCCGTCGGCATCGGCCTGGCGTTCATCTGGGGCATGGAGGACGAGCACGTGGTGCGCTGCCCGGTCTGCGGGAAGCGGTTCGCGCTCGGCCACGGCCACCGCCGCGACAAGACGTACTGTTCGCACGCCTGCCGACAGGCCGCCTACCGGGCCCGGCGCCGGGCGGAGCGGGTACAGCGTCCCCTCACGCTCCAGACCGCTGACCAACACTGACGCGGAGATGGAGTTGGGGGCGGCCAGGGCCGGTCACTCGTCCTCGGCGGCGTCCGGGTCGCGCAGGGGCCGCATCCCGCCGGGCAGCTCTGGCAGTTGGAAGGAGTAGCGGCCCAGCATGTTGATGTGGTCCCGCACGAAGGCGAGAGCCGGGCCACGTCCTCCTCGCGGACCTCGAACCCGTCGCCGCGGAGCTTGGTCACGGCGGCGTCCATGTAGCTGGCGGTGTCGGTGACGATCATCTCCGGGCGGCGGCCGCCGTCGCGGTCGTAGAGGACGTCCAGCACGTACAGCGAGTCGCGCGGGGTACCGGCGACGATCTTCCCGCCCAGCCCGGCGGCCTGGTCGTTTACTGGTGCAGAGACCTTATTCGAGGTGTGCACTATTCCTTCGTTTCTCCGTCCACCCCTGGGGGCGATGGCGCCCGTTCCGCTGGTGTCCATGTCAGGATCTGGCAGTGGATCGCTATCGCGCTGTCTTCTTCGACTGGCGGGGGACCCTAGCCCACTTGCCCGAACCCGAGTGGTGGGTCGGGCGCGCACTGGAGTCGATCGGTCGGCCGGTCGCCCCCCAGGTCGTGCAGGCGGCCGTGGCCGGTCTGGACGCGGCGGCGGAGCTTCCCGAGGTCTTGGAGGCCGAACACCACGAAGACTGCTCTTGGGAGCTGCACCGCTCGGTGACGATGCGCAGGTTCGAGCTTGCGGGCCTCGACAGCGAGTTGGCTGAGGCGCTGTATCGCCTCGACCTCGACCCGGCGAGCCATCCGCTGTATCCGGACGTCCCCGAGGTGCTCGCCGCCCTGCGGGCCCGCGGCGTGCGGGTCGCGCTGGTCAGCGACATCCACTTCGATCTGCGCGTCGACCTCGCCGAGCACGGGATCGCGGAGTTCGTCGATGCGTGGGTGCTGTCGTTCGAGCACGGGTTCCAGAAGCCTGACCCGCGGATGTTCACGCTGGCGTTGGACGCCGTCGGCGTCCAGCCCGACGAGGCGCTGATGGTCGGCGATCGAGCGTCGCACGATGGTGGGGCCGCCGCGGTCGGCATCGCCACGTTGATCCTTCCGCTGCGGAGGGAGCTGGGGCCTCGCGGCCTCGACGTCGTGCTTCGCCTGGTGCGATGAGCGGGCATTCGCGAGCACCCAGTCCGCTGCGCGCCCTCGCGGACCTCGAAAGCTAGGGCGCGTTTGCAATGTCACTCCAGCCACAGCAGCACGATCGCTGCGATGGTCACCCTGATCCTGGGTGGGCTGCCGATCCGTGAGCCGGTCGCCGCCGACGGCCCCTTCGTGATAAACACCCGTGAGGAACTGCTGCAGGCGTTCGAGGACGACCAGGCGGGGCGTCTGGGCACCATCCCTGCCGCGCCTCGCCCCGGCCACGGGTCCTGAAGGAGACGACCGAGCCGCGGTAGCCGGCGCCCACCTTCCTCGGTGGGCGATGAGTTTCGGGCCGCCGGGTAGTCAGTCCACTCGGAGGTCACCGCCATCGAGGAGGACGTCATGGGAGAGCTGGTCGTCAACATGTTCACGTCGTTGGACGGGGTCCTGCAGGGGCCCGGCGCGCCCGACGAGGACCGTGAGGGGGGATTCGAGTACGGCGGCTGGCAGGCGCCCTATTTCGACGAGGAGTCGGGGAAGGTCATCAGCGACCACATCGCGGGCTTGGAGGCGCTGCTGCTCGGCCGCAAGACCTATGAGATCTTCGCGGCCTACTGGCCCAAGCAGCCGGCCGAGAACCCGATCGCGGCCCGGCTGAACGGCGCGCCCAAGTACGTCGCCTCGCGGACGCTGGACACGGTGGGGTGGACCAACTCCAAGCTGCTCGAGGGTGACGTGGCCGAGGCGGTGGCGCGGCTCAAGGGGGAGTTCGGCCGGGTGGACGTCATCGGCAGCGGGGACCTCGTGCAGACGCTGCTGCGCAACGATCTGGTCGACCGGCTGAACCTGTGGGTGTTTCCGGTCCTGCTCGGCAGCGGTAAGCGGCTGTTCGCCGAGGGCACCGTGCCGACCGCGCTGCGGCTGGTGGAGTCGGCGACCTTCCCCAAGGGCGCCGTGCACCTCACCTACGAGCGCGCCGGCAAGCCGACCTTCGGCAGCATGGCCTAGCAGCACTGGTGCAATGCGCCTATTCCTGGCATGCGCCTTCAGAGTCCTCACTTGACGCGTTGGCGATCCGCGCAGCGAGGTAATTGCTCCAGTCGCGCTTGGCCAGCGTGGCCCAGTAGACGGCGGTGCTGGTGTGCAGGCCGAGCACGTCAGCCAGCACCGGGGCCGGAAGGTCGGCGGCCAGGGAGATAAGCGCCCCGTTGCGGGCCGGCCGAGCGTCGACGCGGTAGGCGCACAGCTTGAGCTGGAGGCCGGACCTGCTCGTCGGCCGCCCTGGGGTGAGGCCGGGGAACAGCCAGCGTTGTCGTGCCTGGGCGTTGGCGTTGGCGAGGCTGGCCCGAGTCGGTGGCGTGTCAGCGAGTCGTTGCAGCAGGTCGACGAGCCGCAGTGGCAGCAGCAGCGGGTGCCGGCCGGTGGCGAGGAAGCTGCGGGTGCCGCCAAGCTCGAGCTGGTCGACGGTGAGGTGGCGGATTCGGGACAGGGGCAGCCCGAACAGCAGCACGAGCGCCGCGGCGGCTCGGGTATCCAGCGGCATGGTCTCGTCGGTGAGGCAGCGCCGCAGCAGCGCCCAGCGCTGGGTGTCGTCGAGGATCTGCTCGGGGTCTTGCCGGGGCAGTGACCGGACGGTGAGCCGCGGGGCCAGCAGCGTCGCCAGCCGACGCGGGTCGCCGTGCCGCCGCAGCAGCGACGCCTTGCCATCCAGGCCGTAGCGGGACAGCTCGGCCAGCCGCCGCGGGGGTATCGCCGAGACGTCCACCTCGCCCATGCCCAGGTCGGCGATCTCCTCCGCCCGCTTCAGGGCCCACTTCATCTGAGGGCCGGAGATCCGCACCGGCCCGCGCCGCAGCTGGTCCAGCTCCGAGATCCGCTGCCCGGGCGGGACGGTCAGCAGCGAGTCCAGCACCGCCCGCCGCCCTACGTTCAGCAGCCCGCACAAGGTGTCCCACAGCCGCTGGTTGGCCACCTCCCGCACCGAGGCGACCAGCCGCGCCAGCGTCGTCACGCCGGGCAGCAACACCCGCCTCTCGCCCAGCCACCCGGCCGCCGCGTCGAACAGCGCCTTCGGCCCCTCCCCGGTCGTCCAGGCCCGCGCGTCCACCCACGCACGCAGCACGGCCTCCGCCTCCGAGAAGTCCTTGTACTCCAGGACCCGCCGCAGCTCACGCACATGCTCCAGGCGGGTGTTCTCCCGCTCGCCGTACGCCTTGAGCACCGAGGGGTCGGCGACGTCCAACTGCTCGGCGAGGTAGTCGGCCACCTCCGCCGGCACGTCGGTCGGATCGTCCAGGAACACCCCCAGATACCGGACCGTGCACAGCTGCACCGCGAAGCCGAGCCGGTTGTGCGCCCGCCGCTTCCCCTCGATCAGCTCCCGGTCCGCATCGTCCAGGAAGAAGAAACGCTCCAGCTCAGCGCGGGACGGCGCCCCGCGATACGCCGCGTACCCCGCGGCCTGCTCATCCGTCAGAAACTCGACCGGCACCCCGGACCTCCAGACAGTCGATCAACACGACTGCCGAAAGTTCAACCCTCGCAGAACCCCAGGTCAAAGCCCTCCCGACCGTCGAGAGGGCTTAGCGCCGGTTTTCGTTCCGATGTTCCTCAACCCCCGGGAAGCGGCGCTGCGGCGTTGCGCCAAGCCAGGGCGAGCATCACGGACACCCTGATTGGAGGGGCACCTGCTTGTCGCGGTGGGAGCGGGCTCGAGCAGGACCGTAACGCCAGGGTGATCATCGTGGGGCATGCCTTCGTCCAAACGTCCGGCGGGGACACGACAGCTGGCCACTGAGGAGCCGACGAACCGGCGGTCGGCCGTCGCGTTCGATGAGCTCGCCATGACCCTGGCCGGGAGCCACACGCGACTTGTCACCCGGCGGCGAGCAGCCCCACGCCGAGGAGCGCCATGACCACGCCGACGCTCTGGCTCCAGGAGAGCCGCTCGGCCAGGACCAGGCGGGCCAGCACCACCGTCACGACCGGGTAGAGCGAGCTGAGCACGCCGACCACGCCGAGG
>WNFX01005976.1_pt1 | contig 14273 bp, 21 predicted proteins | sample 5400111 | NCBI WGS metagenome assembly WNFX01 (sample SAMN13153363, study PRJNA577476) | soil metagenome | isolation source: 40 cm soil or saprolite under grassland replicate 1 | place: USA:California | collected 2016-06-15 | reverse complement strand
GGAACAGGGCTCGAGCGGCGGGATCTCATGCCCATAGTCTCGCTGTTCGGACGCCGCTCCAGCCAACGCAACAGTCCCCCCGCTTTGACGGACATCCACCATCAGGGGCATTGCCCCGGAGAGGATGTCCATCATGGAGACCATGGAACGCAAGAGGCCTCGTGCGCGCCGGTCGTTCACCGCGGCGTTCAAGGCCGAGATCGTGGCGCTGTGCCAGCACGGCGACCGCTCGGTCGGGCAGGTCGCCCGGGACTTCGACCTGACCGAGACCGCCGTTAGGGAGTGGGTCCGCCAGGCGGAACGCGACGCCGGCACGGGTGATGGCGGGTTGACCAGCACCGAACGGGTGGAGCTGGCGGCGTTGCGCAGGGAGAACCGGCGGTTGCGGGAGGATGTGGAGATCCTCAAGCGGGCCACGGCTTATGTGGGTGATGGTTGTCAAGCGCTAGGTTGATCGAGTCGGTCGAGGAGCCCGTCGAAGATCTTTTGGCGTGCGACTTGTCCTTTCTTGTGGGCGTCGTCGCGTTGGGCTTGCAAGGTCGGGCGGAACTCGATGGTCGTGACAAAGAAGGTGCAGGACTCGCAGATCGATTTGAAGTGGCAGTCGAGCTCGACGGGGCGGGCGCAGTAGCCGTTGCCGAGCATGCGGCGGTGCATCTCGCTGCGGAGCTTGCGCATCTGGGTGCCCTCGTCGGTGGCGGGGAGTTGTGCTGGTTGCCGGGCGTTGTAGAGGGCCTCGATCTTGGCGGTGACGTTGAAGTATTCCTGGGCGACGGTGCGGTCGGCGATCCGCTCTGGCGACGTCGGGTATTGGAACTGTCCGAATGCATCCGCCGGGTCTTGAAGACAACCTCACTCCTCAGGGCCGCTGCCACCATCCCGTCGCCGACCTCAGCCGTCAGACGAGCCAAGTCGACCTCCGGATGGGGTGACGACCAGGAACTGCTGATTCATCCCGTCGTGCCGATCCCGGCCGCGCTGGCGACCTTGGCCAGGGCCCGGTCGACCCGGCCGGCGGTGATCGGCCGGCCACGGTGGACAAACAGCAGGTTGGAGCGCAGGTCGGGAGTTCGGCGAGCGAGCTGGTCGTCCAGCAGCGCGTAGGGTACTTAAACTCGGACGCCGCGAAGCCGCAGGTCAACGCCACGGATGAGATTTTCGGCACCCACAGGGCTGATGCGGCGCAGCGACGAACGCCACGGGCAGGCCCCGTCCTCATGCTTTGCCCGTGACCGCTGGGGGAGGGGGAAGCCCTCCTCACCTGGGCGCAGTGGTGCGACAGTAGGGTCTGGGCACAGCGACCTCGCACGGCGGGAGGGAGGAGGTGGCGGATGGCACGCATCCAGCATTACGAGTTCGGGCGGATTATCGTTGACGGTCGGGAGGAGCAGCGCGATCTGATCATCCTGCCGGACCGCGTGGTATGGAATTGGTGGCGGCAACAGGGGCATGCGCTCGTGCCCGAAGACCTTGATGAGGTGCTGGACGACCTGCCTGAGCACTTGGTGATCGGCACTGGTGCCCACGGGCAGATGCAACCCAACCAGGAACCATCCAGCGGCTGCAAGCGCGTGGCGTGACGGTGGAGACACTGCCCACCGGCCAGGCGGTCCGCCGGTACGGCGAGCTGGATCCTGCAGGCAGTGCGGCCGCCCTGCACCTGACCTGCTGAGGGTGCTCGAACGCGAGTCCGTTCAAACGGCCTGCCCGGAGGAGGGTGAGGGCGATGTCCCGGGTGAGGGAGCACCTTAAGCGCCAAGGCGTGACGTTCCAGCCCATCGCGCACCAGCAGACCTTCACCTCGATGGCTGAGGCGCGGGCGCTCGGCGTCGATGCCAGCGAGGTGCTCAAGACGGTTGCGGTGCGGGTCACCGGGGGGCATGCGCTGCTGGTCATCCCGGCAACGTGTCGTCTCGACATGCAGCTGGTGCAAGACGCGGTGGGCGACCGTCATGCTCGGCTTGCCACTGAAGCGGAGCTGCAAGGCAGCTTCCCAGGCGTCGAGTTGGGAGCGCTGCCGCCGCTTGGCTCGTTGTTCGGTGTGCCTGTCTTCGTCGATCCGGAGGTGTTCGGGCACGACACGGTGGTGTTTGCCGCCGGGAGTCAGACCGAGTCGGTGAAGGTCAAGACCGCGGACCTGTTCCAGCATGAGCAGGTGACGACCGCGCCGCTGGTCAGGCAGCCCGACGAGGATGACAAGGAGTGGCTGCGATAGCACTGGTACCGCTCGGGTGCAATGCGGGCAGAATGAGGAGCAGGCATGATGGTGCACGACCTGGTGATCGGAGGCCGCCGGGTCCCCGCCGTGGACGAAGCGACTTCGACCGTCCACGAGCCAGGCCTGGGGCGCCCCATGGAGGAGGTGGCCCAGGCAGGCCCGGCGGACGTCCGGCGGGCGGTGGAGGTCGCCTATCGCGCGTTCACCGAGGGGCCCTGGCCCGGGACTCCCGCCACGCGACGGGGGCAGGTGCTGCTCAGGGTGGCCTCGCTCGTCAGGGAGCGGCTGGAGGAGATCGCCAGAGTCGAGGCAAGGAACGCTGGGAAGCCGATCCGTGATGCCCGGGCGGAGGTCGCCGCGGCGGCCGATTACTTTGAGTACTTCGGTGGCGCCGCCAACAAGGTCTTCGGCGAGACCATCCAGGTCCAGGATCCTGGCCTCGACGTGACCATGCGGGAGCCTGTCGGGGTATGCGCGCTGATCGTTCCATGCAACTTCCCCGTGCTGATCGCGACCTGGAAGCTTGCTCCGGCGCTTGCCTGCGGCAACACTGTGGTGGTGAAGCCAGCGAGCGCAACGCCGCTGTCGGCCCTGCTGCTGGCGGACGTCCTTGTTGAGGCGGGCGTCCCCGAGGGGGTCGTCTCGGTGCCGCCCGGGCCGGGGGCGACGACAGGGACCGCCCTGGTCACCGATCCGCGGGTCAGCAAGGTCTCGTTCACCGGCTCGACCGAGGTGGGCGTGCGGGTGTTGGCCCAGTCCGCCCCGAACGTCACCCGCGTGTCGCTGGAGCTTGGCGGGAAGTCGGCCAACGTTGTGTTCGCCGACGCCGACCTGGAGCGGTGCGTTCCAAGTTCGGTGCTGGCGGTGTTCGGCAACTGCGGGCAGGACTGCTGTGCGCGGTCACGGATCCTGATCGAGCGGTCGGTCTATGAGGAGTTCGTCGCCGCCTTCGTCGAGCATGCCAGCCGCCTTCGCATCGGCCAGCCGCTGGATGAGGCGACCGAGGTGGGGCCGATGATCTCGGCGGGGCAGCGCCAGACTACGCTCGACTATGTGACGGTCGGACGGCAGGAGGGGGCGCGGCTGGTGGCGGGTGGAGTCGTTCCGGACTGGCCGGACCTGCAGGGCGGCTGGTTCGTGGCGCCCGCTGTCCTCGCCGATGTGGACAACCGATGCGGGTCGCGCAGGAGGAGATCTTCGGGCCGGTCGCCTGCATGATCCCGTTCGATACCGAGGAGGACGCGGTCCGGATCGCCAACGACGTCCCCTATGGCCTGTCCGGTTCGCTGTGGACCCGTGACCTCGGCCGAGCGATCAGGATGGCAAAGCAGCTCCGGACCGGGGCGTTGTCGGTGAACTCCAGCCACAGCGTGCACCTGGAGGCGCCGTTCGGCGGCTTCAAGAAGAGCGGCATGGGCCGCGAGATGGGCATGCACGCCACCCACCTCTACACCGAGGTAAAAAACGTCTTCTTCTCCTCCGAGCCATGAGGAACAACCATGCCCCAAACCCATGCCATAACCCAGGATCGGCGCGTGTAACGCGGCGACGGGCGAGAGCGCTCCAAATGTTCAGGTGAGCTACATCCCGAAGCTACGCTGACTGGAGCCGGCGCGGCTCGGTGGGGACAGCTCCATAGCGTGAACCGGCTTGGGTTGGTTCTCTGACGGGAGGTGGGGATCGTGCGGAAGCTGCGCTTGCTCCTGGCTGCAGCCGGGCTGCTGATCGTGATGGCACCAGGCGCTCAAGCGGCCGGTCAGACCTTGGGGAGCATCGGCACCGGTGTCGTCTTTGTCCCCAACCCCGTCCAGTCGCTGGGTGACGAGTCGCTGACCGACCAGAAGGACGCTGACGCGGCCGTGCCGCCGGCTGCCTATCACGACGTCACCCTCACCAACCTGGACGGGAGCGGGAACCTCAGCGGAGATTACGCGACCGTGGTCAGCGAGACCGGCAACCCCGCGTTCTCGCCTACCAACACCTTCAGCTACACCCGCCATCAGGACGAGTTCGAGCAGGTCATGGCCTATTACTGGATCACCGAGGCGCAGAAGTACATGCAAAGTCTCGGCTTCGGCAGCCGCCTGCGGCCGATCAACAACCGCCCACAGGCAGTGCGGATCAACCAGTTCGGGCAGGACAACTCGTTTGCCACCGACCACCCTAAGAACGAGCTGCGGTTCGGCAAGGGCGGGGTCGACGACGCCGAGGACGCCGAGGTGATCCTGCACGAGTACGGCCACGCTATCCATTTCTCGCAGAACTTCATCTTTGGCTCCGAGCAGGCTGGCGCAATCAGCGAGGGCTTCGCCGACTACTGGGCGGTGACTGTCTCAGACGTGGTCTCCAAGTCGCTGGGCGTCCCGGAGCGCGAGCCGCTGCCATGCGTGGCCGACTGGGATTCGACCTCCTACACCAGCGCGGTGCCGCACTGCCTGCGGCGCGTCGACACCGACCTGCACTACCCAGCCGACCTGAACGGCGAGGTGCACCACGACGGCCAGATCTGGTCGCGCGCCCTGTGGGACATCCGCCAGGCGCTCGGCAACGTCACGGCCGACACGATCATCCTGCAGGGCTCGTTCGACTTCCCCGGCACGAGCATGCCCGATCTGGCCAACCGGACGGTCGCGGCGGCCCAGCAGCTCTATGGCCCCGCCGCCGCCAAGGTCGTCACCAAGGCCTTCACCGACCGCGGGATCCTCTGAGCCTCTGAACCAGACGCCGCTTGGCCGTCCGCCGCCGATTGGTATCGTCCCGCCGTTGTCGTCCTGGCTGACCGGCCAGGGGCAATGTCCGGCCCGCGTGGAGCGGTCCAGACGGAGCCAGACCCAGGCGCCCCAAGCGAGTCCAATCGTGTTGAGGGCTGGACCGTCGGACCGATCGGCGGCAGGGTCTGTGCATGGGCTGGCGGTAGAAGGCGAGGGAGGACGGCGCGGTCGTCGGCGTCGCAGTGGCTGCATCGCCCTGGCGGGCAGGGCGGGTCGATCGCTGGTCGTGCATGGTGTCGTGTAGGGGCAGGTCCCGGTCTTGGCTGGCTGGGGACATGCATGTCTCCCGTCCAGGTCCACTACGAGTACAAGTCCGAGTACAAGTCCGAGTACAAGTCCACGGGTTATGAGACGCCGCGACGGCGCTGCGCTCAGTCGAAGTCGAAGAGATCGTCGAGGAGCCCTCGCCGGCGGCGCTTGCGGCCATCGCCGGAGTGCTGGCGCCCCAACCCGTCGAAGTCGAGCAGGGAGCGCTCGTCGCCCTCGTGGTCGTCGTCGGGTCGGGGCCTAGCGCGGCTGCCTGCGGCGCGCTCGATCAGCTTGTCAAGCTCGCCACGGTCTAACCAGACACCGCGACACTGGGGGCAGTGGTCGATGTCGACGCCCTGGCGGTCGCTCATGGCCAGCCGGACGTCGCAGACCGGGGCACTGCATGGGGCCTCCTCGACCTCGATGCGACCGTCCGCCGTGGCGCGACGGCCGCTCCGGTCGAGGTCTTGCCGCCACCTGGGTCTGGGTGGCCCGGGTCCCGGCCGCAGAATATTGCGCGGCGTGCTGACAGGACGCCGGCGAACAGGCTACCCCCCTCGCTTGCAGGTGCCATGCTAGCCGGCGCCATTCAAACGGGCGTAAAGCCCTGGGTGTCAGAAGGTGATCGCGGCCGCCTCACTGGCTCTGAAATTCAAGGGCGGCAAGGTGCGGGCCAGGTCGATCGCGGAGCCCGCCGGAGCCAGGCGTCGCCCAGATCGGCACACCGGCCTCTTGCAGCGCCAAGATGTCGTGTTGGATCACCCGGGACCCTGACCTCGAGTCGTTCGGCGAGTCGGCGCGCGGGACGTGCGCGAGGGCGCAGTCGCGTGAAGCTCCTCGACCAGCGCGTACAGGCGATCGGTGCGGTGCACCTTGCGCCAGGCTGTCGCGAGCCGGTGACGCTTTGCTGGCGCCGCCGCAGCCGGCACACTGGTACTGTCTGAGCTCGCCGACCTGACGCAACGCCCGTGGCCAAACAGACCGCACCCTTCCAGCAGCTCGACTTCCTGTATGTGCCCAGCCGCGACATGGCCGCGGAGCTGGCGTACCTCACCGAGGTCATGGGCGGCCGGGTGGTCTTCGCCGTCGAGGCGATGGGGACCAGGGTCGCCGCCATCCAGCTCACCGAGGACCCGCCGCTACTGTTGCTGGCCGACCACCTCGAGGGGGAACGCCCGATCCTTGTGTACCGGGTGGCCGCCCTCAGCGTCGCCATGGCCGAGCTGGAGGCCCGTGGCTGGGAGGGGCAGCACGCCTTCGAGATCCCTCACGGGCCGTGCTGCTCGTTTCGTACCCCCGGCGGCCACCGCATCGCGCTGTACCAGCTGACGCGGCCGGAGGTGGCCAGCCACTTCGATGGGCGTCGTGATTTCTGACCGGCTGGCCGCCCCCAAGCGCTGCCCAGGCACTCGTGCTGATGACCAACGGCCCTTCTCTCGCAACGGCGTTAGCAAAGCGTCAGGGTTTTCGTGAGCTTTGGTAAGTTTATGGTTGGATATGGTCCCTCCGACACCGATTAACCCCCACGAGGTTGCAAGAGTCCTGGTAGAAGGGCCTGAGCTGCTGTGGGGTTCAAGTCGCTGTGAATGCGAAGGCCCACCACGCGACGAATTCCCTGAACCTCACAGGGCTGGGCCGACCGCACCCCAGCCGAGGTCGCCGCCACCGGGCGGCCAGCTCCTGACATGCTACAAACCCAGCGACCTGAACCGTCAACCGCGGCGGGGTCCTCGTCACGCACCTGGCTGGACCCCACCCTGATCGTCGACCAGAACGACAGCGTCCCCGTCGGGAGTGGCGCGCCCGGCGACGATCGGACGCGCGCCTGTCGCTGGCCAGCGACCAAGCAGATGGCCGTCCGCTGCAAGCACCCGGGTCGCGCCACCTGCGGCCGTCCGCGCTGATCGCCAGCAGTTCCGGCTCTGAGACGGGCATCGCCGCGCCGGGCGCGGCCGGATCCGGCCGCGCCCGGTGGCGGTGGCGTGGCAGCCTGGTTTGCGTGCACGATCACCTGACCGAATTGGACATACCCCGTGTAGCCAGAGCATCTGGGGTGTGGCGAGGTCGTCATGGTCGAGGGTGGTGACGAAGACGTTGGGTGGTCGGCGGCGGGACCGGCCGGGCGGGACCGGCCGGGCGGGACCGCCCGATGGTGGAGCCCAGGTCTTGGTGGCTCTCACCGACGACTGACGAAGGAGACGAAATGTCACTCCAGGTGATCGTGGGCGCCGGCCCAGCCGGCACCGCGACGGCGCTGCTGCTCGCCGAGCGGGGTGAGCAGGTCCGCGTCGTGACCCGCCGCGGTGGGGGTCCCGTGCATGCCACGGTGGAGCGGGTTGCCGCGGACGCCACCGACGCCGACCGCTTGGGCCGGCTCGCCGACGGCGCCAGTGCCATCTACAACTGCGCCAACCCACTCTACCATCGCTGGCTCACTGATTGGCCCCCGCTGGCGTCCGCGCTGCTCACCGCCGCCGAGCGAAGCGGCGCGGTGCTCACCACGGCCAACAACCTGTACGGGTATGGTCCTGTCACCGCACCGATGACAGGTAGCCGTAGCCCAGGCGCACGTTCGGGTCGGACGCTTCGGGCCCGGCCAGGGCCTGCTCGTACAGCGGCTTGGCGCGGGTGAAGGCGTCCGGGTCGCCGGTGGCCTCGTACAGCTCCAGCAGCTGTGCCTTGTCGTCCATCGCAACCTCCTCCTGATCTGGGTCCTCCATGAGCTCAACGGATCCGCTCGAGGTTCGCCGCTCACCCGGGGTCCCCCGCTCCCAGGACGCCAAGTAGCCGCAGCCGCTCCAGCGCGACCTGCCGGGGTGGGACCGCCCGGGCGCCGACGACCCACTCCCGCCAGGTCGGCCACCGCTCACGGTCATAGGCCTCGTGGTCGAACTCGGCCGCGTCGACGATCAGGTCGCGAACCAGCCGCAGCCGCTCTGGGTCGCCGAGGCCCGGCCAGGGCAGGTACTCGATCGTCCAGGCCAGGCGCCTGTCCCCACCCGCGGAAGCGTGGAGCAGATGCAGGTCGAAGGCGATCACGTCACCCGGCTCGGTCTCCAGCACCACACACGGCACCGGCCAGCCGCCGAAGCCCTGCAGCGCCGGATCCCTGGACCAGTACGCCCGCAGACGCGCGGCGAAGCCCGGATCGTGGGAGCCGGGGATCACCCGCAGCGCGCCGCTGCCGGCCGAGCGGGGCTGCAGGTGCGCCAGGAACTTGACGTCGCCCACCTGGGGTCCTAGTTGGTGTGCCAGGCGGCGTTGGAGGTGAAGCAGGTGGTGATCGGCGCCGTCGGCACGGTCGGGCCGCCCAGCAGCGCGGCCGAGCCTTGGAACAGGCTCGGGTCGTCGGCGATGAGCGATTGGCTGAGCGGCGCGCGGTCGACCGACAGCGGCAGATAGTCGCCCCGGATCCCGCCGGTCCCCTCGGGGTCGGTGTCGGTGCCGATCCCGCCGAAGGCGGCGCCGAGCGCGGCGGTCACCTCGCCGGTGAGCGCGTCGATCTCGCCGTCGTCGAACAGCCCCCGAAGGACGACGAAGCCGAACGCGTGGAAGTGCGCGATCTGTTGCTGGCTGACCACGATGATCTCCTCCTGTCGCGGACGGGCGGGCACGCGTCCGGCGATGGAGGAGATCGAGCGGTTCAGCGTCAGCCGAAGCCGGGTCTTCGCATCACGGCTCCTCAGGTCGAGGCATCACGGTGAGCCGTGTCTCGAGTATGGGCAGTGGCGGGCGCAAGAGCTATCGAGTTTGGCGACAGGAGTATTGACTAGCCTATGTATTTTCGGAGAGTATTGAGGCTATCAGATGTTTCGAGTAGTCAGTCCCTTTGGGTTGCTGTGGTCGTCGGTAGCCGTCACGGAGTTCTCTGTTGTCGCCGGTCCGCGCTAGGCTGCCAGAGCTCACCACGCGTCACGGCCAAGGAGGGTCTGATGGCCTCTCGTCTCAACCCGTACATCAGCTTCACCAGCAACGCGCGGCAGGCCATGGAGTTCTACAAAGGGGTCTTCGGCGGCACCTTGACCCTGAACACCTTCGGTGAGTTCGGGGCGCAGGACTCGCCTGACGCCGACAAGATCATGCACAGCATGCTCGAGACCGACAGCGGGTTCACGCTCATGGGTGCCGACACCCCGGCTGGGATGCAGCGCAACCCCGGAGACAACATCACCATCAGCCTCAGCGGGGACGACGCCGATGAGCTGCGCGGCTATTGGGAGAAGCTGTCTGACGGCGGCACCGTGACGATGCCCTTGGAGAAGCAGATGTGGGGCGATGAGTTCGGCATGTGCGTGGACCGGTTCGGCATCCCTTGGATGGTCAACATCAGCCAGCCGCAGGCTTGATCCTTCCTGGCTGGTGAGCCTGCGGGGCACGGCGCCCCCTGGCGGTGAGATCGCCTGCCCGGTTCGCTCACCGGCCACCCCACCACTCCCCGTGGGTCCGCGACGCAGGCCGTTGCGCTCGGCCCACAGCGCGGCCCGGGTGCGGTCGGTGACCCGATGCGCTGGAAGATCCTGGTCAGGTGGGCTTTGACGGTCCGCTCGCTGATACCGAGGTGGCATGGCATGGGATGCGGAAATTCGCACCTGGTCTGCGAGCTGCAGATTTGCATTAGCGACCACGGGTGCGGGGATGCTGGCACACCCTGCGAGCTGCGTTCGCACCAACGATCGCCTCGGTAGGGTGACGCTCACATGCCATCTATTGACGGCCTCTATTGACGGCCTCTTTGACTCGAGTCCCGCCGCTACCCGCATAGCGACGCGACCGCGGCGCGCAGTGCCTCCTCGATCGGTGTCGGTTCGATGCCGAAGGTTTTGGTGGCCAGGGTCGAGTCGATCACAAACGGCCGGTCGAACTGGTAGCGCGTGGTCCTGAGCTCGCGCACAAGCGGAGAGAAAAGCCCCACCGTCCACAGTGCTAGGTACGGTATCGATGTCAGCTTCGGCGCGGGCGCGCCCGCCACCTCGCTGAACCGCCGCGCGAGCTCCCGGATGGTCAGGGGTGGGTTCGTCGGCACATGCCAGGCCCGGCCCCAGGCCCGTGCATCGGTCGCGACGCTGACCATCGTTCTGGCCACGTCGGTGATCGACGTCCAGCTGTGCGGCACGTCAAGCGGTGCCGGCACGTATGCCCTTGAGCCGGCCAGCAACGGCTTACCCAACACGACTGTGATGATCGAGTTCGCCTCGATGTAGTCGCTGGCCCGGACCTCGGTGGCCCGGAGTCGGCCGGCCTCGTGTCGAGCCAGCGCCTCCCGCCACATGTCGGCCCGCAGCCGCAGCTTCGGGTGGGTTGCCGCCAATGGCGTCGACTCTGTTGGAGTGTCATGGCCGCTACTCGCTGCGCCAGGCGACCGAGCAGTACGAGCGCGCGATCGAGCTGGACCCCGACGCCGACAAGCCGCGCTACCAGCTGATCGGGGCCCAGGCCGCGCTCGGCGAGCCGAGGAGGCGATCGCGCTGTACACCCGTCATCTGGCCGACTCGCCGACCCAGGTGCGGGAGCACCGGTTCATGGCCCGGGCGTACCTGGCCGCGCGCGACTACGTCGAGGCCGGCAGGGTGATCGCCGCCGGGCTGGCGCTGGACCCCGACGACCGGCTGCTGCTGGAGATCAGGGGCGAGGTGCGGGCCGCGACCGGTGATCCGGAGGGCGCGCTGGCCGACTGGCGCCGAGCGCTCGACCCCGACCGCAACCTCGGCCCGGTCTACTCCAGCGCCTTCCTGCTGGAGCGGCTGGGACGACTCGAGGAGGCGGAGGCGGCATGGCAGGACATCATCGACTGGTGCGACTCGCACGACGCCCCACTGACGGCCCAGTGGCCCAAGCGGGAACTCGCGCGACTGCGCGCAAGGCCCTCCGGCGGCTGAGCATGGAACATGGACGCTGCCGATGTTCCCGAGCTGCTTCGCGGCCGCTACCAGCAGTGGTCGTGGTCGCTGGTCCAGCGCCATCCTGGTGAGGTCGCCGTCTGGCGGCTGGAGCGTGGCGCTGGGCGGGCGCGCGATCTGCGGTACCTCAAGGTGGCCGTGGCCTCCCGGTTCCCCCGCCTGCTCGACGAGGGCGCCCGGATGCGCTGGGCGCACCCCGACCTGCCCGTGCCCGGGGTGCTCGACTGCGCCAGCGACGGCCAGGTCGACTGGCTGGTGACGGCGGCGCTGCCCGGTCGGCCGGCCAGCGACGAGCCGCTCCAGGCCGACCCGGAGCGGCTGGTGGTGCTGCTGGCCCAAGGGCTCCGGCGCTTCCATGCCGCCCCGGTCCCTGTAGGGTCCGTAAACCCGGACGTGAGGACCGTTTGTGGTTAGGTGCCGGTGAGCAGCTTGATGGCGCAGCGAGGCCCTGCAGCCTTGGCCAGGCGCGTGTCAGCGGTAAGCAGGGCGCAGTCAAGCCCCTCGGCCAAGGCGACATAGGCCGCGTCGTAGGCGGTGACGTTGGCGCGCAACTCGAAGGCGCGGCGCATGAGCGGCAGCGTCGGATAGCGGTCCAGGGCGAGATCGGCAAGGTCGTCGATGGCGGCGGCGAAGCGGTGGTCGGTGATCGTGCGGGCCAGCCAGCGCTTGCGGAGCACCGCAACTGTCTCGACGTCGACCAGGTCGGGGGCGCTCACGCCGTCGGCGCGGTGCAGTTCGGCGCGTGCCCGGCGTCCGTCGTCGCCGTCGTCGCCGATGGCGTTGGCCAGGATCGAGGCGTCGACCACGATCACCGGCGGATCACTGGCGCGACCGCTCGTCGCCGAGGTCCTGGACGGCCTGCTGGAGGCCGACGCGACCGCCGCTGCGGGCGGCGATGCGGGTGAGGACGTCGTCCAGGGTTGGGCGGTCGGCCAGGCGCCGCAGTTCTGCGGCCAGGTACTGCTGCAGTGACTGGCCGCGTTGGTCGGCGCGCTGTTGCAGCTTGGCGTGGACGTCGGCGGGGAGGTCGCGGACGAGGATGTTCGGCATGCTTGCATTATGCTATCAGAGTGGGGTTCGCCGCAAGGGATGCGGTTGGCGACCCCGTGGGGTACGGAAATTCGTTCATGCAGCTCGCCGGTACTCGTGCAGGAGCCCGCCGAGCAAGTCACGTCGGTGGACTTGACCTCGGCGAGCGTCGCCATCGACGTCAGGATCAATGGCAGGAGCCGGTGGCCCAAGCCCGAGCGCCCGGTGTGGCCGATGCACGTTGTAGTGCTCCACATAGACACGCAGCACCTGCTCCAGGTGGCGGCGTCCGACGATCAGCAGCCAGTCCAGGCACTCGGCACGGACAGTGCCCACAAAGCGCTCCGCGAACGCGTTCGCGTTGGGCGCCTGGACCGGTGTCAGCACCACCTTGGCGCCTTCGGCGCAGAACACGTCGTCGAAGGCACGGCAGAACTTGGCGTCACGATCGCGCAGCAAGAACTGGACTCGTTGTTGCTGTTCGCCAAGCACCAGCAGCAGGTTGCGGGCCTGCTGGGTGACCCAGGTGCCGTTGGGGTTGGCGGTGACCCCGGCCAGGTGGACCCGCCGGGTGTCCAGCTCAATGAAGAACAGCACATACAGCCGTTTGAGCCACACGGTGTCAACGGTGAAGAAGTCGCAGGCCACGATCCCGGCGGCTTGCTGGCGCAGGAACCTCCGCCACGTCGTCGGTGCCCGCCTCGGGGCAGGGTCCCAGGCCGTGGCGGCGCAACGTGGCGCGGATCGCGGTCGCCGAGACCTGCAGGCCAAAGTGGAGCAGCTCGCCTTTGATCCTCTGGTAGCCCCAGCGGGGATTCTCGGTGGCCAGGCGGACGATCAGCTGCTGGATCTCCAGGTCGAGCGGCGGTCGTCCGCGTCCACGATGGGGATAGGTCCATGCGCCGACGACCAGGCGGCGGTGCCAGCGCAGCAGCGTCTCGGGCTTGACGATGAAGCACGACCAGCGCGCCCGGGGCAGCACACGGCTGATCGCGGCGAGCAGGGCGCGGTCTGTGGGCTCCAGCCGTGGTCGTGGAACCTGGCAGCGCAACACAGTGAGCTGGTGGCGCAACACCAGGATCTCCAGGTCCTTGGCCTGTGGGGCGCGGAAACCGGGATTCGCACTGTGAGCAGGCGATCCGTACCATCCGTCGATGCTCTTCATGTTCTCGTTGACGGTCCGTGTGCTGACCCGCCTGCTGGTCTTCTCGGAGGCTGATGACGGCACCAAGGACGTGGAGATCCTGGTCCTGCGGCAGCAGCTTCGGGTGCTGCGCCGCAAGACCGGCCGGCCCAGGTTCACCGCACGCGACCGGGTCCTGCTCGCTGCCGCCAGCCGCGCCCTCCCCCGACAGCGGTGGGCGTCGTCGTTTCTCGTCACGCCCCAGACGCTGCTGCGCTGGCACCGCACGCTGGTCCGGCGGAAGTGGACCTACGGCAAGGGCAAGGAGCGCACGCCTGGCAGGCCACCGATCGACCCGCAGACCATCGAGCTCATCCTTCGGATGGCCAGGGAGAACGCCCACTGGGGCCGCCTGCGGATCTGCGGGGAGCTTCGCAAGCTCGGGATCCAGGTGGGCGCCACGACCATCAGGGCGCTGCTGCGACGCCACGGCCTGGGCCCGGCGCCACGACGGTGCGGACCGACCTGGGCGCAGTTCCTGCGAGCCCAGGCCGAGGGAGTCGTGGCGTGCGACCTGCTTCACGGTGGAGACGATCCGACTCCGGACCCTTTATGTGTTGTTCTTCATCCAGCTCAGCACCAGGCGGGTCGTTCTCGCCGGGATCACGGCGCACCCCGACACGGCATGGGTCACCCAGCAGGCCAGGAATGCGCGATGGAGTTCAACGATCGGGGGGTGTCGATCAGGTTTCTGCTCCGCGACCGCGACGCCAAGTTCACTCGCTCCTTCGACGACGTGTTCGGGAGCGAGGGCGGGCAGGTGCTCTGCACGCCGATCCGGGCGCCGAAGGCGAATGCCTATGCCGAGCGGTGGGTGCAGACCGTGCGGGCGGAGTGTCTAAACTGGACGTTGGTGCTTGGCCGGCGCCATCTGCTGCGGCTGCTGCGCGGCTACGTTCGCCACTACAACCAGCAGCGGCCGCACC
>WNFX01004157.1_pt1 | contig 14282 bp, 11 predicted proteins | sample 5400111 | NCBI WGS metagenome assembly WNFX01 (sample SAMN13153363, study PRJNA577476) | soil metagenome | isolation source: 40 cm soil or saprolite under grassland replicate 1 | place: USA:California | collected 2016-06-15 | reverse complement strand
ATCGCGCGCGTCCGCCGGGACCGGTGTGGTGGACCGTTGTCGGGGTCGTCGCCGACTCGCGGAATCGTGAGATCACCACCGCGGCGTTCGACGTCTACACGCCGTTCGCGCAATCGCCGGATCGGATCGACACGCTCGTTGTGCGCGCTGCTGCGGAGCACGACGCCGTGGTGCCGGCCATCCGACAACGGCTTCGGGCCTTGAACGGCAACGGCATCGTGTCGATCGAGGCGATGGAAGACGTCGTGGCGGCGCACGAAGCGCCGTGGCGAGCCCACATGGCTCTGTTCGCGGCATTCGCGCTGCTCACACTCTTCATCGCCGTGACCGGTCTCTACGCGATGATGGCTCAGTCCATCGTCGAACAGTCGCGCGAGATCGGCCTGCGCCTCGTGCTCGGCGCGACGCCGGGGAGCGTGGCCGGCAGCGTCATCGGCGGCGCGCTGTCGCTGGCCGCGGCAGGCGGGCTGATTGGTCTCGGCGGCGCCGCAATCACCAGCCGCTTGATGCGGTCGCTGTTGTTCGGCGTCGAACCATTGGACCCGGTGGCGCTGGCCCTCTCGCCATTGCTGCTCGCGATTGTCGCGCTCGCGGCGTGCGTCTTTCCTGCGATGCGGGCCGCGCGCACCGATCCGGCGGTGTGTCTGAGAGCGGAGTAGCGCCCAAGTTTGGGCGAGGGTCAGGACGTCGCAGAATCTGCACACGTCTCCAGCGCGTCCGATCGCAGGCCGGGGTCAGACCCGGGTCTGACCCCCGTCGGCCGTCCGTGCCGCGCGCACCCGTCCCGGCCGTCTGTCTACGAGCGGAGTGGAGCCGTTCTAGAAGCGGAAGGCCGTTGCGAAAACGTCATCCGGCGAAAAAAGCCTAGAATGGGAAATTCCCGAGAATTCCACGAGAGTCACCGGACTCCTTCTCAAATGGGGGCGGGGCGACAAGGCGGCCCTCGAGCGATTGATCCCGCTGGTACATCGGGAGCTCCACCAAATCGCGCGGCGGTGCATGGCCGGCGAGGGCAAGGGCCACAGCCTTCAGGCTACGGCACTGGTCAACGAGGCGTACCTCCGACTGGTCGACGCGAAAGACGTCGCATGGCACGACCGCGTGCATTTCCTCTCGGTGGCCGCTCGCGTCATGCGCCGCATTCTCGTCGATCACGCCCGCGCCAGTCGCGCCCGTAAGCGCGGCAGTGGCGCGGCCAAAGTCACGTTCGACGAGGCGCTCGCCGTCAGCAACGAGCCGCGTCAGGACTTCGTGGCGCTCGACGACGCACTGGAGGCGCTGTCGAAATTCGACGAGCGGAAAAGTCGCGTCGTCGAGCTGCGGTTCTTTGGCGGCTTAACCGTCGAGGAAACCGCGTCAGTCGTCGACGTGTCTCCCGAAACGGTGATGCGCGACTGGCAGTTGGCGAAGGTATGGCTGCGGCGCGAGATGCGTGCGGATCGGCCGCGATGACTGCTCGCGGCCGATCCGCAGCCACTACGGCACCAGGCTGTCCACACAACTCTCGGCGAAGAACTTACCTCCTAACGCTCCGGTGAGTGTTCCGAGGCGGCCGTCCACGAAACCACCGATCGTGCATCGAACGCCGTATCCGCCGTTCGTGCCCGTGTTGGTGTTGTCGTCGAATTGCGGCGTCGCGCCCGTCGCATCGGTTCCGGTTTCAACTCCAGCACCTCTCATCCCCCGAATGCCATCGCCGGCGTTGCCGGTGATGGTACAAGCCGCGATCTCGGCCTGGGAGTTTCGGTCCACGAACACGCCATGGCCGGAATTGTTCTGAATGGTATTCGAGAAGATCTGCGCGGAGGACCCCCTGTACACCTGAACCCCCTCCGCTCCATTGTTCTGAATGGTGTTGGGGGCGCTCACCCTATTGTTCGGGGGACCTGACCATCCGATGCGAGCGGTGGAAGTCTGCTGGATCGCGATTCCCGCGACACCGTTGTTCTGGATCGTATTGTTGACGATGTTGGCCGAACTCCCGCGGAAGACGACGATCCCATTCCTCGCTGCAAACTGAATCGTGTTCCCGTCAACCACCGCGGTGCCGCCGTCTTGCACCGCGACGGCCTGTGGGGCGCCGCCGCTGATGACGAATCCCCGTATGGTGATTCCGTTGCCAGTCACAGTGACGGCGTTTGCACTCGAATCGCCGTTGATCGCCGCCCGTCCCTGGCCGTCCAACGTGATGCCGTGAAACTCCTCACCGACGACCAGGTTCTCGTTGCACGTTCCACTCACCAGAAGCGTGTCTCCGGCCTTGAGCGTCTTGAGCGCCTGCCCAATCGTCCTCTCCGGACCACAGGTCAGGGTGTGCGTGCCAGATTCAGCCAGTCCCACGGACGCGCTGCTGGGCAATAGAAACATTCCCGCCAACACAAGCGTGAAGCCTTTCATATCAGTCCTCCACCCTGGGAAGCGGAAACGGGCGCCGAAAACTGGCACGGGTCCGAAAGCGGACTAGAATGGCGACATTCCGGGCCAACACATGACGGCCGAGCGCTGGAAGCGGGTCGAGGAGCTGTACCACGCAGCGCGCACCCGACCGTCGGCCGAACGCGTGGCGTTTCTCGGAGCTGCCTGTCCCGATGACGAGTCGCTCCGCCGCGACGTCGAATCGCTGCTGAACGAGCCGTCGCCCGCAGACGGGTTTCTCAGCGAGCCGACGCTTGCAAGAGAGGCGCGAATGGTCTTCGACGAAACGTCCACGATCGCCATGACCGGCCGAACCATCGGCGGCTATCAGCTGCAGACGCTGCTCGGCGCGGGGGGCATGGGCGAGGTCTACCGTGCTCGCGACTCGAAGCTCGGGCGCGAAGTCGCCATCAAGATCCTGCCGCGCGCGGTGACCAGCGACGCTTCTCGGCTTGCGCGCTTCGAGCGTGAGGCGCGGATGCTCGCCGCGCTGAATCATCCGAACATCTGCGCGATCTACGGCCTCGAGGAGGCAGACGGCGTCCGGTTCCTGATTCTCGAGCTCGTGGAGGGCGCCACACTCGCAGAAAGGATCAAGGAACGCGGCGGCTTGCCGATCGCCGAAGCACTCGCGATCGCGCGGCAGATCGTCGACGCGCTCGAGGTCGCGCATGAAAAGGGCATCATCCACCGCGACTTGAAGCCCGCGAACGTCAACATCACGCCGGACGGCGTGGTGAAGGTGCTGGACTTCGGGATCGCGAAGGCCGTGATGGCCGGCGCCTCCGATCCCGATCTGACACCGTCGGCTCCCGGAAAAACTGGCGCCACGCGGGAAGGCGCGATTCTGGGCACGGCGGCGTACATGAGCCCGGAACAGGCACGCGGCAAAGCGGTCGACAAGCGCGCCGACATCTGGGCGTTCGGCTGCGTCCTCTACGAGATGTTGACCGGGCGCGTGCCGTTCGACGGTGAGACAACGTCCGACACGATCGGAAGGATTCTCGAGCGCGAGCCGGACTGGTCGGCGCTCCCAACGGCGACACCCGTCGCCATTCGACGGCTCCTGCTCCGCTGCCTCGTGAAGGACTCCAAGCAGCGACTGCGAGATATCGGGGACGTGAGGATCGAGTTCGACGCGATTGGCGACGCGCTGCCCTGGGCGTCCGATTCTGGAGAGGCGTCTCGCGCTCCAGCGCACGGCCGCGCGAGGTGGCTGCCGTGGATCGCGTTCGCCACGCTGGCCCTGGGTGTCGGCGTATGGGCGGCGCGGCATCCGGCGGCCACGCAGGAAGACCCGCTCGCCAACGCGCAGTTCTCGCGCTTCACGGATTGGGAGGGCACCGAAGGGGCCGCCGAAATCTCGCCCGACGGGAGGTTCGTGGCCTTTGTCGCGGACCGCGCGGGTGAGTTCGACCTCTGGTTGAAGCAGGTGGGCACCGGGGACTTCACAAACCTCACCTCGAGTATCGCGCCGTTGGGCGGACCCCACCCCTTGTTGCGGACCTTCGGCTTTTCGGGCGACGGCGCGGAGATCTGGTTCAGTCTGGCGGGTGACCCCATCAGAGAGCGAAAGATGCTCATACCCCTGACGGGCGGCACGTCACGGGCGTTCCTGGGCGAGGGCGACACCAGCCCGGCCTGGTCTTCAGACGCCACGCGTCTCGTCTATTTCCGCGGAAGGCTTGGCCCGAAGACCGCCGGCGGTGATCCCCTGTTTGTTGCAGATCGCACGGGGGGAAACGCCCGCCAGATCCTCGCCATTGAAGACGGAGGGCACAACCATAATCCGGTCTGGTCACCAGACGATCAGTGGCTCTACTTCGTGCATGGGTTCGTCCACCAGTTGAACTGGACCGACGGGATGGACGTGTGGCGCCTTCGACCCTCGGGCGGGCTGCCGGAGCAGCTGACGCACCAGCACACTGCCGTGACGTTCCTGGCGCCGCTGGACGCGCGCACGCTGCTCTACGTGGCGCGCGCCGAGAATGGGTCGGGGCCGTGGTTGTGGGGCCTCGACACGGAGAGCAAGGTCACACGCCGCGTGAACTCGGGCCTCGACAAGTACACGTCGGTGGCGGCCAGTCGCGACGGCCGACGGATCGTTGCCACCATCGCCAATCCCACTGCCAGCCTCTGGGCGGTGCCGATTCTCGATCGGCAGGCGGAGGAGTCCGACGTGCACCGGTACCCGGTGACAACGGCGCGAGCGCTGGCACCACGCTTCGGCGGGACATCGCTGTTTTTTCTGTCCGCCCGCGGAACGGGGGATGGGCTGTGGCGGTTCCAGGACGGCCAGGCGTTGGAAGTCCGGAAGGGAACGGACGGCCCCTTGTTCGAGCCGCCGGCTGTGTCGCGCGATGGGAGGCGCGTGGCGGTGGTGCTCGCAAAAGAAGGAAAGCGGCACCTGGCGATCATGTCGGCGGACGGCACGGGTTTGCGTGGCTTGGCAGAGGCGATCGATGTCCAAGGTACGTCCGATTGGTCGCCGGACGGCGCCTGGATCGCGACCGGCGGCAGTACCGCGCAGGGTGCGGCGTTGTTCAAGATCCCCGTGGATGGCGGTGCGCCTGTTGCGCTCGTCGCCGGCCAGGCGATCAATCCGGTGTGGTCGCCGGACGGCAGCCTGATTGTGTATGACGGTGCGCTCGTCCCCGGCCAGGTCGCGCCGCTGCTTGGAGTGCGACCGGATGGCGCCCCCGTCGAGCTGCCGCCGGTGCGGGTCAGTTCGGGCAGCCAGCGCTTCTTGCCCAATGGAACGGGGCTGGTGTACCTGCCGCGCAACAGCAATCAATCGCCTGACTTCTGGCTCCTCGATCTCGCCACCGGCAAGCAACGTCAGCTCACGCGCCTGAGCAATCTGGGCACCCTGGGAACATTCGACGTGACGCCGGACGGGAAACACATCGTGTTCGACCGCTCGCGCGAGAACTCGCACATCGTCCTGATCGAGCGGCCAAAATAGGGCTGACGTGGGTGCCGGGCCAAGGGCTTGATCGGTCGAGGAGTTTGCAGAATCTGCACATGCCTGGAGCGCGTCCGATCGCAGGCCGGGGTCAGACCCGGGTCTGACCCCGCTCTGACCCCGGGCTGACCCCTACTTGCGCTCGTACTTCCAGTTGCGCGACTTCCCCTGCGCGATCCATTCAATCGCCTGCGCCAGCCGCCGCGCGCGGGTGTCTTCGCTCTTCGCCTCGGTGATCCATTCGATGTACTCGCGCCTGTGGCTGGGCGAGAACGCGTCGAAAGTCGCCTTCGTCTTCTTGCTCTTCGTCAACGCCGCGGCAAGATCCGGCGGCACCTTGATCGGCTTGGGCGGTTGTTTCTGCTTGCGCGGCGCCGCGATCCCGGCGTCGTTCAACGCCATCGCTTTCTTGACATACGCGGCCAGCTCCTGGCGCGGCGGAAGGTCCGATGCCTTGGTCAGCCGTCCAAACCACCCTGCTGCATTGATGTCCTTGGAGGCGGCGCCGACCACGAGCGAACCCTTCCAGAACCCAAAGGCGGCGTGCTGCTTGAACGACGCCATTGCGCACAGCATCCCCTTGTACATGAAATGAGGAGCGCCCCACTTCATGTCTTCCTCTACAGCAGGACAGGCGGCATGTACCTCCTGGCGGACGCGGTTGAGGATCGGCTTTGCGAATTCGGGCGACCTGGCGATATAGGCGTCGACGCGCGGATCTCTCTTGCCCATGGCGAGCGATTCTAGCAATTAAGATAACCGCGTGGTCATCACGGCGGAGGCCATCGCCGCGTGCGCGGTGGTGCTGTTGGCGTCGGCGACTCTCGCCGCGTACCTGGCCGACTGGATCGGTCTGGCGATCGCCCCGTCTCCGATTCTCGCCATTTCGCTGGCGGTATCCGCTGCCGCGTTCGCAGGGCTCTGGCGGCATTCAACGCGGGATCACACCAGTCTGGCGGCATTCGTCACCATCGTCGTCGCCGTCTTCGGGTGGCTCGTGTGGCTCGCGGGGCGCGACCTGCTGCCGCCCGGGACCGGACCGGACCTCACGCATCATCTGCTGCTCATCGGCTACATCGAGCAGCATTGGCGCCTGCCGCACGACCCACAACTCGGCGCCTACCTGGGGGAGATGGTGGACTACACGGCCGGCAGTCATCTGCTCGCCGCACTGGCCGGCGCGTGGACGAACACGGACGGTCTGCACGCGGTGTATCCGCTCGTGGCGTTCACAGTCGCGCTGAAGTGCGGCCTGGTGTTTCTGATCGCGCGACGACTGGTGTCCGGCGATGTGCCGAGGACCGTGTTCGCGGTGATGGCCGTCCTGCTGCTCTTGCTGCCGCGCGCGTACTTCATTGGGTCATTCGCGCAGCACTCGTTTCTCGCGCAGGTGGTGTCGGAGTGTTTCGCGGTGGCGCTCTGGTGGGCCTTGATCGTCTGGGACGAATGGCCGGCGCCGATACCGATCGCCTTGTTCGCGATCTTCGGCGCCGCCACCTTTCTGACCTGGCCGGTGTGGATCGGACCGCCGCTCGTCGTCCTGGCGATCTGCCTCGTTTTCCGCCGCGACCTGACCGTCATCGATCGGGTGAAACAGTTCACGCTTGCCGTCGCGCCACTCTGCGCGGCGGCCGCGCTGCACGTTGCAGGCCGCACACGCTCCGCCGGCATCGTCGCCGCAGCGGGGTTCGTGCTGCGGCCGGCTCCGGCGGTATTCGGCTGGGCCTTCCTTCTCGTCTGCGGAACAGGAGTGTGCGTCGGCCTCTTCAGCCGGCGCACGCGGACCATCCCGCTGCTGCTGGGCGCGATCGGACTGCAGGCCGGGGCGCTGTTCATCCTCGCGCACGCGCGCGGGTCGGCTGCGCCGTACCTGGCGCTCAAGATGGTGTATTTCGCGATCTACCCGTTGGCGGTCGCCGGAGCCGTCGGGGTCGCCGCCGTCTGGCAGGTTGTGTCTCGCAGGGCCGGGTCGCAGACAGCTCTGGCCTGGGCGTTGGTCGCGCTCTTTGGAATCACTGTCGCCCGCAGCGTCGCGGCTGTGCCGAGGCCGACGCCAACGATTTCTGAGCCGCTGCTTCAGGCCGGCCGATGGGCGCGCGCGTCGGTGAATCCCGGCTGCGTGGATTACCTCGTGGCCGACAGCTACTCTGCGTACTGGCTGCACCTGGCGGTGCTCGGAAACGCCCGCAGTACTGCGCGGTCGGTCGAGAACGACACCTACGAGCCGCGTCCGGCGCTGATCCGATGGATCGAGCCCGGAGGCCTTCCGTACGCGATTGTTGAAGATGTCTCAGCGCTGCCGAAGGACATTCGCGACAGCATCGACGTCGTCGCCCGCTTCGGCCCCGCGGCGGTCATCAAGCGGCAGGGTCCTTCGTCGTGCTCACCATGAGGCGCCTGGCGCCCTTCGCGAGTCGGAGTGCGCGAAGCGCGCTGAGTGTGGCCTTCATCACAGTCGCACGCGGGCAATCGCGCCGCTGAGCGTCACGGTGTCGATCGACAGATAGACGGTCCGCTCGGCCACCGATATCGAGAACGCCATCCGGCGCTCGAGTCTCGAGGCGAAGTCACGTACGAGTCCTCGATCGACCGCGTAGAGCTCGATCGACTCCGCCCGATGGATCTTCTCCCCCGCGAGGTTGCGCAGCAGCTGCTGCGGATCTTTGTGCGTGTAGACCGCGACGCGCGAGGCGGCCTTGGCGGCCTTGTGCAGCCTTGCAGCATCGGGTGCGCCGACCTCGATCCAGCTCGTGATCGCGCCGGTGAGATCCCGCACCGTGATCGCCGGCTCGTCGGGGTCGGAGATTCCGCGCGAGAAGGCGATGCCTTCGGTGACCTCGAGCACGTAGGCGAGCACGCGGGTGACGAAATACTCTTCCGACTCGGACGGATGACGGGCAGCGCGCAGTTCCAGCGACTCGTATACCTCGCGGTCCGCGTCGGCGAGCTCGATCTCGAAGTTGTAGACGGTGGCGGTGAGGGCCACTACCAGGGCTGCGCGCCGATTGGCGTCATTCGCGCGTGACGATCACGGCCGTGCCGTAGCACAGGACCTCCGTCACTCCTTGCATCACCTCGGTCGCGTCATAGCGCAGACCGACGACGCCGTTGGCGCCGAGCGCCTGTGCGTGCTGGAGCACCAGCTCGAACGCATCCGCGCGCGTCTTCTCGCAGAGCTCGGTCAGCAGCGTGATATTGCCGCCGACCAGCGTCTGCAGAGACGCGCCGATCGTTCCAAGGACCGACCGCGACCGCACGGTCACGCCGCGGACGACGCCGAGCGTCTTCGTCGTTCGATATCCGTCCAGCGAAAAGGCCGTCGTCGTCATCGCGTGCTCAATCGGGTGGCCCACAGTCGTCTCCATGACGATCAGCTTACCAGCGATTGGATTCCGGGCCATCATAGGAAGCAGTTGCGGCTTCGCGCATGTGAAGTCGCCGCGTCGTCGGGAGGGTGACCATGTCAGTGGTGGGAACAGAGCATCGTGATGCACGTCTCGCTGCGGTCGAGCAGCATATCCGCTCTGAGAACCTGCACGATCTGGAAGCCGTCATGGCGACGTTCGGAGCCGGGGCTCGCTACGACGACGAGCCTTGGGGCGACCATCGTCAAGGCTACGACGGGGTCCGCTCGTACTACACGGAGCTCATGCGAGCACTTCCTGACCTGGTCATTGACGTAAGACGCCGTCACGTCTCGAGCGACTCGATCGTCGTCGAGGTCGACATCCGTGGTACTCACCGCGGCGCCTGGCGTGGATTGCCCGCGACCGGCCGGCGTGTGGATTTCCCACTCTGCGGCGTCTACACGTTTGACGCGGACGATCGCCTGGCCGGCGAGCGGATCTATTACGACCGCGCCACCGTGCTGCGGCAATTAGGCGTCTTCCATGAACCATCGTCGGCGTTCGGGCGCGTGATGACAGCTTTGACTCATCCAGTCACGATCGCTCGCGCGTATTTGCTCAACAACAAGCGCGCAGGCGCGGGATCGTCGTAGCGCCGCCGGTCAGTAGAGGAGAGCGTCGTGGGATGGCTCCGTGACATCGAGCAAGACCTGCGTTATGCAGTCCGAACCCTTCGGCGCTCGACGGGCTTTGCAACGGTCGCGATTCTGACCCTCGCCCTTGGCATCGGAGCTACCACCGCCGTCTACAGCGTGGTGGACACGATCCTGCTCCAGCCGCTCCCGTTCGCTGGTTCAGGTGTCCTCGTGCGCATAATCGAAAACGTCCCCTCAAGAGTGGCAGGGCGCCCTCCCGTGCAACGGGGCATCACCTATCCGAACTTCTTAGAGTGGCGCGCGCGCAGTAGAACGCTTGACGACGCCTTTGGCGTGATGAACTTGGGCCGATTGGCTCGGACTGGCGACGGCACCGCGCGCCTGTGGGGCGGAATGGTTTCGTCCAATAGTTTCACTCTGCTCGGCGCGCGCGCCTCGTTGGGACGAACGCTCGTTGCCGCAGACGATGCGAATCCCAACGTCCTTGTGCTCAGCTTCGACACCTGGCGACGGGTCTTCCACTCCGACGAGCGTGTGATTGGAAGAACGATTGAATTTCGGTCGGACTGGAACGGGAGCTACACGCCGGAACTCGAACGGCGCCTTTTGACCATTGTCGGCGTGTTGCCTGCGGCTTTCGAGCTTCCGACCGGGCCTATGGACTTCTATACGCCCTTCATCCTCGACGACCTCACGAAGTCCGCCAGCGTCATGTTGATCGGACGCTTGCGTTCCGGCGTGTCACTACTAGAGGCGACAGATGAGGCCAACGCGATTGGTGGCGCGATCCGTCCAAGGCCAGCCAATGCCTCCATCCTGACCGTGCCGCGATTCGAGGTGCAGATACTGAAGGATCGATTGGTTCAGGAACTGCGACCTGCCCTTCGCCTGTTTCTCGCCGCGGTCGTGGTCGTTCTCCTCATCGTCTGTGCGAACGTTGCGAACCTGTTGCTGGCGCGCGGCACGGCAAGGCAGTCTGAGATCGCGGTTCGAATCGCCATCGGGGCGAGCCGCGGACGGGTCGTCCGTCAAGTCCTGACCGAGTGTCTGGTACTGGCAATTGCCGGGGGCGCCGCGGGCGCCCTGCTCGCCGCGGCTGGTGTCGCCCTCGTCAGGGCGCTCGCATCCGTTGATGCCCCAGGAATCTTCCGCTTCGCTTTTCCGGCTTCGCTACTCCCACGCGTGAATGAGGTCGGCATCGATCGAAAAATGTTCGGCGTCGCGTTCGGCATCGCGGCGATGACTAGCGTCGTGTTCGGGATCCTGCCCGCTCTGCATTTGTCGCGAGCCGATTATCGGCAGCCAATGGGATCGCGCGGCGCCGGTTCAGGACCGGGAGAGTCGCGGATGCGCTCGGCGTTGGTGGTCGGTCAACTCGTCATGGCCACGATGCTCCTCGTCGGAGCCGGCCTGCTGATTCGCAGCTTCGTCAAGCTGTCGACCGTCGGGAAAGGCTATGACCCTACCAATGTCCTCGCGTTTCAAATCGTGTTCCCATCCGACTACTCGATCTCCAGAAAAACCGACACCATTGAGACGGTATTAGCGCGGCTCCGAGCGATTCCGAATGTCGAGGCCGCAGGCTTCACGCGCGCCGGCATTCTCATCCCAGAAGAAATCCACGTCGGCACCTTCGTGCCACGCGGGAGGATGTTGGACGAGATACGCGCCGATCCCTTGAATCCTCGCCTTCGTCCGGTCAGTCCCGGGTATCTCACAGCCATGGGCGTCCCTCTGCTCGAAGGACGCGAGTTTCAGGTGACCGACGCAGCAAGCTCGATACCGATGATCGTCATCAGCCGCGCCGTGGCACGTCGCTATTTCGGCAACGCCAGTCCGGTAAGCCAATTCGTTGATTGGTACGTCGCGAAGGGACCCGCCACTCCAGTCCAAGTCCTCGGTGTGGTCGAGGATGTCCGAAACACCTCGCCGGATCATGAGGCGAGTCCAGACATCTTCATTGACTATCGTCAGCTCCTGACGCTCCAACAACGCTGGGGCGACTCCCCACGAGGACAAGCGGAGACCACGATAGGATTTGTCTCGTTCGCCGTTCGTACGAGAGCCAATCCTGCGTCGGCAATTCCGGCGATCGGCCAGATTGTTCGTTCGATTGATCCGGAAACCGGGATCGACGCGATTCTGCCGATGGAGCAGCTGGTGGCCAGGTCCATTGCACGACCACGCTTCTACACCGTGATCCTCAGCGTGTTCGCAGGCGTCGCGGGTCTACTTGCGGCCATCGGTGTCTACGGCGTGCTCGCCTATGCGGTGATTCAGCGCACGCACGAGATCGGCATCCGCATGGCGCTCGGGGCGCAGCGGGCGCAAGTGCTGGCGCTCGTCCTTCGAGAGGGTGTGATCCTCACGGCCATCGGGGTCGCGCTCGGCCTCGCCGGCGCCGCCGGCGGCACGCGGTTGCTCCAGGGCATGCTGTTCGGCATCACGCCACTCGACCCCAAGACGTTCGTGGCGGTGTCGGTCATGTTCGGTCTTGTTGCGACGCTTGCGGCCTACCTGCCGGCGCGTCGCGCAACGAGCGTCGATCCGATGGTCGCTTTGAGACACGAGTGAAGTGTCGTCAGCAGCGACAACCGGTCGCCGGGCTCTATTGCTTCGCGCAGGTGAAGTTCGCCGCATCGTTGGTGTCGCCGGCGCCTTTGTAGGCGGCGATTGTCGGATATGGACAGAGCGGGCGTGTCCGATTGGCGACGCCATTGGTCAGGTGTGAGGCGACGATCTGCGCGGGCGTCTTCTTCTGCTCCACCCATTGTTCGAGCGTTCCGAGGCTGTCGAACGTGCTCGTGCCATCGCCGCCGGCGCAATGCGCCATGCCCGGCACCATGAACAGACGAATCGAGTCTGCGGTTTTCTCCACCCCGCCCTGCGCCTTTACGACGCTCTGGTAGTAGTTGATGCTGTTCTGCGGAGAGATCAGCTGGTCGACCCAGCCGTGATACATCAGCAGCCGGCCGCCACGGCTGAAAAAGGCCTTCAGGTTCGGGTCGGTCGCATTCATGACGCCATCGTCCAGCCGGTCGGCGAGCGCGACGTCCTTGTCGAAGTCGAGCGTCTTGAAGTCCCAGTCGGCATTCTTGAACACGATGAAGCGATAGTGATCGTTCGAGATCGTCAACGGGCCGGGTCCGCCTGCGAGCGCTGCCCATCCCATTTCGCTGCCCAATGCCATTCCGGGAAAGATCTCGGCGCCGGTTCTCGGATTCTTCGCCGGCGCATAGATGCGGCGCGCCGCCTCGACCTGCGGCGGCGTCAGACAGATCGGAGCGTCGCCGGCGGTGCACTGGATACTCTTCGGATCGAAATGACACCGCGCCGGGTCTTCGAGCACGCCGTCCTTGACGCCATCGAGCGCGTCGCACATATCCAGTACTGCCTTGTGGATCGCCGCGTACTTTTCGCGCGGGATGAGGCTCGCCGGATCCTTCAGCGTCGCCTGCGCCACCCACAGGGCGTGCGTGGACAGGTGGGTCATGAAGTTCGCCGGCGCGCCGGCGATGATGCCGTCGTAGTCCGCTGGATACTTCTGCGCTTCCTTCAGACCCTGGCGTCCGCCGGTCGAACAGCCGTTCCAGTACGACAGCCGTGGTGCGCTGCCATAGTGTTGTTCGGCAACCGCCTTAGCCTGCACGGTCATCTCGTGCACGGCCCGATAGGCGAAGTCGACAACCTTCTCGGGATGGTTCAAGGCAAAGCTGCCGTCGCCGCCGTTGCCCGCGTGTCCGGTGTCGGTCGACGCCGTAGCGTAGCCGCGGCGGAGGGCGCCGGCCATCGCCCCGTAGGAAATGGTGCCTGCCCATCCGCCATTCCCGACGGCCTCGAACTTTCCGTTCCATCCGGACAGCGGCATCCAGATCTCCACCTTGATATCGGAGTCGCTCGACGGCTTGAGCGTTGCGGCGATGCGGCAGAACGCCGGTAGGTCACGAAACGCTCCACCGCCGGCCGGCCCGGTCGGAGGCGTCGGCGGCGTGAATGCGCCAGCTTCCACGACGCGGGCGAGTGTCATAGTGGTGTTGGGCAGCGCCATCGACATGAGGCTTTCGCACGATGCAGCCGCGTCAAGCGCGCGACTGCGAATAGCCGTCGCCAGCAACAGCGCGCAGAGTCCGCCAGTGAGAATCTTCATGGCACGTGCCTTCAGACTTCAGATTGAGACTTCACACTCGAGAGTTGAGAGTTGAGAGTTACTGCGATCTCCCGAACCTGTTCGATGTGCCGCCCTTCGTGGGCACCCATCCAGATGCCCCACTGATACAGGTTCAACGACCCCAGGCGGGGATGGACGTACGCGACATCAGCCAGCGCGAGCCCGTCGGCCGAAAGGAACACGTCGAGGAACGACCGCCGCGTGTCTTCGAGGCGCGACCATGCGTTCTTCCAGTCCAGCCCCTGCGGTCGAACTACTTCGGGCGCCTCTCGCTTGCTGCTGCGATCGAGGACCGGGGCCTGATCGAACGTACCGACGACCGGACTCGTCTCACGCTCCTCGGCCAGACCTTGCGCCTGCGCCTCGGCGAGCCGATTGGCCAAGGTGGTCGCGAACCGACCTTCGACGAGCGCAAGATGCTCGAGCACGTCGGCCACTGACCATCGGCCGGGCTCGGGCGACTGACTGCGCTGCCCCTCAGGCACGGCGTCCACAGCCTCGCGCAGCGCATGGCGTCTGACGCTGAGGTATGCAAACAGTTCCTGCAGCCGCGGATGCATCGGCACTCGATCGGTCATTGATACTGCCCCTCCCGCCCTTCCCGCCCTTCCTGCCCCAGCTCACCTCGCGTTCCGCCGATCGTAGACGTCTTCCCAGGTGAAACGGACGAACCGGTGCAGTTCGCTTTCGAGCAGTCGTTCCTGATCGCTATGCGCGCCGAAGCCTTTGGG
>WNFX01014034.1_pt1 | contig 14284 bp, 12 predicted proteins | sample 5400111 | NCBI WGS metagenome assembly WNFX01 (sample SAMN13153363, study PRJNA577476) | soil metagenome | isolation source: 40 cm soil or saprolite under grassland replicate 1 | place: USA:California | collected 2016-06-15 | reverse complement strand
GGCGGAATTCTCGCGGCTAGAGCCCCCAGCCCACAAGATCCATGCGGAATCCCATGCCGCGTTCCGCAAGGAACGGAGTACGTCCCGTGGGGGGCAACTGCTCCGAACACGCGTCCCAACCCGCTACTCGGCACCAGCCAGGGCTGGTACTATCTGGGCACCAGCAACTACCATGCGATGAATCTCTCCTTGCTCAAGCGCGCGACCCGCGGACTGACGTTCAAGACCAGCTACACCTGGGGAAAGGTGCTGGACCTCAATTCCGCTAACCTCGTCAATGGCGCCGATAATGAAGCTCCTACGGTCCTGAATCGCTTTAACCGGAGGCTCGACAAGGGACCCGCCTCCTTCAGCCTCCTGCACCAATTCAGCACCAACTTCAGCTATCAGTTGCCGATCGGGAACGGCAAGACGTTCGGCGGTGGAGCTACGGGTTGGGTGGACAAGCTGATCGGCGGTTGGCAGTGGAACGGCATCTTTGTAGCCAATAGCGGCTTTCCCATTACGCCTCAGGTTGGCTCGAATCAGTCCGGTACGGGGGACACCGGCCGCCTTCCCGATAGACCAAGCTTGAATCCCGACTTCAAAGGAAACCCGATTCTGGGGATAAAGGAGTTCAAGAAGACCGGCCGCTACTACGATCCGAATGCCTTCTTGCTGCCGTTGGGGGGAACCTTCGGCAACCTGGGGCGCGGCCAGTTTCGCGGACCGGGCTTCCTCAACGTGGATACGTCGTTCTTCAAACGGATTCCTTTGAAAGAGCGATTGAATTTGCAGTTCCGGACGGAGATCTTCAACGTTCTGAATCACGCGAACTTTGATACCCCCAATCTCCCTGTCTTCTTGGGCACGGACATCAGTCCTACGGCCGGTGTCATTACCAGCACCGCTACGAACGGAAACGGGCGGCAGATTCAATTCGCGCTGCGGCTCGAGTTCTGATGGGGAATCGCCCTCTCCCCCGGAGAGGACGCGCGCCGAAGGCGCGCGGGTGAGGGTACAGGTCTCGGCGAATCTTGAAACCCTCACCCGACGCGCTTCGCGCGTCGACCTCTCCCAGAGGGAGAGGGTCCCTCAATCCGCTGCAAACACTTCGTACATGCGTGCGCGAAGTTGAGAACGCCGTTGTTCGAGTTCGTGGATGCGCTTGCGATACTGGCCGCGGCCGAGATAATCGGCTATGCCAATGATGAGCATGACTCCGCCGATCAGCGTGAAAAAGTAAGTGAAGGCGAAGGTGATATTGAAATCCTGAAAGATGTCGGCCGGGACGAAGTAAGCCGTTAGATGCATCACGGCGGCGATACCGCCGACAATGGCACCAATCATCATTTTGAGCCGGCAGTTCGAATACTTCCCTGCCAGGTTCAGGATCTCCACCGACACCTGCGCATATTCCCTCTCGATCGCGTTCTGCTCGCGGTGCGGGCGCTGCGGGCGGGAGAGAATGGGCATTTCTTCGTATTTCTTCACAAGATCGTCGTATTCCCGGCGGGTGGCCGGATCCAGGAGCGTCTCAACGATAAAGTTGAACCGGCTCATCTGTTCGTGCGCCCAGCGTTGCTTCTCGGGAGGATTCTTGTCAGGATGATAAATTTTTGCGATCTCTCCTTCTTGACGGCTATTTGGCCGGTCCCCCCATCCTGATATTTAGGATCGGGCCCACCGGCCAAGCCACCGTCGGTACTACCTTCTTGACGGCTATTTGGCCGGTCCCCCCATCCTGATAAGCAGAACTCAGCCCTTCAAACGAGGGTCCGCGGCGTCGCGCAGGCCCTCTCCCACTAAGTTATAAGACGTTACGGTGAGAAATATGGCCAGGCCCGGAAACACGGTCAGCCACCAGCCGCTGGGCAAGAGCTGTCGCGCATTGGAAAGAATGGACCCCCAACTTGGCTTAGACGGCGGCACACCAAATCCCAAAAAACTCAGCGTCGACTCGATCAGGATGGCGGATGCCACACCGAACGTCGCGGCGACGAACACCGGAGCCATACTGTTGGGCAGAATATGACGGAAGATCGTCCGAAAGTCGCTGGCGCCGAGCGCCTGGGCAGCGACAACATACTCCAAGGACTTCGCTTTAAGAAACTCACCTCGAGTGAGCCTTGCCACGGTCGGCCAATTCGTGATTCCAATGACGATCATAATGTTGAGAATGCTCGGCGGCAGGAACGCGACGACTGTGATGATCAGGAAAAACGTAGGAATCGTCAGCATGATCTCAATCGCGCGGGACGCAACGATATCCACAATTCCGCCGTAATATCCCGCAAATGCTCCAATGACCACGCCGATCAGGACGTAGATGGAAACCGCCACGAATCCCACGGACAACGAAACCCGCGAGCCGTGTACAACGCGGCTGGCAATGTCGCGCCCAATGTCATCGGTTCCCAAGAAATGTTGTGCCGAAGGCGGCCGAAGTACGCTGGTCAGGCTTACCTCATTCGGAGAATATCGGACTGGCGGAAATTGCGCCCAGTCGCCTTGCTTGAAGTTCATCGCGGCGAAGTCTTTAAAGGAAACATTCTGAAACGGCGCTTCCCATCGCGAAACGCCGAGCCACGCGGCGTAATCTTTCAGAACGGGGAAATAAATCTCACTTCGATAACTCATTACGAGCGGTTTGTCATTCGCGATGAAATCAGCGGAAGCCGCAAGTATGAACAACAAGAGAACAACAATCAGACCGGCTGTAGCGACACGATTGTTGCGGAACTGGCGTGAAACGATCTGCCAGTAGCCTTCAGGCCGCTGCGCTCTTTTCATAACGAATCCTGGGATCGACGAGAGTGTATAAAAGATCCGCGAGCAAAATACCCAACAGTGTTAAAAGAGCGCTCAGCGTAAATATCGCCATGAGGAGCGGATAATCGCGCGTGTATACAGCTTCGTAACTGAGCGATCCCATACCGGGAATTGAAAAAAGCGTTTCGACCACAATGCTGCCTCCGATCAGCGCGGGGAGCAAATCGGCCATGAGTGTCACGATGGGTATCAGCGAATTCCGCAGAGCATGCCGGTAAACGACGATCCGCTCGCTCAATCCTTTTGCCCGAGCGGTCCGAATGAAATCCTGACGGATGACTTCGAGCATACCGACACGCATGTAACGGGAGAGTACGGCCAGCGTGTAATACGTCAGACACGTGATGGGAAGGACCAGGTGCCAGAGCTGATCTTCCAGCCTCTGCCACCATGGCCAGGCCGCCGCGTTTGGCGAAGCCAGTCCATATACAGGAAATAGATTCCAGAAGTCGCCCCCGCCGAGATAGACAATCGCCATGGTCGCAATCCAAAAATTAGGAAGCGAATAGAGGCCAAACAAAACGACGGTTGTAATTCTGTCGCCGATGGAGTGAGGATGTGTCGCCGAGCGAATTCCTACCGGAATCGAAATAAGATACGCGAATAGCAGCGAGATGCCGCTTAATTTGACAGAAACAGGAATTCGCTCTCTCAGCTTGTCGATAATCGGCCGATGGTCGCGCAATGATTCGCCGAAATCGAACCTCACCAGCCGTCTTAGCCATCGCAGATATTGAACGTGCAGAGGCTGATCCAGACCATAAAGAGCTCGGGTTTCATCGATGATTTGAGCCGCAAGGAGCTGATTGCCGGACCGCTGCTCGGTATCACCAAGTTTCACCAACGCGGGATCGCCGGGAGTCAAATGGATAATCAGAAACGAAACCAGAGAGATGCCCAACAGCGTGGGAATCATCAACAGAAGACGTTTGACAAAATAACTTCGCATCTTCTACGGGGGATGTTGAAAAAGCGGCTCGAAACGACGAATAGACTGTAGCGGCGGTCTGTGACCGCCGGTATCTCGTTGGTTTCAGGAAAAAACCGGCGCTCATTTCTTGATGCTGCGCGCTGCCGCGGCTTGCGCTTCGCGCAGCGCCGCTACAGTTGCTCGTCTCGCGTTTTTCAGCGTTCTGCTATGGGTTTGCCGAGCTTTTGTATTTCTGCAAGCCCTTCGGCACCCACCAATTGTTCAAATCATAACCGGGACGCAACGGCAACCACTGCACATTCTGGAACCGCTTACTATACGCGGCCGATTCTTCCTGGTAATACAACAATGTAACCGGCTGTTCGTCATTGATAATCTCTTGCCAGCGCCAATACAGTTGTTTTCTTTTTTCAGGATCGAACTCCTGGCGAGCCTGTTCGAGCAAGTGGTCCGCTTCGGGATTTTTGAAGTTAAAGAAATTAGAACCGCCCGCCGTAGCGCTGGAATGCCAAACCTGGTAAGCGTCCATCGGGGAGAGATCACCATGTGCAAAGTTAAGCGTACTCGCATCGAACCGGTGGTCCTTTAAACTTTGGAGCATGACGCTCAATTCGAGGACTCGTTCTGTTATTTCAATTCCAGCTTTCCGAAACTCCTCGGCCAAAACCGGTGAGAGCTGCTTGAAAATCTGGCTGCCCGAAGAACCAAGAAATTCAAACTTGAACTTCACGCCATCCTTGTCGCGAATGCCGTCGCCATCATGGTCCTTCCATCCAGCTTCATCGAGGAGTTCCGCTGCACGTTTCGGATCGTACGGCAACGGCTTGATGTTGGGATTGAAATCTCTCGCGCTGGGATCGAGGAACGACACGCCGATTTTGCCCAAGCCTAGACGGATCCCATCGATGATCTTCTGCCGATCCACGAGCATCGTCATGGCTTGGCGAACTTTTTTGTCTCTGAAGAACGGCCGCTCATTGTTCCACATGATGGCGGCTTCGTTCGGAATGGAATATTTCACTTTCGCAAATTGCTGCTCGAACACAGGACCGCCGGTCTGTTCCGTATACTGAATGGGCAAAAGCCGAGGCATCGCATCCGCGTCGCCGGCCTTTAACGCAGTCAGGGCGGCAGTATAGTCCGTAATAATTCGATAGACAATCTTGTCTAGATAAGGCTTCTTTCCCCAATAGTCGTCGTTCCGCGCGAGGATGAGTTCTCTCCCGCTATCCCATTTTTCGAACTTGTACGGACCTGTTCCAACCGGCGCTCGATTCGCTCGATGAGCATTGAATTGATCACCGAACGTTTTGATTTTCGGATCAGTCTTTGCTTTGGGCGCAATGATGTCCTTGTAACTAAAGCCATCGAGCAGTCCTTCCGCGTCAAAAACGTGTTTGGGAATGATCGTTAGGATATTCGCAATGTTGCTCACGTTATAAACGTTGGGCTTGCTCATGATGAAGCGGACCGCACGGCCGTCGATTTGGATATCGGCCAGATCGGTCAAAAAGCTTCGCGCCCACGCGGTATCCGCTAGCGGACAAGCCGCCGCTTTGAATGTAAACAGGACGTCGGCGGGCGTCAACGGCTGCCCGTCATGCCACTTCACTCCGTCACGGATCGTGAACGTGTAGGTCAGATGATCGGCGGAAATCGCCGGCGGAGCCTCTGCCAGCAGCGGTTCCGTCAGGTCCCAATCCTTCGTGTTGTAGGCCATCAGGAATTCGTATATCTGCGAGTTGTTCACACCGTTCAATACATACCTTGCTGTTGCCAGTTGCGTGATAAGGGGGTTCAGATTGTCGGGCTCGCTTTCAAAACGTACAACGGCCCAGTCGCCCTGAACCGGTTGACCGGCACCGGCTGCATTGGTTTCCGGACTCGTGCCGGGACGGCTGCATCCGATAACGATAGAGAGAAAAAGCAAAGGCAGAATAACTATTCGACGCATCATATCGTCTCCACGGACCCCGAGGTCATTTGAATTGGAGTCATTATTACACGGCTGACAAGACAGAATAGGGGAAAGCGCGGGGGAAGGCGAAATCAACCGCGGAAAAGACGAGAAGCGACCAGTTGCAAGCCGTCCAACGTGAGATTGGAATCGACGGTTTCGATCAGCTTGGTTTCCTGGCTGATCAATGCTGCCTGGCCCCCCGTGCCGATCACGCGGGCGGTCTGACCCAGTTCGTCTTTGAGGCGGGTAATGATTCCGTCCACGAGAGCGACGTATCCATAAAACAATCCGCTTTGCATGCTTGTGATGGCCGACGTACCGACGAGTTTTGCCGGTTTTTGAATTTCGATTCGAGGCAGTTTGGCCGCGTGCTCATAAAGAGCCTCAGCCGAAATGACGATACCCGGCGCAATCAAACCCCCTCGATACTCACCGGCCGCTGTGATGACATCAAAGGTTGTTGCAGTACCGAAATCCACAACGATGGCCGGCTTTCCATATTTGCGAACCGCAGCAACGGCGTTCACAATGCGATCGGCACCGACTTCGCGCGGATCGTCATAGAGAACCGGAATGCCGGCATTTTCGTAGGTAACGAATATCGGTTTAACCGAGAAATAACTTACAGCCATCTCGTTCAGAACGGGGTCCAAAGGCGGAACCACTGAAGCAATGATGACCTTCCGGATTTTTTGGGCATCGATCTTTTCGAGAGCGAACAGGTTCCGGAGAAGGATGCCGAACTCATCGACCGTTCGGTCCTTCTGCGCGGACAGCCGCCAATGCATGACAAGCCTCTCGCCGTCGTAGACACCGAAAACGGTGTTTGTATTACCAAGATCGATTGCTAATAGCATTTGTCATTCCCAACTCACAACGTCGCCGCTGTAGACCTCTTCAAGCTGACCACTCTTCTGTTCAATGCGCAGGGCGCCCAGGGCATTCAGGCCGCGTGTGACGCCGGTGATTTTCCTCACGCCGTCGTGAATTTCGATACGGCGCCCGGTGGCGAAACTGGAAAAGCTCGTCCATTGCTCGATAATGCTGCTAGGGCCTCTCCTCTCGAACTCCATGTAAATGTTCTCGAACTCTTCGAAAAACTCCAACAAAATCTCGACACGCGACTGGATTCGGCCCGACGCAATGCGCAGCGAGGTCGCCCGGTCCGCAATGTCAGGCGGAAGGGTTTCGTGATTGACGTTCACACCGATACCGATGACCATGTTCTTCACTAAATCAACTTCGGCCTGGATCTCGGAAAGGATTCCGCAGAACTTCTTGCCCTCAACAAGCAGATCATTCGGCCACTTGATATCGATATCCAATCCTGTGTAATGCTCACTGGCATTGTGCATGGCGACGGCCGCCGCTAGTGTGAATAGAGGCGCAAGACTCGGCGGCGCTTTTGGAAAAAGTACTGTGGAAAAGTAGAGTCCTGCCTCGCGTTCCGAGTGCCAGCTCCGTCCGAGCCTCCCGCGGCCCGATGTTTGCGATTCCGCAATGATAAGGAGTCGACGCTGTAAAAGTGATAGAGAACGCGGCCGATCATCGTCGTTCGAAGGCGCGGCCGAACCAGCTGAGGAAGCAAAACATCGGGCAAACGAGCGAGACGGTATCCGGTAAACAACTCGCCTCGGATTTCGACTCCTGCCCCGCGGAGCTTCTCGATCCATCGCGCTAAAGTCGAATGCGACACGTTGAGGTCACGGGCGAGCTTCTCGCCGGAAATGGTAATCATCATGTTTTGCATCAAGGCGTACAGAAGCTCGTCGAGTTTCCTGTCCATCAGCGTTCGCAGTCACGCGCAGGTGAATATCCAGGGCCGGAACAGAAGGCGTTAGGGCACCGGCGGAAAGGGATAGGTTGCTACTCCAGCCGCTTCAAGCCCTCGGCCAGTTTTGCGGCCTCATCGCGGTAGTCTGCGAGCCGGCGGCGGTTCTCTTCGACAACCTCTTTTGGTGCGCGCTCCACAAAGCTGTTGTTCGCAAGCGCTCGCTCCAGCTTGTCGACCTCTCGCTGGATCTTCTCCACTTCTTTTTTGAGCCGGAGCCGCTCCGCTTCGACATCGATCAAACCTGCAAGGAGAACTTCCAGAGCGAGGCCGCCCGCCACTGCTTGTGCGGCGAGTTTGTCTCCTGAAAGTTTCGGAACGATCTCGACCTGATTCACTTGCGCCAATTTAAAAATGTACTCACGCGCGTTGGAGAGCAGCTGAGTCAGTTGTGGATCGTTGGTCGCAATGCGAACGGAAACTGTCTGTTTGGCATCGACTTTCATCTCAGTGCGAATATTACGGACCTTGACAATAATCTCTTGCACCAGTTCCGTCTGCGATTCCGCACGTTCGTCCACCAACTCAGAATCAAATTCGGGGTATGCCGCGATGACGATCGAGTCACCTTTGTGCGGGAGGTTCTGCCACAATTCTTCAGTGATAAATGGCATGAAGGGATGCAACAAACGCAGAGCCGTCTCGAAGACATACAGCAACACAGGCTTCGACCGCTCGGGATCGAGCTTGCTCATCTCGAGGTACCAATCGCAGAACTCGTGTTTGAAGAAGTCGTAAACGTGGCGCGCGGCCTCGTGGAGATTGTACAGTTCGATGGAACGGTTTACTGTTTCCGTTACGCACGCAAGGCGCGACAAGATCCAGCGGTCGACCAGGGCCAAGTTTGAATGTTTCAAATCGGCACTGGACGGCAACCGATCGGCTTCATCGACTTGCCTGAAGATGAATCTTGCGGCATTCCAAATCTTGGTTGCAAAAGCTCGATAGGAGTCGAGCAATTCATCCGAAACAGCAATGTCCGTGCCCGGCGCGCCCATGCGGGCCAGGGCAAACCGGACGGCATCCGTGCCGAAGCGGTCGCAGATCTCCAGCGGATCCACAGCATTGCCTTTCGATTTAGACATTTTTTGGCGCTCGGCATCGCGAATGATTCCGGTGATGTAGACAGCTTTGAACGGAACATCCTTCATGAACTTCAAGCCGAACATCATCATGCGTGCGACCCAAAAGAAAATGATGTCGTAGGCGGTAATGAGCAGTGTGGTCGGATAAAACGTTTTCAGATCGTCGGTCTGATCCGGCCAACCGAGAGTCGAGAACGGCCACAGACCGGAACTGAACCATGTATCGAGCACGTCCTCATCCTGCCGGATTTTCGCCGAGGCGCACTTCGGGCAGCGATCCAGATCTGTTCGCGAAACAGCGATTTCGCCGCACTCGTCGCAATACCACGCGGGGATACGGTGTCCCCACCATAATTGACGCGAGATGCACCAGTCGCGGATGTTGTGCATCCATTCGAAATAAGTTTTCGCGTAATTCGACGGCACAAACTGCGTGCTTCCTTGTTCGACTGCAGCAATGGCAGGTTCCGCCAGGGGTTTTATTTTCACGAACCATTGCGTCGACAGCAGCGGTTCAACGACGGTATGACAACGCTGGCAGTGCCCAACGTTATGTGTAAAAGGCTCGGTTCGGGAAAGCAGACCTTGCGCTTCCAGATCCGCGAGCACGCGCTTTCGGGCTTCGGTTCTGTCCAGCCCTCGGTATAAGCCGCCTTCCGGGGTGATCTTCGCATCTTCGCCAATGACGCTTATTTGCGACAGACCGTGCCGCTGGCCCATTTCAAAGTCGGCGGGATCGTGCGCCGGCGTCACTTTCACAACACCCGTTCCGAACGCTGGATCGACCACGTCGTCCTGGATGAACGGGATTTCACGATTCATCAAGGGCAAAATCGCCGCTTCACCTTTGTACTTTGTGTACCGTTCATCATGCGGGTTAACGGCAACGGCTGTGTCGCCGAGCATCGTTTCGGGCCGTGTGGTGGCGACTTCGACGAATGTGTTATGGCGGCCTTTCAGCGGATACTTGATGTAATACAACTTCGAATCGACAGGTTGGTAGATGACCTCCAGGTCCGACAATGCGGTCATGCAGCGAGGGCACCAGTTGATGAGCCGCTTGCCGCGGTAGATCAGTCCCTCCTCGTACAAACGGACAAAGACTTCGCGGACAGCGCGCGATAAACCCGCATCCAGTGTGAACCGTTCGCGCGACCAATCACAGGAGGCCCCTATGCGCCGGATCTGTTTCAAAATGATTCCGCCGTATTGTTCCTTCCATTGCCAGACACGCTCGACGAATTTTTCTCGTCCGATGTCATGGCGGCTCAGACCTTCTTTTCTGAGTTCGCGTTCGACGACATTCTGGGTGGCAATGCCGGCATGATCCATTCCCGGAAGCCACAACGTGTTGAAACCCTGCATCCGCTTCCGTCGCACGATCACATCGTGAACCGTGTGATTGAGCATGTGACCCATATGCAGGGAGCCGGTGACATTCGGAGGCGGGATCACGATCGAGAAAACGGGCCGATCGGATTTCGCATCGGCACGGAAATAGCCTCGCGATTCCCACAATTGGTACCAGCGCCCTTCGACTTCTTTCGCCTCGTAGGTTTTTGAGATATCAACCTTCATCGGTCTCTTTTCAATTCCTCGCGAACGATCTTCTCCGTAATGTCCGGCACAATGTCCCAAGCAATGCTTTCGATAACTTGCGTCGAGAGCCGTTGGATCACCCGGTCGGCAATGCGATCGATGTCTTCATCGCTAATGGCGCTCGAAATCTTCTCTGGCTCGAGCTCCGCTTTGAATATTGTTTCGAGTCCAAGCAGATCTTCAGCCTTTTCTTCAACCGACGCGGCCGAATTGACGGCCGCTGTCACAGGTTCCTTCAGCTTTTCAATCTCGCGCTCCGGTTCCGGCTGTGGTTCCGTTCCGCCCTCTGCCGACACCAGCGACTTCACCAATTCGATCAAGGCAGCCGGCTCGAAAGGTTTTGTAATGTTCGCCGTAGCGCCGGCTCCTTGAGCCATTCCCTCGTCGAACGCATCGAACGCGCCGACCAGCAAAACAACAGGAGTAGCGCCCAGCGTGGCATGACTCCGGACGTAGGAGCACACCTCATAACCGTTCTTTCCAGGCATGTAGATATCGGCCAGAACGATGCTCGGCCGCGCTTCGTCGAACGTCTTGATTGCCGCTTCGCCATTACTGACCTCGACAATTTCAAAACTTCCGTCAGCGAAGGTCTGTGTGACAAGCCGGCGAATCGTCGGACTGTCGTCAGCTATCAGGATTTTTGGTTTCATACCGCTCGAATTTTTGCAAAGGCCGCGTTATCAAAAAAGGGCGGATTGGGTCCGCCCTTTTAACTGGAGTCCCATTCCCCTCCTCGCAGAGGAGGGGAACACCTCAGCGGAGTTTCTTTGCCGGCGGCTTGCCCGGCTGCACTACCTTGGGGTCGATAGTGAAATCACCCGTCGTATCTCCACTGCCGGCTGTGCCCCCTCTGACGCTGGTTGGTGCGGTGTTCTCCTCTGACTCAGCGGCAGAAGAGGCGGCTCCCGTTTCAGTCGAAACCGGAGGCCGATGCCGGACCAGACCGAACATTTTGCCGATAATGCTTCTTTCGTCACGCGGGGCAGCCTGCGCGCGAGCCAGAGCAACTGGATTTGCCTCCGGAATGGGCATGTTCATAGCAGTCAGGCGGTGTTTTGCTTCTTCAACGCGGTCCGAAAGCGGATGATCCGTAACAATGCGGGCATAGTAGATAGCAGCCTCTGGTTCGTTGTTGCTGTGGCGCAACGACTCCGCCAGATAGTAAAGAGAATCCGGCATTTTCGAATAGTCCGGATACTTGGTCATGATTTCCTTATAACGGGCAATTGCAGCAGGATAAGATTTCCTGAGGTAGTAAAAATCCGCGACCCTGTCCACACCTTGAGCAAGCACTTCTTGGACTGCCCTCAATTTCTCCTTCGCCTCGTCCAGCAAGGTGCTATCGGGATAGTTTTCGATCATCGCCTTCAATTCCGATTCGGCTAATAGGGCCTGCGTCCGGTCCCGGTCCGGCTTCTCCATGCGGCGGACATGGGTGAGCGCAATTTTCAGCTGAGCATCATCCGCCAAATCGCTCGTCGGAAAAAACGTGATGTAATCCTTGAACTCGGCCTCTGCCTGGTTCATGGAGGAATTCCCGCTTTCCCGGTAAAAGGATTCCGCCAGCGCATACTTCGCTTGTGGCAGGAACTCACTGTCCGGGTAGGTATTGATCAGCGTCTGCAGACTCAAACGGGAGACGATGAATTTGTTTCTCTCCAGATCGTGCATCGCTCTTTCAAAAAGGACTCGATCCGGCTCTTCCAAGTTGCTGGCCGGTGCGTTGGTCGCAGCTTTTTTTCCGCAACTGAGCAGAAATAGAAATAATGGCAAAACTAAGAAAAACTTCCTCATTTCATACCTCAGAGGGGGGTCGTCACACGTACCCGTGATGATAGCCGACCGATGCGGCTATTTCCAGCATTTCCTTAATCTTCCGGGCCGGTTCGGGGCTATGAAAGATCGCTGAACCCGCAACGAGAACTTCGGCGCCGGCGCGCACGACGTCGGGAACCGTATCGGTATCGATGCCGCCATCAACTTCGATGACACAGCGATAATTACGATTTTCAATAAGTTGCCGGGCTTGACGAATCTTTTCCACAGTGTAGGGAATGAAGGTTTGCCCGCCGAAGCCCGGATTCACTGTCATGATGAGCAACATATCGGCCAAAGCCACGGCGTGCTCCACGTTTCGAACCGGTGTCGCCGGGTTAATTGAGACTCCGGCGCCGATGTTTTGTGAGCGGATGAAATTCAGTGTACGGTCCAGATGAATCGTGGCTTCGGCGTGTACGGTCAGCATGTCCGCGCCTGCATCCACAAACGCCGGAATGTATTTGTCGGGGTCGGAAATCATCAGATGCACATCCAGAGGAAGCTTCGTGGTCTTCCGAATGGATTTAACAACGTGTGGACCTATAGTGATGTTCGGAACGAAGTGGCCGTCCATGACGTCAACGTGAATCAGATGCGCTCCGGCTTCCTCTACTTTGCGTATTTCTTCTCCCAGCGCGGCGAAATCCGCCGACAAGATTGAGGGCGCGATCCGGATGCTCACTGACTCACGTCCAGAAGCACGACGTCCGACTTGGTCAGACGGTACCCCGCCTGCGGCTTTTGTTGAATGACGACGCCGGGCTCAACGCCTGGATATTTTCGATAGTTGACCTTACCGATGCGGAAGCCTTCATTTCGAGCGCGAGAAGCGACGAGGTCTGCCGATTTCCCAATCAGATCGGGCATGATGAAATACTCGGCTGGTGGCCCGAGCGAAATAAGAATGTTGACCGACGGATCACTACCCTCTTGTGTTCCGGGCTTCGGCGCCTGATAAACAACCGTGGAGGGTTCGCCTTCGGAAGTGTGAGCGTACAGCGCCTTCCCAAGAGCAAGCTTGCGCTGCGATAGCGTGAGCTGGGCAGCCCGCAGACTCGTCCCGACGAGATTCGGCACGGGGAAGCGGCGCTCTCCGAGTGAAAGAAGCACCTTTACCGTGCGATTAATTTTGAGCCGGCTTCCGGAAGGCGGAATCTGATCCAGAATATGTCCTTCCGGCACTTTCGAACTGAAGCGTGAAGTTGACACCTTCAACAACAAACCATTGTGACTGAGAATTTCCTTCGCTTCGTCTGCGGTCTTTCCGGCCAGCGGCGGTACTGCGACTTCGCGGCCGCGAATCGCAAAACGCATCGCTGTCAGCGCACTTACGATTCCGGCCACGACCAGGATCGCTGCCATCAGAATGATGCTGGACCACAGCGAGAAACGGCTCACCTGTCCTTCGCGCATGGATCAATTATCCATCAGGGATTCGAATTTTTCACCGGGCGCAATTCGCGCCCCATTCGCGAAATCCGCGCCGGAAATCGCTTTTCGGTTTTCAGGCTGTATCCGCATAATCTCGAGTAAACCTCCATCGCCACAGACGACTGCTAAGAAGTTTTTGGAAGTGACGATTGAACCCGGCTTGAATTGCCGATTGGATAACTCACCCTCTCCCTCTGGGCTCCCGGGTGGAGAGGGACCGCCGCCCAATTCGTTCAGGCCTTCACAGGCCACACCCACAGATGTCTTCAGAATCTTGCAAAGCACGCCCCTGAACTTCGCTGCCGTCCCCGGCCATGGATTGAACGCGCGCACGCGATTGTGAATTTCAACCGCGGCCATGCGCCAGTCAATAAATCCGTGTTCTTTTTTGAGCATCGGCGCAAATGTCGCTTTGGAATTGTCCTGAGGTTTTGGCTCGAGCGAGTCGTTCAGCACACCCCCGAGCGTCTCGATCAACAGGTCCGCGCCTATGCCCCCCAGGCGGTCATAAACTTCGGCCACGGTTTCGTTCGGACCGATAGCCGTCTCCCGGCATAGATAAACAGGCCCCGTATCGAGACCTTCATCGAGCAGCATCGTACACACACCCGTCGTTGTCTCGCCGTTCGCGATTGCCCAATGCACGGGCGCGGCACCGCGGTATTTCGGCAAAATCGAACCATGTACATTGATACACCCGTGGGGGGGAAAGTGGAGCAACCACGGTGGAAGAATCTTTCCGTACGCGACAACGACGACCAGGTCAGGGCCAAGCGCTTGAATGAGAGTCCGCGTCTCCTCTGTCTTTAATGATG
>WNFX01004155.1_pt1 | contig 14285 bp, 12 predicted proteins | sample 5400111 | NCBI WGS metagenome assembly WNFX01 (sample SAMN13153363, study PRJNA577476) | soil metagenome | isolation source: 40 cm soil or saprolite under grassland replicate 1 | place: USA:California | collected 2016-06-15 | reverse complement strand
CGGACTCCATCCCAATGATTCGTGGAAGAAGGGGAACGAACCAAGGCGTCGAAGCTAAAGGAGGTCGGCTCGGATTTCATCAGCCAGTAGCGGGCAACGGGCATTGGACGCGGCAGCCCCCGTTCTCACCGTGAAGAAGCGTCCAGTCGGCTATTTGCGGCCGTCGAGATCTCTCCCGCCTCCATCACCTGTTTAAACCGCCGTAAGTCCTCTTGGATGTGCTCGGCCGGTTCTTCTCCCAGAATCTTCGCCATCGCCACGCCAACCAGACCGGCTGGCGGATCGTACTGCAGCATCACTCTGACTTCGGTCCCCTGACCATCCGGCGCTGATTGGAAGCGTACCGAACCTGCGTTATCAACGTCCCCATTGCCCTCTGACCGCCATCCGATCAGTTCGTTGGGAATCTCGCCGATGATCTCCGCATCCCATTCCACTTTCATCCCGAGCGGAGCTTTGACAATCCAATGAGAATGGCGATCATCTTTTACCTCTACCGATTCCACATGCTTCATAAACCGGGGGAGGTTTCCTAAATCCCGCCAATATCGATACAGCTCGTCGGCCGGACGATTGACGATAATGCTTTGCTCGACCTTGACCGCACGATCCGTAAGCACCTTCCGGCGGCCGAGATCGGTGGTGCTCACTCCGAGGGCCTGATATATCGAGCAATGGCCGAGAGCGCCACGGTAGACGAGCGCGCCACCGATCGCCACAAGGACCAACCCCGGCCAACTTCGACGCGATAGCCCGTACGCAGAGAGCGCCGCGCCGCCGATCGCTGAGACCCACCGCTCCGCCTCATTGACATTTCTTGAACTTCCGCCCCGGAAATTTCTACTCCAGTCAATGTCGTCCGTGTAGGTGCGATACTTCTCTTTGCCTGTCAACCTCCCCGGCATGTGTTCCCTCCTGACATCATTTTTCTGACCATCATATTTCTCGAAGACAGTCCGGCCTCATAGATCACTGGTTCTCTCGTCGGGTGTACTGATTCCAGGGATCGGTGGAATGGGCGCGGGAGGGGTCGGTTCCGGTGGGATAGGTCCTGGCCCAGGCGGACCAGGACTGGGTGGCGTCGGCCCGGGTGGCAACGGGCCGGGTTCCGGAAAAGGACCTGGCATAGCTTAAAACCGTTCCCCTCTCATGGCCGCGTCGCGAATCCCCTCTTTGCCGCTGCCATAAAAGTCCTTGCCCCGCTCCTTGGCGGACTCAAACGCCTCTTTGCCGCGATCCATGGCACTGTCCAGCGTTGACTTTACTTGTTGTCCTCGTTGTTTCAGTTCGTCCTTTGCTCGTCCCGCATAATCGCGCAACATGCCACGGGTTTCTGCACCCGATTGCGGGGCCAGCAGCAATGCCACGCCAGCGCCGATCAGAGCGCCCGCCAAAAACGCCGCGGTTCCGACAGAATAGTCATTGTCTTGATGCATAACCACGTCTCCTTTCCTAACTGTTGAGTAAAATTGTTACGGCGCTAATGTCTCCCGTCGTTGGGACTAGTATTTCCCTCTGACGTGACCTGAAAAAGGATAAAAGAAACTGGCTGTCCCAACAATACCGAGGAGGTATACAATTTAATACGAAAGAGACAATTTCATGTGAAGTTATTCACTTGACGCGTTGAATTTCTTTGTTGACTGTGAAGTACTTCCTGAGTGTCAGCGCGTTTGCGGCAGCGTAGCCCCGCTGATCATTATCAAAATATACGTAGACCGCCTTCAGCTCTGATTGCCATTTGCGGATGCGGTCGCGCCAGCTACGGAGAGTTGCGTGGCTATAACTTCCTTGATAGGCCTTTTCACAGGGTCCATGCAGCCTCACGTAGGCGAAATCGGCGGTCAGGTGGGTCGGAGACCGAAATCCGGCCAGCTCATAAATGCAAAATGCCGCGTTGTGCCGCGCGAGGAGATCGTAGATTTCCGGAACATGCCAACTCGGATCCCGCAATTCAAAGCTGTAACGATGCCGGCGCGGCAGAGCCCTCAGAAATTCGGCCAGCCGGGATGCGTTGCAGCCCCAATGCGGAGGAAGTTGGAAGAGCACCGGGCCGAGCTTCGTCCCTAGGAGGTCGACGAGGGCGAAGAACCGCCGTAATCCGGCTTCCGGATCTTTCAGCTTCTTCATGTGGGTCAAATACCGGCTGCCCTTGACCGCAAAGCGAACGCCGGCTTCAGCCTGCCGCCGCCAGTTGCGAAAGGTGTTGGCCAACGGCAGATGATAAAACGAATTGTTAATTTCGACCGTATCAAAGTAATTCAGATAGAAGGGCAGCATCCGGGATGACGGTAGATTGGCCGGATAGAATGGCCCGCGCCAATGCTTGTAGTGCCAGCCCGATGTGCCAATGCGGATCTCGCATCCGGCTTTGACCGCCCTCATCGAATCACTGCTCGGTCATTGATGTCGTCCGTCGTTCGTGATTGGGGGACCTCTCGGATGAAGACTCGACGCCGACTCCATGAACATAGACCAACTCGCCGCCAAGCCACCCCGAGAAGCCCAAAAGAGCCACCCCAATGAGCGACAAGACAACCGGAAGACCAGCACCCGGCGCAAACATCGTGCGAAGCCAGAGATCCGCGATGAAGATCCCGACGATCGTGAGGTTTACGATCATGTGGGTTTTCGCAATCTTCGACGTCTGCTGATCTGACATCGACAGATAATCGATCAGCCCCGGCACGGCCGCCGCCAGGGCGCCCAAAATCCCACCTGCCATGGTATAAAATGCCATTTCGTTCCAGAGAGTCCCACCCCATCCGAGACCATACACCACGTCACTAATCAGAGAGAAAATCCAGAGGGCTATTGGAAACGGGACCAACATGGGATGAATCGGATGCTTCAACAAACTGGCACGGCTTCCCATATGGACCTCCTTTCTTCTCCCGGCAATTCAAGGCATGCCTGCTAGAGCTTACGGGACCGGCCTCGCTCAGGCGAGGATACTTTCGTGGACTTGACAGTATGGATTTGCGGCGGTGAGCCGATTTCCGGGCTGGTTTCGCTGTTCACAGCAGCGGACACTATTGCCGGCAGCGTGTAGAGGCGGGTCACGGCCTCTTTCATGCGCGTCCGGCTTTCTTCGGGGAGAAGCTCATCACGATTCTCGATACGGGTCGCTTCTTCTGCCAGGCCCTCGTCTTTAATCGCTTCGCGAAACCATCGGGAATAGTCATGCCGTCGCAAATGATAGGTCCAGGTCTCATCATCGACGCCCTCTGCCAACTGCGTGAAGAGCAGCAGGTTTTGAGCCCGCAAGTTGAGCCTGTGCTCGGGTCCCCGAAAATAGAAGCTACGCGCTTCCCCCAGATCCCCCTCGGCATATTTTCGCCGATGCCGCAAACCCTCGGTTTGGGAGGGAGCGGTCCGAAACCGTTTGAGCGGGCCTGCATCCGTGAGGGACCAGAAAAGCGCTTCTCCGGGTTGAAAAGGCTCCAGCGGGGAAGAAAGAGTGGGGGGCTTGCGATGCAGAAGCTCGCCGGCCTCCCGCAGGGTGGCTTCGGGGTTATCACCGATCGCGATAACCGTCTCCACAGAAGTCACGGCCGGCAATGCCAGTTGATTCGGATGAACTGTGATGAAGAGGGTTTGCACGAGTTCCTGCGGAAGAGTCAGCGATGCCGGCCTCCAATTGGCGGGGAGGAGATGATGGGCCTCATCTATTACCAGCCAATGCGGCCGTCCTGTCCGCGCCCGAAGTTCCTGGAGCCGCGACAGCAGCGTCAGGAAAAACCCAGGCCGGTCCTGTAATGAAAGGCCGACAAGATTGACGATCGCATTGGCCGTCGGAGTTTTCAGCACCTGGAGGGCTTCTTCGACGCTCGGCGCACGCTGACTGTTGCCAAGTACCACGGCCGGCTGGAAATGTTCGTAGTCTCCCTCCGGATCAATAACGCAAAACTGATAGCGGTGCTCGGCCAAGCGCTCGAGGATACCCGTCGCTAGCGTGGACTTGCCGCTGCCCGAAGTTCCGGCGAGCAGGATGTTCGGGCCATACGGGGACATTGTGAGATCAGCCCCGTTCTCCTGCTTCCCCAACAGGATATGATGGCGCGTGAGGCGCAGGTCGGCATCCCGCAAGTCCCGATTTATCAATGCGTCTATGACTTCGACGACACCGGCCCCGTGATCCCCTACCGTCACCAGGTCGACTGACTCCTTCACCGTAGGCAGAGCATTGGCAACCGCCGCCGAACACTCACAGAGCCGCAAGAAAGCATGATCGTTCTCAGCGTCACCGATGCCCACCACGTTATGGGAGGTTAATTCCATTTCCGAAAGCGCTCGCGAAAGCCCCGTGGCTTTATTGATCCCCGAGGGTAGCACCATGACCGCGCCCTTGTTAAAAATGACCTGCGACTCGAGCCCTAGATCCCGAATCGTCGCCAGCACCGTTGTCTCATGGGGATGCCAGGTGGCCACGATTACCCGGCCGACGGATATCGGTACCGCACGCGCTTTAAGCTCACGGATGAATTGGGCGGAGGGAGGATCTGCTAATCGCGTTTCCGCATGGGCGCTTGGTTGATAGAGGAGCGCCCCATTCTCCGCGACAACCCACTCGCACAGATCCAGCTCCGGAAAGACCGAAATGAGCTCCTCCAATTGCCGCCCGGTGACCAGAATAACCTTGCGGCCGGACGCTCGGAAGTGTTGCAGCGCCGTCAATGCCGCGTCGGACACCTGCCCGTCGGAAGCCAGAGTGCCGTCGTAATCACATGCGAGCGCGAGATAGCGCATGAGTCTCCTGCAACGCCCGAGGAACATTGCCAAGACCGGCACGAGATGTTGACTAGGTCGGGAACTTTTTTTCTTTCACAAGCAGACGAAGAACGGCTAACGAACGGGCCTCCAATTGATAGGGCTGCCCGCCCTTGAAAATCGAACCCCGCTTTTTGCTGCTGTCTGCCGCAGTGTCCAGAACACCTTCCCACCGCACACCGCGCCGATGCGCTGGCAATACAAAGGTTACGCATTCGTGATGCGCATTCATCAGTACGAGAAAGGTGTCATCGAAAATCGGGTGGCCCTTCCCGTCCATCTCCTCAATAGCGTCCCCGGCTAACCGCATGCCGAAGTAGCGCACGGAGCCCGTTGTCCATTCTTCTTCCGTCATCTCTTTGCCATCGGGGCGGAGCCAGGCAATGTCCTTGACCGCGGAACCATGCAGCCGGCTCCCCTGAAAAAACCGGCGCCGGCGAAAAACCGGATGGGCGCGCCTGAGCGCGATCAGGTCTCGCGTGAAGTTCAGCAAGACATGTGTCTGACGGGTGAATTTCCAATCAAACCACGTCAGTTCGTTGTCTTGACAATAGGCATTGTTGTTCCCTCGCTGGGTGCGGCTGATCTCGTCGCCGCCGCAGAGCATCGGGACACCCTGAGACAGGAGCATCGTCACCAGCATATTCCGTTTCTGTCTCTCACGCAGCTCATTGATGGCCGGATCGTCCGTCGGTCCTTCCACGCCGTAATTACAACTGAAATTGTCGTCGGTGCCGTCGCGGTTCTCCTCGCCGTTCGCCTCGTTGTGCTTCTGGTTGTAGGAAACCAGGTCGTTGAGCGTAAACCCGTCATGTGCGGTGACAAAATTGATGCTGGCGTGCGGGCGGCGCCCGCCAGGCTCGTATAGATCGCTGCTGCCGGTCAATCGATAGGCCACTTCCGCGACCTGGCCGCCGTCCCCCCGCCAATAACGTCGAACCGTGTCTCGGTACTTTCCATTCCACTCCGCCCACCCGGCCGGAAAATTTCCCACTTGATAGCCGCCTTCACCGAGGTCCCATGGTTCGGCGATGAGCTTGACTTCCGACAAGACGGGATCCTGCTGGATCGTATCGAAGAAGGCGCTCAAACGGTCCACGCTGTGAAGCTCCCGCGCCAGGCTGGACGCCAGATCGAATCGAAACCCGTCGACGTGCATGTCGGTGACCCAATAGCGCAAGCTGTCCATAATCAATTGCAGTGTCCGCGGGTGCCTGACATTGAGGGTGTTACCCGTTCCTGTATAGTCCATGTAGTAGCGATATTTGTCGCCGCCCAGCCGGTAATACACGGCATTATCGATGCCGCGAAATGAGAGCGTTGGACCCAGCTGATTGCCTTCGCCGGTATGGTTGTAAACAACGTCGAGGATCACCTCGATGCCTGCGCTGTGAAGGGTCTTGACCATCGTTTTGAATTCATTCACATGATCTCCCCGATACGTCGAAACCCCGTACCCGTTATCCGGTGCGAAAAACCCGATGCTGTTATAACCCCAATAGTTCGTAAGACCGCGTTCCTGTAAATGCTGGTCGCGCACGAAATAATGGACGGGCAAGAGCTCGACAGCGGTGACACCGAGCGTCCGCAGATAGTCGATCGACGCCGGCGTCGCGAGCCCCGCGTATGTGCCCCGCAAGTTCTCCGAGACATCGGGCTGGCGGAAGGTGAATCCCTTGACATGCAGCTCATAGATCACGGTCCTATCCCATGGCGTTCTTAGCAGCCGGTCATCACCCCAGGTAAAGGCCTGTTCGATCACCACGGACTTAGGAACGCTGGCGGCATTATCGCGGTCATCTTTTGAAAGGTCTGCCGAGGGATCTCCGATCCGGTACCCGAACATGGCATCCGACCACTCGATGCTCCCTGAGAGAGCCTTCGCATAGGGATCGATCAGTAGCTTCGCCGAGTTGAACCGCTGGCCCGCTTCGGGCTCGTATGGACCGGACACCCGATACCCGTACAATTGGCCAGGCCGCACTTCCGGCAGATACACGTGCCAAACCTGGTCGGTCCGCTCTTCGACCGCAATGCGGTGCGACTCCTTCTCCGCGCGAGCGTGCTCGAACAGGCACAGATCGACGCCGGTCGCATTTTCCGAGAAAAGCGAGAAGTTCACACCCTCTCCATCCCACGTAGCCCCAAGGGGATAGGAACGTCCAGGCCAAATTCTCATCATGACAAAATCCTTCCCGCCGCAATGCACGTCATGGACAGGTTATCCGCTCGATCGTGTCAGTATAGCAAAGTAGACCTGCCTCAAGCCGACAGTACTATTACGCTTTTGTAGCGGTGGACATGGGTTGAGCATTTCTGAAACATTAGTGTTCTCAGATCTGCAAACCAGAGTTCTACGCCTTATGAGACGTTCCATCTTCCTGGTCGGGATTCTCAGCGCGGCGCTGTCTGCCTCATGCACGTCAGTCCGCATTCCAGCACCCGCTTCTACCCCTCCAATCATGGACCAGATCGATCTTAGCGGCGAGTGGGAATTCCAGGATGAGGGCACCGCCCAGAGGATTGCTCTCGACGACAAAGGCAACGGCAGTTACGCCTGGCAAAACGGACATATCGTGACGACATCGGTCTCCAGCGGCCGCTGGGAAGGTAACTGGTACCAGGAGGGAAACGATCGCGAGGGCGGCTTTGAAGTGCTGCTCTCCGGCGATGGAGGGGAAGCGAACGGCACCTGGTGGTATACGCGCATTGGGACTCGTAACATCCCGCCTCGCGAGCAGGGCGGAAGTTTTCGGCTCAAGCGACTTGCCCCGGCCACCCTTCGACCCGGTTCGTAGGAGTCTGTCCTCTTTGAGGAGGCACTCCGAACTCACTCCTTACGGCAATATCGACAGATGCAGCTCCGACACAGTACAACGGAGCCTGGACGAGTAAAGCGCGCCGCACCCCTCACCGTTATAGACGAATGACCTGCACAAGAATCCCGGTGCGAGTGGTCGTCTTCGTCTTCGCCATAATGTGTTTAATGTGCTCCTTAATGGTCTGCTCGGTGACACCCAGCTCGTTCGCAATCTCTTTGTTAGTCCAGCCTTTAAGCAGATTCTGGACAACCATGATCTCCCGGTCGGTCAGGCGAAAGACATCTTTGAGATGCCCCACGGAGGGTCGGGGGCGACGGCCGATCTCCTCTACGGTCACTAAAATCCGGGATTGCTGCAGACCAAGACGATCCGGCAAACCCAGTCCGGAAAGTAATAATTGCCGGCCGGCTATCTCGAGAACGCGCTTCAGACGAAATTGCTCCCAGTCTTTCGGCTCGGTGCGGACCTGAAGGAGTTTATTGATCTCCCTATAGAGTTCCTGAACCGGCGCCGGCGGTGTCTTAGCGGTATTGGCGCCGTTTTTATCCACTTCAGCAAACAGCTCCCAGGCCCGTCGGTCAGTGTACAGTAAGTGACCCGACATACTCAGGATGAAGATACCGGCGCCTGCCCGCTGCTCGGCAATGCTTTCCGTCAAGGCCAACGAGGTCTCATCGCTAGACATGTTCGGATCGTCGCCCTCTGCCTCGAAATTTGTTTTTTGCCGACTCTGAACGCTGACCGCTATCATGCCACCTACCATAATGACCCTCCTTTAATAGCTGTCGTTGTCGACCTCCCCAATTCTCCTCCTAAGGAAACCATCCGCGTTGATAGCAATTAGCAAGAACCCTTGCAACAGACAACGGACAAATTTCAGGACGGAAAGAAGAAAATGTCGGGGTCATGCACGGCGATCGCTTCTTATGGAGCTGTAAAAAACTGGTGGTGGGCGACCTATGCGGTTTAGAGGCCGTTAGAGATAAGAAAGACCCTAGGAAAAGATGACGTCAAAGGCGCAGAACTTGCACGAGAATACCGGTGCGGGTGGTCGTCCTGGTCTTCGTCATGATGTGCTTGATGTGCTCTTTCACAGTCTGTTCGGTGACCCCAAGCTCCTTGGCGATATCCTTGTTCGTCCAGCCTTTCAAGAGATTCTGAACAACCGTCACCTCGCGGTCAGTCAAGCGAAAGATGTCTTTGACCTGATCTATGATGGCTCCCTGAGGGCGACCCATCCCATCCATGGTGATGAGAATCCTTGATTGCTGTGTGCCATGCCGGTCCGGCAGGCCAAGACCGCATAACAGGATCGGGCGGTTCGGGCTTCCGATCAGCCGCTTGATACGGATCTGTTCCCAGTCTCTCGCATCGGTCCAGATCTGGAGCAGATTACTGACCTCCCGGCAGAGTTCCACAATGCAGAACGGAAGTCCATCTGCAGTCCTGCCGTCATCTTTGTTAATTGCGGCACAAAGATCCCAGGCTCGGTGATCTTTGTAGAGCAGATGAGTCGATGTGGTCAAAATCAAAATGCCAGGACCGATTCGCTTCTCCGTAATGCTCTCGTCGGCAAAATCGGCAGCGCAATCTGGAGAAAATCTTTCCGGAGTCTGCTGGCCCCGGATCACTTCTTTTGCCAGTCGTTTTCGGTCCACCTTGCGAATTGTCACGGAGATCACGCCGGCCATCGTTGAATTTGTCCTTATAAGCAGATGTTGAGCTGTACTCGGAAACCCTTTTTTTACGTAATCATGATCACCTATATACAGCTATCGAATGCTTAAGGAAAGCCCTACCTTGGTAGGGCATGCGCATCCATGACGAACAACAGGCGCCAACGGATAACAACAGACCCTTTCCGGAAGGAACATTCCTTCAAGTTTCCCTGCCAGACCAAAAGTAAGGGCGACAGACTGGCTATCAATTTGCGCCTTCCCCTGCCCCCAGCGGTAAAAATCGTGTACTCGGAGATTTTCGAGAACAGCCCACTACCTCGCGGTAGTGCCCTTTCATCATGAGACCTCCCGCTATCCACATGCATTGCTTCTTTGGCTGATGAGTGTGAGGAACCTCGTAGGAGCAGGCAAGCTGCTTGGAATGGCTTGATTCTACGATGCCAGTCGGACGTTCGTCATCGCGCTATCCGAGGACGCTGACCCGGCTTCACACGAACGTAGTATGGACGATCGGCGGATACGCTCCAGATCATGTCGGAGAATCTCGTGAGCCCGGCAAAATCGTTTCAACCGCTGTTTTGAGATGTGCAGATTTTGAACCAGGCGGCGCATGCTTGGAGTCTTTCGGTAGGCCGCCAGAAATTCTTCTCTTGACGAGAACGGAAAGGGCCGTGAAGCTTGCGTGTAATGCGGTTCCGCCGGAATAACGCCGTATGCCACACCCCGATTGATTAATTGGCGCACCCTCTCGCGACTCAAATGTAACTGCCGCCCGACCGCTTCCAACGTCCCATGACTCTTGTACAATTCGTAGGCCTGTCTGCAATGAGCGAGGCCATCCTCCGCTAAATGTTCCGGAGGGGAGGACTCTACCGTGGCTATCCGCTTAGAGATATTCAGCACCTGCACCTTTTCGAGCCGCCTGTGAATGAGCGCGCGAAATCGCCTATTGACCTGCCTTCCGCAGATCATTTTCGCGAGAATGAAGGGGTCGGTATGCAAGTATGACGCGGCGTGCGTTGTTCCTCCCGCCAACAGGAGAAACCGATACAATCGATGCTCAAGGCTGCTGGCGGCCGTGCACGGCAAGGGTTTCGGTGACAGGTCCCCGTGTTTCAAAGCCCTTTCTACCTTCTCTAAGGTCATCTGCGCGACCGGCTTCCGAGTCAGGATGTTCTGAATAGTTTTGGGATACAGATAGGCGCCTGCCGCCGCTAGATATTTGTCGTGGCCCGGCGCCAGAACTTTCTCCAGTGCTTCCGCCAAATATACGGGATGTCGCCTTCCGTCATTCATAAGTTTCATCCTTCCGGTTTATCGAATCTCAGAATGCTTCCGCCGGAGTCTCCCCCATGACTCCCAGCAAGTCCCGTACCAGATGATCTTCGCAAATCAGGATCCCTGGCTCCTCTGAATAACGTTGGGAATAAGACGTGATACGACAAGGCTTTATCTTAAAAAATAGGTAAATGATCCAATTTGCCGCGCTCAGGGGTTCCGAAACCCTTTACATATATGCCTGTTCGTTTTCCTACAGAGTGGCTCCTTTCAGCCACTCCGCAGGCGAGCGGGAAACTAAGACGAACTGAAGACAGTGGCCAGTTCAGATAGGGCGGGTTCCCGCGACTAATGAACAGATAATGAACGTGCCTTGAAGATGCGAAAAAGGTAGTAAAGGGAAGGAAACAGCACGACACCACCCACGAGAATGGCAAGCAGTAGTAACCGCAGAGTCAAGGGGGACGCCGCGGCGTTAGAGATTGTGATGTTCGGGATTACCAGAAATGGAAATTGCGCGAAGGCCCAGCCCCAGAGGACTAGTACGGCCTCACCCGCCGCGCAGATTTGCGCTAGAAGAAAACGACGTTTCGATAAGGCGAGAATGGCTCCCCCTGCAACAACGGCTGTCACGAGCAGCAGCGATAACCCCCAGACAGTTCGAGTTAATTCTCTCCAAATCTGCGGGGCGCCTCGGGCTGACAGAGCACCAACGACGGCGGCCAAGAGCGCGACCATCACGGCGGCCACGAGGGCGCGCCGGCGAAAATCCTCCCGAAGCTCTGTTTCCTTCGCCTCGCGGGTAAGATACACGGCGGCCAGAAAGACAAACAGCGCCAACGCAAAGAGTCCTACGGCGAGTGGAAACGGCGCGAGCCATGGCCAGACGAATACCGAGAGGAGGTTACGGTCGTTCTCGCGAAGCTCGCCCGAGGCAACTGTGCCAATTGTCAGTCCCAACAGCACCGGGGTGATCACGCTGGCGATGGCAAAGGTTCGTTCCCAATACGGGTGCATGTCGCGCTTATGAACATCGTAGCTTCGGAAGGCGAAGCTTGCGCCCCTCAGCACAATCCCTATGAGCATCAGGGTGAGCGGGATGTGTAACCGCGTCGTAATCACGGCGAACGCCCCGGGAAACGCCGTGAACAGGACAGTGATGACCAGGATCAGCCAGACATGGTTGGCTTCCCAGATGGGTCCGATTGCTTCATCGATCAGCCTGCGTTGCGCGGGGCTTCGAGGACCTCGCGCCAAAAGTTTCCAGAACCCGGCCCCGTAGTCGGCACCGCCAAGGAGGACATAGAATGTGAGCGAGGCCAAAATGATCCCCGCCGTCATGACTTCAAGATACATCTATTTCCCAGCGGGGGGAGAATAAAGTTGGGGGCTCGCGGCAATGTGGCCAACCAGCAACCAGACCACCATAGCCGCCAAGAACAGGTACATGACCGTGAACGTGATTAGCGGCACGATCAGGCCCGGCATGGGAGTCAGCGCTTCGGATGTCCTCATGACACCATAAATAATCCATGGCTGGCGACCGACCTCCGTCACCACCCACCCCGCTTCAATAGCGAGAAAGCCTAACGGAGAAGTGAGAACAATCGCGCGGAGCAGCCAGGTGGCCTCCGCCAATGAGCGATGCCGCCACCACCACCAAGCTGTCCACAGGGCGACCGCCATCATCATGAAGCCGGCGGCGACCATCAGCTGGAACGCCGGATGGAGGATCCCTACAGGAGGCCGCTGGTCCCTTGGAAAGGCATCGAGCCCCGTCACAGTGGCGCGCGCGTCGTCATAGAGCAGGAGGCTCAATCCCTTGGGAATCTCGATCGCGTAGCGCATCGTCTCACGCTGCGAATCGGGAATTCCGCCTATCGTGAACGGCGCGCCCTGCTGGGTTCGAAACAACGCTTCGATCGCCGCAAGCTTTGCAGGTTGATCGCGGGCCACCTCCCGGGTCAGCAGATCTCCGCTCAAGGGCAGAAGGATTGCCGGAATTCCGCCAACCAGTAACGCGATACCAAGCGCGCGCTGATGAAAGAGGTTTCCCCGATCGCGCAACAACAGAAAGGCATGAATGCCGGCGACCGCGAAACCCGTGGCTGCAAAGGCTGCCAACACCATATGGAGGCTCTCGACGAAAGCAGCCGGATTTCCTATGGCCGCAATCGGATCGATATGCATCGGCCGGCCGTCGATCAGTTCAAACCCGCGCGGAGTGTTCATCCAGGCGTTTGCCATCACGACGAAGACCGCCGATGCCACCCCGCTCGCGGCCACAACGAGGCCGGCGAGAAAGTGCGCACGCGGCGGTACGCGCTCCCAGCCGTAGAGATAGACGCCCAGGAAAATCGATTCGGTAAAAAACGCAAAGCCTTCCAAGGCGAATAGAAGTCCGATGATCCCGCCGGCCCAGTTCATGAACCCAGGCCACAGGAGTCCCAGTTCGAAGGAGAGCACCGTGCCGGAGACCGCTCCGATGGCAAAGAGGATGGCGGTTCCCTGCGCCCATCGCTTGGCTAACGCCAGAGACACCGCGTCGTTCCCCCGAAGCCACCGCCATTCGGCGACCGCCATCATGAAGGGCATGGCCATACCGATCGACGCAAAGATGATATGGAAGGCCAGGGACATGGCCATTTGCGAGCGGGCAGCGAGCAGGTCAGTCATGGCGCTCCTCGGTCGCCAGCAGCGCCCGAAGGACTTCGGCAACGCTCCATGCCTGCGCGATACAGCCTCGGGGGGTATAGCGAGGCTCGGCATCGAAGATCTCGCTGATGCTACCGACCCCGGCGTCCCGCAATTCGTCCTCCAACCCACGCAACATCTCCCGCGCCTTTGTCTTGTCCGGATACACCCTTTGCCAAGCATCAATGAAGTGCCCGATGAGCCAGGCCCACACCGTCCCTTGGTGGTATGCCGCGTCTCTCGCCCGCAGATCGCCGAAATATGTCCGCTTGTAGTCCCGATGCCCCGGATCCAGGCTTCGCAGTCCCACCGGCGTTAATAATTTGGTCGCGATAGAGTCAATCACCGGCTGCCACAACGGACGCGACAGAATCGGAAAACGCAGTGACATAGAGAAGACTTGATTGGGTCTCAGGCTGGCGTCATCGCCTTGTTCACCATCCACGACATCGTAGAGATGGCGACCCACAGCATTCCAAAACCTCGCGTTAAAGCTCTGCTCCGCCTTCTCTGCACGCTGCCGGTACTCATCCCCAGTCTCTCCAAGTTCCTGCGCCCAGGTACTCATCAGACGGAGCGCGTTATACCACAGGGCCTGGATCTCGACCGGCTTGCCGCGCCGGGGGGTCACCACCCACCCATCCACCTTTGCGTCCATCCAGGTCAGCGCATAGCCATCCGCCCCAGCCTTTAGCATTCCATCGGTTGCATCCAGGCCAATACCAAAATGGGTGCCTTGGATGTGGTGCCCGATGACGGATTTCAATATCGGAAAAAGCACCTTTAACAAGTCCCGATCACCGGTCCGTTCCACATACCTGTCAATCGCGTGGAAATACCATAACGTCGCGTCAGCAGTGTTATAGATAGCGATGCGCTGGCCCTCCGGAAATTGGTTGGGGAGCAGACCGTCTTTCACATAGTGAGCAAATGTCAGCAAGATGGTTCTCGCTTCGTGGGGCCGGCCGGTACAGAGCGTCAATCCTTCTAAGCTGATCATCGTGTCTCGGCCCCAATCCGTGAACCAGTGGTAACCGGCGAC
>WNFX01008085.1_pt1 | contig 14287 bp, 16 predicted proteins | sample 5400111 | NCBI WGS metagenome assembly WNFX01 (sample SAMN13153363, study PRJNA577476) | soil metagenome | isolation source: 40 cm soil or saprolite under grassland replicate 1 | place: USA:California | collected 2016-06-15 | reverse complement strand
CTCTCGCTCAACATGACCCCGGTGCAGTTCATGATCCTGGCGCAGTTCATCATCTTCATCCTCGGCTGGCCGCTCGAGTGGACGGAGATCATCATCATCTTCATGCCGATTTTCCTGCCGCTCTTGCCGCACTTCCATATCGATCCGCTGTTTTTCGGGTTGCTGGTGGCGTTGAACCTGCAGACCGCGTTCCTTTCGCCGCCGGTGGCGATGGCGGCGTTCTACCTGAAGGGCGTGTCGCCTCCGCACGTGACTCTCAACGCGATCTTCGCGGGGATGATGCCGTTCATGGGGATCCAGCTGGTCGCGCTGGTCCTGCTGTACCTGTTCCCGAGCATCGGCCTGTGGCTGCCGCAATTGGTCTACGGCCGCTGAATCCGAGATCACTCTCTGCCGAAGGGGCGGCTTCGAGCCGCCCTTTCCTTTTGCCGGAGATTCATTTTATATTTCGTATTGCCGCCGGCGCAGTAGGTGCGACCCGGTCTCCGTAGCCGGCCTGCGGCAGATCGCTTTCCGGAGAAGACGTGAAACCCAAGATTCTCGTGACCCGCGCGACCTTCGACGACGTCATCGACAAGCTGCGCGAGCGATTCGAAGTCGAGGACAACCAGAAGGACGATATGCCTTGGAGCGCGGAGGAATTTCGGCGGCGGATCGCCGACAAGGACGGCGTGCTTCCCACCGGTTCCGACCGTGTGGATGCGGCGACACTCGACGCCGCACCGCGCTTGAAGGCCGTGTGCAACATCGCAGTCGGCTACAACAACATCGACCTCGCCGCCTGCAGCGGGCGGGGCATCCTCGCGACCAATACGCCGGGCGTGCTCGACGATACGACCGCCGACATGACCTGGGCGCTGCTCATGGCCGCGGCGCGGCGCGTGACCGAAGCCGAGCGCTGGCTGCGGGCCGGAAACTGGAAGGGTTGGAAGAACGACCAGTTCCTCGGCGTCGACGTGCATCACGCGACGCTCGGCATCATCGGCATGGGCCGCATCGGGCAGGCCATCGCAAGGCGCGCGAGGGGATTCTCGATGCGCGTTCTCTACCACAACCGCAAGCGGGCACCCAAGTCGGTCGAAAAGGCGCTCGCCGCAAGGTACGTGAGCATGGAGAGACTCCTCAAGGAATCCGATTTCGTCAGCCTCAACATGCCGTATTCCCCGGAGACCCATCATCTGATCGGCGCAAAAGAGATTGCACTGATGAAGCCGACCGCGGTGATCGTCAACGCCGCGCGCGGCGGCATCATCGACGATGCGGCGCTGGTTACGGCGCTGAAAGAGCGGCGCGTCGCCGCAGCCGGCCTCGACGTTTTCGAAGGCGAGCCCAAGTTCACCCCGGGATTCCTCGAGCTCGACAACGTGGCGCTGGTGCCGCATATCGGCAGCGCCACGCGCGCCACGCGCACGGCGATGGCCATGCTCGCGAGCAAGAACCTGAGCGCAGTGCTGTCGGGCAAGCGTCCGCCCAATCTGCTGAACCCTGAAGCCTGGGCAAAGCGGCGCCGCTAGGAAGCGCCATCGCCGCATGCCGCTCAGGAGCCCAGCCGCGAAGCCGGCCTTGCCCGAGGACTTGAGAGGGGCCGTTCAGCTCGCCGCCCGCGCGGGGGCCGATGATCAGCTGCTGCGCGTGGCGAGCTGGTGCGAAGCGGCGATCGATTTCAACCGTTCTCCCGGGTGAAGGGCGGAAGTTCGCGCCGCGCTGGCGGCGCAATGCCTTTTCGGCTACGCTACGCGGCTCCGGAGCCGCACGCCGTGAAGAAGAGCACTTTTCCGACGCCGCAGGACGCGGAGGCCGCGTTCTACGAGGCTCTCGAAGCGGGCGATCTCGAAGCGATGATGGAGGTATGGGCCGAAGACGAGGATATCGTCTGCGTGCACCCGGGCGGGCCGCGCCTTGCGGGCTACGATCAAGTGCGCAGCAGCTGGGCGCAGATCCTGGGCTCGGGCCAGCGGCTCAAGGTGCACGTTTCCAACCAGGTCGTCCTCTCGGGAATGATGCTCGCGGTCCACAGCGTGCACGAGAACATCCTGGTGCAGGGCGAGGCGCGGCCGCGCGCGCCGATCGCCGCCACCAACGTCTACCTTCGCGCCGGCAACGGCTGGCGCATGATCCTGCATCACGGCTCGCCCGCGCCGCAAGCGACGCGGGCGAGCGTCGAATCGCCGAAAATCCTGCATTGACCGATCCCGGGAGCTCTGCTTACCACCCTCCCCGGTGGCTGCCCGGCGGGCATCTTCAAACCCTCTACGCGCCTCTGCTTGGGCATCGAAGGACGGATTGGGAGAGAGAACGCTGGGACACGCCCGACGGCGATTTCATCGATGTCGATCGCTCACCGGGCAAACCCGGCGCTCCTCTTGTCGCGCTGTTTCACGGGCTGGAAGGCGGCTCGGGCAGCCACTACGCCGGCGCTCTCGCGCGCGAGCTCGCGAGGCGCGGGTGGCGCGGCGCGGTAGCGCACTTTCGCGGCTGCTCGGGTGAGCCGAACCGACTGCCGCGGGCGTACCACTCCGGCGACGCGGACGAGATAGGCTGGATCCTGCGGCGCCTGCGCGCCGAGGCGCACGCCGCGCCGCTTTTCGCAGTGGGCGTGTCGCTCGGCGGCAACGCGCTTCTCAAGTGGCTGGGCGAGGACCGGGAGGCCAAGGCCGTCCTCGCCGCCGCTGCGGCCGTTTCGGCCCCCGTCGATCTCATGGCGGCGGGCGATGCGCTCGGCCGTGGATTCAACCTCGTCTACACCCGCGCGTTTCTCCGGACGATGAAAAAAAAGGGCGAGCAGAAGCTCGAGCGCTTCCCCGGCCTGTTCGACGGCGAGGCGATGCGGCGCGCGCGCACGCTGCGCGAGTTCGACGACGTCGTTACGGCGCCTTTGCACGGATTCCACGACACCGACGATTACTGGACGCGGGCGAGCGCGAAGCCCGTTCTGGGGCGGATCGAGGTGCCGACGCTGCTCCTGAACGCTCGCAATGACCCGTTTCTGCCGGCGGCGGCGCTTCCGCGCGCGCAAGAAGTGTCCCGGTTTGTGAAGTGCGAGTTTCCCGAGGAAGGCGGGCACGCCGCGTTCGTCACAGGCCCGTTTCCCGGCAAGCTGGATTGGCTGCCGGGGCGGGTGACGGATTTCTTCGACGGGGCGGCGGCCCGACGCGAAGCGGGTCGCCGGCTCGCGCCAATGGGATAATGACGGCTCGAAACGCCGTTCCGCAATGAATTTGCTCCCGCCGGAAATCTTCAAGGCCTACGACATCCGGGGCATCGTCGGGAAAACGCTGACCCGCGAGGGGGTAAGGCTGATCGGGCAAGCACTCGGCAGCGAGCTGCTCGCGCGCGACGGCGCGCGAGGCCGGCCGGAAATCGCCGTGGGCCGCGACGGGCGGCTCTCGGGCCCGGAGCTCGCCCGCGCGCTGATAGCGGGAATCCGCGCAAGCGGCGTGGACGTCGCCGAGATCGGGATGTTTGCGACTCCGGTCGCCTATTTCGCCGCGCACGAATTGGGCTGCGGCAGCGCCGTGTCGGTCACCGGCAGCCACAATCCGCCCGAGTACAACGGCCTCAAGATGGTGCTCGCCGGCACGACGCTCGCGGGCGAGGACGTGCAGCGGCTGCGCCGGCGGATCGAATCGGGCGAGCTCGCCCGCGGCTCCGGGCGGCACCGCCGCGCCGAGATCCGCGAGGCCTACCTCGAGCGCATCGCCTCGGATGTGCGCCTCGCGCGTCCCATGAAAATCGCGATCGACTGCGGCAACGGCGTCGCCGGCGCCACGGCGGGCGAGCTCTACCGGCGCCTGGGCTGCGAGGTGCTGGAGCTCTACTGCGAGGTCGACGGCAGCTTTCCCAATCACCATCCCGATCCCTCGCATCCGGAGAACCTGAAGGACCTGATCGCCCTGGTGAGGAAGGAACGCGCGGAGATCGGCTTCGCGTTCGACGGCGACGGGGACCGCCTCGGCGTGGTGACCGCCGAAGGGCGCATCATCTATCCGGACAGGCAATTGATGCTTTTCGCAAAGGACGTGCTCTCGCGCCGGCCGGGCGCCGAGATCATCTACGACGTGAAGAGCACGCGCAAGCTCGCGCCCTGGATCCGCGAGCACGGCGGCGTGCCGAGCCTGTGGAAGACCGGCCACTCGCTCATCAAGGCGAGGATGCGCGAGCGCGGCGCGGCGCTCGCCGGCGAGATGAGCGGCCACGTGTTCTTCGTCGAGCGCTGGTACGGGTTCGACGATGCCCAGTACGCGGGAGCGCGGCTGCTCGAGATCCTGAGCAAGACGGCCGACGCCACCGCGACGCTCGACGCGCTTCCGGATTCGCTCGCCACGCCCGAATTGCACCTGGAGCTCGCCGAAGGCGAGGCGCACCGCCTGATCGAGGCTCTGCAGAAGAGCGCTTCTTTCCCGGGCGCGACCGAGCTGATCAGGCTCGACGGGCTGCGGGTCGAGTACGCGGACGGCTTCGGGCTCGCGCGCGCGTCCAACACCACGCCGGTCATCGTCCTGCGCTTCGAGGCCGACGACGAGGCGGGCCTGGAGCGCATCAAGTCCGAATTCCGGCGCGTGCTGCTCGCCGTCAAGCCGGACGCACGATTGCCTTTTTAATAACGTGAATCGAGGGAGGGAAAGTGGCCAGGGTTTCTCTGATCGAAGAAGGAAAGCATCCCGAATTGGCCGGCCTGATCGCAGCCATCAAGGCCGAGCGCGGAGGGAGGCTCGCGAATCTCTATCGCGCATTGCTGAACAGCCCGGCCGTGGCCGAGGGCTGGCTCAAGCTTTTCACCGCAGTCCGGCAGAAAGCGAAACTCGCCGGGCGCTGCCGCGAGCTCGCCATCCTGCGCGTGGCGCTCCTGAACGGGGCCGACTACGAATACCGCGCGCACGTCCCGTTTGCGCTGAAGGACGGCGTGACCCAGGGACAGATCGATGCGCTGCCCGAATGGCAGGGATCGAAGAGCTTCGACGATCGCGAGCGCGCGGTCCTCTCCTACACGGACTGCGTCACCCGGGAGATCCGGGTGCCGGATTCCGTGTTCGCGCAGGCGCGGCGGCACTTCGACGACCGGGAGCTGGTCGAGCTCACCGCCACCGTCGCGGGCTACAACCTGGTTTCGCGGTTTCTGGTGGCCATGCAGATCGACCAGGAGCCCCCCAAGTCCTCGCCCTGAGCTTGCCGCTTCAGGAGAAATCGGGCGGGATAAGGTCGAGGCGGTCCGTGTATATCGCATCCACGCCCCAGGAAAACAGACGCCGGGCGATCTCCGGGTCGTTCACCGTATAGCAGAGAAGCCTGTAGCCCGCGCCGCGAATCTCCTTCGCTTGCGCGGCTGTCAGGTATTTGCAGTTGCAGTGCACGGAGACGCACCCGAGCGCCTGCGCGGCATCGCGCCAATCCGGCTCGATCCGGTCGGTGAGAAATCCGCGATCGAGCTCCGGCGCGGCCGCGCGCGCCGCCTCGAGAGCGACGCGTTGGAAGGACGAGAGCAGCGGCGCGGGCGAGGCACCGCGCCACAGCTCCAGCGCGAGCTTCGCGGCGGCGGCGCCCGTTTCACGCTCGAATCCTCGAGCCGGCTTGATCTCGACGTTGGCCCACAGGCCGAGCTCGACGCACAGCTTCCCGGCCAGCTTGAGCGTGGGCACGCGCTCGCCGCGGAATTCGGGGCCGAACCAGGCGCCGGCATCCAGGCCCGCGAGCTTCGCGTAGGGCGCGGCGGACACGGCGCCGCGCCCGTCGGTGGTGCGCTCGAGCGTCTCGTCGTGGATCAGCAGCGGGACCTTGTCGGCCGAAAGCATCACGTCGAACTCGACGCCGCCGAAACCCATCGCGGCGGCCTTGCGAATGCCCGCCAGGGTGTTCTCCGGCGCGAGCGCGCCGCCGCCGCGGTGTCCCACCACTCGTGGATAAGGCCAGGGTCGCTGCATGCGTCGGCTCCGAGAATCCGCGAACGGAACTTATTATAGATAGGGGAAGCGGCTTGCGAGCTGCGGAGGTGTCGCCGCGCGGGCAAAAAAAAAGACGGGGGAAGGGAGGGTTTCCCCCGTCTGCCGCCGTTTGCTGGGCCGGCGGGCAACCTGTAGACGTCCAGCCGACGCGATGTTCGCGTCGGCGGACGCCATGCGATTCGGGAATGACGGCATCATATCATCAAGGTCCTCGGGGAAACAAGCCGCGAGACAAGAACCGGAGAGTGAATTTCCCGCGTGCTTCGTGACTTTTCTCACGTTTTCTTTGCCGTGAGGGATGCAGTGCGCTCGAGGTGGCTCTGCAGCGGACCGGCCCGGCGAATACGGTTCCGCGGTGCTAGTATTCTCCCGGTTTTTCTCCCGTTATTCGCGCATGGATGCGCCCCACTTTTCGCTGCTTCGAATTCTCGCCGACGGAAGGTTCCACTCCGGCGAGCGGCTGGGCCGCGCTCTGGGCTCCTCCCGCACCGGCGTCCGGATGCTCGTCGGGCGGATCGAAGCGCTCGGAGTGCGCGTAATCAAGGTGCGCGGAAGCGGTTACCGGCTCGCCGAACGTCTTGACCTGCTCGAGCCGGATGTCCTCGCGGCGCAGCTGGGAAGAATTTCCCCGGAGCTTTGCGTCGAGGTGCTCGACGAATGCCCGTCGACGAACTCCGTTCTCGCCGAGCGTGCCGCGGCGGGCGCGCCGCACGGCGCGGCGCTCGCTTGCGAGCACCAGAGCGCGGGACGCGGCCGGCGCGGAAATTCCTGGGTGTGCGCTGTGGGGGCGAGTCTCGCGTTCTCCGTCCTGTGGCGTTTTCCCCGGGGCGCAGGAGCGCTCGCGGGCCTGAGCCTCGCCGTGGCGGTGGGCGCTGCGCGCTCGCTCGAACAGCTGGGCACCCGCGGCGTGAGAGTCAAATGGCCGAACGATCTGTACTGCGGGGAACGCAAGCTCGGCGGAATATTGATCGAGGTTTCGGGTAATGTTTCGGGCCCGAGCGCGGCGGTCGTCGGGGTCGGCCTCAACGTGCGCCTCGATGCCCGGATGCGCGGGCGGATCGGCCGCCCGGCGACCGACATCGCAAGCCACAGCGATGCAGTGCCGTCGCGGACCGCGCTGCTTGTCGCGCTGCTCGAATCGGTCGCCGCGGTCCTCGCGCAATTCTCGCGCGAGGGCTTTGCGCCGTTTCAGGAGGAATGGCTGCGACGCCATGCCTGGCAGGGCCGGCGAGTCGCCTTGTCGCAAGCCGAGCGGCGCGTGGCGGAAGGCAGGATCGTCGGGGTGGCGGAGGACGGAGCGCTGATGCTGTCCTCGGCGAAAGGGATCGAGCGTTTTCACAGCGGCGAGCTGTCGCTCAAGGCTCTATGATCCTCGCCATCGACTGCGGCAATTCGCGGCTGAAATGGGGGCTGCACGCGAACGGCCGCTGGCACCGCAGCGGCGCGGTGCCCGTCGCCGAGCTCGCCGGCCTCGCGAAGAGCTGGAAGAGAATCGCGGCGGCGGACAAGGTCATCGTCGCCAACGTCGCGGGCCGGTCCGCGCGCAAGTGGCTCGAGTCTTTTTTTGCCCGCCGATCGCTCATCCCCACCTGGGTGGAAGCGAAGCGGCGCCAGTGCGGCGTGACCAACGGCTACGGAAAGCCGGCGCAGCTCGGCGCCGACCGCTGGGCGGCGTTGATCGGGGCCTGGTCGATTCTGCGCAGGCCCTGCCTGGTGGTCACCGCCGGCACCGCGACCACCGCGGATGTCCTCAAGGGCGACGGCACGTTCGCGGGCGGCGCGATTCTTCCGGGACTGGATCTCATGAAACGGTCGCTTGCGCACCACACCGCGGGACTCCCGCTCACAAGAGGGCGTTTCTCGATCCAACCCCGGAACACGGCGGACGCCATCGAAACCGGATGCCTGCTCGCTCAGGCCGGAGCGATCGAGCGGATGTTCGCGGCGATGGAGCCCGGCGCGGCGTGCCTGCTCGCGGGAGGAGCGGCGGGCCGGATCGCGCGGCACCTCAGCATTCCCGCGCAGCTCGTGGATAATCTGGTGCTGGAAGGGCTGGTGCGAATCGCCGAAGAGGCGCTGAAATGAATCCCCGGGACTTGTGAGAACCGTATTTTTCCTGCTGCTCGCCGCCAACCTGGGCTTCCTCGCGTGGAGCTATTTCGGGGGTCGTGGATCCACCGAGGCGCAGCTGATGGAGCAGCAGCTCAACCCGCAGGCGATCACGCTGCTCGGCCCCGAGCAGCTTTCGGCGCTCGCGGCCGAGCGCGCCAAGCAGGTTGCCGCGCGCCCCAAGCCGCCGCCCCCTCCGCCTCCACAGCCCAAGGTCGCCGTCGCCGCGTGCCTGGAGCTCGGGGCGTTCAATCTGGGCGAGGTTGCGCGCGTGCAACAGCTTCTGGAGCCGCTCGCGCTCGGAGCTAAGCTCTCCCAGCGCCGCGCGGAGGAAATCGCGAGCTACTGGGTGTTTATGCCGCCTCAGGGCAGCCGTCAAGCGGCCAACCGGAAATCCGCCGAGCTGAAAAAGCTCGGCGTGGAGGATTTCTTCGTCCTGCAGGAGGATCCCAAGTCCCGGTTCGCAATTTCGCTGGGCATATTCAAGACCGAGGAGGCCGCGCAGGCGCGGCTCGCCGAGCTGCGCAAGAAGGGCGTGCGCACGGCCCGGGTCGCTCCCAGGGAAACGCCGGTGCAGAAGGTCTACTTCACCGTGCGCGAAGTCCCCGAAGCGCTCGCCTCCAGGTTGAACGAGCTGCGGCAGCGCCTCCCGGGAAGCGAGCTGAAGGATTGCCCGCCGGAGGAGAAGCGCGCGGGAAAATGAACCGGAATCAAGGTTCGCGGATCTTCTTGAGCAGCGCGGTCGTCGAGCGCTGGTGCCTGAAGGGGATCGAATGCACGCTTCCGCCCCAGCCGCGGACCTCGGCCGCGCCGACGATCGCCTCGGGCTTCCAGTCGCCGCCCTTGGCGAGGACCTCGGGCCGGCAGGCGAGGATCAGCGCGAGCGGCGTGTCCTCGTCGAACCAGGTGACGAGATGGACCGATTCGAGCGCCGCGACCACCGCGATGCGGTCGGCGAGCGCATTGAAGGGGCGCTCCTCGCCCTTGCCGAGACGCTGCGCCGAGGCATCGCCGTTGATCGCGACGAGAAGCGTCGACCCCAGGGCGCGGGCCTCGGCGAGATAGGTGACGTGACCGCGATGCAGGATGTCGAACACGCCGTTGGTGAACACGAGCGGGCGCCCGCAGGAAGCGAGCCGCGCCGCAAGCTGCTGCGGCGGGCAGATTTTCTGTTCGAAAGGGGCGCTCATCGTGGTATCTTACCCGACGACATGCGCTCATTCCTGCTGCTCGCCGCCCTGGCCTCCGCGCCTGCGTTTGCCGCGTGCCCGCCGCTGATAGCCCACACCTTTCCGAGCCTGACGGATCAGGAAACGCCGCTGTGCCAGTTCGAAGGCAAGGTGCTGCTGGTGGTGAATACCGCGAGCCAATGCGGATACACCCCCCAGTACGAAGGGCTGGAGGCCTTGTATCGCCGCTACCGCGAAAAGGGGCTGGTGGTGCTGGGATTCCCGGCGAACGATTTCGGCGGCCAGGAGCCCGGGAGCAACCGCGACATCGCCAAATTTTGCGAGGTGAACTACGGCGTGAGTTTCCCGATGTTCGCGAAATCCGGCGTGCTGGAGGGCAACGCGAACCCGTTCTACAAGACGCTTGCCGCGAAAACCGGCGAGCGGCCTCAATGGAACTTCCACAAGTACCTGATCGACCGCTCGGGCGAAAAGGTGCTGTCCTTCGGCAGCGCGGTGGAGCCCGGGCAGGCTCGTCGGCGAAATCGAACGGATGCTCGCCGCGCCCGCACGTTAGTTAATAGGGCTGTTGAAAAACGCTTCCCGAGAGGGAAACGTTTTTCTGCAGCCTCCGATTTGGGGGATATAAAGGGGGCGTGCCCCCCTTTTCGATACTTATTAGGTTTTGGAAGCGCCTCCGCGTCTTTCCTATTCGGTTCTGGGCGGGACGACGTACTCGAACACGCGCACGACTTTCAGCACCCCTGTCGTGCCGCGCGCGACCTCAGTCGCGGCGTCCGCTTCCTCGCGGGTGACCAGGCCGAGCAGATGCACGACGCCGGCCTCGGTCACGACTTTGACGTCGGTCGGCCTGAACTTCCCGGCTCCGAGAAAGGCGCTTTTCACCTTGCTGGTGATGTAGGCATCGTTGCCGCGGGAGGCGGTCGAGCTCGTGCCCGCGACCTGCAGCTCGTTGACCACGGTCTTGACCTGAGGGACCTCGCCGACGATTTTCTCGACTTGCGCCCTGGCCTGCGCAGTGGGCACTTCGCCGGTGAGCAACACCGTGTAGTTGTAGCTGGTGACGTTGATGTGCCCCGCGTCCTTGAGCGCCTGGTCGATGCGATCGCCCGCCGCGCTTTCGATGCGCCGATCGCCGAGCATGACCTCGAGCGGACGGCGGTCGGCGGCGAGAATCACCCCCGTCGTCATGCCGCCGACGATAAGGGTGTCGACGCAGGCTTGAAGGGCCGTGGCCGAAAGCACGAGCAGCGCCACGGCGGCCCACCGCCTGGGTGCGCACTCTGTCATTCGGCTCCCAGCAGCATCGAATCGATCCCGTCGCACAGGCAATGCACGGTGAGCAGATGCACTTCCTGTATGCGCGCGGTCTGGGAGTGCGGCACGCAGATGTTCACGTCTTCCGGGGTGAGCAGCTTGCCGATCTCGCCTCCGCCCCGGCCGGTGAGGGCGACCACGCGCATCTCGCGCTCGTGGGCCGCCGAGACGGCGCGCGCGACGTTTTTCGAGTTGCCGCTGGTGGAAATCGCGAGAAGCACGTCCCCCGCCTGGCCCAGGGCGGCCAGCTGCTTGGAGAACACCTGCTCGTATTCGTAGTCGTTCGCGATCGCGGTGAGCGTGGAGGTGTCGGTCGTCAGCGCGATCGCGGCGAGCCCGGGGCGCTCGCGCTCGAAGCGGTTCAGCAGCTCCGCGGAGAAATGCTGGGCGTCGGCGGCCGAGCCGCCGTTTCCGCAGGCGAGGATCTTGCCGTTGGCGAGCAGGCATTTCACCATGATCTCGGCGGCGCGGGCGATCGGCCCGGCGAGCGCGTCGATCGCCTTCAGCTTGAGCTGGGCGCTGTCGTTGAACTGGCGGCGGATGCGCTCCGGCAGGTCCACGGCGTCCTCGGACGGGCGGGCGGTGACGGCTTTCATGGCAGCGTCATTCTACCGCAGCAGAACCCGGCGGCCTTCACGCCGAGAACGCGTCGCGTATCCATTCGATCCGCGGCGGCTCGAGGCGCTCGAGCAAAACCACGTCGAACCGGCATGGCACCTCCTTTTTCCCGGCGAGGTAGTGGCGCGCCGCGGCGATGATGCGCGCCTGCTTGCGCGCACCCACGCTGTAAGCGGCCCCGCCGAAGCCCCCGGAGCTTCGCAGCCTGACTTCGGTAAAGACGAGCGTGTCCCGGTCGCGCAGGACCAGATCGATCTCGCCCCAGCGGCAGCGATAGCGCGTCTCGATCAATGCCAGGCCTTTGCGCTGCAGGTAGCCCGCGGCGATCAGCTCCGCCTGGTCGCCGGACTTCATCTCGAATCCTCGGTCGACACTCCCACGCCGTCGCGGAACACCGCCTGGACCGGCTCGCGCTCGAGCGCGTTGCCGCCGTGATAGGAGATCTTCCCGGTCACCCCGTCGAGGGACACGCGCTGCTGCCCGGAGAGAAGCTCGCCTGCGATGCGGCAGGAGTCGATGCCCAGCGCGTAAAAGCGCTGAAGCTCCGTCGAAAAGCCCTCGAGGCGCGGGTAGACCATCACCGCCGCGTGATCGGGCTGCACCAGCCAGGGCATGTCGACGAAGCGAACACCGTTCAGATCGCTGTTGACGAGCGGGCCGGTCTTGCCGTCGTTGATCTGCGAGGTCGCGAACACCGCCATCTGGTTGTTCAGGTAGGGGCGAACGGTGCGCGCCTGATCGGCCTCCGCGGCGAGGAAAGTGAGCTGCGCCTGCGAGTCCGCGAGACCGCGGCGCAAGTCGGCAAGGTCGGCCCGGGACCCGAACTCGCGAACGTCGCTGATCCTTCCGCCGAGCGAGAACCACTCGTCGGCAAAGGCCCGGCTCAGGCGCTTGGCGAGGAAGCTCGACGCCTGCACGACCACCGCCTCGCGCAGCCCGCGCGCGAACGCCATGCGCGCCACGATGCGGGCCTCGGCGTCCACCGAAAGCCCGAAGGTGTAGAGGCGCGGCGGGAGCGGCGCGTCTCCGTCGGCCACGTTGAGCGCGAGCGTCGCGACGCTGACTCGGCCCGCAGCGGCCAGCGCCGAGACCCCCGAGCGCGTCATCGGGCCGACGATCACGGCGGCGCCGCTTTGCACGGCGGCCTCGTACTCCGCGAGAATGTTCTCGGGCCGGGCGTCGGTGCGCAACACCCGCATCACCTGGCGGTTCTCCGCGAAGACGAGCGCCGCCTGGCAGCCGAGGCGCACGGCCTCGGCCGCCCGGGCGAAATCCGGCGCATTGAGCGGCAGCAGCAGGCCTATGAAAGGCCGTTCGGCCGGGGTCCGGCTTGCCGGATCGTCGACGGCCGCGCACAATGCCGGACTCAACAACGCCGACAGAGCGAAGAAAATTTGGGCGCGAGGACCGGCAAGCATGGCGGGAGCCCGGGCGGGGCGGGTCAATTATATGTGGTCGCCACGCCCATTGGGAACCTCGAGGACATCAGCCCGCGCGCCCTCGAATCGCTCGCCCGGGCCGACGCGATCGCCGCGGAGGACACGCGCGTCACGGCGCGGCTCCTCGAGCACCATCGCGTGCAGGGAAAACTCATAGCGGTGCACGGGCATAACGAACGGCGCGCCGCCGATTCGATCGTCGAGCAGCTCGCCCAAGGCAAGACCGTTGCGCTGGTCACGGACGCCGGCACGCCCGCGATATCCGATCCGGGCGCGACGGTCGTCGCACGAGCGCGCGCCGCGGGATTCAAGGTGGTCCCGATTCCAGGGCCGAACGCCGCGGTGACCGCGCTCTCCGCATCGGGCATCGCGGACGGGCCGTTTCTGTTCGCGGGCTTTCTTCCGGCAAGACCTGCCGAAAGGCGCAAGGCGCTCGCGCGGCTCGCCGGGCTGCCGTACACGCTCGTGCTCTACGAGGCGCCGCACCGCGTCGTCGAATGCGTCGAGGACATGTCGGCGGCGCTGGGACCGGAGCGCGCGCTCGTGATCGCGCGCGAGCTGACCAAGCTCTTCGAGCAGATCCATCGGTGCCGCCTCGGCGAAGCGGCGGCTTGGCTCCGCGAGGACACCGACCGCCGGCGCGGCGAGTTCGTGCTGATCGCTGAAGGGCCCGCGGCCCGAAACGAAGGCGCGAAGCTCGATTGGGAGCGCGTGCTCACTACGCTCCTCGGGGAGCTGCCGCTCGCGCACGCGGTGAAGCTCGCCTGCAAGCTCACCGGTGCGAAGAAGAACGCGGTGTACGCGCGCGCTCTGCAGCTCGCGCGCGCGAATACTCGGCATCGGTGAATCCGTGCAGACGCTGACCCTTACCCGGCCGGACGACGCTCACCTGCACCTGCGCGACGGCGCCGCGCTCGCGAGCGTGCTTCCCTACACGGCGCGCGTATTTGCGCGGGCGGTGGTCATGCCGAATCTCAGGCCTCCGGTCACCGACACCGCGCTCGCCGCCGCCTACCGCGGCCGCGTGCTGAAGGCGCTGCCGAAGGGCTCCGATTTCGAGCCCCTGATGACGCTTTATCTGACCGACAATACCAGCGCCGAGGAGATCGCGCGCGCGAAACGGTCGGGCTTCGTGTGCGGCGTGAAGTACTACCCGGCGGGCGCAACGACGAACTCGGAGGCCGGGGTCACGCGGATCGAGCGCGCCTATCCCGCGCTCGCCGCGATGGAGGAACACGATTTGCCGCTTCTCGTACACGGGGAAGTCACGGCTCCCGGCGTGGACGTTTTCGACCGCGAGCGCGTGTTTCTCGACACGGTGCTCGCCGGCATCGCGCGCCGCTTCCCGCGGCTGCGGATCGTGGTCGAGCATGTCACCACCCGCGAAGCGGTGGAATTCGTCCTGGCGGGCGGTCCGCGGATCGCTGCGACGATCACCGCGCACCACCTGCTCTACAACCGCAGCGCGATGTTCTCGGGCGGCATCCGGCCGCACTATTACTGCCTGCCGGTGCTGAAGCGCGAGGAGCATCGCCGGGCGCTCGTGCGCGCGGCGACGAGCGGCAATCCGAAATTCTTCCTCGGCACCGACAGCGCGCCGCATGCCCGCGCCGACAAGGAGGCGCCGTGCGGCCACGCGGGCGTCTATACGGCGCATGCGGCGATCGAGCTCTAT
>WNFX01004151.1_pt1 | contig 14290 bp, 8 predicted proteins | sample 5400111 | NCBI WGS metagenome assembly WNFX01 (sample SAMN13153363, study PRJNA577476) | soil metagenome | isolation source: 40 cm soil or saprolite under grassland replicate 1 | place: USA:California | collected 2016-06-15 | reverse complement strand
CGCGCCCTCGATGCACGACCTGGCGAGCGCGTAGCCGTCTTTCGCGAGATACGCGGCGTAATCGACGTACGCAGGACTCACGATCTCCATGTGCGGATGGCCGGGCGCTGCATGCTTCACGGCCTTTGTCTTCACCAGCCCTGCAATCTTTTCGACGGTCGCATGCGGCAGCGGGTTCTGCCCGACGACGGCGGCGGGAGCGGTTTCGCAACGTCCGATGCAGGGCGCGTGCAGCACGCGCACGTCCTTGCCGAGAATCCCGGGCAGCTTCGCCAGCAGCTCGCGCGAGCCTGCGATGTCGCAGGCAATCGAGTCGCATACGCGCACGGTGATCGCGGGCGGCGCCGTCTCACCTTCCTTGATCACGTCGAAATGGTGGTAGAAGGTCGCGACCTCGTAGACCTCCGTCATCGAAAGCTTCATCTCGTCGGCGAGCGCGACGAGGTGCGAAGCCGAGAGATGTCCGTAGTGGTCCTGGATGCGGTGCAGGTGTTCGATCAGCAGGTCGCGCCGGCGCGGCGCGTCTTTCAGGAGAGCCCGCACTTCCTCGCGGGCCTTGGGGTCGACACTGCGCCCTTTGGGCGTGCCGCGCACGCGCGCGAGTTTCCCAGACTGCTGTTCTTTCCTGGGCCCCGAAGATGCTCGGTCGTTCATCAGCCCATTTTACAGCCGGGGTAGCAGCAAAGGCTTGACACGCATCAATAATTCCGCCGCGCGGAATCCTGCGGGAGTTCCGCTGCGTCGACTAGCTCCGGCGTTTTGCGGGCGGCTTGTCGCTCGGGCTGAACTGTTCCACGCCGTGCTTGGCGTCGGTCTTCGCCTCGCGCGCTCCCTGCACCATCTTCACCAGCGTCTCGAGATCGTAGCTCGCGAGCAGGTGCGGCCGTTCGCGCTCGATGTACATGCGGATCGCCTCGGCCTCGCTCTTCGCGCCGGCGATGATCTCCGCGAGCGGCTGGCTCGCGCCGTAGAGCATTCCCAGCGCCCGCAGCGCGCCCGCGAGCGCCTCGGCATCCACCGCAGGCTTGTCGGTTGGACTGTTCGACATGTGCAGCCGCCGCGATTTGACACGCCCCGCGTTACGCAACGTAACAGATGCTAGGCGCTGCAGGCGCAAAGTCAAGCGGCGGCAGCGCGGGGAACACCACTGCGATCCGGGCGGGTTTCAGCTCCTCACCGGATTCTGTTCGGACTTCTCTCCATCGCGCTGCGCTGCGCGGCAGGCAGCGCGTCGAGCATCTCCTGCAGGTACTCGACGCGGTGCTTTCCGACCTGCAGCGCGAGCGCCGAAGGCCGGCGCTCGAAGCACCAGTCGCAGCGGCCGATGGCGCCGGTGGGAATGAAGCGCTTGCACTCGAAGCAGCGATCCCGCTCGAGGTGGGGGCGTCGCTCCGCGTTGCGCCGGTAGACCATCAGCGTGTCGCGAAGGCGCGGCCAGCGCGGAAGATCGACGGCCTCGCCCAGAGTCCAGTTGAGCCGCAGCTCGCGGTGAAAGCGCACCGAGCCGGTCGCGCCCTCGTCGGGCTCGCCGATGTAGATGAGCGTGTCGCCGCGGTAGGCCCGCAGCACGGCGTAGCTCGCCGCATCGTCGTCGTAAGGCGGCCAGCAGAGCACGAGCGTGCGCTCGCGATGCCGGCGCGCGGCCACAACCGAAGATTGCCTGTGGATCCTCGTCCAGGGCGCGCGTGCCGCCCGGTGATACGCGTTCTTCGACGAGCGGCCCGGCGGCGCGGCGTCAAAGGCGAGGACGTCGGTGCCGCGGGCGCGCAGCAGCGCCGACCAGTACCCCATCCCCGAGCCGCACTCGACGAGCGGAGCGTGCGCGGAGAGAACCTCGAGGGCCCGCGCGTTCGGGATCGCCCAGGAAAAGAGCGACGCGAGCTCGCGGCGCCGCTCGGCAAGGTCGAGCTCCGGCGAGAGCCCGGGCGGTGCGCCGACGAGCAGCGTCATCAGCTCGAGATACGGGTTCTCCCCGCCGCGCAGCGAGCGCCGCCGCCGCAGCGCTCTCAGCCGCGCGCGGTACTCGTCGAGCAGGAACGACGCGTCCATTACCCGCGCAGGTCCAGCACGCCGCCGTCGTAGACCACGTTGCCGCCGACCACGGTCAGCACCGAGCGGATCTTCTTCAGGTCCTCGTTCGGCACGGCGAAGTAGTCGCTGTTGAGGACCACGAGGTCGGCGAGCTTGCCGGGCTCGATCGTGCCGAGCTCATCCTCCTCGCGCAGGAACCAGCCGTTCTCGCGCGTATAGAGCGCGAGCACCTCCTGGCGCGTAATCTGCTGACCGGGGTTGATCTGCTCCCCGCGCGCGTTTAAGCCCGTGGTGGCGTAGTACATGTGAATCCACGGATTCATCGGCGCGATCTGCATGCCGTCGGAGCTCATGCCCGCGCGGATGCCGCCGGGGCGCTTGCCCGAGTCGACGATCATGCGGAACGGCGGTCCGGCATACGGCGCCACCGTACTGTTCGGCAGCCCACCCCGCAGGTACTGCCAGCCCGTGAGTGAGAGATTGCCGCCGATCGCCTGCAGGCGGTCGATCCATTCCTGCGTGATGCCGGGCACGTGCGCAATCACCCAGCGCCGGTCGCGGATGACACCTTTTAGCAATGGATCTGCTTCCACCGCTTCAAACGCCAGGATCTCGGTCTCGAAGTCGGCGGCGTTGCTCATCGGCGTATTGCGCCGGCCGAGCGAATGTACTTCCGCGCGCCAATTCGCCGCCGCGACGCGCTTTGCTGCCGCGACGAAGTTAGTGGCTGGGGGGTACGTGGCGATGAACTCTCCGATCGCCCCGGTTTTCACCATGTCGTTGCCGAGGAATGGGAACGCGTTCTTCAGCCGCTGCACGAGCTCCGGCGTATCCGAAGTGGTGTCCATGTGGAGGAAGTTGATGCGCAAGCGCACGATGCCCTTGCCCTGGTCGTACACCTCGAGAAACGGTATGTGCATCGTGAAGTTGTCTTCGTGCGCCGCGCCGTCTGCCGCGGTGTTGGTCGCCTGGAAGGCGCCCTGGTCGAGGTGCGTCGTTACGCCGACGGTGGTTGCATAGCGCATCGCGTCGAGCGTGCTGCGCCGGCGCTCTTCCGGGTTGAGCAGCGTCTGCCGTAGGTAAAGCAGCCCGCGCGAAGCCTCGATGCCGAGGAAGGAGCCGTCTGTATTCACCGTGACCCCGTGCTGCTCGAAGATCGACTTGCCCAGGCTGTTCGTCACCGCCGGTCCGGTGAAGCCGATCTCGATGAACACCGGATTGTTCCGCACTGCGGTGTCGAGCTCGGCGAGCGTGGGCAGCCGGCCGCTCGTCGGGTCCGCGGAGTTGGTGTAGAGATGGTTGGAGTGGAAGCCTCCGATGGTCGTGATCCACGCGCCATTCGGAATTTCCTTCGCACGCGCCGCGTAGATCGCTTGCACGTCCGCAATGGAATACGCATTCTCGAGCGGCGTGTGGTAGCCGGGACGGTTGCCCATCAGCACGATGTGGTTGTGGTTGTCGATGATCCCCGGCACCACCGTGCGGCCCTGCAGGTCGATGACCCTCGTGTCGGGCCCGTGGCGCCCCCTCGACGCGTTGCCGACCTCGGCGAAGCGCCCGTCCCTGATCGATACGGCGGAGGCGACCGTGCCCTCGTCGTCCATCGTGTGTATCTTGCCGTTGATGAACACGGTATCCGGCGCCTCGTTCGACGGCGGCCGCCGGCCGTGTTTTTCCTCGCGTGCGGCGCTGCTCAGCATCGAGCCGCTCGCCGCAGCGGCGGCTGCCGCGCCCTGGATGAACCTGCGGCGCGTGAAGCCGCGCCGTTGCTTGTCAGAGGCCATTTCAGTTCTCCTTGAGTAGAAAAGGCGAGCTCAGTCGTCCTCGCCGTGGACGATCCTGCCCGCCTGCAGCGTCAGCACGGAGCGCAGGCGCTTCAGCTTGTCGTCGGACACGCTGAGCGGGTCGTCGCTCAGCACCGCGAGGTCGGCGAGCTTGCCGGGCTCGATCGAGCCGAGCTTGTCCTCGTCGAACGAATGAAAGGCGCTGCCGAGGGTGTACATGCGCAGCGCCTCGAGGCGGGTGATCTGCTGGTTGGGCGGCATGGCCGCTATGCCGGAGTTGTTCTTCATGGTGGTCATGTAGTACATCATCAGCCAGGGGTTGAGCGGCCCGACGTTGGTCGAGTCGGTGCCCGCGCTCAAGGGGATGCCGGCGTCGACGAGCTTGCGCCACGGCGGGCCGGAGGGCGCCGCCGAGGTGTAGTTCCAGCCCTGCAGCCGCAATCCGATGCCGAGGTCCTTCACCGCGGCGATCTGATCGTCGCTGATCGGGTTGACGTGGTCGAGCGTCCAGCGCAGCTTGTCGATCGGCGCGATCTTCTTCGCCTCCTGGTACGCAGCGATATGGAAGGAAATCTCGGTCAGGTTGAGCGAATGCTGCGTCACCATCCAGCCTTTGGACGCGGCGAACTTGACGAGGTCGACGTAGCCCGGATTGGTCGTGCTGCTGTTGACCCGCTCGCCCACACCGTTGGAACGGAAAACGTCGTCGCCATGGCGCGGGAAGCTGTAGGTGACGACCGACTGTGCAGCCACGAACGTGCTATCGAAGGAGCTATTGAGGAACGAGCGCAGCCGCAGCTTCAGATTGCCGTCGCGCCACAGGTTCATCATGTACTTGTAGCCGTCGACGTACTCGACGGCGGCGCCCTGCGTGCCCATGTCGGTGACCATGGTCAGGCCGAGGCTCACGGCGAAGTCGACGGCTTCGGCGGTGCCGCGCTGTCGATCGGCGTCCGTTTGCACGGATTGGAGCGCCGGAAGCGCCTGGAGGGCGTTGAGCGTGCCGGTGGCGCTTACCGCAATGCCCTTCGACATGAAGAAGTTTCGGCCGAGCGAGTTCGTCACCGCGCCGCCCGCGCCGGTGGTGCTGAGATACACCGCGTGATTCGGCGCCGCGGCGTCGAGCTCGGCGAGCGCCGGCAGGCGCTTTTCCGCGAGGCCGTTGATGTTCCAGCCGCCGACGCAGGTGATGAACTCGCCCGCGCGCACGTCGAGCTCGCGAATGCGCGCGCCGATCATCTGCTGCAGCTCGCCCACCGACGCCGCGGTCTCGATGATGCGCACCTCGTGGCCGGGGTTCTGGCCGCAGCGGATGAAATGCACGTGCGAGTCGATGAGGCCCGGAATGACGGTCGCGCCCTTCAGGTTGATGGTGCGGCCGCACGGCCCGAGCGCGCCGCCGCGTCCGATCTCGACGATGCGCCCGTCGCGGATGCCGATCGCCGAGACCACGCTGTTGTGCGCATCGAGCGTCAGAAAGCGGCCGTTGACGAGGTTGAGGTCGCGCGAGCCTTCGCACTCTGAATCGTGCTCCCTCGCCGCCCGCGCCGCGCTTGCGAGCAGCGTGCCGCTGGCTGCAGCGGCTGCCGCGCCCTTGATGAACTTGCGGCGCGAGAAGTCGTACTGTTTCCGGTAGTCAGAGGCCATTTCACTTCTCCTGTTTAAAAGAGCGCCCTCAACCGACCGCCCCGTGAACGATCCTGCTCGCCTGCAAAGTCAGCACCCGCCGCGGAAAAGGCGGGGCGCGCCGTAACGGCGCGCCCCCGTTTGACTCGACGGTCGCCTGCTTAGCTTCGCTCAGTCGTCGTCTTCGTCGTCGCCGTGCTTCTCGCCCTTCGGCGTGCGGCAGGCGAAGTTGGCGGCGTCGTTGGTGCTGCCGCTGCCCTTGTAGACCGCGACCTTCGGATACACGCAGAGCGGACGCGTGCGCGCAACGCCCTGCGCCGGCTGGTCGTTCACGTACTTCACCGCGATGATCTTCTCGGGCGCGACGCCTTCCTCGACCCAGCGCTCGAGCGCGCTGAGGATGTCGTGCTGCGGCGAGCCGCTGAGCGGTTGCGCCTGCGGCAGGGACTGGCCGAACGCGTTGGGTCCGGGCCCGCCGCCGCAATGGAGCATGCCCGGCACCATGAAGAGGCGGAAGAAGCCGGTCGAGTCGTCGTTCTCGCGCACGACCTGGCGGTAGTAGTCGACCGCGTCGGCGCCGGAGATCGCCGGATCCTCCCAGCCGTGCCACATGATGATCTTGCCGCCGCGGTTGCGATGCGTGAACCGGCTGAGGTCCGCCTCGGTCGCGTTCATGGTGTGCTCGGTCTTGCGGTCGGCGAACGCCATGTCGCTGTCGAAATCGAATCCCGCCCAGTCCCAGACGCCCGGCGGCGGGATCTCTTCCACGATACGGCCGAAGAAGCCGTTGCCGAAGAACGCCTGGATCGACGCGCCCGCGACCGGCGGGCCGGTAATCCACGCCGGCCAGCTCGCGGCCTCGCCGGCGGCGCTGGTGAAGTAGCCCGGATAGATCTGCCTGCCGGTGCGCGGATTGCGCGGCCCCTGCATGATCTTGCGGACAGCGCCGACCTGCGGCGGGGTGAGGCAGCTCGGACCGTCGGTGCCGGCAGGGCACGCGATCGAGGCCGGATCGAAACTGCAGCGCCGCGGGTCTTCTGCGACGCCGTCGACCACGCCGTCGAGCACGTCGCAGGTGCGCAGCGTCTCCGCCTGGACTGCCGCAAGCTTGCTCGCCGACAGGTGCGCGCCGGGGGTACTGAACAGCGCCTGCTCGTTCCAGATGAAGCCCGCGAAATGATGCGTCCAGTTGTTCGCCGGCGCGCCGACGAGGACGCCGTCGTAGTCCTCGGGGAAGCGCTGGATCTCCATCAGCGCCTGGCGGCCGCCGTTCGAGCAGGAGCTGAAGTACGAATGCTTGATCGACTCGCCGTAGAAGGCGCGGATGATGTCCTTCGAGCGCGCGGCCTGCAGGTGCTTGCCGCGCCAGCCGAAATCGGTGACCTTCTCCGGATGGCCGGGGGCGAAGTCGGCGGTGCCGCCGACGTGGCCGGTATCGGTCGAGCCGCCGGCGTAGCCGCGGCGCAGCGCGCCGCCGATGCCGCCGTAGCTGATCGAGCCGGCGTAGCCGCCCTCGCCGGCCGAAAGGAACTTGCCGTTCCAGCCTTCGGTGGGCATCCAGACCTCGAAACGGATGTCCGAGTCGCTGGTCGGCTTGATCGAGCCCGCGACGCGGCAAGCAGTGGTGACGATCGCGGGGTTGAACGTGGCTGCCGGCACTACGGTCGCCGTGGTGATCGTCGTGTCCGGCAGGCGCAGGCCGGTAAGGCTCTCGCAGGACATCGGCTTGGCGGCATACGCCGGCGCCGAAAGGAGCACTGCAAACACGATCGCAAGTCTCTTCATGGGGAATCTCCTGTCAATTAACGAAGCACGCTGCTTGCCCGGTTTGTCCGTTACCTGGCACGCCTTGAGCGGCAGGACAGTTTCACGGCACCACGGCCGCATTGGCCTGGTTGATGAGGAACGCCGCATCCTCGGGAAGCAGCAGGCGCCGGGCGACGAGGCTCGCCGCCGCTGCGGTGACCTTGGCAACGTAGTCGGCGTGCGTCGGATAGCGCTCCTGCAGCGAGGGACGCGGGTCGTTCGCCGCCTGGCGCTCGGCGAGCGTGCGGAAGAACGGAATGATCGCGCCGGTGAGGTCGCAGGAATCGCCTTCGCTGAAGCCCGCTTTCCTCACGTTCCAGCCCAGGTACGTCGCGAGGGGCACAAGCATGTTGGTGTTGGGCAGCCCGTCGATGGTGTTGCCATCCGCGTCGACCTGGGGCATGCGCACCGAGTAGGCGCCGCGCTTCACCGGCGGCTCGCGCATCACGCCCGAGATGTCCTCGACGTTGAACAGGGGCCCGCGGTCGAGATAGAACTTCTGCGTCGTGATGCCGGCGAGCGTCCAGTTCACCGCCGGAATGTACGGATAGTGAATCGCGGCGAGCGGCACGAGCGTGCCCGCATCGAGCGTCGGGTAGAGGCTCGGCGGCGGCTCGGTGCCGTGGAGGATCCAGTCGCGCAGCGCCATGAGCAACGCCCGCTGGCCGTGGATGAACGGATTGTTGTTGGTGCGCAGCTGGCAGTTCGCCGGCGGGTTCGGCACGACCGTCGGCAATTGCGCGGTGACATCGCCGCCGCCGTGCCGCGTGCCGGCGTAGAGATAGATGCGCACGTTCTCCGGGATCCTGAGGTCCCGGCTGCCGTCCGAGTCTGTGGTGTTGAGCGCCATCAACGCCTGCCAGTACTCGGTATCGGTATTCGTGTGAAAGATCTTCGGACAGCTGCGGCTCTTGCGGCAGCGGTCGAGCTGGCCTCCCGTCACGCCCGAGATCCTGTCGTGGGTGGCGCCCCAGGTCTGCGACGACTCGGCACCCGGGTACTGGCGCTCGGTGTGCTGCGTCCCGGACAGGCGATCGGGCTGGCCGAAGCGCACGTTGAACGCGCCGCGGTTGGACGCCTTGTGCGGGATCGCGCCTTCCAAGACCAGGTTGCGGTTCTCGTCCTGGTTGAAGCCGAGCTGGATGAACGTCCGGATATTGCGACCGCTCTGCGACGAGCCGTAGATGATCGCGTTCTGGATCGAGTTGCCCAGCGGGTTGCCCTCTATCGGCTTGGCTGCCGGGCAGGGCCCGTGCCTGCGGCCGTCCGCGCCGTCATCGTCGTCGTCGTCCCGGCCGCGGCCGCGGACCTCGTCATCGTCTTTGCGCCCGCACTTGCCGGTGCTCGCGCCGTTGCTGTTGCGCAGGAACGAGATGAAGTCGCGCGTCGCCGCGAAGCCCAGCCCCAGCACCATGGGGTTCTTCGCGGTGTAAAGCAGCTCGTAGATGTGGTTGCTGTCGAAGTTGCCCTTGAGGCAGATCTTCTTCGTGCTCGGCGCGCCCGGGAACGGTACTGCCGAGCAATCGGCAAAGGCCCAGTCGCTGTTCGAAATGGGCTCGCGGGCGTCGTCCTGGTGAACGCGCCTGGTCAGCGTCGCACCGGCGTTGCTGGTGCTGACTGACTCGTAGGCGGGCGGAGTCGACAGGTCCTGGGTGCTTGCCGGGGCGCCGTTCAGGATGTATTCGGTCCGCATGCGGTTGGTGATCTCGCTGCCGTCCTTGTTTCTCGCCACCGGCAGCCGGGTCTGCAGGCCGGTAGACAAGTCGCCTTCCCACCCGTTATCCGAGAGCGTATAGCCCTGGCGCTGGAGCAAGCCGTCGCCGGCGTTGGCGTCGCCGGCGCCGCCGACGTTGAGCTCGAGGCTGCGCACGTTGCCGCGATTCGGCACGTCGTGCAGCAGCGTGCCGTTGGCCCGGGTCATGTCGACGGGCTTGTTGATCCAGAAGTCCATGTTGTACTCGACCATGCCGCGCGCATTGCGCGGGGCGAGCTTGATGTCGGTGATCACCTCGTTCAGGGGATCGTTAGGATCGACCTCGCCGAAGGCCACTCCCCTGAGTGTTTCGTACTGCCCCACGCTGCCGAACGAGGCGCCGCCGAAGGCCAATGCGCGGGAATTGATCTGAATTTGCGTGATTCGTGCGTCCGCCGGATCGCCAACGCCCGCGAGCGCTATGGGCAGCAAGCTCATCAACGCGATTCGGACAAGTCGACGCGCGGCAGATGGAGAAAGTCGAGCCTGGTTGCTAAGTTCTCGAGGCATTTTTGGCTCCTGTCCTGGGTCGTTCACAATAACAATAGCGGGACGCAGCTGGCTCCAGGCTTCATAACATTCCTCCTTGGGGTTTGAGGAGATGCAGGGAGCGACGCAGCGGCAAATGCAGCGGGCGAGAAAGCTTGCGACTGTCGCATTGATGTCCTTTTCGTCAATTGCTGCAGAACTGCCGCACGCGGTTCTGCTTGTCCCAGTTGGGCCAGCGGCTGTCGTCGTCGCGGCGCCAGCTCCTTTCCTTCGGATCGAAGGCGATCGGCCGCGCGTAGTCGGTCGGGTCGGTGGTCCAGCGGATGTCGGGCCACTCGCTGCGCGGGAATCCGGGCCACTGGGCAACCGGCGCTTCCATCAGGCTCATTTGCTTCAACAGCGATACGTACAGCGGCGCGGACGAGCCTTCGGCGCCGATCGTTCCAGTGGTGTGATGGCCCGGGAGGAACACCTTCGGCCGCAGCGCTTCCTGGTACATCACGGTATCGCGCAGCGCGTTGCTCGGATAATTGGCGGTCGACACCGGCGCAAGATGCACGTCGGTGTGCGGCAGCCTGCGCATCAGCGCGACCAGGCGCGCGCCGTCAGCGGGCGTGCCGTCCCAGCCGTTGCCTTTGCCTTCTTTCAGCGCGCCGGCGCTGTTCTGCCAGAGCAGAGTGAAGTGCGGATCGTCGCGCAGCACGAACTGGTACGCGATGGCTACCGGGCCGCCGGGGTTCGGGCCGAACCCGATGGCGCTGCGCAAGTCCATCTGTCCGGGCAACGGCGGATTGAACGGCGTGAGCCGGATGCCGATGGGGAAAAGCGTCGCGTCCCGCGGATCGACCACCACAGGCGTGGTGTTGGCTGCGAAGTCGGGATCGCGCGGCACGAGCACCGAGTGCAGATGTCTGAACGCGAGAATGCACACGTCGGGCTCGAGCGCGCGCAGGCGCACGAGCTGAGTTCCGGGCACCGATCCGGTGGTGGTGACGTCGGTGCAGCTCACGGTTGCCGCCGGGTCGATCCGCGTTACGGCGTTGCCCTGGATGAGCGGGTCCTTTTTCATGCGCTCGAGGTCGAAGCGCATCACTTCGCAAGTTTCCTGCGACGCAAAGATTTCGGCGCCCGTTTTGGCAGCGATGTATGCGGCGTTGTCGGCATGGTCGAAGTGCCCGTGCCCGAGGAAGAGCGCCTCTGGCTTGAGGTCGACCATGTCCTTGATCACGAAGTTGGTGCGGCCCGGCGCGACCTCGAGGCGCGTGGCAAAGGTGTCGAGGAGCACGATCCGCCCTCTCACCGAGACCGCATAGGTGGTGTTGGTGAGCCACGAGAGGATCACCTTATCCTTCGCCACGGCGCCGGTGACCACATCCACGTTCTCGACGCCGAAGAACTTCTGCCGCGCGGCGATGAGCGCGGCATCGCCTTCGTTGCGAGCGAAGGCCGCCGCTGCCAGCGTGAAAGCGAGCGCGCCCGCGGCGACGCGTGTGTGCAAGGCCATCATTTACACCTCCTCGTTCAGTTGTTTCAGCTCGTTCGCTTCAATCGTCATGGTCGTCGTCCTTCATCAGACGCACCGACTTGCCGGGCTCGGGAAACGCGAGCCAGCTGTCCTTCAGTCTCTTCTGCTCGACGCCGGGCTTCGACCAGTCGCACCCGCCCTGCGGGAAAATCGCCTGCAGCCGCGCCCAGTCGCTTGCACTGAAAGCCACCTTGTAATCGGCGGCCTGAAGCGGCTTGAGTTGGCACTTGAGGATGTCGCCCGAGCGCGGGCCGCCCGCGACGATGCGCGGGTCGGCATGCACCGGAAAGAGCGTGTTGCATACGCCCGGGTCGTCGAGATTGAACGGATGGTCGCGCACCACCCCGGCCGCGTCCCAGCACTGGTTCTTGAGGCTCTCCGGCTTGTTGCGGATCACCTTCGCGAGGTACGACCCGCCCGAAGTGTCGGCCGCGATGTTTTTCTGCCATTCGTCGTGCGCGAGCAGCGCCATGCGCATGAAGTTCACCGTACCCGTCTCCGGCATCGTCCAACGCGCCACGTTGTCAGTGGTGCCGTTTTTCTTCTGCATCCGCGCGAGCATCCCGGTGCTGCGGTGGAACGTGTGGATGTTGTTCGCGAAGTCGACGTAGTTGCGGTACTGGATGATGGGCAGCGTCAGGTTCTCGCCGTCGTTGACGCGCCCATGGCGGTAGGCGTTCTCGATGCCCTTCAGGTCGCCAACGCTCCGCGCGGCGACGAAGTTGCCGTCGATATCGAGGCCGCCGATCTTCTCATTGAGGTCGAGGAACTCCGCCTTGGTGATATCGCCGCTGTTCAGCGCCGCTAGGCCGTATTGCACGCCGACGTTGTCGTAGGGCTGGCGCGCGAACCCGGTCTGCGGATTGATGCCGAGGGAGTTGACGTAGCCGTCCTGCAGGGTGCCGCGGGCGCCGCCGCGGTTGGTCACCGGGTCGTAGCGCGCCTCGAGCGGCACGACCGCGTCGAAGCCGTTGGTCGGCCCGGGCCAGTCGCGCGCGAACGCGTTCCAGCCGTTGCAGTTTGAGATGCCCAGCGGATCGACGGGGTAGCCGTTCACCTTCGACTGGCGTGCGCCGGGCCAGTTGGCCGGGTTCGCCACCGTGTTGAAATAATTATTCAGCAGCCCGCAGTCGATGACGTCGGTGGCGACGCTCAGGACGTCGGGGTAGTTGCGCACCGGCGTGATCGCGTCGAGCAGGCCCGGATAGTTGTGCGCGATCAGGTGCTGCTGGATCGCGCCGCCGGAGCTTCCCAGGCCGACCGTGTACTTCGGCAGCCCGTACTGCTCGATGAAGCGCTCCTTGATCATCATCACGGTTTCGGCGGAGACGACTTCATCCGCACCGGTGCCGAAGGTGTTGCGCGTGCCCAGAGCGACCGCGAAGCCCAGGCGCAGCGGCTCGTCGCGCGTGGAGATCGTGTCAGAGACGTTGATCGCGTTGGCCGCGACGTTGCGGCCCGAGCGGAAGCCGGGACCGGCGCCGCCGACGAAGTGATAGAAGAGCTTGCCGTTCCAGCCGGGTCCGGGCTTCTTGCCGCGCGGCGACCAGGGGTTCGAGATCGGGTTCGCCGGGTCGTCGAGGATCGCGATGCGGTAGATCGACTCGTCGATCGTGCCGGACTCGACGCGCACGATGAAATTGACGGTATTGCCGTCGATGGTGGTGGTCTGCGCAACATCGGCCGGCAGCGGCCCGTCCGGCAGCGGCAGCAGCGCGCCGCTGGTCGAGCGGTAGAACCATTCGTATTTCGTCGCTCCGACGCAGGGCCCGCTTGCCGGCGGCGCGCCGAGCCCCGACGCCTCGGTTTCGCACACCCACGGACGCTGATGCGGCCCGAAGATCTCGCCCGAGATCGGATGGTTGGTGATCTCGAGGTTCTCGTAATGCTGGCCGTCATGGTGATGCCTGCTGCTGACGGTCACCCGGTTCTTGCCGAGTTGCAGCCCGGTCAGGAGGCCGATCAGGCGCTGGCCTGCTGCATCGGTACTCAATTGCGCGGTCACGTCCTGACCGTTGAGGCGCACCACAAGATCGCCGAGCCTGGCATAGCGCGGCGCCCGCACCTCGACCACGACGTCACCTCCGCTCACCATGTTGGCCGCGGCGGACAGCGTGTTGATCTCGAAATCGCGCTCCTGACCATCTCTCGCGTAGCCGGCGCTCGAAAGAGCGAGCCCTACGAGCAGCGCAAGCAACGTCTTTTTCATGCTCTTCCCCTCCTTCTTGGTTCGTCAGTCGTCGTGGTGTTCTATCCCGCGGTGGCCCTTCGGCAGTTCGATCAGGCCGCCTTGGCGAGTCGAGTCGACCGCGCCGTACTGGTGGCCGGTCGCGAGGTCGATGAAGATCGCGTTGACGTTGCCGATGTTGCCTGGGCTGCCGACGTTGTGCCCCAGCGCGCGCAGCTTGGTGATCTCGGCCTCGTCGAACCCGGCCTCGCGCGCGATCGCGTTGTCGGCCGTGGTCACCGAGATGCGCGGCGCGTCGACCGCCTGCTGGATCGTCATGCCGTGATCGACCAGGTTGATGAGCACGTTGTAGACTGAGCTGATGATGGTCGCGCCGCCGGGCGAGCCGAAGGCGGCCACCGGCTCGCGGCCCTTGAAGAGGATCGTCGGCGTCATGCTCGAGCGCGGGCGCTTGCCGCCCTGGACGTCGTTCGCGCCGGGCCCGCCGAAGCGCGGGTGCATGTTGAAGCCGAAGTTGAAGTCGGTGAGCTCGTTGTTGAGCATGAAGCCGTAGCCGGGGACCATGATTCCCGTGCCCCAGCCTTGCTCGATCGTCGTCGTGTACGAAACGATGTTCCCCCACTGGTCGACTACGGAGAAGTGCGTGGTGTGGCCGCCCGTGTAGCTCACCGGCTCTGCGGCCGCAAGCATCGTGCGACCCGGACGCTGCGCGATCTCGAAAGGCCATGGATCGCCGCGCGGGGCAGCTCCCGAAATGATCGAGGCCAGGCGAATGAGATCGCCGCGCTCGCGAACGTAAGTCGGGTCGAGCAGGCCGCGCTTGGGCACCGGCACGAAATCCTCGTCGCCCATCCACGCCGCGCGGTCCGCGAAGGCGAGCCGCATCGCTTCCGTCATGACGTGCAGCGTCTTCGCCTTGCCCCAGCCGAAGCCGGCCGCCGCATCGCCAAGCGGGTAGCGCTCGATCATCTTGAGCGCCTGGATCATGGTCAGGCCGCCCGACGAGGGCGGCGACATCGCGGCGATGCGATAGCCGCGGTACTCGGCGACGATCGGCTCGCGGATCACGATGTTGTAGTCGGCGAGGT
>WNFX01008840.1_pt1 | contig 14295 bp, 14 predicted proteins | sample 5400111 | NCBI WGS metagenome assembly WNFX01 (sample SAMN13153363, study PRJNA577476) | soil metagenome | isolation source: 40 cm soil or saprolite under grassland replicate 1 | place: USA:California | collected 2016-06-15 | reverse complement strand
AACGCCTGATGGCACCACGATTGACGGTATCTTTTGCAGGATCATAAACAGGAATAATCACTGAATGATTTTTCCCTGTACTGTCTGAATAATCGATACTGTACCTGCTTGCCATTCCATATACGCCGGTATAAAGTGATCCAAAAATTCCTCGATTACTAAGGCTTTGAAATTTATGTGTCAGGTTATAGCCATCGGAAGAAATGAACTTGAAAAGTGTGTCAGTAATTTCTTTTAGAGATTTATGATCGATGGCTTGTATCACGGTTCCTCTTTTTAAAATGCTATCCCTTCGATTTAAGTTTGCAGCAACAACGGTGGTATCATCCCAGAGTTTGAGACTGAGGGGAAAAAATTTTTCATTTCTCAACGTATCAAGATATTTTGAATATTTTTTTGAGGAGCGTACAGTTGTATGGCCACAATCCATTTTTGATATTACATAACTTAAAACCTTCCTAAACTCGGGCTCCGTAAGCGAATCCTTTATTTGTTGCTTACCCCAACTGAAATAATAATCCATACTATCTTTTGATGTGTACCAGTATAATCCCGGATGTGACTCTTCCAATACATTCTCGAAAATGGTATAATCTTTTTCGAGCTGATGAGAAGAATATTTTTTGTTGGGGTTGAACGAAGATTTTAAACTACCACATCCTGTTGCGATAATCACAATAAAAATCAATAGGCTTATTCTCATAGTTCCGAAATGATTGATCATGGTTCTTTAAAGGCATTCCACCCCTGTGCTGTAATGGGGTAAGTGCTATCTCCTTTTGTTATTATCCGCGTGCCTTTTTCAGGTTCTGTCATATATCCGATCATGCTAATATCCTGATTTAACGTTATTTTATTGTAATCATTTTGGGCAACGGTAAATAAAAGTTCATAATCCTCGCCGCCATTTAAGGCGCAAGCGGTTGGATCTATTTGGAACTTATAAGCGGCGTTTCTCATTTCCTCGCCAATAGGTAATTTTTCTTCATAAATAATACAACCCAAACTACTCTGCTTGCTTATATGCAGAATTTCGGAACTCAACCCATCGCTAATATCCATCATGGCAGACGGCACAAGTTTTTCTTTTTCAAAAAATTCAATGATATCTTTCCTTGCCTCAGGTTTCAGCATTCTTCCAATAACGTATGATTCGCTTTCGAGATCAGGTTGAATTTTTGGATTTTCCAGATAAATTTTCTTTTCTCTTTCTAAAAAAAGCAAGCCCACATAGGCTCCTCCTAAATCTCCGCTAACACAAATAAGATCTCCTTTTTTTGCCGTGCTTCGTTTTACATATTTATCGGGAGTCACTTCACCAATGGCAGTCACTGAGATAATGAATCCTTTTTGAGAAGAAGAAGTATCCCCGCCAACGAGATCAACTCCATATTTTGTACATGCCGTATACACGCCATCATAAAACTCATCCATTGCTTCAACGCTAAACCGGTTGCTGATGGCAATATTCATGATGATCTGCGTAGGTATGGCATTCATTGCATAGATGTCACTCAGATTTACCACTACGCTTTTATAGCCGAGATGTTTAAGTGGAGTATACATCAGGTCAAAATGCACCCCTTCTACCAGCATGTCAGAAGTTATGACGGTCTGTTTTCCAAAATGATCTATCACGGCTGCGTCGTCACCTACACCCATAATGGAGGATGCATTTTGCAATTCAATATTCTTCGTAAGATGGTCTATCAAACCAAATTCACCGAGAATTGATATTTCTGTCCGCTCACTCATTTAAAAATTATTTGGAATAATAGCTCATGAATCCCCAATCATAATTCTTTTTTATTATTAATCACTTCAAGCATTTCTTTGTGAATCTTTCCATTTGTTGCAAGCACGTGCGGTTGATAGTGCGAAAATTTATTTCCTTCAAAGTCGGTTACTTTACCTCCTGCTTCTTCCACAATCAAATAGCCGGCGGCGCTATCCCAGGTTTCTAATTTATGTTCATAAAATCCATCAAATCTTCCGGCGGCCACCCAGCAGAGATCGATTGCGGCTGAGCCAAGCCGTCGAACAGGAACTCCTTTCCTTATGAATTTCTCAAATATCTCGAGAGGACCATTAGGCGTGTCCAAATAAGTATAAGGAAATCCTGTTACGAGGCATGCATTGATTACATGCATCTTTTCGCTTACAGTAATTCTTTTTTTATTTAGTGTGGAGCCATTTCCTTTTTCGGCAAAGAAAAGCTCGTTCAAGTTGGGATTATAAACTGCAGCTAGTATTATTTCACCATTATGTTCTATCGCTATAGATACACAACAGAGAGGAATGCTGTGAGCAAAATTTACGGTACCGTCAATTGGATCCACGATCCATTTAAAATCTGAGTCCTGGATAATCTCACCCGCTTCCTCACTCAAAATATAATGTTCAGGGAATTTCTTTTTTATAACATCAAGAATCGCTGCTTCAGCTGCATGATCGGCTTCAGTAACAAGGTTATTAATTCCTGTCTTATTGCTTACTTTAAAGCTTTGATTAAAGAAACGGGTCAATTCAGCTGCACCTGCCTCAACCGCAGTAAGAAGGGTTGTTTTAAGCATGAGCAAAGATAACCACAGATTTTAGTGATTGTTGGGATTGCACAGAATGCTCTTATTTTTGAACTGTTGATTAAAACTAATTACTTCGCATTCCTTGGATCTATCCATTATCATAGTAAACTATAATGTGAAGCATTTCCTGGAGCAATGCCTGTGTTCAGCACAAAAAGCTGTCAATAATTCAAAAATAGTTGCTGAAATAATTGTTATAGATAATCATTCCGGTGATAACAGCCTTGCTTATCTAAAACCAATTTTCCCTTGCGTAAGGTTTATTGCAAACGGTGAAAACATCGGATTTGCAAAGGCATGCAACCAGGGATATAACCTATCTGGCGGTAAGTATGTTTTGTTCTTAAATCCCGATACTATTGTGCCTGAGGATTGTTTTACAAAATGTGTTTCTTTTTTCGAAACTCATGAAGATGCCGGGGCTGTGGGTGTAAAGATGCTCGACGGCCATGGAAAACTTTTGAAGGAATCAAAACGAGCCTTTCCTTCCCCGGTTACCTCTCTATTCAAGTTATTCGGATTTGCACGCTTATTCCCAAATTCAAAAACATTTTCGAAATATCATCTTGGTCATCTGAATGAAAATGAAAATCACGAGGTAGACGTGCTAGCGGGTGCTTTTATGATGCTGCGCCGGGATGTATTTGAACACGCAGGCCGATTTGATGAAATATTTTTTATGTATGGAGAAGATGTGGACCTAAGCTACCGTATTCAAAAAATGGGATACAAAAATTATTACCTCGCTGAAACGAGCATTCTGCATTTTAAAGGGGAGAGCACCAGAAAAGGAAGCTTGAACTATGTGCGGATGTTTTATAAAGCTATGAGCGTGTTTGTTAGGAAACATTATGGAGGCAGCAGGGCAAATATTTTTAATTTCTTTATTTATGTTGCCATCTGGTTTCGTGCGGCGATGTCAGCCACTGCCCGATTTATTCAATGGATTGGTATTCCGTTTATTGATGCAATGCTCATACTTTTTTCTTTTTGGATAATGAAAAATATATGGGTGAGCTATGTCCGTCCTGATATCCAATATCCCAATAAATTGTTACAGATATCTTTTCCGGCATTTACTATTGTTTATCTTATCGTTGCTTATTATGCAGGTCTGTATGATAAATGGTATAAAAGATCAGAATTAGTTCGCTCTACTCTTATTGCGACTCTTGTGCTCCTGGCCGCTTATGCATTATTGCCCGAACGTTTTCGCTTTTCCCGGGGTATTGTTTTGTTTGGTGCAATTGTAGCCTTTTTCCTTATAAGCACTGTTAGATGGCTCTTGATACAAAATAACATTTTGCATAAAACCGATAATAAGGACGAGGACGCACATACACTGATTGTGGGTACGGAAAATGAATACACTTCTTCAAAACAATTAATGCAGGAGGCAGGTCTTCATGAAAAGATTTTAGGCCGGGTAAGCATAACCGAAAATGAATTGGGAGGAATTGGCAACTGGAAAAGATTGAAGATGCTTCAGCCTGCGGTAAATTTCAAAGAAATCATTTTTTGCGAGGGTGCTTTATCGTTTAAAGAGATAATTGAGACGGTTCAAACTCTCCCCAAAAATATTCGGGTAAAATTTCATGCCGCTAATAGCCAAAGCATTGTAGGCAGCGATTCAAAGGATACGTCGGGGGAGGCTGTATCAAAAGAGAATGGATATAAAATTTCAAATCCGTATAACAACCGCATCAAGCGCCTGATTGATTTCTCTTCGTCCTTCTTTTTTATTATCAGCTTCCCGGTTCACTTCATATTCGTCAGGAGACCTCTTACCTTTTTTGGTAACTGTTTTAGAGTGCTTTTTGCAGAGCGAACCTGGATTGGTTATACAATTAATGGTAAACCTTTGCCTCAATTACGGAAGGCCATAATTGGCTGTAATGGAAATCCCCTGAGTTCACCGCAGCAATTACCGGCAGAAAGTTTGCAGATGGTAGATTATTGGTATGCACGGGACTATGAACCTGTTCAGGATCTTAGATTATTGTGGAAAAATTATCGGAAGCTTGGAGGATAATCTTTTAAGCTTATGTTGCCAAAGGACTGTTAATACTTCCGGGTTTGTCAGCTATATTACAAACCTTAGATGCCCGGATTTCGTTTATTTACAGTAAAAGTAGAAAGATGAAACATCTTGCAATTCTTACTCTGGCGTTTCTTTCTTTATTTAACTCAGGTTGTAGTATGGGACAATCAACAAAAGTGGAAAAATCAGAAAAGAAAAGATATCCTGATCCGTCTACGGCTGACAGCAAAACAGTTTATCCCTTGCGGCTAACAGAAGCACAATGGAAGGAGAGACTAACGCCTGAACAATACCAGATTCTTCGTGAAGAAGGAACAGAAAGAGCTTTCACTGGTAAGTATGATCACTTTTATGAGAAAGGAACATACTATTCTGCCGCTTCGCTGCAACCTGTCTTTAGTTCTGAAACGAAATTTAACTCTGGTACAGGCTGGCCGAGCTTTTATGCTCCGATCAACCCGGATGCTGTACGGCTGGTTAGGGATGAAAGTTACGGAACAGTACGGCTCGCGGTGGTAGATAGTAAAAGCGGTTCACACCTTGGTCATGTGTTTGACGATGGGCCTGCGCCCACAGGCAAGAGATATTGCATGAATTCAGCGGCACTTATTTTTGTACCTGAAGGAGGTAAGCCCCCGACAAGCCCAAAACAATAAAAATTTTTATCATGAAAGCGATCATTGCAACAGTATTTTCAATTATAATTTTTACAGGATGCGCACAACCTCAAGGTAGTGGTGCAAAATTTTTTGCGGGCACTAAAGAAAAATCTTCGACGAATGAAGCTGTGGCGACTTTTGCTGAAGGTTGTTTCTGGCATACTGAAATCGTTTTTCAAAGTTTGGCGGGGGTTCGTGACGCTGTATCTGGTTACGCAGGTGGAACAGTCGCCAATCCTGATTATGAAAAAGTAAGCAGCGGCGAAACGGGGCACGCTGAATCAGTGCAGGTGTATTATGACCCTTCAAAAATTTCTTTTGAAACTTTAGTAAAAGCATTTTTTGCAAGTCATGATCCCACACAGGTTAACAGGCAGGGTAATGATGTCGGCACTCAATACCGCACTATTGCATTTTACAGAAATGAAAAAGAAAAGCAAATCATTGAAGCAGAGATCAAAAGATTAAAAGATGAAAAAAAATATTCCGGAGAAATTGTTACTCAGGTAACGCAGTACACTAAATTTTATCCAGCAGAAGATTATCACCAGGAATATATTTTACATCATCCGGAAAATCCTTACGTGCAACACGTGTCAATACCGGATTTTGAAAAATTCAAAAAAGAATTTAAAGGAAATTTTAAATCATAGGCGGAAATGGATTTTTAGAATATTGCTGACTTCGGTTTGAGCATTACAATCATATTTTTAATATTACTCTTTTTTCAATTTCTCATTTTACTAATTTCCAGCTTAAATAGAATTCCTCACATAGATAATTCCATACTGGCAATAAAATTGATAGTTCATACCTGTACCGTTAACACTTAAAAAGCCAGTATATGAGGAAGATAGGATTAATAATGTTTGCAGGTCTTTTCGCTGCAGCTTGTAACAACTCGGCCGATAATACAACAACAACTGACAGCACCGCAAGAAAAGACAATACAAATGTATATGACACGGGCGTTGGTAGCAGCATGACGGATACCGGTCATAAAATGGATACTACTCCTTTGCCACAAAAAATGCGGGATACTGGTACAAAAAAATAAAAATGATAAAAATAACAACGGCCATATTTTTGATAATGCTCGCGGCCGCCTGCAAGAATAATGGGAGCAGTACGAAAGCAACTGATAGCACGACCATCAATACAACAACGGGAAATGTGTCCGATGGCGGTACAAATAATGGTTTAGGTGATACCACCTCTTACAATCGAATGAATGATACCGTAAGTAAGGATACTGTTCCTAAAAAATAATCAGGAGAGGCTAACATGTTTTGATTGCACAGCTTCACCAAAAAATATGGTGGCATGGTTATCAAAATCTTCAGTAGAATCTGTCGTATAAAAGGCTCTTCGGTGGTTTTTGCTGCATTTAGCCTCAATTTCAGGATGACGTAACAAATAATTGTGGAGGCTCTCCGCAACTATTTCGCCCTGGCTTAAGATTCTCATATCTGCGGGTGAATATTCTTTTATTTTGTCAAGCAGAAGCGGATAATGAGTACATGCCAATAAAAGAGTATCTATTGCTTCATCCTGCGATAATAATTGCTGAATATATTTTTTTATAAAAAAATCCGTTCCATGATTGTCATATTCATTATTCTCAACAAGAGGAACCCACATTGCGCAAGCCTGTTGGTACACTTTTATTCCAGGATAAAATTTTTGAATTTCCAATGCGTAAGAATTTGATGCCACTGTACCTGCTGTCGCTAAAATTCCTACATGCTTTGATTCGGAAAATGTCCCTATTATTTCTGCAGTAGGCCTTATTACCCCCAATACTCTTTTTTCTTTATCAATTTTTGGAAGATCGTTTTGTTGAATGGTGCGTAAGGCCTTTGCGGAAGCCGTGTTGCAGGCAAGAATTACTAAATGACATCCCTGGTCGAAAAACCAGTTTACACATTCAAGCGTATAGCGATAAACGGTATCAAATGAGCGATTGCCATAGGGAGCTCTTGCATTGTCGCCCAAATAAATATAATCGTAAAGAGGAAGTTTGTTGATGATTTCGTTTAGCACAGTTAATCCACCATAGCCGGAATCAAAAACACCAATAGGATTTTGTGAAGGCATGTGCAAAAATAAAAAAGCCCGGCGTAAGCAGGGCTGTGAATATTATTCTTAAACACACTATTGATTAGGTTTTAGATTTGTTTTAGGTTGATTCATTCCCGCTGGCAATTTAACACCGAGCCTTGAAGCTACAAGGGGTAAAAGATCATCTCCGTCCGGAGCTACAAGAAATACATCTTTGGAAAAAACATAGGTATAACCTTTTTCTTTTGCTACTTGTCGCAAGGCTGTACCTACTTTATTGTAAATGGGTGCTAATAATTGCTCTTGTTTAGCCTGGTAGGCTTGTCCTGCGAGTGTTTGCCAATTTTGAATTTGATAGGCCAACACATTTACATCAGTGCGAAGTTGATTTAAAACCTGTTTCGGTGTTTTTGAAGTATCCACTTTAGTAAGCATGCTGTCTTTATATTGATATTCCTGCACAATGCTGTTTAGAGTTTGGTTCAATGAGTCGTTTTGATACTTCTGCAAGAGTGTATCTATTTTGGCGGCTTCGGGCATAATGCTTACCATTTGATCTATACTCATGTAACCAAGTTTGCTTTGCGGGTGAGCGTTCGTGCCGGCAGCCAGTAAGGCACACACGATCACTATTACTGAAATGATTTTTTTCATGATTTAATTTTTGAACTTCGAATATTACAGTTCGGGTTTAGTGGACTGTGTTTTTATGTTTTTTAAAGATTATTTTTTAGAATAATTGGTTGCCCGCAGAACAAATATTTTTCTTACCTGACACCTAATTCTCTCAGCACATCCTCGCTCTTGTCCAGTTTTGGGTCGGCAAAGATAACGGTAATTCCCTCACTTTTATCAAGGATAAGATCATAACCTCTTTGTGAAGCCATCCGCTGTACGGCATTGTACACCTTATCCTGCACGGGTTTTATCAGTTCTTGTCTTTTTTTAAACAGATCGCCCTCAAAACCAAAACGTTTGCGCTGCAGGTCACGTAAGCCTCTTTCCTTTGAAAAGAGCTGGTCTTCTCTTTTCTTTTTAAGGTCGTCACTTAGCATTACCTGTTCAGCATCATAATCTTTATACATTTTATCAAGTTGGGATTGCGTACTATCAATTTCTTTTTGCCAGCCTGCTGCAATGTCATCAAGCTTAGCCTGGGCGGCTTTGTATTCCGGCATTTTATCAAGAATAAAACGGGTATCGATGATGGCAAATTTCTGGGAAAACCCCAAAATGCCGAATCCCAATAAACAGGTAAGAAGAAGGATTTTTTTCATTTTGCTCTTTTTATGATGAATAGAAATACTGAATGTACAAAAGTGCCCTTAGACAAGCTCAGCGTAGACTGCAAGGTGCACAGGCGTTGGTTACATAAATAATAAAAATCTAAAAGAACTTTAACCATTAAAGTTTGAGTCTTTATTCAGGTTCATAGCCAAGCATAAATGTAAACCGTGAAGCGTCTTTTAGTTTCGTGTTGGGTCCTAACCTGTCAATGCCGATGCCATAGTCGAATCCGAGCAAGCCAAACATTGGTAAAAAGAACCGCATGCCTACCCCAGTACTTCGCCGCAAACGGAATGGGTTATAATCTTTGAAGCTATACCAGCCATTTGCCGCTTCGAAAAACATAAGGCCATATATCGTGCTGCTCGGATTTGTAACCAACGGATAGCGTAATTCCAACTGGTATTTATTAAAAATAGTAAAGAACCGCGACGCACTGCTTTGATCAGGATTTATTGTGGGATCAGAATTTTCATATACCGGATAACCTCGTTGTGCTATGATGTCGTAACCCAATAAACCATAATGAAAAATCAAGCTTGCTGTTGTAGCGGCCCATGAAACCATATTTAGCAGCCATTTTCAAAACAAATTGCCGGTCCTTTTTTTCGCCCGAAGGTTTTCCGATCGGCACATACCATTCAGCATTGAAACGCCATTTATGGTATTCTGGAGTTTTATACGGGTTGCTTGAGGTAACAAGATTTTTATTCAGCAATGAATATGGCGGAGTGAATTGTACACTGGCCACAAAATTGGACCCACTTCTTGGAAATATCGGATCATAAACAGATGAACGCTGCAGGGCCAGCTTGAAACTTATATTCGTTGAAGTACCACTATCCAATCCCTGGAATATTGGATAATCATTCAACTTGTATTGCGTGAAATTAACCGAGTAAACAAGGCTGAAATAATCATCCGGCCACTTTAATTGTTTACCTAATGAAACCGATATTCCCAATGTTTTTAAGAACTGGCTGTCAGATCTTTTTTTGTCCGGCAAACCAGTTAGAGGATCGAAAGCATTTGAGAATTTGCTATGATAAAAACTCAGCGTTAATGAATTTCTTTTCTTACCTCCTAACCAGGGTTCGGTAAATGAAGCGTTGTAAGAATTAAATGCTCGTCCATTCGACTGATAGCGCAAACTCAATTTTTGCCCATCTCCTTGTGGCAAAGGATCCCAGGCCTCTCTGTGAAAAATATTCCTGATGGAAAAATTATTGAAGGATACTCCGAGAGTTCCCGTTAATCCTATTCCACCTCCCCAGCCGGCAGAGAGCTCCAATTGATCAGATGATTTTTCTTCAAGCTTCCAGTTAATATCAACAGTTCCATCTTCTGCATTTGGAACAACGCCCGGATTAATTGTTTCTTGATTAAAGTACTGAAGAGCGGCCAGCTCACGTTGTGAACGAATAAGATCAGTTCGGCTGAACAATTCACCAGGCACCGTGCGTAGTTCCCACGAATAAGATCAGTTCGGCTGAACAATTCACCAGGCACCGTGCGTAGTTCCCGGCGGATTACATAATCTTTTGTTTTTTCGTTTCCGGCGATGGTTACATTTTTTATTCTTGCCTGTGGACCCTCAATGATTCTTATTTCGTAGTCTATGGTGTCATTGTATACGGCAGTTTCAACAGGATCCACACGGAAAAACAAATATCCGTCATCCATATAAAGGCCGCTGATGTCGCCACCCTCTGGCGATAACTCCTTTCCCAGTTTTCTGTTTAAGGTTTCGATATTGTATACATCACCTTTATGGATGCCGAGAAGAACAGTCAACAAGGAATCAGAATATTTAGCATTGCCTTTCCAGCTCATATTTCCGAAATAGTATTTTCTCCCTTCAAGGACTTTCAAAGAAATACGGATATTTCCATTAGCGGGGCTGTAAATGGCAGTATCCACAATCTGGGCATCGCGGTAGCCAAGCGAGTTGTAATACGTAACCACTTTGTCCATATCCTCCCCAAATTTTTTCATATCCAACTTGGCAGAGCTAAATAGTTTGAAACGAAAATAAGGATCGAGAAAGGCCTTGGTTTTTGACGGGGTAAGAAATCCCCAATCTTTTATGTATTCGCTGAATTTGGTGCTTGAGTCAGTTCCAAAAGGACTTTCTTGTTTTTCCGGGAATAAAGTAACCTTGGTCATTTCCTTTGTGCCTTTCATTTGCTTTTTCAGCTTTATGTCGGACACATTTTCATTACCATAAAAACCTATAGATTCAATGCGGGCTTTTTTGCCCTTATCAACATGAAAAATAATTGAGTTAGAATTAATAAATGCCGGATCAGGTTTTTCTTCGATTTGAACAGTTACATTTTTATACCCTTTATCCGTATAATATTTTGTAATGACTTCGACGGCGCGGCGACGCATGTTTTCGGTAATGATCGTTTGCTTTACCAATCCAATTTTTCCCTGTAAATCTTCTTCTTCAGATTTTCTTGCGCCTTCAAATTTAAAATTTCCAAGTCGTGGCCGTTCTGTAACATTGATTTCTATCCATACATTATCACCTTCCACTTTAGTGAAGTAAATCTGGATATCGGAAAAAAGCTTTTGCCTCCACAAGTTTTGAATGGCTTTCGAAAAAAGATCTCCTCCCGGATACAATACTTTATTGCCAACCTGGATGTTGGCAATCGACATGACAATGGCTGTATCTAGGTAATGGACGCCGGTGAGTTTAATAGCGGTAATTGTATATTCTTTTGGTATGCGGGCATTTTCAAGGGCAAGAAGGGCGGGGTCAACTGATGTTGGTCTGGTTGTATCTTCCTGTGCATGTAAAGTGGATACGGAAAAAATGGTAACTATCAAAAAAAAGCTTGTTCTCACTAAAAGTCGTTGCATGGTTTAATTTTCAATCAGTCTGGAAATTTACAGTCAATGCGGCTTGTGTTTTTACAGGGCAAAACTCAGATTCTGGCGGCAAATTAACGGGAAATATTGAAAGTGTTTTGTTAAAGAAGTAGCTCAAATTGGTCATAGAAGCCACATAGGTCCATTGGTCTTTGTAGATGGCCTATCAAGACCTAATTGATTACTGATTCGATCTGTTCGCTTGTTTTTCCAAATCTCCTTTCCCTGTTCTGATAGTCGATAATAGCTTCGTACAAGTTTTCCTTTCTGAAATCGGGCCAACGGACATTGGTGAAATATAATTCAGCATAAGCCAATTGATACAATAAAAAATTGCTGATCCTGAATTCGCCACTTGTGCGTATCATCAATTCAGGGTCCGGGAAATTGCTGGTACATAAAAAACGTTGCAAAGTGGTTTGATCAATTTCTTCAACAGTAAGCCTTCCCAGTTTTACTTCATGTGCAATATTCTTGACCGCATTTAGTAGTTCCCAACGTCCGCTATAGCTTAATGCCATTATAAGATTAAGCCTCGTATTATTTTTTGTGGACTCAAGTGCTTCATTCAATTCCTTTCTTGCATAATCAGGCAGCATATTCATATCCCCGATTACATGAAGTTTGATATTATTCTTATGAAGGTTGTCAACCTCATCGCGAATTGTATTGACCAGTAATTCCATAAGACCAACAACCTCGTATTCGGGCCGGTCCCAATTCTCGGTGGAAAAGGCGTAAAGAGTAAGATATTCTATTCCCAATTCTGCACAACCTTCTACAATATTGCGAACACTTTCTACACCATGAAAATGGCCAAAAAGGCGATCATGGCCTTGTTCTTTTGCCCATCTGCCATTGCCGTCCATTATGATGGCAATATGCCGGGGCAAATGATTTTTATCGATTTTTTCCAATAATTGAGACATAGGTATTAAGGGTGATAAAGGTATCAAGAATAGATGAGAGTTGACGGATAGAAGGTAATGATGTGTGTTTGAATTTTTGCAAAGACCGGGCTTAAAAACCTACAGCAGAAGTATCCACATCTCTCCACGCAGAACGGCCGCTGTTCGAATAAGAAAAATTCGAAAGGGATCTAAAATAAAACACTTTTAGCTACTAGTTAGCAGAAGGGCACCTGTAAGATTGCAGATTAATGGTAAAATAGATCATTGCCGTAACAAATTGGTCTTTGTTCGTGTCTATTCCTCTTTGTCTGCCTTTAATGCCAATCGGGGTTCCTAATTCATACGATCTGTCAGAAAGTAGAAAGGCGGGTGAAGGACTGCCATCAGGTAAGGGAGGAAATACAGCCGGATCGACATAGGTCTTACTTACGTCATCAAGGTAATCCGTGGTTGTGAAGCGATGTGTTATTTCAAAGGCAATATTAAATCTGTCGTTCAGAGCATATTTAACCCCTACACCAAAGGGAATACAAATAGCCATTGAGCTGTAGGGTGCACGGTCAGGATATAGGGAGCTTCCCTGGCCTTCGGTACCCAGTGGACGAAGAAAATATTTTTGGCCCTGCAGATAGGCATAGGGATCATAGCTAAACACTCCTACCCCCAGAGAAATATAAGGGGTGAAATTAAGATTAGGATCGCCGGGTAAAAACCGGAAAAAGTTGAAATCGCCTCGTAAAGAAAGTTCCCAAACATTGGTATTAAAGCTCAGGTTACGCAGATGCATAAACTCATTATGCGTATTGTAAATGTCCGAATAGCCCAATTGAGCAAAATTGGCGACCACTCTTGCCGCGATGTAATTCCCAAAATTTTTACGAAAGAAAATTCCGGCGGCGATTTTAGGGCGATTGATTTTTGCGCGGGTATTCAGGTCGCCAAAATAATGACCGGCGCCGATTCCAAAACCGAATTCACCTTCCTGCACAATGGATTCCTGGGCGTAACTACCAATGCCACATAAGCAACCAGTTACGATAAGGATGGCGGTTAACTTCTTCATGTTTGCAAAATAAGATTTCGGGGGTAATTTATAACGTAATTCCTTAGGAATTATTCTAAAACAGGACATTTTTGATTCAGCTTAAGCTGCAGAACGGCCTACTTTCTGGCTAATTTCTTTTATCAAGACCCCATGTAAGCTTGTTGCGAAGCGTTTGAAGGAAGTTGTTTTCACTTAATCGTATAAGACTGAGCATAAATGATTCTTTTCTTACTGCCAATTGAATATCTTTATTTACGATCTCTCTCCTGGAATCAAGAGCGCAAATAAATTGATCTGACCTGCTTTCAATTTCGAAAGAAATAATGTTCTCATCGGGCACTACAATTGGTCGCACATTTAAATTATGCGGAGCCACAGGAGTAATAACAAAACTGCCCGACTCAGGAAAAACAATGGGACCGTTACAACTTAAAGAATAACCAGTCGAACCGGTAGGCGTAGCCACAATTAAGCCATCTGCCCAATAAGTGTTTAAAAATTCACCATTCAGGTAGGTATGAATCTTTATCATAGGCGCAATATCCTGCTTGTGAATAGCGAATTCATTTAAGCCATATGGTGTGTTATCAAAAAGCGGGATGTTAGAGTCAAGATGAATAAGAGTTCTTTTATCGACAACAAATGAATGATTGACCAATGCCTTTATTGCTTCTTGGACTTCACGGCGACCAATGCTTGCCAAAAAACCCATTCGCCCGAAATTAATGCCCATCACAGGAACATCATGGTCGTGGACAAGCGCAACAGTATCAAGCAGAGTGCCATCTCCACCAAGGCTAATAATTGCTTGTATCTCGTTGGTAAT
>WNFX01004144.1_pt1 | contig 14298 bp, 14 predicted proteins | sample 5400111 | NCBI WGS metagenome assembly WNFX01 (sample SAMN13153363, study PRJNA577476) | soil metagenome | isolation source: 40 cm soil or saprolite under grassland replicate 1 | place: USA:California | collected 2016-06-15 | reverse complement strand
TAGCCATGCAGCGATTGCCGGTACGACTTGCCAAGGTGCTGCTCCGCATGACCTATGTCGAGACGCTAAGCCACCCCGCCGATAGGGTTCAGGTGTCCCAGCGCGAGCTGGGCAACATCGTCGGAGCTGCACGAGAGAGCGTCAATAAATGTCTAAGTGAATGGCAGCGGTCGGGTTGGGTGCACATCGAGCGAACATCAGTCACCATCTCGGATCGGACTGTCCTTGAGCAGGTCGCGAATCAGGTCTGACAGGCGGGTGGAATTGTCTGATCTCGTCCCGGTCACGGTGGCAGGGGTGGCACAGTGGCAAGGAAGCCCGGAAGCGTCTTTTCACCCTCACCCCTGCGGTTACCTTGTGGAAGTAACCCGTCCTCTTGCCTCCAGACAGCCATGAAGTACGGGTGGAGTAAGGTAGTCGGCTGTCAGAATATGAGTGCTCCTAAGTGTGCTCCTTACGTGCAGCGGCACGACGCCGATCTGATCACGCGCTCGTCGCCGACGGTCCCCGTTGACACGTTCTCGGGGTACGATGGTCACGGGGTGCTACGGCCGGGCCCGACCACGATGCAACCTCGCAGGACGGGATTCCTACAACTCGATTGCCGTTGCGGCCCCGGCTTCGAGTAGCCGCAGCCGTGAGCCGATACCAAGCGCGCTGAACGCCCGTTCGAGATCGTCTCCGCTCTGCGTGAAATGCGCCCAGCCCTCATAATGAACGGGGACGATCACTGCATCGAGAAAAGCGTACGCGGTCTCGATCGCATCGTTGGTGTTCATGGTGAGATCGAACGGCCCACGCGTTTGCGCTGCGCCAGCAAATAGCAGCACCACGCCGGCGGCGAACCGGCGCGCGACTTCGGCAACGCCGTCATACCAGACCGTATCGCCGGTGATGTAGATCGGACGGGACTGCCCATCCAACGTAAGGACAAATCCGATCACATCGCCGGCAAGCGGCTCGATGCCGGCAGGCCGCGCAGGCGTTGCCGTGATCCGCAGCGAGATGCGATCCGGCTTGACCAAGCCTCTGGTTTCCCATGGCGCCAGGCCTTCGACATTGCCCCCGAGCCGTTTTGCTCCGACAACTGTCGTGAGCACTCGCCCGGCCTTGGCCAGAAAGGCCCTGCCAGAATAATGATTGTCGGCATGTTGGTCGTCGCTCAGGAGCACGGAATCGATCGGCCCGATCTCTTCCGCGCTCAGCGCTGGCCCCGAGGTTTTTCGCAAGATGACGTGCGGCAGACGATACTCGCCGGGAGGATCGAATGTCGGATCGGTCACCAGCCGAAATCCGCCGACTTCGAGCAAGGCGGCGGGACCCCCCGATTTTTGTTATTTTCACTTGAGTCATGAACGCCTCGCAGCAGTCGTCGCGTTCCGTGCCTACCACTCCCGCAGCGTCGCCGGCCATCCCTTGCGGACGCTCGGATATTTCGGCCTCGAGCCCGTCTCCTGGCGCAATTTCCGGTTCGAGATCCTCTGTGAGCGCGCCAGCAGCCGGCCGAGAGAACCAAACAGATGCGCCAACCAATGCGGCGGTATGTTGGGCGGGGCACGCCGAGCGCTTGCGCACGACCTGCGCCTTTGACGACAGCAAGGCCTTGCGCATGTAGCCCCGCCAGAGAAGGTGGGTGATAAGCCAGAGAAATTGCGCAGCAAATATGCGGGGCTACTCTAGCGCGCCCGCTGGTTGGCCAGGACCATCGCAGCTTCCAGTTTTTTTGTAATTCCGAGCCGGAACGGCCGAAGCCCGTGGGCTGTTGCCCTCAGGGGAGGTATCAAGCTCGTGACGTCGTCGGAATACCGAGCCAAGGCATGGGAGTGCTTGTCGCTTGCGGAGGATGCAAACGATCCGGAGCGGCGGGCCGATCTCCTCCGGTTTGGCCGGGATGTGGATGAGCCTCGCGGAGCCGGTAAAGACCGAACTCCGGGGTGCGTATGAGTTGCCGCCCCGGAAGGCGGCCTAAAATTATTTCCGGTCATCGTCCCCCGGCCCGGGCAATCCGCTCACGCCATCTCCAGCGCATCGAGCAGCGCACCACGGAAGCGCTCATCCTGGCGCCGGAACTCGCCGCGGTACCACCCATCCAGCGGCCGTCGCGCGTCCAAGGCCTCGGCGGAACCGAACGCCCCTGAATCATGTTTACAGGCTCAGAATTCCCGACCTCCGGCGCCAACTCGCCGGGCCCCGCGCAGGATAGCCAAGCGTCGGATTAAAAAGGCCCCGCGGAGACTCGGGCGGCCCTTCTCTCGTACACTCCGTTATGCCCGCGTCAGGGCGGCAGGATGAGCATGTTTGTACCATCCGCCGCGTCGGGCACCGCCGGGCTTGGGTCAGTGCTGCCGAGCAGAAACAGTAAGGCGATCATCGCAACCATGGGCAAAACGACCAGCGCGAACGTGAACAGTGCGTCCACCACCAGGTGCGTTCTGGCTGCCAGCAAAAATTCGGCCTTGAGGATCGCAAACCACGGAGCCCAAGGGGTCCGCTCGAAGCGTATCTGATACAGGGACATTTCACTCCTCCCCATCCCGTGAACCGGGCAGATTATTTGTTGTGGGTACAAAAGTGTAAGACCCTTTGCCGCTATCAAATGTGATTTAAGGATCCCCGATGGTAAGATCATACGTTCTGGAGCCGGGTCACTCTGCCTCCCGAAAGTAACCCTAAAGTATGCTGGAGGACCGGCAGCTTGCCTTCGATGCGGACATCGACCTGAGAGCGCAGGATAGGACCGCACGTCGCATGTGATGATCGAATGCGGCCGCGGCGCGGATTCCTATGCAGCCGCTCGCACGGTAAGGGTCAGCTCAACGCGCCCACCTGCTTCTCAAGCGCGGCCCAAGCTTCCGGTCCGTATTTCTCCTTCCATTCGGCATAGAAGCCGGCTGCGCGCAAAGTGGCGCGGAATTTCTCGGGGTCCGTCTCGTTGAATATCATGCCCTGTTCGGTGAGCTTGCTGCGGAGCGAATCGTTGAGCTTGCGGATGTCTTGACGCTCCTCGACCGCAGCTTTGTTCACGTTACGGACAATGATTTCCTGCAGGTCTTTTGGCAAAGAGGCCCATGCCCGGCCGTTCGCAAGCGTCCAGAACCCATCCCACATGTGATTGGTAAGCGAGACGTATTTCTGCACCTCGTAGAACTTGTTGAACTCAATGAGGGACAAGGGGTTCTCCTGGCCCTCGACGATCTTGGTCTGCAGCGCGGAATAGACTTCGCTGAAATTGATGCTCGCCGGTGACGCACCGAATGCCTTAAACATCGATGTCCAGAGCGGGCTTACCGGTACCCGAATGTTGAAGCCCTTCAAATCCTCGGGCGTGTTGATCGGATGCGTGCTACTGGTGATTTGGCGATACCCGTTGTCCCACATCCTGTCGAGCGCAAAGAGCCCCGACTTCTCGATCGCGCTGCGCACGTGCTCGCCGAGCGGGCCGTCCATTGCCGCCCAGACCTGGTCGTAGTTCTTGAAGCAGAAACCGATGCCGTTGATCGAAGCGACAGGCACGACGGTCGAAAGGATGAGGCCGGAGAGATTGAACAGTTGAATCACACCGGTGCGCAGCTGGGATAACATGTCGGTACCCCCGCCGAGCTGGTTATTGGGAAAAATCTGGATTTCAATACGCGCACCAGACTCCTGTCGAATACGTTCCACTGCTTGTTGAAGCCGGACGTTCATTGAATGTGTCGGCACCAGCTCGTTGGCGTACCGCCAAGTGATTTCTGCCGCATCGCCGCGCTTGGTCAGGATGCCGAAGACGGCAACCCCAGTACCGGCTGAGGTCGTTCTCAGGAATACTCGGCGCGTAATCCCGGTCATGACCCGACCTCCCTATGCTCGTTTTTCGACTGCCGCTTATTCGATGCGAACCGCCCCTACGCCTTTCCGCGGGCATTCTACGCCGATTATGGTCGGAGCGGAATGCGCTGGTGCTCTTCGTCACCGCGCCGGTTTGTTTAAGAAGGGAAGCGGCCAGCCGTGCCAACTCCCTATTGGCACCCGGCACTTAGTACATGCGCTGCCGCCCGAGCGCGCCGGCCAATCGTGCACGCTCCTTTTGTCGGTCACCTCTAGGACAGGCCAGCGTTCTGGATTTACTTAAATCACGACTGTAGGGGGGAGAACTGTGATACTGTTCACCAAGACCACTATATGGCTGTGATAGCCTTAGCGCTTGGAAGCTATCGGATGGATAGTCTTAGCGCTCGGTAAGCTATGAGGCGGCGCGATTTCATAATGCTTCTTGGCGGGGCGGCAATTGCGTGGCCGCGTGTCGCGATTTCGGAGCCAAACGACCTGGTGCGACGGGTCGGAGTGCTGATGACGATTTCCGAGGGCGATGCAGAAGTGCAGCCCGGTCTCATCTTATTCAAAAAAGTGCTCCAGGATTTGGGGTGGACGGACGGACGCAATGTCCGGATCGATTACCGCTTTGCCGTGGCCGATCCCGGTCGAATAAGGGCGGCTGCCGCGGAGTTGGTTCGTTTGAAGCCAGACGTGCTTTTGGCTCAGAGCACGGCGGAGACAAGGGCACTGCTGGAGCAGACCCGCACCGTCCCAATCGTGTCTCCTATGCTCACCGATCCCATCGGCAGCGGCCTGGTTGAGAGCTTCGCGAAACCTGGCGGCAGCGTCACCGGGTTCACCAGCTTCGAGGAGGGGATGGCCGGCAAGTGGCTCGGGTTACTTAAGGAGATCGGGCCCGATGTGAGCAGCGTCGCGATTGTCCTGCATCCGAACGATGAAGCACCCAGCGCCGGGGTCCAACGCGCACTCAAGGCAGCAGCTTTCTCGCTCCAGGTGGAGCTGACCTTGATCCGCGACGCGCACATCGAGCGCGCCTTCGAAGCGTTCGCCCGCGACGCCGTCACCCGAAAAACAACCAGCGGGCTAATCGTGCTTCCCGGCATATATACCGGCGCTTACCGTTATTTGATCCTCGCACTGGCGGCCAAATATAGCTGGCCTGCCATTTACCCATCCCGAGATTATGTTAGGTCAGGCGGCTTGATGTCGTACGGAACTGAAATTGGCGACGCGTTTCGGCAGGCCGCAGCGTATATCGATCGCATCCTCCGGGGCGCGAAACCAGGTCAACTCCCGGTTCAGGCACCGACGAATTTCAGCTTGGTTATAAACTTATGGGCTGCGAAGGTGCTCGGCCTTACGGTTCCACCCTCATTGCTCGCACGTGCCGACCAGGTGATCGAATGAGGAGGCGGGAGTTCATCCTTGCTGCCGCAGGCGCCGCGATCGTTTCTCCCAAGCTGACCGCGGCGCAATCGGGTCATCGGATGCGGGTCATCGGGATGCTGATGCCGTTCGGCGAAAGCGATCCCGAAGCGCTCATCCGCATGGCAGCATTTCAGCAGCAGCTCCAGGACCTCGGGTGGACGGTCGACCGCAATGTTCGCATTGAAGCTCGGTGGGCTCCCGGGGACCAGAAGCTCACACGGGTTTATGCCGCGGAGTTGGCGGGGATTGCGCCTGACGTAATCCTGGCAGCCGGCACGCCGGCGCTGGCTGCGCTGACCAAGGAAACCCGCAGCGTGCCTGTCGTGTTCGTCGCCGTTCCCGATCCGGTCGGCCAGGGTCTCGTGGCCAGTCTGGCGCGCCCGGGCGGGAATGCGACCGGCTTTGCCAATCTGGATTTTCCTGTGGGCGGCAAATGGCTGGAGTTGCTCAAGGGTGTCGCGCCCGGCGTGATGCGCGTGGCGTTGCTGTTCAATCCGGAGACCTCCTCCCGCGGAGGATCGGATTTAGTGCAGCAGCTCGACTTGGGGGCTCGGGCGCTCTCGGTGGAATCGATCGCCGCCCCCGTGCACGAACCCGGCGATATCGAGGGCACCATCGAGGCATTCGCCCGCGGCTCTAGTGGCGGTCTGCTCGTATTGCCAGACAATTTCATCAACGCACAGCGGGTGCTGATTGTGGCGCTCGCAAAAAAATACCGCTTGCCGGCGATTTACCCGTTCCGCTTCTTTGTCACCAGCGGCGGTTTGCTGTCCTATGGGGTTGATGTGATCGATATGTACCGGGGCGCGGCATCGTACGTTGATCGCATCCTCAAGGGCGCCAAGCCTGGCGATCTGCCGGTGCAGCAGCCGATCAAGTTTGAGCTGGTCATCAATCTCAGGACCGCCAAGGCGCTCGGCCTCACCGTCTCCCCCACACTGCTCGCCCGCGCCGACGAGGTGATCGAATGAGGCGGCGGGAGTTCATTGCGCTTGGTGGGGCCGTGATGGCGTGGCCGCTCGCGGCACGTGCGCAGCCGTCTGAACGGGTTGGGAGAATTGCGTTGATAATGGGGGCGATTGAGGAGAACGACCCGGAATCACAGGCACGCATCACGGCCTTCAGGGAAGGCCTTGCGGCGCTCGGGTGGACCGAAGGTCGCAATATTCGAATCGATTATCGGTTTGCCGGCGGCGATGCGGATCGTATCCGCTATTTGGTCGCGGAGCTGGTGCGTGCAGCTCCAGATCTGATTGTCGCCAACAGTTCACCCGTCATCGTAGCACTCAAACAGGCGACGAATACAATCCCGGTCGTTTTCGCGTCGGTTAACGATCCGGTAGGACAGGGCTTCATCTCAAGTTTGGCGCGGACCAGGTGGCAATATCACTGGGTTCACTTTTGTAGACTTGCCTATCCTTGGCAAATGGCTCGCAATGCTAAAGCAGATTGCACCTGGTGTGCGGAAAGCGATTCTTTTGTTCAATCCGGAGACCGCGCCCTTTTACTCTGTCTTCCTGCGCGAGTGGGAGGTCCCTCCGTGGCTTGCTGTCGAACTGGTGGGAGCGCCAGCACGGAACGAGGCTGAGATCGAAACGGTCGTATCCGGGCACGCAAGCGAGCCCGGGGGCGGATTGATTGCCCCAGCGGATGTATTCAACATCGCACATCGGGCGTTGATCATCAGCTTGGCCGATCGTTACCGACTTCCCGCAGTGTATTATCTTCGGCAGTTTGCCGCCGAAGGTGGTCTAATGTCATACGGACCGGATATTGTCGACACTTTCCGGCGCTCCCCTTCGTATGTTGATCGCATCCTCAAAGGGGCGAAGCCTGCCGATCTGCCGGTGCAGCAGCCGACGAAATTCGAGTTAGTGATCAATCTCAAGACCGCTAAGGCGCTAGGCCTCGACGTACCTCTGCATCTTCAGCAACTCGCCGATGAAGTGATCGAATGAGGCGGCGGGAGTTCATTGCGCTGACGGGCAGCGCATTGGTCGCATTATCGCGGACTGTCCGCGGCGAACAGGCCCCGAAGGTCGCGCGAATTGGTTATCTCTACCCGGGCTCTCAAGCAGCGATAGCCGGCCGTACCGAGGCAATGCTGAACGGGTTGCGCGATCTCGGCTACATTGAGGGGCGGAACTTGGTTGTCGAGCGTCGTTATGGGGAGTGGAAGTTGGAGCGGCTCCGCGATCTGGCGGATGAGCTGGTTGCACTCAAGGTCGATGTCATTGTTGCGGCGGCTACCCCTGCAGCTCGTGCAGCGAAGCAAGCGACCAGCACAATTCCTATCGTCGCAGTGAGTATGGGCGATCCTGTAGGGGACGACCTCGTTGCCAGCCTTGGGTCTCCTGGCGGCAACCTCACCGGGAATACCTTCCTGGGTCCGGAGCTGGTTGCCAAACGCCTGCAGCTATTCCGGGACGCTGTCCCAGGATTCTCCCGTCTAGCCGCGCTCTGGCACCCGGGCGCATACGGCGAAGCCACAATTGCAAGCATATTGAAGGAGACGGAGACTGCCAGCGCGAGATCGGGGGTACAGCTGCAGCTCGTTGGGGTCGCTGGTCCCCACGCGTTAGACGATGCATTCTCTGCGGTCATCGGAGAGCGAGCCGATGCTCTAATCGTGCTGCCAAGCCCGATGTTATTTGCCGAGCACAGGCACATTGTGGAGCTGGCGGCGAAAAACCGGTTGCCCGCAATGTATCAGGCGAGGGAGTTTGTAGAGGCTGGCGGCCTCATGTCCTACGGATCGAATTTAGCCGACCAAGCCCGACGCGCGGCCGTGTATATTGACAAGATTCTCAAGGGCGCAAAACCGGCAGACCTGCCCGTGGAGCAGCCGACAAAGTTCGAACTGCTTGTGAATTTGAAGACGGCGCGAGAACTGGGGCTGACAATCAGTCGCGAATTCCTGTTGCTCGCCGACGAGGTGATTGAATGAGGCGGCGGAGTTCATCACTCTGTTCTGCAGCGCTGCGGCCTGGCCGCTCGCCGCTGAGACGCAGCAACCGGATCGCGTGCGGCGCATTGGAGTGCTTATGAACTTGGCTGCGGGCGATCCCGAAGGACAGGTCCGCCTCGGGGCGTTCGTTCAGGCTCTGCAGCAATTGGGCTGGACTGACGGCAGCAACGCGCGGATCGACATTCGATGGGCGCGGGCGACGCCGACAGCTTTCGCAGATACGCAGCGGAATTAGTCGCGTTCGCGCCGGACGTGATCCTGGCCCCTTCCAGCCCGGCTGTAGTGGCATTGCAACAGGCGAGCCGCATTGTGCCGATCGTGTTCTTGGGTGTCATCGACCCGGTCGGCGGCGGCTATATCGCGAGCCTCGCGCGGCCGGGCGGCAACGCCACCGGCTTATGTTCATCGAATACGGCTTGAGCGGGAAATGGCTGGAACTGCTCAAAGAGATTGCACCGCGTGTGACGCGAGTGGCGGTCATTCGTGATCTCTCCATAGCCGGCGGAAGTGGGCAGTTGGGCGCCGTTCAGGCGCTCGCGTCATTCTTGGGCCTGGAAGTGATGCCGATCGACGTGCGCGATGCCGACGAGATCGAGCGCGGTATCGTTGCATTCACGCGCGGGTCGAACGGCGGCCTGATTGTGACGGCGTCCACTTTGACGTCGGTTCATCGCGAGCTGATCATCACGCTGGCGGCCCGGTACCGACTGCCCGCAGTCTACTTCGCGCGCCACTTAGTCACCAACGGTGGCCTGATCTCCTACGGGCCTGACCTGGTCGACCAGTATCGCTGCGCCGCCGGTTACGTAGATCGCATCCTCAAAGGCGAGAAACCGGCCGACCTGCCGGTGCAAGGACCAAACAAATTTGAGCTGGTGGTCAACCTCAAGACCGCGAAGGCACTCGTCGCCGTGCCTCCGTCGCTGCTCGCCCGCGCCGACGAGGTGATCGAATGAGCAGTTCGCGGCCAAGCTTCGGTTAGCCCGGCTTCGCTGCTGGTCCGAGTACGAACCCCAACTCTGGTTGCAAAGCCGCTCTCGGTTTCAAATTGACGTAGACAATGGGCAACCTCGGCCCACGCGTTGGCCTTCGCAGCTTCGCTCAGATCGCTCACGACCGCACGATATGCACCGAAAGCTTCTTGCATCATTTGTAGAGCATCAGATGCGCTTGCGAGGCGCAACGGTGCCTGAACGGCCACCGTTCTCACGTCAACTAGGCCGCTGGTGCCAAGGAGGTGCTCCAAGACGCTGTTGCTGCCCAGCGCGAAAATGCCGGCTTGGCCCGGCGCAGGAGGCTGCTTGTGTGCATGACGCACGGCGACATCGGCCGCCAGGATGGCTGTGAGCCGTCGCTCTATAAGCTCGCTGGGCAAGGCTGCCCTCCAGCCGATATGTTCGACAGCTTACGCCTTCGGGTGCCAAGACCCTGCAGGCACGTAATCCATCGGAGTTATTGGTCTATCGAATCGCTCCTCTCTGAGTTTGACCCGGACAGGAACGGTCGGCCACTCAACGACCTGTGCCTGAACCCACATCTGGCCGTTCCAGTGTGCTAGTTTGAGGCGATACGATGCCCTGTCCTGAGCCTCGGAGGAGGTCATGAGGCGGCGCGAGTTCATCACGCTTGTCGGCGGCGCTGCGGCTTCGTGGCCGCTCGTGGCGCGCGCGCGCAGCCGGACCGGATGCGGCTGATCGGCGTGCTGATGCGCTTTGCGGAGAGCGATCCGGATGCGCGGTCTTGCCTCGCGGCGTTCCGGGGTGCGCTCGCGAAGCTGGGATGGATGGTGTGAAGCTGGTCGTCACGACGACGGACCCCAAGCAGCTCACGAAGCTTACGGGACTCGGCTTTATGGGCATCATGGTTCAGGGTGCACATCATCAGCCCCACCATCTCATGATGGCCAAGGGCGAGTTCAATATGCAGAGCGCCGGTATGCCGGGGTGGTGAAGCGATGAGAAGACTGCGAGAAGCGCTGATCGCCGGAACGTGCGCAAGCGCGATTCATTCCGCGCTGATGTGGGCGAAAAGCGGCTTGGCAATCCTGCCCGAGTTCCATCCGTACGAAGACTTGCAGCACACGATCGCGTCGATGACAGGCGCATCGGTTCCGGCTTTGGTGTCCTGGCTTATCGGATTTTTCAACGGCGCGGTGGTCCTCGGTTTCGTGTTCAGCCGAAGTTACAAAGTGCTCCCGGGAAAGGGCACGCTCTCAAAAGGCGGGGTGTTCGGCGTGTTGGCGTGGGCGGTTATGGGATCGGTATTCTTTCCGCTGATCGGCGAAGGCCTGTTTGCGTGGGACGTAGGGCGAGGCTTGCTGCCTGCACTCCTATCGCTGGCCATGCTGCTCGCTTACGGCATCACTCTGTCGGCGGTCTATACCGGCCTCACCAAGCAAGCGTCGTCGACGGCGTTATAGACGCGGATACTGCTCACCCCTTCCCGAGCCCGCTGGCAGGCCTTCCTTTATGCGGCCTCCGCAATGTTGCTCGTCCGACGCGTGGCTCGCTCAGAATGAGTTTCGAGTCAGACTCTTAAGACGACACTGGCCTCGGCATGTTGCGCCGCCGGGTGTTCCGAGTCGGGCGGGCGCCCCTCGTATTTCGGCGTGTCGCCGCCATCTCGCAGCACAATGTAGATCGCCGGAATCACAAGCACTGTGAGCAGCGTCGAGGAAGCGAGGCCAAACAGCAGGGAGATTGCCAGCCCCTGAAAGATCGGATCAGGCAGAATGGTGGCGGCACCGATCATGGCGGCAAGCGCGGTGAGCAGGATCGGCTTAAAGCGGACCGCACCGGCTTCGAGCAGTACGGCGCGCAGCGTTTTGCCCTGCCTGGCGCCATGCCGGATAAAGTCGACGAGCAGGATAGAGTTGCGGACGATGATGCCGGCAAGCGCGATGAAGCCGATCATCGAGGTCGCCGTGAACGGCGCGTTGAACAGCCAATGACCGATCACGATGCCAATCAGGGTCAGCGGAATCGGCGTGAGGATCACCAACGGAAGGCGGAAACTCCGGAACAGGCCCACTACTAGCACGTATATCCCGAGAATGGCCGCCGCGAATGCCGCGCCCATGTCGCGGAAGGTGACGTAGGTGATCTCCCACTCGCCATCCCACAGCAGGCTCGGCTTGGATTCGTCGACTGGCTGGCCGTGTAGAAGAATGCTGGGCTTGTCGAGATTGCCCCAGTCGTGGGCGTCGATACGTTTCGAGACCTCCAGCATGCCGTAAATCGGCGCCTCGTAGGCTCCGGCGACCTCGGCCAGCACCATGTCCGTGAAGCGTCCGTCGCGCCGGAAGATCACCGGCGATCCCACTTCCTTCGTCACCCGCACGACCTCTCCGAGCTCGACCACCGTCTTGCTGCCCGGCAAGGTATTGGCGGGAACGGGAGTCGAGGCGAGCGCCGCGTTCCACGTGAGGTCGCGTTTCGGCAGCCGTACCGAGATCTCGATCGGGTTGCGATCCTCACCGCGATGCGAATAGCCGATGGGAACACCCCCGAACAACATCTGGACGGTATCGTAGACGTCGCGCTGCTCCACTCCGAAGAACTCCAACCGGTCCTGATCGATGGAGATCCGCAATCGAGGCCGCGGCTCGCCAATCGAATCGTCAACGTCGACGATGAACGGAACCGAGTTGAAGATTTTCTTCACTTCGCCAGCCACGGCCCGCCGCGTGGCCGAATCGGGACCGTAGATTTCCGCCAGCAAGGTCGCAAGAACTGGCGGTCCGGGCGGCACCTCAACCACCTTGATCACGGTGCCGGCCTGCGGCGTGAGGGCACTGAGCCGCTCGCGCAGTTCGAGCGCCACAGCGTGACTCGGCCAGCTGCGTTCGCCACGCGGCGCCAGATTGACCTGCAGCTCGCCGAGCTCTGGCAATTCGCGCGCGTAGTAATGACGCACCAGGCCGTTGAAATTGAACGGGGCGGGCGTGCCGGCGTAGGTCTGGATCGATCGCACTTCGGGCGACTGCCGGGCGATGCCGGCGGCCGCAAACAAGGCGCGCTCGGTATCCTCGAGCGTCGCACCTTCGGGCAGATCGACGAGGACGCTGAGCTCGGACTTGTTGTCGAATGGCAGAAGCTTGACTGTGACGGTCTTGGTGGCGAACAGCAGCAGGACCAGAATAGTCGCGACGCCGACCCCGACCAGGAACATCAGTGCCGAACGGCGGGTCCGTATCACCGGCTTCGCAATAAAGCGGTACATCCGGCCGAGCCTTCCCTCGCCGTGCGCGCCGCCTCGGCCTTCTTTTGTGCTGTGCGGCGCCAGCCGCAGCATGAGCCAAGGGGCAACGACCACCGCGACAAAAAAGGAAAACAGCATCGCCGTCGAGGCATTGGCCGGGATCGGCGCCATGTAGGGGCCCATGAGCCCGGACACGAACAACATCGGCAGCAGCGCCACCACCACGGTGAGTGTTGCTACGATCGTCGGGTTGCCAACTTCGGCGACGGCGTCGACCGCGGCCTCAAGGCGAGGGCGCCCGTCGCGCATGCCCCAATGCCTCGCAATGTTCTCCACGATGACGATGGCGTCATCGACGAGGATGCCGATCGCGAAGATGAGCGCGAATAGGCTCACCCGATTGATGGTGTAGCCCATGAGCTTGGCGGCAAAGAGCGTCAGCAGAATGGTCGTCGGGATGACGACGAGTGTCACGAGCCCCTCGCGCCAGCCGATCGCTAACGCGATAAGGACCACGATCGAAATGGTGGCGAGCCCGAGATGGAATAGAAGCTCGTTGGCCTTGTCGCTTGCGGTCTCGCCATAGTCGCGCGTCACAGCGGCCTCGATGTCGGAAGGGATCAAGCGGCCCTCGAGCGTTTCCAGCCGTCGGCGCAGATCGTGGGCCACCACCACTGCGTTGGCGCCGGCGCGCTTCGCGAGCGCGATGCTGACCGCAGGAGTCGTGATCCACTGCCCGTCGCTTCGCGGCGCCAAATTCCACACCCGGTGTTCCAACGGGCTCGGACCGAGAATGACCTTGGCGACGTCGCGAACGTAGACGGGACGATTATCCCGCGTGGTAACCAGCAAGAGGCCAAGGTCGGGGACACCGGAAAGCGTTTGGCCGGCCGCGACGATGCGTTCGGTGCCGGCATCGCGGACCTGCCCGGCGACAAATGAGCGATTGGCATCCCGCACCTTGGCGACGAGCTGTTGCAGCGTGACACCAAAGAGCGCCAGCTTGTCCGGATCGGGCTCAACGCGGATCTGCTGCGGATCGCCGCCGGAGATGTAGCTCAGTCCGACATTGTCGACCTTGGTCAGTTCGGCCCGCAGCTTGTCCGCGAGTTCGTACAGGTCCTTATCGGTCCAGCGACTCGCCGCCGCGGCCTTCGGCGAAAGCGTCACCACCACGACCGCCACGTCGTTGATACCTCGGCCGACGATCAGTGGCTCGGGAATGCCGATCGGAATGCGGTCGTAGTTGGCGCGGATCTTCTCATGGACGCGCAAGATCGCGTCCTCGGGCTTGGTACCGACCAAAAACCGCGCAGTGACCGTGACGCGATCGTCGACCGTCTGGCTGTAAATATGTTCGACGCCGTCAATGGCCTTGACGATCGCCTCGAGCGGCTTGGTCACCAGCTCGACCGCGTCGGGAGCCTTCAATCCGTCGGCGCGCACCATGATGTCGACCACGGGTACGCTGATCTGGGGCTCCTCCTCGCGGGCAATGGTCAAGAGCGCGATCAGACCGACAGCAAACGCCGCTAGCAGGAACAGCGGCGTCAGCGGCGAGCGGAGGGTCGCCCGCGTCAGCCGACCGGATATCCCGAGCTTCACGGGCGCACCAGCTGGTCTCCGGCGTTCAAGCCGGAAAGGATCTCGATGCCGTCCGGGAGGTCTGGGCGGGGCAGGTCGCGGCCGCGTTGAACGGGAACATCGACGGTGCCTGCACCCGAGCGCACGCGCACGTAGTCGATACCGAACCGGGTGACAATGAATCCCGTGGGGATGACGAAGGCGTTGCGCTCTCCGCCCGATACCCAAACCCGGATGCGCTCGCCGACGAAATAGTCACCGATCCCCTCCATGGCGGCATCAGCGACGACGCGGCCGTCCTC
>WNFX01004142.1_pt1 | contig 14300 bp, 7 predicted proteins | sample 5400111 | NCBI WGS metagenome assembly WNFX01 (sample SAMN13153363, study PRJNA577476) | soil metagenome | isolation source: 40 cm soil or saprolite under grassland replicate 1 | place: USA:California | collected 2016-06-15 | reverse complement strand
TTCACCCCGGGCGGCGGAGCCGGCCGGTTGTAGGTGGCGTTGTCCTGCCCCGCGCGGTCGCCGCCGGCCGGGGCCCCGGCCGGCTCGCCGGCCGGCTGGGGACGCCGCCTGCGCAGCAGGTTCCGCAGCGGCGACGGGGGCGGCTCGGCCAGCACCGGTGGCAGGTCCTCGGCCCCGTCCGTGGCGCCGATGCCGTGGGCCTCCGCGGGCGCGGCCGGCGGGCCATCCCCCGTGCCCCGGCCGGCTGCCCCGTCCGGACGGGCGGCGTCGGCACCCGGCCGCGCCGCGGGCATCGTGCCGGAGGCAGCTCCGGGGGCCGCCTGGCCGTCGCCGGGCACCTGGCCGGCCGACTCGCGTTCGCGCTGGAGCTGCCGTTCGTGCAGGACCTCGAGCCGGCTGCGCACGTCGAACGGGACGATGGTGGCGGCCGCGTTCGGGATATTGCTCACCACGGCGGCGATCTTGTCCGCGGTGCGGTCGTGCAGGAGCCTGCCGAGCAGCGGCGAGTAGCTGCGCCGGGGCAGGACCGCGGTCACATGCGTGCCGGGCACCGCCGCCTCCCGGCTGACCAGCTCGGCGGCGGCCCTGGTCAGGCGGCGGTCCGGGGTGTCGACAAAGTCGAGCACGATGTCCCGTTCGCCCCGCATCCACTCCTCCCGCAGCTGGTTGGCCTGGTCGGTGTCGATGACGAAGTGCACCGCGCGCAGCGTGGTCGGCCGCAGGCTGCGCGCGTACCGCACGGCCGCGATCGTGGCCAGGTCGAAGCTGTCCACCAGCAGGTACACGGTCCGCCTGGGGTAGTTCGGCTGTTCCGGCGGCTTGCGGCGGCTCCCCACCCGCTCGAGGACCTCGGCCTCCATCGTGTACTCACGGTTCAGCCGGATGAAGGCGAACCACAGGATCGGGAACAGCACCACCACCAGCCAGGCGCCCTCGGTGAACTTCACCACCGCGAAGATCGCGACCACGACCGACGTCAGGACGCCGGCCGCGAGGGCGATGGCCCGCTTGTGCCGCCAGCCGGGCTCCTTGTTCCGCTTGTGATACCTGGCCATCCCGAAGCCGGCCATGGCAAAGGCGGTGAACACGCCGATGGCGTACAGCGGGACCAGGTTGTTGACCTTCGGCCCCCGGATGATGATCAGGGCTATCGAGACGATGGTCAGGCCGATGATCGCGTTCGAGAACACCAGCCGGTGCCCGCGTTTGAGCAGCCAGCGGGGCAGGAAGGCGTCCCCGGCCACGTAGCTGGCGAGGAAGGGGAACCCGTTGAAGCTGGTGTTGCCGCCGGTGAACAGGATCAGCGCGGTCGCGGCCTGCACCAGCAGGAACAGCGCCTGGCCCAGGACCGAGTGGCCAAAGATCGCCTGCGCCTCCTGGGCCAGCACGGTCGGGTAGCCGCTCTCCCTGGGGGTCGCCTGGGTTTCGTGGGCCAGCCAGGAGATCCCCGCCACCAGGAAGCCGAGGATGACGCCCTCCGTGACCAGCACCTGGCGGGCGTTGATCCCCTCCGGGGGCCGGAAGGCGCCGACCGCGTCCGAGACCGCCTCGATGCCGGTCAGCGAGGCGCCGCCGTTCGCGAACGCCCGGAGCAGCGTCAAGATCATCGCGAAGGTGAGGATGCCCGCCGTGCCGGCGCCGATCGGGTAGGTGCCGGGCAGGGCGTGCGGGTCGTACTTGGGCAGGTCGCCCACGACCTCGCGGACCAGGCCGACGACGATCATCAGGATGACCGCGCCGGAGAACAGGTAGGTGGGCAGCGCGAAGATCCGCCCGGCTTCCTTGATCCCGCGCAGGTTGCCGTAACACATGAGCAGGATCACGCCGATGATGATCGGCTCGGTGTACGGGCCGAGCGCCGGCGCCGCGGAGACCACCGCGACGGTGCCGGCCGTGACCTGGATGGCCACCGTGACCACGTAGTCGATGAGCAGTGCCACGGCGGCGATCTGGGCCACCCGGGGCCCGAAGTTCTCCCTGGCCACCACGTAGGAGCCGCCGGGCCGGATGTAGACCATCACCACCTCGCGGTAGGACAGCACCACCAGCGTCATCACCACGAGAATGACGAGCGTCATCGGCAGGATGATGGTGAACGCCGCGAGCCCCGCCAGCGGCAGCAGGGCGATCAGGATCTCCTCCGAGCCGTAGGCGGAGGAGGAGATGCCGTCCGGTGAGAGCACGCCCAGCGCGAGTGGCTTCGACAGGCGCTGGTGGCGCAGCTCCTCGTTGACCATGGGCGGCCCGAGCAGGCGGCGCTTCATCGAGTACCAGAGGCCCTCGTCCAGCTCGCCGCTGCCGAGGAAGCCGGCTGCGTTGCGTATGGCCACGTCCGTGCGTCCCGTCGATCGCATGTCCCTGTGGCCTTCATACCATCGCCGGCGGGCGTCTAGGCCATGAGGCCAGGCCGGGATATGACGGGAGCGCCCGCGGGCAGGTTGCCAGGCGGGCCGGCGGCTCAGGCGAGGAGCTCGTAGGCGGGGTTGATCATGACCGCGCCGGTCTCGCGGATCCCGACCCGCCCGTGGAGCTGGATCCTGCTTCCTGGCTCGACGCCAGGTATGTGCGTGCGGCCATAGAAGAGCGCGGTGATCTCGCCGGTGGCGTCGGTGACCAGGCAGGCGAGTACGCAGCTGTGCTCGACCGGCCTGATCTCCAGGCTGTGGATCCGGCCCTCCACCGTGACCTTGCCGTTCTGGGCGGCGGAGGCCATGGGCGTGATGCCCGGCCGCAGGGCAGGCCGCTCATGCCCGCGGCCGTTCGCCGCCAGGGGCGGGGCCTTGACTTTCCCGACGGCCTTGCGCTCACGCAGTACTTCGATGCGTGCCTGCTCGTCGAAGGGAATGATGGTGGCGGCGGACCGCGGTATCCGGCTCACCACCCGCGCGATCTTGTCGGCGGTCTGGTCATGCAGCAGCCGGCCGAACAGCGTCGCGTAGCTCCGCCGCGGCAGGACCACGGTCACATACGTGTCTGGCTGGCTGGCCTCCCGGGCGACGAACTCGCCCGCGGCCCGCGCCACGCGCCGGTCGGAACACTCCACCAGGTCAAGCGGAGTGGCGCGCTCGGCGCGGAGCCATTCCCGGCGGAGCTCGTCGGCCCGTTCGGAGTCGATGACGAAATGCACCGCCCGCAGATCGGTGGGACGCAGGCCGCGTGCGTAGCGCAGCCCGGCGATCGTCGCCAGGTTGAACTCGTCCACGAAGAGCAGCACCGTCCGGCGCGCGTAGTTCGGCGGGTCAGGCGGTTTGCGCCCGCCGATGTCCTCGAGGACCTCGGCCTCCACCCGGTACCGGCGGTTGAGCCGGATGAACGCGAACACCAGGACCGGGAACACCACCACCACCAGCCAGGCGCCCTCGGTGAACTTCACGACCGCGAAGATCACTACGACCAGCGCCGTATACACCCCGGCCGTGAAGTTGATGGCGAGCCGGCGGCGCCAGGCGGGCTCCCTCGTCCTCCGGTGGTACCTGGCCATCCCGAAGCCGGCCATCGAGAACCCGGTGAACACGCCGATCGCGTAGAAGGGGACCAGGGCGTTGATGTTGGCGCCGACCACCAGCAGCAGGGTGAGCGCGAGCACGGTCAGCAGGATGATCCCGTTGGAGAAGACCAGCCGGTGGCCGCGCTTGGACAGCCAGCGGGGCAGGAACGAGTCCTCGGCGACGAAGCTGGTCAGGAACGGGAAGCCGCTGAAGCTGGTGTTGCCGCCGGTGAACAGGATCGTGATGGCCCCCGCCTGGAGCAGGAAGAACAGCACCCGGCCTGCTGCCGAAGGCCCGAAGACGAGGTTGGCTTCCTGGGAGACCACCGTCGGGACGCCGCTGCTGTACGGGACCGCGTGGGTGATGTGGGCCAGCCAGGAGATCCCGGCGATCAGGAACGCGACAATGCTGCCCTGGGTCACCAGTATCTGGCGGGCGTTGCGGCCCTCGGGCGGGCGCAGCGCGCTGACGGCGTTGGAGACGGCCTCGATCCCGGTCAGTGAGGAGCCGCCGTTGGCGAACGCCCGCGCCAGAATGAAGATGGCCCCGAAGGTAAGCAGCCCGTTCACATGGTGCCCGACCGGCACCGTCCCGGGCTGCCAAGGGACAGGGGGCAGGCCGCCGCCGAACGCCTCCCGGTACAGGCCAACGATGATCATCAAGCCGACCGAGGCGGAGAACAGGTAGGTCGGGAGCGCGAACGTCTTGCCGTTCTCCCTCACCCCGAGCAGGTTCACGTAGCACATGAAAAGCGTCGCGATGACCGCGATGAGCGTCAGCGTCACCGCGTCGCCCAGGGGCTTGGCCAGGGCCGGGAACGTCGACAGGATCGCGGCGCTGCCGGCGGCGTTCTGCACCGCGACCGTGACCACGTAGTCGACCATCAGCGCCACCGCCGCCACCTGCGCGACGCGTGGGCCGAAGTTCTCCCGGGCGACCACGTACGAGCCGCCCGCCCGGGTGTAGACCGTCACCACCTCGCGGTAGGACAGCACCACCAGGGCGATGCCGAGCAGGATGACACCGGTCATCGGCAGCAGCAGCGTGAACGCCGCCAGGCCGAAGAACGGCAGCAGCTCGTGCAGGATCAGCTCGGAGCCGTAGTTCGCGGACGAGATCCCGTCACACGACAGCACGCCGAGGGCCAGTGGCTTCGACAGCCGCTCCTGGGCCAGCTGCTCGTTGACCAGCGGCGGGCCGAGCAGGCGCCGTTTCACCGAGTACCAGAAGGTCTCCGGGAGGTCGCCTCCCGGAGTTCTGTCAAGCAGGCCAGCCGCCTTGCGCAGGGCCACCGGTTCCTTCCCTCCGTCCTCGGGCCGGACCCGGGCCGTTACAGCGGCCGGCCGGTCACCGCGGCCAGCGCCGCCGCCGCACCCGTGACCGGGCACCGCGACGTGCGCCTTTGCCGCTCCCCACTGACGCTAAGCGCGGCCGTGCGCCGCATCTGCTAAGGCCGCGTCAAGACTGCTGACCTGCGCGTTAAGGTTTCATCAAGATCCTTATTTTTGGCCGTTCCCGGCGTTCGACTGTTTCTGAGATGAACGGTTCGACGCAGATAAATGGCGGGGCGCGGCATGGACTGGCCGCGCCCTACGCCCTGGTGACGGGCTACGCGGCGCTGCTGGCCATCGGCACGGTCGCGGCCGCCCTGCACGGCCGGTTCCCGGCGACGGGGGTGCTGATCGCGAGCGCGGCCGTGGTGACCGCATGGTCATTCGCGGCGGAGCCGCTTGCCGTGATCCCCCTGGGCATCGTCGGATGGCTCACCGCGGTGGGGTTCGCCCATCCGCCGTACGCACAGCTGCGGCTGACCGGCCCCCATGCCGCGAACGCCGCCGTCGTCATCGGCGCGTGCGCGCTGGCCGGGGCCGCCCTCGGCCTGCTCATGCGCTGGCTGGCAAACAGGCCCATACTGGAAAGCGTGGGCGCAGGTAGCGATGCGGCCCGGCCCGGCACGGGTCCCGGGCCGGCCGGTGACGGCCATGAGCAGCTGGCGGGCGGCTGGCCCGCGCCGGACCGCCGTGGCCTGATGGCGAATGCGGCCTACGCCGTCGGCGCCCGCCGGGCGCTGCTGGGGGTCCTGCTCGCGGCGGTCGGCCTGCCTTTACTGACCGCCCTGCTGGTCGCGGCCCGGCCCGACCTGAGCCTGACCGACGACCTGCTGATCTACCTGGTCGCCGTGGTGGCGCTCGCGGTGATCGGCGGCTTCTGGCCGGCCGTGCTCGCCGCCGCCTCCGCCAGCCTGCTGCTCAACTGGTACTTCACCCCGCCGCTGCACACGTTCACCATCGACAAGCCGGACAACCTGCTGGCGCTGCTGCTGTTCGTCACCGTCGCCGTGGCGGTCAGCAGCGTCGTTCACCTCGCGGCCAGCCGGGCCGGCCAGGCGGCCCGCAGCCGCGAGGAAGCCAGGCTGCTGCTGGCGCTGGCGCAGACCGTGCTCGGCGCCGCCGACACCCCGGCGGCGGTCCTGGATCATCTCGTGCAGAGCCTGGGCGGCCGCGCGGAGCTGCAGGAGAGCGTCAGCGGCCGCTGGGTCCCGATCGCGGCCAGCGGCAGCGCCGCCGCCGGGGCCCCCGTGACCCGCGTCGGCGTGCGCAGCGACCTGGCGCTCGAGGTGAGCGGCCAGCCGGTCCCCATCGCGCCGGGGCTGCTGGCCGGCTTCGCGGCGCAGGCCGCCGCCGCGCTCGACCGGGAGCGGCTGCGCACCCAGGCCGCCCAGGCGGAAGCGCTGGCCGAGGGCAACCGGATGCGGACGGCGCTGCTCGCGGCGGTCAGCCACGACCTGCGCACGCCGCTGGCCTCGATCAAGGCCAGCGTGAGCAGCCTGCGGCAGACCGACGTCGCCTGGACCGAGTCCGACAAGGAGGCGCTGCTCGCCACGATCGAGGAGAACGCGGACCGGCTCGACGGCCTGATCGGCAACCTGCTCGACATGAGCCGCCTGCACACCGGCTCGCTGCAGCCCTTCCTGCGCCCCATCACCATCGACGAGGTGGCGCCGATCGCGCTGCGCGGGCTCGACGCACCGGCGGGCCTGCGGCTGGAGGTCCCCGACGGCATGCCGCTGGTGCTGGCCGACCCGGGCCTGCTGGAGCGGGTGCTGGCGAACCTGTTCTCCAACGCGCTGCACCATTCGCCGCCCGCGCAGCCGCCCGCCCTGCAGGCCCGGCGGGTGGACGGCACCGTCGTGCTCGAGGTCATCGACCACGGCCCGGGCGTGCCGGACAAGCTGAAGACACAGATCTTCGAGCCGTTCCAGCGCTTCGACAACCGCAAGGTCGGGGTGGGGCTCGGCCTGGCGGTGGCCAAGGGCTTCACCGAGGCGATGGGCGGCGGCATCGTCGCGGCCGATACGCCGGGCGGCGGGCTCACGGTCAGGATCACGCTGCCGGTCGCGAGCAGGGGCGCCGAGTCCATGCAGGGCGCCGACTCTTGACCCGGGTGCTGGTCGTCGACGACGAGCCGTCGATCCTGCGGGCGCTGCGGATCAACCTCGCGGCACGGAACTACCAGGTCAGTACCGCCAGCGATGGCGCCTCCGGGCTCGCGGCGATGGCCCGCGAGCGCCCCGACGTGATGATCCTCGATCTCGGGCTGCCCGACATGGACGGCACCGAAGTGATCCGCGGCGTCCGGGGCTGGGCCTCGACGCCGATCATCGTGCTGTCGGTCTGGGGGCACGAGAGCCAGAAGGTGGCGGCCCTCGACGCGGGCGCGGACGACTATGTGACCAAGCCGTTCGGCATGGACGAGCTGCTCGCCCGGCTCCGCGCCGCCATCCGCCGCGCCTCGCCGGCCCCGGACGAGCCCGTGGTGAAGACGGAGGATTTCACCGTCGATCTCGCGGCGAAGCGTGTCATCCGCGCCGGCGGCAGCGATGTCCGCCTCACCCCCACCGAGTGGCAGCTGCTGGAAATCCTGGTGCGCAACCGCGGCCGCCTGGTCACCCAGCGCCAGCTCCTCCAGGAGGTCTGGGGGCCGGCGTATGAGACCGAGAGCAACTACCTGCGCGTCTATGTCGCCCAGCTGCGGCGCAAGCTCGAGCCGGAGCCATCGCGGCCGCGTTACCTGCTCACCGAGTCCGGGATGGGCTACCGCTTCAACCCCTGACCGCGGCGTGTGACCGGCCGGCGCACGCCGCGGCGGCCCCGCGGGCAGGCGGGGCGCCCCCGCCGCCGGGGTCAGCCGATGCCGAAGAAGCCGAGCACGGTGGTGCTGAGCAGCAGCAGGCTCATCGCCGAGATGCCGGCCACGCACACCGTGGCCACGATCTTGAACACCGGCTTGTTCGCCGCGTTGCCCAGCACGCTGCGGCGGTTGGTGAGGATCAGGATGAAGACCAGGATGACCGGGGTGACGATGCCCTGCAGCACCTGGGTGCCGATCAGCAGGGTGATCAGGTTGATGTGGGTGAGGGCCAGCGACGCGCCGATGAGGACCTGCACGCCGAACAGCCCGAGGAACAGCCGGGCCTCGGTGAACTTGCGGGACACCGACCGCTCCACCCCGACCGCCTCGCTGATGGCGTACGCGCTGGACAGCGGGACCACCGCGCCGGCCAGCGCGGACGCGCCGATCAGCCCGAGCGCGAACAGCAGCTCGGCGGCCGCGCCCGCGACCGGCTTCAGCGCCTGGGCGGCCTCCGCCGCCGAGGTCAGCGGGCCGGTCCCGCCGATGGCGGTAGCCGTGGCGATGATGATCGTGATCGACACGATGCACGCGAACACCGCCCCGGAGATCGCGTCGATCCGCGCCCGCGGGTAATCGGCCGGGTCGGCGCCCTTGTCGACCACCCCGGCTGCCGCGTACAGCTGCATGTACGGGCTGACCGTGGTCCCGATCAGCGCCACCCCCAGCAGCAGGTAGGCCCGGCTGAACTCGAAATGCGGGATGACCAGGTTGGAGCCGACCTCGCCCCAGTCGGGGTGGCCGAGGATGGCCGCGATCGGGTAGGCCAGGAACGCGAGCGACATGATCAGGAAGATCCGCTCGGCCCAGCGGTAGGAGCCGAACGACACGAGCGCCCAGATGGCGACGGCCGCGATCGGGATGATGATGTACCGGCTGACCCCGAGCAACCCGAACGCGGCCCCGATGCCGGCGAACTCCGACACCACCAGCCCGGTGTTGGCCAGCAGCACGCAGCTGAGCGCGACCGCGGTCATCCGCAGGGTGAACTGCTCCCGGATGAGGGCGGCGAGGCCCTTGCCGGTGTAGGTGCCCAGCCGGACCGCCATCTCCTGCACCAGCACCAGCGCGATCGTGACCAGCACCATGAAGAACAGCGTCCGGTAGACGAACTGTGACCCCGCCGACGCGTAGGTGGCGATGCCGGCCGCGTCGTTGCCGGCGTTGGCGGCGACGATTCCGGGGCCGGCGATGGCGAGCACCAGCCAGATCCGGCTCTTGCGGGACCGCATGATCCGCAGCCCGCCGGACCGCAACCTGACCAGGCCCGTGAGGCCGGTCCGGGCCCGGGCCGAGCGTGCTTCCCCGGCCTCCTGCACTTCCTCCCGGGCGGTCTCCTGCGCGTCATCCCGCGCGCTGCTCACCGCAGCAGCCGGGGGAAGTGCAGCCGGCCATGGCCGGGGACCAGCGCATCCAGGATGTCGTCGGACAGGATCCGGCCGAGCGGTCTGCCCTCCTCATCGACCACGAGCAGCGACGAACGCCGGGATTCCACCATCTCGGTGGCGACCGTGTCCAGGTCGGCGTCCGGCCGCAAGGTGATGGGGGGGTTGTCGAGATCGATCAGGTCGGACAGCGGCTTGTCGCCGTCGTTGACCAGCAGATCGAACGCCGAGACGTCGCCGATGACCCTGTCCTTGCCGTCAACCACAGCGACGGAGTCGACATCGGTCTGGTGCTTGGCCAGCTTGCGCAGCCGTTTCCGCACCTCGGAGACTGTTTCGTCCGGATGCGCCGTGCACAGCACGGTGGTCATGACGCCCGCGGCCTCATCTTCGGGGTAGCCGAGCAGGCGCGCGAGTTCCCGCTCGGTGGCCGTCGGCATGTGGGCCAGAAGCTGGGCCTGCTCGTCGGCGGGGAGGTCGCGCAGCGCGTCGACCGCCTCGTCGGGCTCCATCCGCGCGACCAGCTCGGCGGCCTGTGTGGGCTCCATCTCGCGCAGCAGAGCGGTCAGCTCGTCTGGCTCCATCTCCTCCAGGACATCAGCGGCGAGGTCGTGGTCGAGGCTGGCCAGCAGCTCCTTCCGGCCCGGCCTGCCCAGCTCTTCCAGCACGTCCGCGAGCTCGGCCGGGCGGAGCCGGCGCAGCGCCGAGTGCGGCTCCCGCAGCTTCACCGCGGCCGGCTCCTCGGGCGAGTCGGCGCCGAACGACTCGATCGCGGCCCAGTCGATGACCCGGTCCGGGGTCGGGTGCCAGCGGAAGCGCTTGGGGCCGAGCCGGCGCAGCAGCGTCTGCAGGCTGACATCCACGCCTACCAGCCGGACCTGGTCGCCGAACTGGGCGAGGTAGAGGTCGGCCGGCCTGATCACCTGAACCTCGTCGGTGTCCACCAGCTGGTGGTCGAGGATGTCGCGGTGCAGCAGCACCTCACCCTCGCGCCGGTGGAACTCGCGCAGATCCATCCGGGCCGTCCGGAGGATGACCGAACGGCGCTCCACCCGGTCGATGGCAGAGGCGTCGAGAAAGGCCCGCCGCCGCCCCACCCGGACCACGATCCCGGTCAGCGCCGGGTAGGCATCGGTGCTGCCGTGCACCTGGGCGACCATGTCGACGAGGCGGCCCACCTCCTCACCCGACTGGTTCAACACCGGGGCGCCGATCAGGCCGACCAGCGAGACGATGTTCTGCCGCACCTGGCGGGAGGTCATCAGCCGCTGCGAATAGTTGCCGAACAGGTGCGAGGCGGCGCCGTCGCCGCTACGGGAGCGAGAGCCGGGCAGTCGGCCGTTGAAGAAGTGCCGGTCGGACACAGCAACCTCCTGGTCTGCCGGCCAGGCCGGGTGGTCTACCCCGGGGCGGTCGGCAAGCGTGGAAGGGATCGGAACGGGCAGCATCCGGCGGCCCGGCCGATGGTGATGGCCGCGCCCGCCGTGGTGGTACTGCAGGGATCACCGAGCACGGCCACACCTCCTTCAGTCGGCTGCGATATCCAGGCTCAGAGCGCGCGATACGTGCAGGCGCCCGTGGCCGGAAGGCTTCTATCTACGAGTCTGACATACCGCGGTCCGCGGCTGGGCCCCGCGTCCTGCCGCTGCGCACGGATTGTGACGGCGCGTGCACGGCCGGGTCGGCCCGGGTGCCCGGGTGAGGCGCCTCGTTCGACCGGGACAATCCCGGCCGCCGCGCTTCCCTTCGGTATCGCCAGCCGGGATCAGTTTCCGTCTCTGCCGTGGCCTTTTGTCAACTGCCGGTCACTTCCTCCGCGGCGTGGAAGGCGTCGAGTGCCTCGGTGGGAGTGCCGTAATAGCAGCGGGGGCCGAGAGCCGGGCCGATACCGTAACGGTCGAGCTGCTGCCGCACCGGACCGAGGACCGTGCTGAGGGCCAGCCGCACGTGCCGCTGCTGAAGCTGCTCAGCGAGCCTGGCGAGGACGACCGATGCGGTGTAGTCGATGTCTTCGATGGCCGTGCAGTCGATAACCAGCCAGCGCACCGGGCCGCCGTGGCCGGTCAGCGCCATGACGTCGTCGACGAGCTTGGGGGTGTTGGCGAAGTACAGGCTGGTGCCGAACCGGTAGATCACCAGCCCCTCCTCGGTCCGGGCGCCGGGCGCCACCGGGATCGGCCGCCAGTGCCCGGCCGGTGACTTCACCAGCACGCTGTTGAGTGGGCTGTAGCTGTGGCGCAGGTGGTCGACGATCGAGGCGCCGATGGCGAGCACGAGCCCGTACTCGACCCCCAGGACCACCACCGCCGCCGCCGTGAGCAGGGCGATGACGGACTCGCGACGGCGGATGGCCAGGATGCGCCGCATCCCGGTGACGTCGATGAGCCCGACGGCGATGAGGAACACCACCGCCGCCAGGGCGGCTTCGGGCAGGTAGGCCAGCGGCCCGGTGAGCAGGACAAGCACGACAAGAACCACGGCCGCGGTGGTGAGCTGGGCCAGCTGGCTGCGGCCGCCCGAGCTGTCGGCCACCTGCGTCTTGGTCGGGCTGCCGTTGACCACGAACGTGCCGGAGAACGCGGCGACGGCATTGGCGGCACCCAGGCCGACCAGGTCGGTGTCCTCGCTGAGTTCCTCCTCGTGCTTGACGGCATAAGCGCGCGAGGTGGCCGCGCTCTGGGCCAGGATGACCACAAACATCGACGCCGCGGCGCCGAGCAGGGCGGCGGCGTCGTGCCAGCCGAGGGCGGGCAGCACCAGGCTCGGCAGCCCGCGCGGGACCGGGCCGACGACGGCGACGCCGTGACGGGCCAGCTCCGCGGCCCGGCTCACGCCTATGGCGAGGATCACCGCGATCAGCGGCCCCGGGATCCGGCGGGTGATCCTGCGCGCGACGAGCACGATCACGATGACCCCGGCCGATATCGCCACGTCGGCCGCACGCGCGTCCGGCAGCGCCCGCACCGTGTCCCAGAGCCGGGGCAGGGTCTGCCGGCCGACGGCCGGTACCCCCAGCATGCTGGGGAGCTGTCCGGCGGCCACCTGGATACCCACCCCGGTCAGGAAGCCGACCAGCACGGAGCGGGAAAGGAAATTCGCCAGGAACCCCAGCCGGGCGGCCCGGGCCAGCAGCAGCATCCCCCCGGCCAGCAGCGCCGCCAGCCCCGCCAGCCGGACGTACTGCGGCGACCCGGCCACCGCCAGCCCGGCCAGCGCGGCGGCCAGGATCGCGGCGGTGGCCGAATCCGCCGCCACCACCAGGTGACGCGACGAGCCCAGGACCGCGAACACCGCCATCGGCAGGAGCAACGTGTACAGGCCGGTAACCACCGGCATCCCCGCGATCTTCGCGTACCCCAGAACCTCCGGGATGCCCAGGGCGGCCAGCGTGACACCGGCCAGCACGTCCGTGGGCACCCGGGATCGCTCGATCGGCAGCACACCGCGCATCACCGGAAGCGCCCGCAGCCATCCCCACCAGCGGCTCCCTGGGGAACCTGGCATTGCCTCACCTCCGGCCTCTGTCAACGAGCGGTTTGGGACTCGTTCATCATCCCGCCGTCTCACGTTCATCGTGATCAGCGTGACGTGCCTGGCATGCAGGTGGACAGGGGTCTGGCCAGGCCCGGGTACAGCAGCCGCCATGGCCCAATGGCGTGAGGTCCGTCCCGCCGTATCAGCGGTGCCGGGCGAGGCTGCCCGGCCGGCCGGTCACGTCGCGGCGCCGTTGTCGCGCAATCTGGCGATCTCGGTGGCACTGAAGCCGAGCCCGGCGAGCACGTCGTTGGTGTCGGCGCCGGGGCGGGTCGGCGGCGAGGGCGGCCCGCAGGCGGTGCGGCCGAACCGGGGCGCGGGCGCCGGCTGGGTCACGCCGCCCACGTCGATGAAGGTCTTGCGGGCGGCGTTGTGCGGATGACCGGGCGCATCCCGGGGGCTGACCACCGGGGCCACGCACGCGTCGGAGCCCGCGAACGCCTCCACCCATTCCGCCTGCGTGCGCCCGGCGAAGGCCTCGGTCAGCCGCGCCCGCAGCTCGGGCCAGCCGGAGCGGTCGTACTGGGCGGGCAGGCCGGCCCCGTCGAGGCCGAGCCGGTCCAGCAGCTCGGCGTAGAACTTCGGCTCCAGCGCGCCCACCGCCATGTGCCGGCGGTCGGCGGTGGCGTAGGTGTCGTAGAACGGGGCCCCGCTGTCGAGCACGTTCGTGCCCCGCTCGTCCTGCCACGCCCCGGCCGCCCGCAGCCCGTACAGGAACGAGGCGAGCAGCGCCGAGCCGTCCACCATGGCGGCGTCCACGACCTGCCCCCGCCCGGACCGCTCCCGCTCCAGCAGGGCGGCCAGCACGCCGACGGCGAGCAGCATCCCGCCGCCGCCGAAGTCCCCGACCAGGTTCAGCGGCGGGACGGGCCCGCCGCCGGCCCGGCCGATCGGGTCGAGGCTGCCGGAGACGGCGATGTAGTCGATGTCGTGGCCGGCGGTGTCCGCGAGCGGGCCGTCCTGTCCCCACCCGGTCATCCGGGCGTAGATCAGCCGCGGGTTGCGCCCGGCGCACACGTCCGGCCCGAATCCGAGCCGCTCGGCCACGCCGGGCCGGAACGCCTCGACCAGCACGTCGGCCCCGTCGGTGAGGCGGAGCAGGACATCCACCCCGGCCGGGTCCTTGAGGTTTAGCCGGATGGAACGCCGGCTCCGGCACAGCGGGTCGACCGGGGGGAGGGCCTGCCTGCCCGAGCGGTCGGGCCGGTCCACCCGCAGCACGTCGGCGCCCAGGTCGGCCAGGACCATGCAGCCGAACGGTGCGGGCGCCAGGCTCGCGATCTCGATCACCCGCACCCCGTGCAGCGGTCCCATGCGACTCCCTCCGGGCAGCGGCGGCCCGCCCGGCGGGGCGCCTATGCGGAGATGGTAGACGCGAGCGCCCGCGGGGCCGGGCATCGAGCGGTGCTGGCGCACTGGGCCGGGCATCACGGGGCTGGGCGCACCGGGCCGGACGGCCCGGCGGGGAGGATGTTCGACGGCCCGTCACCACCCGGACGCCTGGCGGCAGCCAGGGTGCGCCACCGTCAGCCCACCACCCGCGGTCGGCTGATGCGGCGGCCGGGCCCGCGAGCACGTATTGTCGCAGCATGCGCGGTTACACGCAGGACAAGGACGCTTACCTCAAGCGTCTGCGCCGGATCGAGGGCCAGGTCCGGGGCTTGCAGCGGATGGTGGAGGAGGACGTCTACTGCATCGACGT
>WNFX01009889.1_pt1 | contig 14301 bp, 13 predicted proteins | sample 5400111 | NCBI WGS metagenome assembly WNFX01 (sample SAMN13153363, study PRJNA577476) | soil metagenome | isolation source: 40 cm soil or saprolite under grassland replicate 1 | place: USA:California | collected 2016-06-15 | reverse complement strand
TGTTCCCGAGCGCAACCACGTCGCCGTCGGCCAATGCGACGTGTTCGAACTCGACTGCGGCGCCGGCCGGCAGGTAGGCGGTTGCGCCCGTGTGCGCGACAAGCGCCGGCAGGCCGGAGAGGTGGTCTGCTTGCACGTGCGTCTCGAAGACCGCAACGATTGGCGCGCCCAGCGCGGCCGCTGTAGCGAGGTAGTCGTCGACGAGATCGGCGTGCGGGTCGACGACAGCCAGCTTGGCATGCGTGCCGCAACCGAACACGTAGCTCGCACAAGAGGTTGCGTCGTTCAGGAAGGGACGTAGCAGCATTCGGGTCTCCTCCTCAGCTCGTTTCGACGGGCAGGCCCGCCCGCCGCCATTCGGGAAGGCCGACGTCCAGGCGGCGTGCCTTGAGCCCGCGCCCTTGCAGCAGGCGGACGGCGTCGTCGGCATAGACGCAGTAGGGACCCCGGCAATAGGCAACGATCTGTCGACGGCGCGGCAACTTCGCAGCGAGCGACGCTAACGCCGGAAGCGGTGCGGAGCGGGCGCCCGCGATGTGCCCGGCGCGGTACTCGGGCTCGGGCCGCACATCGAGCACGACCACGTTCCCCCGCGCCAGCCGCTCTTCGAGCTCCGGCGCGGAGACCTGCTCGACCCCGTCCCGCTCACCCAGGTACTCGTCCGCCAGGTGGTTCACCTCGGCGACGTGTCGTACTGCTACGTCGCACACCGCCGCCCAAAGATCGCCCACCCGCTCGCTCGCAAGCCGATAGAAGACCCGCGTCCCCTCCCGGCGCGAGCGAACCAAGCCCGCCCGAGCCAGAACATGCAAGTGCTGGGATGTGTTCGCAACGCTCTGCGAAATCTCGTTCGCGATTTCCTCGACCGAACGCTCACCCTGAGCGAGCAGATCCACGATCTCCGTCCGGCGGCCACTACCGAGCGCCTGCGCCACGGACGCGAACGCGTCGAACAACGCCACCTTCGCCGCTCCACTCGCCATCTAATCAAGTTATCATTTGAATAATTGAAAATCAAGTTCAAGCTGGCTGATGAATCGCCCGCCGACCTCGACGCGAAGGTCGGTGCGATCAGCTGGAGGTCGAGGACGAGCCCGCCTGTCTTCGCTGCGTCGATCATCTGGCGCAGGTCGTTCACGACGTCCTGCGGCTCTACTAATCACAACGACCATCCGGATCGAGGATGCGCTGCACCACCCTGCGGATTCTTCGGCGTAGACCGCCGGATGACAAGTGTCGACGTGCTCGGCCTACGCCCCCGTCTCGATCGGGTTGTTGATCGGATCCTGGCTCCATTCGAACCAGCCGCCGTCGTAGACGGCGGCCCGCTGCCAACCCATTAGGTAGGCATAGAACCATGTCTCGCTTGCACGCCAGCCGGTCCCGCAGTAGAAGGCGACCCGCTTGTCCGGAGTGATGCCGACCTCTTCCCAGATGGACGCGATCTCCGGGTAGGCGCGCATCGTGTTGTCCACGTTGCGGTAATGCTGCATGTGGTAGGCATCCGAGCCACAGTTGCCCCAGACGTCACCGGCAATCCGGCCGGCCGGGTCGATGTAGTTGTAACCGCTGACCTTGCCGATGTGCTCGTTCCAGGTCCGGACGCTGACCAAAGCGGCGTGCTCCCGGTCGGCAAGGATCTGCTTCGCCTCGTCGATGTCCACGATGACCTCCGGGCGCAACGGAATCTCGACACCGAACGACGGGACCGGCGTGGGCTCGCGGACGACCGTCTCGAGCGGGTAGCCCGCCCGGACCCACCAGTCGTAGCCGCCGTCGAGCAGGCGGACATCGTCGACGCCGGAGTAGCGCAAGATCATCGCCGCTCGGCTGGCTGCGATTTGCCCGGCCCGTCGTCCCGGCCATTTCTCGTTGGCGTCGCCTTCGGTGTCGCGGCCATAGAGGACGACTGTGGTGTCGCGGGTGATTCCGAGCGAGCACAGGGCTTGCTCGAGCTCCTCCGGTGAGCGGCGGTTCCAGTCGTGCGAACTCTCGATTCGGTTGGTGTCGAGATATAGCGCTCCCGGGATGTGACCTTCCTCGTACTCCTCGGGGACGCCGAAATTGACATGGAAGAGGAGGAACGGGCCGGCCGGCGCGGCCTCCGGCCGGTCGCCGTCGAGCACCTGTCGAAGCCATTCGGTGTGGACGAGCTTTTCGTAGTTGGGGAGACGCTCGACCGGCAGGGTGTCATCGGCCGCCCACTCGGCCCATCCCTGGTCGTAGGTTCGGACGCCCGCGTGGCCCAGGTCGGTCAGCCTGGTCCTGACCGCCAAGACGTCGTCGGCGTCATCGCCGTAGAGGACAACCTCTTGGCTGGGAACGATGTCTTTGGACTGGAGCAGCCGTTCGACCTCGGCGTCGTCGACGCTGCTGAGCCAGGCGCGTGGGAACGCGACGGCTCCCGGGATGTGACCCCCTCGAGCCTCTCCGCCTGTGCGCCACCCGTTGTAGGCGGGCAGCGCCCGGACGTCGACGATCGTGAGGCCGGGGTCGTCGAGTCGTGATCGGAGCTCGTCCGCGGAGATGGTCGCAGCATCGTTCTGGGACGACATTCGACCTAGTCTACAAAGGAGCAGCGGCCCCGCCTTTAGGGCAGGGCCGCCGCTGCAACTCGCTTACAGTCCGTTCGCCTTCAGGAACTTGGCCGCGACGTCAGCGGGGTTCTGCTTGCTGATCTGCGTAGCCTTGTTCATGGCCAGGATCGCGGGCGTCGTCAGCTTTGCGCTGACTTTGTTCAGGATCCCCATCACCTGTGACGTCGCAACGTCTTGCTTGACGATGACCGCGACGTTCTGAACGCCGAAGATCAACTTCGGATCCTTCAGCACCACGTACTTCCCGCTCGCCAGCTGTGCGTCGGTCGAGAAGACGTTGATGGCGAAGACCTTCTTCTGGTCGAGCGCACGATAGGTGAGGCCGATGGCGAGGCTCAGGAACTTGAGCTTCGTCAGCCCGTAGACATGCTTCATCCCGAGGAAGCCCTCTTCGCGGTTCTTGAACTCGGGTCGAGCCCCTATAGAGAAGTTCTTCGGCCGCTGCGACGAGTTCTGCAACCGCTTGAGGTCGAAAAGGGTCTTCAGATGGTACTTCGTCGCATCTGCCTTGCGCACCGCGATCGCGTCTACGTCGTAGAACGGCGTTGGATTCGAAAGAGCGAAGCCGTCACCGGCCAGCAACCTCTTGGCCAGCTGCCACCAAGCCTTCGCAGTCTTCGGCAGCGTCTTTTGGTGATACGCCGTCTGGACGATCTCACCGACATACTCCGGATAGGCGTTGATCTTGCCGCTTCGCAACGCCGCCTGGATGACCTCGGTGCTGCCGATGTTCTCGTGGTAATCCACTTTGATCCCTTGGTGCTCCAGCGCCTGCTTGTAGAGCTGGCCGAGCACGAACTCCTCCGTGAAGTCCTTCGTGCCGAGGCTGATCGTCGTGGCGGCCCCGGATGTTGGCGCCGAGACGTGCGCGTTCGCCGAGGACCCGAGCGACGCCACGAACAGCACGACGGCCGCAACGACCAGCGTCCGCCGGCGGATCATTCTCGCCATCTCCTCCTCCTCTCGATCCGGTCTGACCCCAACCCTCTCATGTCGCGGCGGCCTCGGCTACCCCCGTCGAGACGTCCAGCTCGATCATCTCGATCCCTCGCCGCCGGAGCCCGCGCGGAGTCACCGCCCACTGCAACAGGCCGAACGCGAAGCTGGCTGCAAAAGCGAGTACCGCCACGGCAATCGATGCGGCGATCACTCCCTTCAGGAAATAGCTCGCCTGATTGACGATGATGTCGCCGAGACCGCCGCCACCGACGACTCCGCCGAGGGTCGCGGTCGCCACCACGTACACCGCGGCAGTCTTGATCCCGGCGAAGATAAGCGGCAGCGCCAGCGGCAACTCGATCTTGAGCACGATCTGGTGAGGCCGCATGCCCATCCCGCGGGCCGCCTCGATCGCATCCGGGTCGACGCCGTCCACGCCGACATACGCGTTCGTCAGCATGAGCGGGAACGCGAGGATGACGAGAGCGAAGACGACGTTCGTGGTGCCGATACCGAAGACGCCGAGGCCGATCGCGATCACGGCGAGACTCGGCAGCGCTCGGCCGATGTTCGCGAGGTTGATCGCAAGGAACGATCCACGGTGCAGATGACCGAGCCAGACGCCGAGCGGGATCGCGATCAGGAGCGCGATCCCCATCGCCTCGCCGCTGATGACGAGGTGCTCGACTATCTTCGTCCACATCAGGCTCGGGTTGTCGTACATGAATCGGAACGCGTCGACGAACGTGCTCGGACGGAAGGAGTCGTAGCCGAGGATCACGTCGCCCTCCGCGCGCGCACCCACGGGGTCAACGCCCACTGCAACGCGACGAGCGCGGAGTCAGCGGCGAGGGCAAGCGCTACCGCGAGCGCACCGGTCGCGACGAACTCGGTCGTGAAGTCGGTTTGCAGCCCGTTGAAAATCGGCTGGCCGAGGCCGAGCGGCGTGATGTAGGCGGCAACGGTGGCGAGGCTGATGGTCGTGACGACCGCTATCCGGACACCGGCCGAGATCGCGGGAAACGCGAGCGGGAGCTCGACCCGGAAAAGCACCTGACGCCGCGTCAGCCCCATCCCCCGCGCCGCCTCCAGCACGTCCTCGGGCACACCGTGTAGGCCCGCGAGAATGTTGCGAAAGAGGATCAGCAGCGTGTAGCCCACCAGCCCGATCTCGATCGTCAGCATCGTCAGCCCCGTGAACGGGACGAGCAGCTGGAAGAGCGCAAGACTCGGAATCGTGTACAGAAACGCCGAGAAAGCACCGAACGGGCCCTCGAACCAGTGCTTCCGGTGCGCGAGCAGCGCAGCCAGGAACGCGATTGCAAACCCGATCCCCACCGCAATGGCCGTCATCTCGAGATGCTCGAGCAGGCGAGGCTGGAGGATGTCGCCCCAGTGGCCCTTGACCCAGTCCCAGCAGAAGGTTCCGTTCTGGGCGATACACCCGTGCGCGCCACCCTGAGGCCCGCCGTAGTTGGGGATCACGGGCGGCGGAGCGGAAGCAGCAGAAGTGAAGATCATCGTTCCTGCTGCCCTTCCGGCGCGAGCAGCGCCGCCACATGCTCGACCGAGCAAAGCCCGGACACTCTTCCCTCCTCGACGACCGCGAGCTCGCGCCGGCCTTCCTCGAGCATCAGCGCGAGAGCATCGCGCAACGTCGTCGACGCGGCGACGGTGGGATAAAGCGAGTGGTCGCCGTTTGGAACGTCAAGCAGCTCGATGTCGGAGAGTCGCCTCAGCGCGAGGCGTTTGAGACTGCGGTCCGCACCCACGAAGCGGGCCACAAACTCGTCCGCGGGGTTGGCGAGGATGGCATCCGGCGTGTCGTACTGCGCGAGGATGCCGCCCTCGCGCAGGATGGCGATCCGGTCCCCCATCTTGATCGCCTCGTCGATGTCATGGGTGACGAAGATGACTGTCTTTCGGATCTCTGCGTGCAGGCGGAGGAACTCCTGTTGCAGCCGTTCACGCGTGATCGGATCCAGTGCTCCGAAGGGCTCGTCCATCAGCATGACGGCCGGATCCGCGGCCATCGCCCGGGCCAGTCCGACACGCTGCTGCTGCCCGCCCGAAAGCTGTCTGGGGTACCGACCCGGATCGTGAACCGGGTCCAGCCCGACGAGCACCAGCAACTCGCGCACCCTGTCGTTGATCCTCGACTTCGACCAGCCCAGGAGGCGCGGGACCGTCGCAATGTTGTCGGCAATGCTCATGTGCGGGAACAGTCCGACGTGCTGGATCACGTAGCCGATCCGGCGGCGGAGCTCGATCACCTCAAGGCTGCGGACGCTCTGGCCGTCCATCAGGATGTCGCCCTCGGTGATCTCGATCAGACGGTTGACCATCTTCATCGCCGTCGTCTTGCCGCCGCCCGAAGGGCCGACGAGCACGCAGATCTCTCCCGCCGGGATGCGCAAAGAGAGGTTGTCGACGGCAGCAGCGGTCCGCCCGGGGTAGCGCTTCGTGACGTCGCGGAAGACGATTTCCGCGGCTGAGCTCTCTGCCTGATGCCCTTCTGAGCCCATTTCCAGCGAGTCTAGGCCCCGCGGCCGGGCGTCACAACGGCCGTCAGAGCTCTTCCGCGAACGCCAGATTCTCCTTCTTGAGGCTCTCGTCGGTTCCGAAGAAGGCGTGCTTGGACATGTCCGCCGAGTAGCGGCTTGCCGGCGGTGTGCGCCCGAGCGCCTCTGCGAGGCTCCGGACGAGGTGCGGAGCGCCGCCGCAACAGAGCCCCAGGTAGCTGACGCCCGCCTGCTGCGCCGCCCGGGCGAACTCCGCGATCTCGTAGCGATTGCAGGTGAACGGATCGAGCGCTGTCGGGAATGGCATTTCGCCCGGCAGGCCCTTGAACTCGGGATCCCGCAGTGACTGGAACGTCGGTTCATGCTCGTGCGTGCGGTAGGGGACGGGCAGCGCGGCGACGTGGCACGAGACTGCCTCCCTGATCTCCTTGAGGAGCGGCAGCATCGTGGCCGGGCCGCGCATGCAGTTGAGGCCGACGACGTCGGCACCTCCGTCTTCCAGCCGCCGGAATGCATCCCCCAGCGTCCAGCCTTCCCTCGTCACGGGATGCTGGTGTATCCCGAGCGTGATGACGGCGGGCAGACCCGCCTCCTTGATTGCCCGGAGCGCGGCGAGGGCTTCCTCGGCGTGCGAGAACGTCTCCCCGATGACGAAATCGACCTCTGCCTCGACCGCCCAGCCCACCTGCTCCTCGAACATCGCGCGCGCGGCGCTCTGCGACGCGTCGTCCTCCGCGAAGACGTTCGTGTTGCAGATGTCTCCCGCGACCAGCGCATCGGTCTCGGCAGCAACATCCTTGGCAATCGCGAGCGCCTGCCGGTTGAGCTCCTCGAGGAGGTCCTCCTTACCGACCAGCCGCATCTTTTCGCGGTGGGCGTAATACGTGAAAGCCGGAACGACGTCCGAGCCGGCGTGGACGAAATCGCGGTGCAATTGCGCCACGACCTCGGGATGGTCGAGGACGGCCTCGGGGACGAACGGGCCCGCTTGCACGTAGCCGCGCCGCTCGAGTTCGAAGAGATAGCCCTCGGCGCAGATCACCGGGCCTCGCCCGAGCCGTTCGCGCAGGCGGCCGTTGTCGACAGAAGTCGCAGTCATCGCGTGCCCCGATTATCCCGCTCCCAGCCCGGAGCGGACAAGTTCTCTGATCGGTTCGAGGTCCGGCGGCAGAGCAGCACCCACAGATGTGAAGGGAACACGCTCGCGAATGAGCTCGAGGACGCGCTTGGTACCAGCGCCGAGGGCCGGCGGATCCCGAAGCTCAACCGCCTGGGCTGCGACGACCAGCTCGATCGTGACGACTCGCTCGCCGAGCTCCACCATCTCCTCGAGCCGGCGGGCGGCGAGCGGGGCGAGCGTCATCCGATCTTCGATCCCTTCGGCCTGGGTCGTGCTCGCGAGCTCGAACGAGACCGGCTGCGCAAGCAGACGCGCCTCCGCAGTCAAGGCATGGCCTGCATTGCCAAGCTCGGCGAGGCCGTCCTCGTGGAGCCCGGAGCGAGCGGCGAGGCCGTCGGTCAGATCGGAGAAGGGCCGCTGCAGGAGCTTCATCAAGCGCTCGTTCGCGGACGTGAGCGCCGGAGCAAGCGCGATGCGCAGGAAGTCGAGCGCAGCCGCCAGCGGGACGACGTCGACGTTGGAGACGGAGACAACCCGCTCCTCCTCGATGATCACGAGCGGGTTCGCGTTCGCCGCGTTCAGCTCGACTGCGAGCTGGGCGCGTACGAATTCGAGGGTGTCCCACAACGCCCCGAGGACCTGCGGGAGACCGCGGAACGTGAGCGGGTCCTGGAGATTGCGCGCCGCCCCCAGTGACCAGAGGGCGCTTCCCTCAAGAAGCTGCGTCAGTCGCTCGAGCGACGCACGCAGCCCCTGGTACGGCCGGGTGTCGGCGACGGCCGGATGGATGATCGTCAGGTTGGCGCCGAACGCTTCCAGGTCGAGCGCACCGGCAATGTGCAACACATCGAGCAGGCGCCCGGCATCCGCGATTGCGAGCGCGGCGAACCCGGTCGAAAAAGCATTGTTGTTGACGAGCGCGAGTCCTTCGCCGGCCACCAGCGGGATGTCGCGGAAGAGATGGTGTGCGAGGTCGGCGTTGGGAGCGAGATCGCTCTGGCCGACGGATCCAAGCAGGCGAACCGGCGGCGTCTCCTTCGCGTTCAGCGCCGTGACCAGGCGCTCGGCGAGATCGGGCCGGCTGCCCGTGGTCCCCGTGGCGAACCCGTTCGCCATTCGCAGCATGGTCGCCCTGACGATGTCTGGCGGCGCCTCGGCCCCCTGGCCGACGCGGTGGCTCTGGATCAGCCGGCGATTGAACTCCCCGACCTCCCCCGGCTCGATCCGCACGCGCTTGCGCGAGGCGACACCGGTCGTGAAGCCGTAGACGACATCACCGCGGTCGAGCGCGCGCTCGACGATCGCACGTGACTCGGTCAGGGCGCAGGCGCCGGGCTGTGGATGACCCGAGTTTGCACGCTCTGCGTCGTCTGGAGCACCACGGCGAGGATGACCACGACGCCGCCGACGATGGCAATGAGCGCCGGTCGCTCCCCGAGCACGATCCACACCCAGAGCGGCCCGAGGACGATTTCGAGCAGCGTGATCAGCGCGACCTCGGCAGCCGGAATCAAGCGGGCGCCGACGGTCAGGAAAGCGAGCCCGAGACCCACCTGCCCGACGCCGAGCAGCACGAGGAATGTCAAGTCGTGCGCGGTCACGGTGCCGGGATGGGTGAGCGGGGCGACCGCGACGACGACGAGCGCTTGCGAGAGACAGATCGCCGGCGCCATTGACACCGCGCGTCGATGCCGGGTGATGACGATGGTCGCTGCAAAGGCGAGCGTCATCACGAGCGAAGCTCCAACGCCAAGCACGCCACCGCTACCGGGCCCGCCGACCATCAATGCGACTCCCAGAAGCGCGACGCCCATCGCAACGAGCGCGCGGCCTGTGATCGACTCGTCCAGCGCGATCCAGGCTAGAAGAGCGGCAGCAATGGGAGCCGCCGCCTGAAGGAAGAGGACGTTCGCAACGGTCGCATGATTGAGCGCAACGATGAACGAACCTGACGCGATGGCCGTACAGATTGCCACGGCGAAACCAGCGGTTCCCATCGAACGGAACGCGACGATCGTGCGGCCGCGATTCGAAACCGCGACGAAGCCGGCAAGGGCGACACATGCGAACAATGCGCGCCCGGCGAGCTGTGTCGTCGTGCCGACCGAAAGCTCCCGCTGCAGCACGCCGGCGCTCGACCACGCCAAGGCCGCGAGAGCGACGAACAGCTGCCCGCGCCGGCGGATGCTCCTCTCCTCGATCGCGACGAGCGGCACCGTCACGGCCAGACGATCGCAGCCGCTTCGGCGATCGTACGCAGCTTTGCGCACTGATCGTCGATGCTCAAGGCGTTGCCGATGACGGACGTGGCGAAGCCGCACTGGGGCGAGAGCGCCAGCCGATCAAGCGGAACGACCTTCGCAGCCTCCTGAATTCGGCCGACGAGTTCCTCGACCGTTTCGCGGCGCGGCATCTTGGTCGTCACGAGACCGAGCACGACGACCTTGTCCTCGGGAACCGCGCGAAGCGGAGCGAACGTCCCGGACCGCGCGTCGTCGTACTCGAGCAACAGCCGCTGGGCGCGAACGCGGGGAAACAGCCGCTCCGCAAGCCAGTCGTACCCTCCTTCGACGAGCCAGCGGCTCGCCTGGTTTCCGCGGCAGAGATGGAAGCCGAAGGTGACGCCCGGGTGATCTCCGATGACGTGGTTGTCGAGCTCGACGCCGAGCTCGACCCACCGCTCGGCCGGCCAGCCGCGGCTTTCGTAGAACCGGCGGTATGTCGGATCGACGAGCAGCGGGTAGTGCGGTGCGTCCAACTGGATGTATACCGCGCCGAGCCGCACGAGCTCGTCGACCTCCTCACGGAGCAGCTCGGCGACGTCGGCGAGGAACTCCTCCAGGTTCCGGTACGCGACCTTCGAGCGTTCCGGGTCCCAGAAGTTCGCGAACAGGCTGGGGCTCGGCAGCGTCACCTTGACGACCCGGTCGGTGCGCCCGCGCGCGTACACGAACTCTTCGGTGGCGAGCGAGCGTTTGCGGCGAAGCTTCTGCTCGACCGCGAGCTGCGGCCGTTCGACGCGAAGCTCACCGAGCTCGTCGCTTTGCCACTCGCCCCAGAGGAACGCGTCGAGGTCCCATTCGGCGAAGCCCTCGACCGCAGCAGGGAGCTGGCTCTGAAACGAGAGTCGGCGCATCTCGCCGTCGGTGACGACCGCGAGGCCTGCCTCCTCCTGGACCTCGAGGGCGTCGTCAACCGCCTTGTCCTCGACCCGCTTGAACGCGGAGGGCGTCAACTCCCCGTTGGCGAACTTCTCCTGCGCTGCGAGCAAGTAGGGCGGGCGAAGAAGACTGCCGACGACGTCCGTTCGCGCGTCGAGCACGCCCTAACTCTACGGACGTCCGGTCGGCGGGCTCAACAAGCTCAATTGCCAGCGCGGCGCCGGCTCACGGGATCGCCACGTTCTCGTCACTCGCCCGGCTGCACGAGCCCACTCTCGTGGGCGACGACGACGTCCTGCGCACGCAACTCGAGCTATCGCCATGGAAAGAGAGAGGCCGGCCTGCGGGTTCGCCGACCCGCGCGAGTCGCCGTCAGGCATCGAAGTATGACCCGGCCCGCGAAGCACACGACCACAGGTTCATCGCGGTGACGATTCGAGCCAAGACATGCAAGGTCTCAATGCGGGGCACGCAATGGACCCATTAGCGACTGCGGCGTGGTCCTCGAGTGGGCCGCCCGTTGGCCTGGATGTGGATGGTCAGTACTCCTCGCTCTGCACTTCCTCGACGATCCGCGCTTGCGGGCTCCCGACCAGGGCTGGCGCTGCACGCCCCGATCCCCACAGATCCCGCAGCGAGGCGCGAAAGGCCTCCGCCTCGCTCGAGCTATCGAACTCGAGGTCGATCTTGACGTAGTTGCGATCGTCGACCGGTCGGAACACTCGATAGCGGCGCACCCCAGACTCCGCGCGGCGGACAGGGTCGGCGTCGAAGGCCCTCTTCCAGACGTCGAAGTCGCTGATCGCATGTTCGATCTGCAGAACTGGCATGTCTCTCCTTTCGCTACTTTATAAGAGTAATGAATTCTCGGCTACGATAGCGAAATGACCGAGCGTGTCAAGTCCACGCGGCGCTATCACTCTCCGCGACGTCGCCAGCAGGCGGCCGCAACGCGAAGGCAAGTCCTACAAGCTGCCCAGCGGCTGTTCGAGCAGCACGGGTACGCGGCGACGTCCATGGTGGCGATTGCTTCGGAAGCCGGGGTCTCGCTCAAGACTGTCTACCTGGCGTTCGAGACAAAGAGCGGACTCTTGCGCGCGCTGTGGCACCTGCTCCTGCGCGGTGACGAGGAGTCCACTCCGGTCGGCGCGCGACCTTGGTTTCAAGCGGTTCTAGATGAGCCGGACCCGACGCGCCAGCTGCGTCTCAACGTGCGCAATGCCAAGCTGGTCAGGGCCCGAATCGGGCCGCTACTGGAGGTGATCCGCAGCGCGGCCGCGCACGACGCGGAGATCGACGCGCTCTGGACGCGCATTCAGACTGAGTTCTACGACAACCAACGTTCGGTCGTTGAAGCTCTGCACCGAAAGCGGGCGCTGAAATCCGGGCTCGGAGTGACCCGCGCCACCGACATCCTCTGGACGCTCAACCACCCCAACCTGTACCGCCTGCTCGTCACCGACCGCGGCTGGACGCCCGATCAGCACGAGAAGTGGCTTGCAGATCTGCTTTGCTCGGAGCTTCTCGGGAACGTGCACCCGTTGGCAGGCCAACACCGGAAAAGCCCGGACGTCGCGGGTTCATAGCGTCCTCCCTCCTCCGGGCAAGAAAGAACCTGCAATAGCAGGGGTTTCATAAGAATAAGTAGCGGGGGCAGGATATGGACCCATTAGCGACCTTGTCGTGCCGGTCAACCGAGCCTTCGCGTGGCCGAGCCGCCGCCTGCGATTACGGCATGAGTCGCCAGCCGCGGGCCGCACGGCTGCAGCGAAGGCTGCGCTCGCGACCGGGATGGCAACGCGAAAAAGCACGGACACGCCCACGCCTAACCGGGCGAGTCGTCGCATTGACGTTCGTATCGACGGGCACTACGTTCGCCGGGTGATCAGTATCGTCGAAGGTGCGCTAGACACCGAGGCCGCGGCCAGGATTCGGAAGGCTGTCTGGCGCTGGATCGTGGTCGAGCCTGAGACGATCCAGCACTTTCGCGCTACCTGGCCCAGGTTCCGCGACTGGCTCGCGCTCCTTGACGGCGAGCCGGTCGGTATCGGAGCCTGCGGACTCCTTCCCGGAGAAGAGGAGAGCGCCGCCGCATTCGCACTCAACGCTGTCCTTCGCGAAGCGCGGGGCAAGGGCGTCGGAACTGCCATCTACCGCCAGGTGTCCGAGCACGCACGCTCGCTCGATAAGTCCGAGCTCCAAAACCTTCAGTTTCGAAGACGACTCGGGCGGGGTGGCCTTCGCCGAGCGCCACGGGTTTGCCGTTGTAGGCCGAATTCGCGGATTGCGCCTCGTCCTGGAGGACTGCCCACATCCCTCCATCCAGCTGCCGGAGGGCGTCACGATCACGACCCTGGCGGAGCACCCGGAGCTCGCGCGCGGAGTGTGGGAGACGGCGTGCGAGGCGATGGCCGACATCCCGTACGACGGCGACATCCCTATGAGCCCAGGCTCCTTCGCAGAGTTCGAGGAGCGGGCCCTCACCGGTCCGAAATACATCCCGGAGGCGACGTTCGTCGCTACTCAGGGCAGCGACGTCATCGGCTACGGCCAGCTCGGTTGGATGGACCGCCTCGCTGGGATCGGCGACCACCAGATGCTTGCTGTGCGACGGTCCTGGCGAGGTCGTGGGATCGCCAGGGCGCTCAAAGCGGCTCAAATTGAATGGGCGCTCGACAATGGTCTCGCTGAGCTACGCACGGGCAACGAGGAGCGCAATGCGGCCGCACGAGGTGTAAACGCGAAATTCCCGTACGTGCCCCTTCCTGACCAGCTGCTCTATCGCGGACCCCTCGCGGATACGTAGATCAGGCGCGGCCCACAAACCCGATCCAGATGCGCGCAGGGTTAGAGCTACTCAGCGGTAACAGCGGCCGCCTGCGCCAGTGTTCGGGCAATGTCCCTGGGTGGGCGACGGGTATGGCTCTCGAATGAAGTAGCTAGAGGAGCATGAGTCGACGACGAGACAGTGTCAGTTCGCGGACGACGCCGAGATCGTCTTCACCGTCGAGGAGACGACCCCGGGCACCACTCTTGAAAACGGTTGCGCGGCGCGAGCAAATCGAGGCGGTCCTGGAACTGATCGTCGCGCACCTATCGCGGGTTCATATCGTCCCCCCGCCTCGTGGCAAAGAAAAACCCTGCGATTAGCAGGGCCTTTCAGAGGGTCTATAGCGGGGGCAGGATTTGAACCTGCGACCTCCGGGTTATGAGAGGTGCGTTGCTAGGTCAGGCAACGTCAGAAACCGCACTCCTCGACGGTGCTCGGTCGGCTCAGGTCAGGCTCGCGCCCGCAAAAGCGATCATCAACGCGCGCAAGAAGTTCGAGGCCGCCTGCGGAAAAGCCACGAGCTCGTGGAAGCAGCTAGGCGCCGTCGTCACGATCAGCGGTGTCGGCTTCTGGGATAAGCCGCATACACAGAACCCTCACGCCCCGAACTTCGCGGAGCTACATCCGGTCACGGCGATCAAGTTGATATCCGGTTGCGGCGCGTAGAGACGCCGGCGATTACGAAGCCCATTTCGAGTTAGGCCATTCGGCCCATTGTGGAGACCCGGCCCTTCTGCATCACTGTGAGTGCGATGCCTGAAGACACCGAGGCTCATCAGTACCGTCTCGGGTCGCCGCTCGCCGCAATCGTCGGAATCGCCGACTCGACGCTGGAGAGGGACGACCTTGACGACGACGTCGCCACGCGCGTACGCGCCATTCGAGACATCGCATTTGACGCTTTACGGACGGCCGAGCGCAGCGAGCCCGAGTCAAGACAGGCTCGGCCGCAGGCATAGCCGGCTCCCCACCCGTTTGGCTTCGACCGCTAGGTGTAGTTCCTGAGAGCGTTGTTCCATCCGGGTCTCCTTGGAGGCTGGAGCTGCCAAGCCACCAGCTCCAAGGAGGGATCCGGATGAAATTGCACGCTAACGCGAGGACCTGTCCGCATAGCCGCCGTCTTGCGGTGAGC
>WNFX01006762.1_pt1 | contig 14301 bp, 12 predicted proteins | sample 5400111 | NCBI WGS metagenome assembly WNFX01 (sample SAMN13153363, study PRJNA577476) | soil metagenome | isolation source: 40 cm soil or saprolite under grassland replicate 1 | place: USA:California | collected 2016-06-15 | reverse complement strand
TGGGCGCCCACGAGGCGACGGTCCGGGCGTGGTTGGAGGCTGACCTGGAGGTGCCGCGCAAGCAGCGGCACACGGCCCGGCGGGTGTGGCAGCGGCTGTGTGAGGAGGTGGACGCTGAGGTCGCGGAGTCGACGGTGCGGGCGCTGGTGGGTCGGATCAGGGCGGAGCTGGGGCTGGACGCCGCGGCCTGTGGTGTGACGATCCCCCAGGACCACCGGCCTGGGGAGGAGGCCGAGTGTGACTTCGGGGAGTTCTACGCCTGGATCGCCGGGGCGCAGCTGCGGCTGTACCTGTTTGTCATGCGGCTGTCGTTTTCAGGCCGGGGGTTTGTGGTGGCTTTCGCCAACCAGGCCCAAGAGGCGTTCCTTGAAGGCCACGTGCTGGCGTTCGAGCACTTCGGCGGGGTCCCGGCCGGCCAGATCCGCTACGACTGTGAGGATAAGCGTGTGCCGTCCTGGGTCAGGGTCTGACCCGCGCTACGACTGACCAGGTGTCCTGAGTTTGAGCTGTCGGCCACTGGCTCGGGGCGGTGCATGCTGCCGCCGGACCGACGGGTGTGTCCCGATAGGGGCCTTGCCGTGAACAGGGCACCGTCACAGTCCTGACCACCTGCGCCGGCCCGGCGACGGCCATCCGGCCCCCGAGCCCGCCAGGAGACAGACGACCGTGTCCAGCATGCCCCAGCCGACCCCACCCGAGCAGGACGCCACCGCCACTGCTACCGACGAGGTCATCCTCGGTGTCGATACCCACAAGGACGTGCACGTCGCGGCGGTGATCACCGCCCTGGGCAGGCTGGTGGCCAGCCGCAGCTTCCCGACCACGGCTGCGGGCTACCGCAGGCTGCTCGAGTGGGCGGGCAGCTTCGGGACGCTGCGACGAGCCGGGGTGGAGTGCACCGGCTCCTACGGCGCGGCGCTGGCCCGCCACCTGCAGGCCGCCGGCATCGAGGTGGTCGAGGTCAACCAGCCCGACAAGGCCGTCCGCCGGCGGCGCGGCAAGAGCGACCCCATCGACGCCCAGGCCGCCGCCCAGGCGGTGCTATCGGGCCGGGCCACCGCAACCGCCAAGACCGGGGACGGGCCGGTGGAGATGCTGCGGATGTTCAAGCTGGCCAAGGGCTCGGCGATCAAGTCCCGCACCCAGGCGATCAATCAGCTCAAGGCCGTGCTGGTGGCCGCCGATCCCGCGCTGCGGGAGGCCCTGTCGGGCCTTTCCACCCCGATCCTGATCCGCCGCTGCACGCAGCTCCCGCTCCAGGCGGGCCTGCCCACCGATCCCGCCAGTGCCGCTGCCTACACGCTGCGGCTGCTGGCCGGCCGCATCGTGGCGCTGACCGCCGAGATCCACGACCTCGAGCAGGTGATCACCCGCGCGATCAACCAGCAGGCGCCCAAGCTGCTCGCCCGGCGCGGCGTCGGTCCCGACTGCGCGGCGGCGCTGCTCATCGCCGCTGGCGACAACCCCGACCGCCTGGGCAGCGAGGCCTCCTACGCCGCCTTGTGCGGCGCCAGCCCGGTCGAGGCGTCCTCGGGCAAGACCCAACGTCTGCGCCTCAACCGTGGCGGGGACCGGCAAGCCAACGCTGCCCTGTATCGCATCGCGCTGTCACGCCTGCGCTGGGACCAACGCACCCGCGACTACCTCGCCCGCCGCATCAGCCAGGGCAAGACCCGCCGCGAGGCCATCCGCTGCCTCAAGCGCTACATCGCCCGCGAGCTCTACCAGATCATCACCAAGCCCAACCCCGACCCCACCCCCGGGCCGGCCGCCCCATCCACTGCCGCTTGACATCCATAGGGGCATCAACCTCAAAGACGCGGTGCGCCGGATCCTGGTGGGCCGCGACCGAGTCGAGACCGAGCGGTTCATCGCGCTGCGCTCCCATTATGGGTTCGACTCGTTTTTCTGCGAGCCTGGCATCAAGGGCGCGCACGAGAAGGGTGGGGTGGAGGGCGAGGTCGGCCGGTTCCGCCGCAACTGGCTGGTCCCCGTCCCGGTCGTGGGCTCGCTTGCCGAGCTGAACGGGCTGCTGGTGGGCTGGATGGCCGCCGACGATGCTCGGCATGTGGGCCGCCGGGCCCAGACGGTCGCCGAGGCGTTCGCGCTCGAGCAGGGCGTGTTGCATCCCTTGCCCGACGAGCCGTTCGACTCCGCCAGGCTGCTGGGCGCCAAGGCCGACGCCAAGGCCAGGGTGTGTGTGCTGGGGTCGTGGTATTCGGTGCCGGCTCGGCTGGCGCGGCGCCGGGTCCAGGTCCGCCTTGGCGCCAGCCAGCTCGAGGTCCTCGACGGTGGCACGGTCGTCGCGGTCCACCCCCGCAGCCTCCACAAGGGCACCCAGGACCTGGTGCTGGACCACTACCTGGAGATCCTGGTCCGCAAGCCCGGCGCGTTCGCCGGCTCGGCCACGCTTGCCCAAGCCCGCGCCGGCGGCGTCTTCACTGCCGGCCACCAGAGGTTTTGGGACTCGGCTCGCCGCGCCCGTGGCGACGGGGCGGGCACCCGCGCGCTGATCGAGGTCCTCCTCGCCCACCGGCAGCTGCCCGCCGAGGCGGTCCTGGCCGGGATCGACGCCGCGCTCAAGGTCGGCTCGACCGACCCGGCGCTGGTCTGTATCGAGGCTCGCCGCATCATCGACACTCCCGCATGTCCGGTCATCCCGATCACCCAGGCGCTCCAACGCTACGACCGGCCCGCGCCCACCCTCGGCGGCTACGACACCCTGCTCGACGCCACCCCCACTGGAGCCCAGCCATGACCACAGGCCCCGTGCTGTCGGAGCCGGCCGCCGAGGCTGCCATCGGCGCGGCCTGCCAGGTGCTGCACCTGCCCACCGTGGGTGCTCAGGCGGTCGAGCTCGCCGACCAAGCCGCCCGCGACCGGCTCACCCACCGCGCCTACCTCGCCGAGCTGCTCAGCGCCGAGACCGACACCCGCGACGCCCGCCGCCGCGACCGGCGTGTCAAGGAGGCCAAGTTCCCACGGGTCAAACGCCTCGCCGACTTCGACCTTTCGGCTGCCCCCGGCGTGGCCGCGGCGACCCTGGCCGCGCTCGCTTCGGGCACCTGGATCGACCACGGCACCCCGCTGGTCCTGCTCGGCGACTCCGGAACCGGCAAGTCGCACCTGCTGATCGGCGTGGGAGTGGCCGCCTGCGAGCAAGGCCGCGCCGTGCGCTATGTCACCTGCGCCGCGCTGGTCAACGAGCTGGTCGAGGCCGCCGACGAACGCACCCTGGCCAAGACCATCGGCCGCTACGCCCGCCTGGACCTGCTGTGCTGCGACGAGCTCGGCTACCTGCACCTCGACCCACGCGGCGCCGAGCTGCTGTTCCAGGTCATTACCGAACGTGAAGAGCGCGCCTCCATCGCGGTGGCCTCCAACGCCCCGTTCAGTGAGTGGGGTCAGACCTTCACCGATCCCCGACTGGCAGGAGCCGCCCAACCCTGACCCGCCGTCAACTCGAGCCGACCTACTGACCACCCAGTGTGGTTGGGAGATTGCTCCCGCACGCCTAGGTGGGGCCAAATCAAGCCATCACAGTGGGGCCACTTCTAGTTGACATTCCCAGTGGATCGCCCGCCGCGAGCGGCTGGGGAGGTTCATGCTGCGCCGCGACCCGCGCGACATCAGCCGGATCTGGGTGCTGGACCCAGACGGCACCGCGTACCTGGAGGTGGGCTACCGGACATTGTCGCGGCCGCCGATCAGCGTGTGGGAGCAGCAGGCCGCCGTCGCCCGGTTGCGCGAACTCGGCCGCGCTGAAGTCGACGAGAACGCCCTGTTCGCGATGGTCGCACAGATGCGTGAGATCACCGACACCGCCGCGGCCACCACTCGCAAGGCTCGCCGCGACCAACAGCGGCGGTCGGCGATACCGGTTCGGCCGCCTCCAACCCTGCCGTCAGCGCCACCGGACAGCGGGGACGCCGGTGTGGTGGCCAAGCCGTTCGAGGTGATTGAGCAATGGTGACCGGCACGGACACCCACCTTGACATCCAGGACGAGCTGGCGGATCTGTCGCACCTGCACCCGGCCGCGCAGGAGATCGCGCGGCTGCCGGACGAGGAACGGCTGCGGTATGTGCGGGCGGACCGGTGGATCGGCTACCCCCGCGCCACCGCCGCGCTGGAGCGACTGGAGACGCTGTTCTGCTGGCCGTCCAAGCAACGGATGCCGAACCTGCTGCTGATCGGCCCGACCAACAACGGCAAGTCGATGATCATCGAGAAGTTCCGCCGCACCCATCCGCCGATCTCGCATGAGGATCGGGAGGAGATCCCGGTGCTGGTGGTGCAGATGCCCTCCGAGCCCTCGGTGACCCGGTTCTATACCGCGCTGCTGGCGGTGCTGGGCGCGCCGCTGCGCACGCGGTACCGCATCGCCGCGCTGGAACAGCTCGTGCTGCGGCTGCTGCGCGCGGCCTCGGTGCGCGTGCTGGTGATCGACGAGCTGCATAACGTGCTCGGCGGCCGGGGCGATACCCGCCGAGAATTCCTGAACCTGTTGCGGTTTCTGGGCAACGAGCTGCGCATCCCGCTGGTCGGCGTCGGCATCCGAGACGCCTACCTGGCGATCCGCGCCGACGACCAGTTGGAGAACCGGTTCCAGCCCTTCACGCTGCCCCGCTGGGAATCGGATGACGACGCCTGCTCGCTGCTGGCCAGCTTCGCCGCCGCGTTCCCGCTGTGTTAGCCCTCGGCGATCGCGAACCCGGAGATGGCTTCCTACTTGCTCACCCGCAGCGAGGGCACAATCGGCGAACTGGCGCACCTGCTCACCGACGCTGCGGTCGCTGCGATCGAGTCCGGCGAGGAAGCGATCAACCAGCGAACCCTGCTACTCGCGCCCTATGCCGGGCCGACCGAACGGCGCCGGCTGTTCGAGCGCGAACTCGCATGAGCCCGGCTCGATCGGGTATTCGGCGCTGGCCGCTGCATCCGCGGCCCGGCCTGCTGGAGTCGATGTCGTCCTGGTTGGGCCGCCTCGCGAAGCTGTACGGCCTGTCGACGAAGGACCTGCTCACCCACAACCTGGACCTGCTCGACGTGCCGTGGGACATCGATGGAGATCCCTCGGCGGCGATGCTCACCGCGCTCGCCGAACGCACCGGGGTCGAGCCAGCCCGGCTGCGCACAATGACGCTCGCCGGGTGGCAGCCGTGGCTGTTCGACACGCTGTCCGTGCGGGACTGGAATGAGCAGACCCTGTTCGACACCTACGTCCGGGACAATTCGGTGCTGCTCACGCCCAGCGAGGCCGGCCGCCATCAGGTGGGCCGCTTCAAACGCTGGGCCGGGCCATGGCTTCCCGTTCCTAACGGGTGGCTACGCCGGGTGTGCCCAGTCTGCGCCGCCGACCCGGACCGTGGCGTGTCCCTGATGTGGAAGCTGCCGCTGATGGCCGGCTGCGTCGACCACGGCTGCTGGCTGGAAGACGTCGAGGACGTCGAGGTGTCCCTCGCGCTGAACGGGCATCCACCAGCGGCCAGGCCAGTGGACGAACCGCTGGCCACCCTGGACCGCTACACCCACGACGCGCTCACCACCGGACGAGTCGAGCTGCCCGGCCGGTCCGCACATGCCGGGGTGTGGTTCCGGCTGCTGCGATCCCTGCTGGACGAGGTCAGCCTCGCCACGTCCACCGTCAGCAAGCCGGGCAGGACCACCCTGGAACAGGTCTGGGAGGGCACCGGCCGCCCGGACCGCGGCGGGCTGACCGTCTGGAAGCCTTACGAGCAACTGGACCGGGACACCCAGGAGACGATGTTGTACGCCGCCGCTGTTGCGCTGCGCCTGGCCGCCGACCGGCGGATCACTACGCGCGGCCGGCTCGCCTCCGCGATCCAGCCACCCGCCGACCTGCCCGTCTACGACGGTGACGATCCTCGCCGTCGCGCGCTGTCCATGTCGGATCTCGGGCCGGCGCTGGATGCTTGGCTCGACGCGGCCCGTACTGATCCCGAGCCTGCCCGTCAGATGTTGCGGCTGCTCACCGCATTCGATTCCAGCCCCACCAATCTCGCCAAGCAGCGCCACTTCCTGATCAGCCGGATGGGTTTTACTTACCTTAGGTAGTACTGAATGCGATATGTTCCCCGCCTGTCTTCATGAACGTCCCGTACCGGATTACCGACCTGGTTAGAGACGTTCGGCTTGTCCCGACGTTAGGCGGAGGCGCATGGCTCGCAGGCATGTGGTCGGTGATCTCAGAGTCCAGGAGTTGCGACGTAAGGATGGCTGGCGGTCGTGGACGATCGTCTGGCCGGAGGGCGTGGTGCACGAGGAGGCGGACCGGTTCCTGCGCAAGCATGAAGGGTCGGGGACGCAGCGGACCTACGCCTACCTGCTGGTGGATCACCTGCGCTGGCTGGACCGAGAATGCCTGCCGCTGGCCACGGTGACGCTGCGGGATCTCGAGCGCTACATGGGGCTGGTAGGCGCCGAGGTCCGCATGCCGCTCGGGGAGCCGTGGCGGGTCGGCAAGCGGCTCTACGGCACGGCCGCGCTGTCCACCACGGCGGCCTGCCTGAAGAGCTTCTATCTGCACCAGGCGTCGCTGGGCGTGAACGGCCCGCTCGGCAAGGCGTTGGATCAGACTCGCCTGCCGACCCGAGCGGACCGTCGCCGGGCGTTCCTTGGCCACACGATCCCCACCATGCCGGCCAACCCGCTGGCGCCCCGCAGGGTGCGTCGCCGCCATCCGAAAATGCTCCCCGACGGGGCACGCCAGCGGCTGCTCGAGGTAGTCCGCACCGCCCGTGACCGGCTGGTGGTGATCTGGCTGGCGGACGGGGGCTTTCGGATCGGCGAGCTGTGCGGCCTGCACCTTGCGGACTTGCACCTGCGGGAGGGTGCGGCCTGCGGGGAGTGCCGCGCACCTCACGTGCACGTGTGCCACCGGCTGGGCAACCCGAACCGAGCCGAAGCCAAGACGAAGTACCCCTGGCAGGTGGAGGCCGGGACGGTGCGGGGCGGGCTGATCAGGCGGGTCAGCCCGGCGATGATCCACACCTACTTCGACTACATCACCGGCGAGTACCCCCGGCAGCAGGCCGGGCACGGGATGCTGCTGGTGCAGCTGTCCGGACCTAACCATGGGCGGCCGTGGTCGCCGGTCGCCGCCCGCCGGATGCTGGGCCGAGCTGGCGAGCGGGCGGGCCTGGGCAGGATCCGGCCGCACGCCTTCCGCCACACGTTCGCCACCGGCGTCCTTGACGCCTCCGGCGGCAACCTGATCATCGCCCGCGACGCCGGCGGCTGGGCCTCCACCACCGTGGTGGACGAGATCTACGGCCACGTCGACGTGCACGACCCGGTCTTCGACGCGGCGCTGCGCCAGGTGTGGGACGGGCAGGGCGGGCAGGCGAGAGGATGACCGCTTCGCTGTCCCTCTACCAGGACCAGCCCGAGCCGCGCCAGTCCAACCGGACGACCCGCGACCGGCTCGAGTTGCTGACCACGCTGATCAACGGGCCCAGCTTCGACCCGCTGTTTCGGACCGACGTGATCCAGATCCCGCCGCAGCATCCGGTCTACGGGTGGGAGTGCGTGGTGCGTGGCTGCGAGCGTCCACGGTCGGATAGCCGCGAGTTGTGTTTCACGCACTGTGTGCAATGGCGCGATGCTCGCAACGCCGGGATGGGCAGGGCCGAGTTCGTCCGAACCGCCGAACCGCTCGAGGCGGTGGGCTACCGCAGGCCGGAGGTCTCGTGCCGGATCTGCCCCGACCGGCCAGCGGAGGCTTCCTTCCTGCGACTGTGCCACCGGCACCGAAGTCGCTGGGACCGCTATCGCAAGGCCCACGGCCGTTCGGCAGCCGACCTCGACACGTGGGCGGCGGAGGAGACGCCAGGCGATGGCTTCGGCCACTGCCAGGTCGTGGTGTGTCCCGGCCGTGCGGACTCACCGTTGGGGCTGTGCAGGAGACACCGGGACCGCTACCGGCTGGCGGGCCGCCCGGGCGGCGCGTCGGTGCCGGCACGATGGGCGAACCAGGAACGGCCCGGCCGGGCGATCCCGGTCTGGTTCGAGGACGAGGCCGCGTTCCGCCGCTGGTGCGCCACGGTCGGGCCGCCGCTGGTGCTGGGACAGGTCAACCTGCTCGGGCTTCGGCCGTTGCTTGCCGCTGAGGTCAAGTGGGGGCTGTTCGCGCACACCCAGCGGCAGCACAGCCGCTGGGACCTGGACTGCGTGCAGAACATGGTCAACTTCTGCCGGCAGCGTGATCTTGGCTCGTTGACCGAGCTGGAGCTGGACGAGTGCGTGAAGTTCACGCGCATGATCGCGCGGGAGATGCGCAACGAACTGCGGCTGGTCTACTACACCCCGGCCGAGACCCGCGAGGCTGGCTTCATCGAGACCGAGCACTTCGGGGTCCGGTTTCCGCAGCGGCTCGGGCACCTCGACCTGACCGGGGTATCCCAGCGGTGGCTGCGCGATCTGCTCTGGGACCATCTGGCCGGCCTGCTGCGCTCCCCCAAGTGTCCCCGCAGCCAAGGGCCCTTCGACCAGCTGCGCCGAGCCTGCATCGAGCTGAGCGCCTTCCTGGAGGTCGACGCGCCCGGCGGCGGCCACGACCCCACGCTGCTGCGCGAGGAGCACATGCACCGCTTCATGGCCGATCAGCAGCACCGGGAGCGCCACGGCCTTCCCTCGCTGGCGATGAAGCGCCCCGATGGCGCGCCGACGATTGTCAGCTACGTCGCGCGCCGGATGGTGTTCAACAACACCCGCCGAGTGCTGCGCGGCGCGGTGGAATCGGGCGCCGAGCAGCGCCTCGGCCTGGACCGAGCGTTCATCACCGCGATGCCCACGGCCGGCGCCCATCGAAAGCGGGTCCGCAGCCCGTTCACCGATGAGGTCGCCCGCGCCCTGGCCGACCAGGTCAACCTGCGGCAACTCGAGACCTCCGACCCGCTGGACCAGGGCCTGCGGGACATCTGGGAGGCGATCATCCTCACCGGGCGGCGCTGCGGCGAGATCCTCAACCTCCGCTTGGACTGCATCGGCCGCTACGGCGGGCTGGCAATGCTGTGGCACGACCAGACCAAGGTCGGCAACTACGACGCCGCCATCCGCATCCCCGAGCATCTCTACCAGCTGCTCGCCGAGCGCCAACGCAAGACCCTGGCCCGCTTCGAGGGCCTCCACGGCCGCCAGCCCACCCCTGCGCAGCGTGCCCGCATGGCGCTGTTCCCCTCCCGGGTCTGCAACCCCAACGGCCAGATGGCCCTGTCCTACTCGTGGTTTCACCGCGGGTTCAAGCCATGGATCGACCAGCTCGACCTTGGCCGCGTGGTCCCACACCAAGCCCGCCACACCCTGGCCACCAACCTCCTTCGCCACGGCGCCAGCCTGGCCCACATCCGCCGCTACCTCGGCCAGGTCTCCGACCGCATGGCCGAGCATTACGTCCACGTCGCGCACTCGGACCTGGAAGACGTTCTCAACCACGTGTGGGTCGCCGGCCCTGGCGCGCCCAACCCCGGCGAGCTGCTCTCCAGCCCCACCATGGACGGCACCAGGCCGATGACGCGTGAGCGGGCCCTCGCCCTGGCGGTGGATCTCAGCCGCCGCAGCACCCCAGCCGAGGGCGGGTTCTGCACCTTCCAGCCGGTCGTCGACGGCGGCGCCTGCCCGTGGAACCTCGACTGCCACAACTGCGACAAGTTCGTGCTCTCCGGCGCCGACCTGCTCTACTGGCGGCGCAAACGCGAGCAGTGGGCCTCGATCGCCGAACGCGCCCCCGACGACGCCACCGCCGACTACCTGCACCAGGTCTTCGAGCCGACCGCCCGCGCCATCGACGGCCTGGAGAAAGCCCTGGCCGGCCTCGGGCTGCTGGAAGAGGCCCTGGCGTTGGACCTGCGCCGCCCGCAGGACTACTTCCACCGCCTGTGGAGCTTGACCTTCCCAGCCGCCAAGCTCACCAACGCCACTGGCGCCGACGACGAACCAGACGGCGGCGACGTCGGCCTCGAGGGCGGCGACGTCGGCCTCGAGGGCGGCGACGAGGGCTTCGACGAGCCGCAGGACGCATCCGCGTGAGCCCGCCCGCCACGCCGCAGACGGCCGCGGCCATCGCCGCGCGTCGGGCACGCACGGCCAAGATGCTGGACCGCGTGCGGAGCACCGTGCAGCGGATGCGCCGCGAGAAGACCCCGATCACCTATCAGGCGGTCGCGCGACGCGCCGGCGTCTCGCGCACGTTCCTCTACCAGAACCCCGACGCTCGAGCGCTGATTGCCGAGGCTGCCGCTTGCGTCACCGACCAGCGGTTGCACGACCAAGCCGGCCAGGTCGACCAGCAGGAGGCGTCTTGGCGGGAGCGCGCCCTCAACGCCGAGGACGCCTTGAAGGCCGCGCACGCGGAGATCCGCAGCCAGCGGACCCGTATCGGCGAGCTCATGGGGCAGGTCCGCGACCTGGAAGCGGAGTGGACCCAGGAGGCCATCCAGCGCATCACCACCGAGAACACCACCCTCAAGCAGCGCGTGCGGCAGCTCACGCAGGACAACCGGACGCTGGAGGAACGACTGCAAGCGGCGCGCTCGAATCTGCGCTTCCAGGACCGCCGGCTCGCCGACCTGGAGGCACAGCTGGCCACCCAGCCACCCACGTTCGGTGGGGATGGTGCTGCTTCCCGCATCCGCCACTGACCTGCGCTCGCCCACCCCACGCTCACCGCTGTCGTCCTGCCGAGACCGAACCAGCGCTGGCCGGGTGCGAGGCCGGATGCGTCTACCTAGGTGGCTGGTGTTTTTCGCGAGCGCGCAAGTTCGCTGGTTGATCCTGGATCGGGGAGAATCACATTGATGTGATTCTCGACCTGGAGTGCCGATGACGATCGGGATGACCCCCAACCAGGCGGACCTGTGGCGTGGCACCGCGGCGGTGTGCCAGGGCCGGGTCGGCAAGCAGTCGATCTGGGCGGTGCTGTACCACCAGGGTGACCGGCTGTTTCCCGACGAGCTGTTTGCCGACCTGTTCGCCGAGGTCGGCCGGCGCAGCGTGCCCCCACGGATCGTGGCCACGGTGCTGGTGCTGCAGCGGCTGCAAGGCTGCTCGGACCGGGAAGCGGTGGAGGCGTTTTGCTTCGATGCCCGCTGGAAGTACGCCTGCGGCGGGCTGCCGTATGACTATCCCGGCTTCAGTCATACCGTGCTGGTGGACATGCGCGCGCGGCTGGCCGCCTCGACAAGGCCGGAGCGGATCTTCCAGGTCACCGTCGAAGCGGCCAGGCAGGCCGGACTGGTCGGGGTGCGGCGAGTGTTGGACTCCACGCCGTTGTATGACGCGGTGGCGACCATGGACACCGTCACGCTGTTGGGCGCGGCGATCCGGGGGGTGCTCAGGGTGGCTGAGGGGCGGCTGGAGGCCGAGCTGCGCGGGGTGCTGGCCAGCGGCGAGGAGTACGCCAGCCTGACCAAGCCGCAGATCGACTGGGACGACCAGGCGGCACGAGCGGCGCTGGTGGATGCGCGCGCCCGGGATGCGCACGCGGTGCTGGGGGTCCTTGCGGGCCGCTCGCTGGCGGCAGGGGTGGCCGAGGCCGCCCGGCTGTTGGCGGCGGTGGTGGGCCAGGACCTGGAGCAGGGCACCGACGGCGTGTTCCGGATCGCCCGCAAGGTCGCCGCCGACCGGGTGATCTCCACCGTCGACCCCGACGCCCGGCATGGCCACAAGACCAGTGCCCGCGGCTTTGACGGCTACAAGGGGCATGCCTCGGTCGACCCCGACAGCGAGCTGATCATGGCCACCGGTGCGACCGCGGGCAATGTCGGCGACGCGGCGGCCGCGCCCGAGTTGCTGGCCGAGCTGGTCGACCAGGTCGACGGCGAGCAGCCGGCACCACCCACAGGGTCCACCGATGCTGAGCCCCAAGCGCCCCAGCCTGCCGCCTACGGTGACAGTGCCTATGGCACCGGGCCGCTGTTGGAGCGCCTGCACGCCGCCAGCATCGACCCACGGGTCAAGGTCCAAGCCCCGGTCGCACCACGCGGGCACTTCACCAAAGACCAGTTCCAGATCGATCTTGCCGCCGGCACGGTCACCTGCCCCGCCAAGCGCACCGTCGCGATCGTCTACAGCGCCGATCCACACAATCGCCACCACGGCCAGGCAAGCTTCGGCCCGGCGTGTGCCAGCTGCCCGCTTGGTGGCCAGTGCACCAGCGCAGCGGCTGGCCGCACCATCACCATCACCGCCTACGAGGCGGAGCTGACGGCTGCTCGCACCCGCCAGGCCGACCCCGTCCGCGCCGCCGACTACCGCTCCACCCGACCCAAGGTGGAGCGCAAGCTCGCCCATCTGGTCCGCCGCCGCCACGGCGGCCGCCGGGTGCGGGTCCGCGGCCTTGTCAAGGTCGCCGCCGACTTCAACCTGGGGGCCGCCGCGGTCAACCTGGCCCGGCTGGGCGTGCTCGGCCTGCACTGGACCGCATCGGATGGCTGGGTGGCAGCATGACCGGACCGACGCGCCCGCCACCGGCGGGCCGTGCCGCTCGGCACCCCTCGCGCCCATCCCGCCAGCCAACACCACGTTCTCCCACCGTGCAGGAGGCTGCATGCCCGACCGCTCCGCAGCCCTGATCCCGGGAGCCCGTTTCACACCAGCCACCTAGCAGTACTCCGTTAGGTGGGTGCGGCTGCTGGCTGCCCGTGGGGTTCAGAATCTCGGCCGGGTGCGCTGAGCAGCGAGGACTCGGCTCGGTGGACAATCGGCCAATGGCCCTGTCCTTCCTGTATCTCATGACGCGCCGGCTCATCGGCGCGGTGCTCGGCAGCCTCCAAAGCGAGCACGCCAAGGATGTCGAGATCGCCGTTCTACGCCATCAAGTGGAGGTTCTGCGCCGCCAGGTGAAGCGACCCGAGTTCCGCCCCGCCGATCGTGCGATTCTTGCGGTGCTGAGCCGAGCCCTTCCCCGCTCACACTGGTCGATCTTCCTTGTGACGCCGAGCACGATCATGCGGTGGCATCGGCGCTTGGTGACCCGCAAGTGGACGCAGCCCTGCTGCCGGGGCGGCCGTCCACCGCTTGCGGAGCACGTGATTGGGCTGATCGTGCGGCTGACCCGGGAGAACCCTCGCTGGGGCTACCGGCGGATCCAGGGCGAGCTCAAGAAGCTAGGGATCCACGTGTCAGCCAGCACCATCCGCACCGTGCTCCTGAGAAATGGGCTTCGGCCTGCACCCCGACGCGCATCGATGACCTGGCGAGCCTTCCTTCGAGCGCAGGCCTCAGGCATCGTGGCCACCGACTTCTTCACCGTGGAGACCGTGCGCCTCAAGACGCTCTACGCCTTGTTTGTCATCGAACTGCACACGCGGCGGATCCGGCTTGCTGGCGTCACCGACCACCCGGACGGGTCCTGGGTGGTCCAGCGGGCACGGGAGTTCTCGATCGAGCGAGAAGCGGAGAGGGCAGCGGGGGCCAGTGCGTGGCGGTTCCTTGTTCGCGACCGCGACAGCAAGTTCACCCGTGCCTTCGATGACGTCTTCGCCAGCGACGGCACCCAGGTCATCACCACCCCCGTCCAGGCGCCGAACGCCAACGCGTTCGCCGAGCGCTGGGTGCGGACAGTCCGGCAGGAGTGCCTGGACTGGGTGCTGATCTGGGGCCGACGCCAGCTTGAGCGGGTTCTCAACGAGTACGTGCGGCACTACAACGACGAGCGACCGCACCGAAACCTGGCGCTTCGCCCACCCAGCGGTATCGCCATCGGGGTGCCGCCTGACGGGGTCGCGGCCGCCGTCAGCGTTGGGTGCCGGGATCGCCTGGGCGGCTTGGTTCATGAGTACTACCAGGTCGCGGCATGACGTTCGAGTTTCTGAACCCAACGGGTCGTCTTCGAGCCCGAGGAGCTGGTTGCGTAGCCGCCGCTGCAGGTCGGCGATGGTGTGCTCGACCTCGCTCATGCGCTGGCGTGTCGGAGCGGCGGTTCACGTCGCTTGGTTTGCGGCCGCGGCGAATCCCGTGGAGCCCATCGGCGCGCATCAGCCACTCCATCGTGCAGCGGGCAACCTGGAGCGCCTCCCGGCGCGACTGCTTGTGGCCCGGCCACGTCGACCACCACCTGCTGACCGGCGCCGCCCTCGCGCTGTACGCGCCGTGAGTGGCCGGCACGGCCCTCGGCATGCTCGCCGGCGGCCTCATCGCCGACCCCGAGCGCCTGGGTCTCGACGCGGCCGCCCGGCCCTGTTCCTGGCCCTGCTCGCGCCTCAGCTCGGCTCCCGGTCTCGCCTGCTAGCCGCGGCGGGCGGCGCGGCCATCGCGCTGGCCCTGCGGCCGGTGGCAACAG
>WNFX01013103.1_pt1 | contig 14303 bp, 16 predicted proteins | sample 5400111 | NCBI WGS metagenome assembly WNFX01 (sample SAMN13153363, study PRJNA577476) | soil metagenome | isolation source: 40 cm soil or saprolite under grassland replicate 1 | place: USA:California | collected 2016-06-15 | reverse complement strand
GGCTGTGCGGCCGCCCGATGGGCACCGGTCATGTCGGCACCTCCAGCGGCTCGACCTCATCGGGTGCGAAGTACAGGAAGCGGCCGTGGTTGCGCTGCAGGTCGGCGGCCGGATCGTCCTCCGGGGTGACCGCGAGGTGGCCTGCTTCAGGACGATCCCCGCGATTCCCGTCGCCTCACCGGCGAGGCGTCGCAGCTCCGGCGAGGTCCTGATCGCCTCCGCCGACGTGCGGACCTTGGCCAGGCCAGCCCGCCCCTGACTGGTGCCGACCAGGTAGCCGACGATAAACCCGATCACCGTCTCCATCGTCCACCTGCCTACATCTCGCGGAGCTCGAGGTACCGCTTGATGTCAGGGAGCGACTGGACAATGGCGGCCAGCACCACTGCGATGAGCGCTGCCTTGACTAGCCTGCCGATCATTTCTTTGGCTGTGCGGCCGCCCGATGGGCACCGGTCATGTCGGCACCTCCAGCGGCTCGACCTCATCGGGTGCGAAGTACAGGAAGCGGCCGTGGTTGCGCTGCAGGTCGGCGGCCGGATCGTCCTCCGGGGTGACCGCGAGGTGAACGTTGCCGTCGACGTCGTGGAGCACGGCCTCCACCAGGGCGCTGCGGCCGGCCAGGAACAGGTCCTGGGCGTCCGCCCGGCGGGCGCCCGGGCGCATCAGGACCCGGCTGCCGCGGGCCACCCGTACCCCCGCGATCAGGATGTGGTCGGTCTCCGGGGAGACGCTGGTGTCCGATCCCGGATCCCACCAGGGCACCGAACGTTCCTGCGTGGCGGCCGCTGGCTGGCCCGCTTCCGGCCGGCCCGCCACCGGGACACCGATCCCCGGCGGGCTAGTGCCCGGCCCTCCGGGCGGGCCGAGATAGCGGATGGCGCCGTGCATGCGCTCCAGCATCTCCGGCGGCAGGCCGTCCAGGCGGTCCAGCAGCTCGGCCGCGCGCGGGTCGGTGGCGCGGGCCTCCCGCTTCTCCTCGTCGGTCAGCGCGAGCGTGCGCAGGGTCAGGATCTCGTCGATCTCGGTCGCATCGAACAGGTCGCCCGCGCTCTCGGCGGCGATCCGCGGGTGGTCGTAGAGGATGACCGGCGAGCTGAGCACCAGCTCCCGGCATTCCTCCGGGCCAGCCAGCACCGGCCAGGTAGCCATGTTGATGCACGCCTCGGCGTACGGCGCCGCCCATTCGGGGGGATCGGTCAGCGACAGGAACCTGCCGCCGGGCACGTGGATCAGCGCGTGCGTGGCGATCAGCGCGAAGCGCAGCCCGTCCTCCCGGCGCCGCAGCGGGCCGTCCGGGATGGTCCGGTTCTCGATCGTCAGCCGCAGCCGCAGCGCGCCGTAGGGGCCGGGCAGCCGTTCCGCCCGCAGGCGGATCACCGCGGTCAGCGGCGCCTGCCGCCGGACCAGCCGGCCGATGGCACGCCCCGCGCCGTCGGTGAACGTCTCGACGCTCTCGCTGCCCGGCACCTCGAAGGCGGAATCCACCCCGCCGGCGAGCAGCGCCGCGAGCGGGACGGTCGCCCGGTGCTCTCGTTCGGCCGCTTCGTCCCAGGTGGTCACGTCGGCGTCATCCACCTGGACCGAGGCCACCGGGCGGAAGCCGCCCGCGCCGTCCCCCACCTCGACCTGGCGCCGCTGCAGGTGCAGGAAGCGGGCAATGACGGTGACCCCGGCCTCGTCCGGGCTCTCCAGCAGGCACTCGGTCTGGCTGACGGACGGCTCGGAGGCGTCGACGCCGCGGTAGGCCGGGGGCATGAGCACCCCGAACTGGAACCGGGACTGGTTCTTGCGGGCCGAGCCACGGTAGGGGTAGAGCAGGTATCCCTCGTACAGGATCGCGTCGGCGACCCGCCGGGCGTCGGCCAGGAACTCGGCGGCGGCGGTCACCGGTTGTCCCCGGAGACACCGGCGGAACCGTCATCCCGGCCGGCCTGGGTCAGCAGGGCCCGCAGGGTGGCGTCCCAGGTGGGCAGGGCGCGGCGGGTCTTGAAGCGCATCAGCTCATCCAGCGTGTCGCGGCTCATCGTGACCCACGCGCGGTCGGGGAAGTGGGCGTCGACGGCCTCCCGCCACACCTTGGCCGGCAGGCCGCAGCTGATCTCCTTGCTCCACGGCACCTGCTGCACCTGAAAACGGCCGTCGACGGTGGCGAACACGGTCCCACTGAACAGGAGGAGGAGCGGAGCCGCGCCGTCGTCCAGCGAGGCGAAATACCGGGTCGATGCGATCTCCAGGTCGTAGGTGAACGGCACCGGCAGGTCCAGCTCGGTGCGGCCGCTGAACCCGGGCACCATCGCCGCCACCGTGGTGAACTGGAGCGGCTTGAGCGTGTCCGCCCACCGGCTGGTGTCGCCGAACAGGTCGTGCAGCCGCTCCGCCTCGGCCTCGCTGTAGCGGCGGCGCTGGGGCTCGATCCTGATCTGGCACCGCAGCGCGATCGCGTCCACCGGCTGGCCGGTGGTCTCGCTGATCCGCAGGCACAGGGTGAGGCTGGGCACGGCCGAGTACCGTTCGGCGCGGGCGCCGATCCAGTCGAAGACCAGTTCGGCCATGTCAGGGCTCCGGGGCCAGGTCACGGGCGCGGGCCCGCACCGCGTCGAGGAACTCGGCGATGCTCTGCCGCGCCTCCGCCCCGCCGTCGAAACCCTGCCACAGCAACCGCATCCGCCCGGCGAGCTCGTAGCACGCGTCGACCGGAACCAGGAAGCACTCCACGCCGTCATCGGTGCGATTCACCAGCACCGCCTCGACATCGTCCTCGGCGGCCGGCAGCAGTGGGTGAGCCTGGCCGAGCCGCGCCCAGGCGTCCAGGTCAAGCGTGCACTCGGTGGCGCCGGCCGGGCTGGGGTAGAAGCCGCAGACGTGCCCGAGCCGGGAGCTGTACAGGAAGAAGGCGAGCCCGACGGGCACGTCGAGTTCGGCCCACTCGGCGCCGCTCAGCGGCCGGGCGGGATCGCGCAGGTAGCGTTCCGGCACGGCGCGGTACCGGCCGCGGCCGGCGCCCGGCTCGGTGAACAGCAGGTAGCAGGCGCGGCAGGCGCAGTCGAGGGTGGAGTGCTCCAGGTCCGCCAGGTGGCCGTGGACGGGGCCGATCGGCGCCGCGCACAGCTCACAGGTCTCCTCGGCCTGGCCAGGTCCGGTGGTGGGGACGGCGCCGGGCGCGGGGCCTGGGGGGCCGGCGTCCGCTGGTGGCTGGAGGAAGCGGCGCAGGCCCTGCCGCCCGGCCACCGGGGAACCACGCTGCCCGGTCAACGGGAGACCGCCTCCCCGGCGGGCTCGCGGCCGGGCGCGGCACCCGCCGGGAGCGCGACCCGGATCCCCTGGCTGTCGGTGAGCAGCGGGAGCGGGTCCAGGTGACGCCCGGGGTCGTCCAGGCTCCGGCCCGCCGACCGCACGTCGTAGCCGGCGCCGCAGCGCGGGCAGTCGAGCCGCTCGCCGGTGAGCGTCCCGCCCGCGAGCGAGGAGCCGCACGCGGCGCAGGCGTCGCAGTAGGCGTAGAGCGTGCCGCGGACCGAGCAGACCACGATCGGGACCCCGTCGGCCACGGTGGCGGCAGGCCGCCCGTCCGGCGGGCCGACCGCAGGCAGGCTGACCCAGCCGGGATCACCGGGCAGACCGCCGCCTTCGCCGGCCGCGGGGCCGGTGCGGCCGCTTGCCGCCGCATCGGGTGGCCGCCTGCCGATCTGTAGCAGCGCCGGCCCGGGTGGCTCGGTCATCCCCTCCACCACTACCTCGGTCACCTCGGGCGCGGCGTCCTCCACCGCTCCCTGGATGGCCAGCTGCACGGTCACCGTGGACGAGGGGCAGCCGTGGCAGCTGCCCTCCAGCCGCAGGCGCGCCACGCCATCGGCGCCGACACCGAGGTACTGCACGCCGCCGGCGTGTGATCCCAGGTAGGGCCGGACGCGGTCGAGCGCGCGCTGGATCCGCGTATCCACGTCCAGCGGGTGCAGGTCATGCAAGAGGAGCAGGTTCTCCACCAGCGGATCGGCGAGCAGCCGGTCACTGACCCGGTCGCCGGCCGCGCCTTCGGCGGCGAGGGCGTCCATGATGTGGCCGAGCCCGTCGCCGTAGAGGCCGAGCAGGAGCCGCACCAGTTCCTCGGCCGCGGCCGCGGCATCGCCGTCCGCCGACCGCAGGCGGGAGAGCAGTTCCTCGATCCGCTCCCCCGCTTGCCGTACCCGGGTCATCCGTCTCGCCTCTTCCTCAGCCGGGGAACCCGCTGGCGGGCCGTCTGGCGCCGTGGTGTCACCGGCGGATCAGGTGGACAGGGTGACGGTCATGGGCGAGTGCACCTTTTCCAGCACCTTGCCGTTGCCGAGGTACATGTGCACCCCGCACGGCAGGCACGGGTCGAAGCTGCGGACCGCGCGCATGATGTCGATGCCCTTGAACTTCTCCGGCGGGTTCTCCTCGAAGATCGGCGTGTTCTGCACCGCGTCCTCGTAGGGGCCGGGGGTGCCGTAGGAGTCACGGACGCTGGCGTTCCACGGGGTCGGCGGGTACGGGTGGTAGTTGGCGATCTTCCCGCCCCGGATGACCATGTGGTGGGACAGCACGCCGCGCACGGCCTCGGTGAACCCGCAGCTGTTGGCCTCGTCCGGCACCGTGAACGGCTCCCAGGTCTTGGTGTGGCCGGCCCGGATCTCACCGAGCGCCCGCTCGGTGAAGTACAGGGCCGCGGCGGCCGCGTAGGCCTGGAAGTAGGTGCGGGCCCGGTCACGCTCGATGGCGTTGGACAGCGGCGCGCCGCTGGAGTCGACCGGGATCTTCCATTCGAAGCTGGCCTCGGGCCTGCTCACCGTCCGGGGCAGGTTGATCTGCACGCTGTGGCCGGTGGCCTTGACGTAGCCGCCGATGTCGACCAGCCCGCCGAGAGCGGTCGCCCACAGCCGGGCGATGGGTCCGCCTCCGGTGTCGGCGGCCAGGTGGGTCTCGCCGTCGAACCAGCGCGGCGACATGACCCAGCTGTACTTGCTGTCGAAGTCCCGCTTGGCGGGCCGGGGAATGGTGTGCTGGTTCCACGGGTGACGGCGGTCCACCGGGTTGCCCAGCGGGTCCCGGGTGACGAACATCTCCTGGTCCTCCCAGTCCTCGTAGAACGAGGACCCGAGCAGGATGCGGATGCCGAGGTTGATCTCGACGAGGTCATTCGTGAGCAGCTTCCCGTCCCGGATGACGCCGGGGCTCACGAACATCTTCCGGCCCCAGTCGGTCATGTGGTCGTACCGGAAGTCACAGTGCTCGGGGTCGTTGAGGCTGCCCCAGCAGACCATGTCGGCCCGCCGCCGTCCGACCTCCTCATAACCGGGCATGGCCTCGTAGAAGAAGTCGAACAGGTCATCGTGCATCGGGACGACCCGCTTCATGAACTCCACGTAACGCATGAGCCGCGTGAGGTAGTCGGTGAACAACTGCACGGTCGCGGTGGTCCCTACCCCGCCCGGGTAGAGCGTCGAGGGATGCACATGCCGCCCCTCCATCAGGCAGAACATCTCCCGCGTGGACCGGCTGACCTGGAGCGCCTCCCGGTAGAACTCCCCTTCCAGGGGGTTGAGCGAGCGCATGATGTCACCGATGGTGCGGTAGCCGTGGTCGGCGGCGTGCGGCGCCTCGGTGTTGTTGGCCTGCTCCAGCACGCCGGGGTTGGTCTCGCCGACCATCTTCGCGCAGAAGTCCACCCCGACCAGGTTCTCCTGGAAGATGTTGTGGTCGAACATGTACTCCGCGGACTCGCCCAGGTTGATGATCCACTCGCCGAGGTGCGGCGGGCGCACGCTGTAGGCCATGTTCTGGCAGTAGACCGAGCAGGTCGCGTGGTTGTCGCCGCAGATCCCGCAGATCCGGCTGGTGATGAAGTGCGCGTCCCGCGGGTCCTTGCCCTTCATGAAGATGCTGTAGCCACGGAAGATCGACGACGTGCTGTGGCACTCGACGACCTTCTTCTGCTTGAAATCAATCTTGGTGTAGATGCCAAGGCTGCCCACGATCCTGGTGATCGGGTCCCAGTTCATCTCCACGACGTCGCCGGTGCTGGTGCTCATCGCTCATCCCTCTCCGTGCGGTCAGGCCGGTGCGGTCAGGCCCATGGGTCAGGCGCGCCAGGCGCCGGTCGGCATCACCAGGTCTTCTCGTAGCCCGTGAGCAGGTCGTCGCCCTTCTTGCGCCACTTGGGCTCTTCGTCGGCCGTCCTGGCGGTGAACCCGCGCAGGGTGCGGATCACGGTTCCGTACAGGGTGGACGCGGTGGCGGACACCTTCGAGCCCGGTGGCTCGTCCATGAAGGGCATGAACTTGTCCGGGAAGCCCGGCATGGTGCACGCGATGCAGATGCCGCCCACGTTCGGGCAGCCGCCGACGCCGTTGATCCAGCCGCGCTTGGGCACGTTGCACTTGACCACCGGGCCCCAGCAGCCCAGCTTGACCAGGCACTTGGGCGAGCCGTACTCGGTGGCGAACTCGCCCTGCTCGTAATAGCCGGCCCGGTCGCACCCCTCGTGCACGGTGGCGCCGAACAGCCAGGTCGGCCGCAGCGCCTCGTCCAGCGGGATCATCGGCGCCTGCCCGGCGACCTGGTAGAGCAGGTAGAGGATGGTCTCCGACAGGTTGTCCGGGTGGATGGGGCAGCCGGGCACGCAGACGATGGGCAGGTCGGCCTTGGACCGCCATTCCCAGCCGAGGTAGTCGGGCACGCCCATGGCGCCGGTGGGGTTGCCGGCCATGGCGTGGATGCCGCCGTAGGTGGCGCAGGTGCCGACGGCCAGGATCGCGGTCGCCTTGGGGGCCAGCCGGTCCAGCCACTCGCTGGTGGTCATCGGCTGGCCGGTGGCCGGGTTGTTCCCGAACCCGCACCAGTAGCCTTCGGACTTGATCGCCTCGTTCGGGATGGACCCCTCGACGACCAGCACGAACGGCTCCAGTTCGCCGCGGTCGGCCTTGTGCCACCACTCGATGAAGTTGTCCGCGCCCTGCTCCGGGCCGCACTCGAAGTCGATCAGCGGCCAGTGCACAGCGATCTTGGGCAGGCCGGGCAGCGCGCCGAGGACGATCTCCTCGATGCTCGGCTGGGTGGCCGCCGTGAGCGCCACCGAATCCCCGTCGCAGCCAAGCCCTCCGTTCATCCACAGGATGTGGACAACGGGCTCGGCGGCGGAGCCAGCCGACGAGGCGTCGCTGGTCTGTGTCTCAGTGGCCATGCCGGGCCACCTCCTCACTGGAAAATGGCGCATAACGGACTGGCTACACCCAGGTGCAGACGCGATCATGCTAAGCCTCTGGTCCGGGCAGAACAAGACTGAACCGTCGATCTGGTGGACACAAATGTCCGGCCGGCGCGGAACCGGCGCGCCCACAGAAGATCATCATTTTTGCTGCTGAGCACCACTAGTAAGATGAGCCCCAGGTAAAGGGCAGGTCTGGTCGGTGGCACGTAACCTGCTGACAGAGCCCGCAGCGCTGGCCGGGCTGTGCGAGGGAGAGACAGGCGTGCCTGACCGGAACCACGGGCAGGGGGACGGGCCGATCGAGGTCGTCCCGGTGGTGGTGATATCGCAGACGTTCCCCGCCCGCCCATCCTGGATTCCCGAGATCCGCGACTTCGTCCGCCACTGCCTGGCCGAGTCGCCGCTCACCGAGGAGGGCAACCGGGAGGTCGGCGAGACCGTCTTCCGCGCCCTGCTCGACGCGGCCGGGCCGACCGGCGCGATCCAGGTCTCGTTCCGCATCTTCCCCGAGCACGTCGAGGTGGACGTCCTGCACTCCACCGCGTTCCGCATCTTCCCCGAGCACGTCGAGGTGGACGTCCTGCACTCCACCGACCCGATCCTGCAGGCGGTGGGCGCGGCCCCGGCCGGCGGCCCGCCGCGCACGGCGTCGCCGGCCCAGCCGCCCGAGCCCGCCCGCCCGGCCACCTTCGCCGACTGGATGTCGTCCACCCTGCGCCGCGAGGGCCTGACCCACGAGGCGGCCGCCCGCCAGCTCGGGGTGTCGGTGAAGACGGTCGGCCGCTGGGTCGGCGGGGAGACCGAGCCCCGGATGCGGGACCTGCGCCGGATCCAGGAGCGGTTCGGCGACCTCCCGTTCCCCTGACCGGCCCAACAGGTGGACAACTGTGTCCGCCGATTGGGCTGGACGTGCCCCCATAACTGTCCTAACGTGCTGTCATGGCGGTAGCCCCTGGGCATTACCGGCTGGGCCCGGAAAACGGCCGGATCGTCCTCAGGACGTTCCGCCAAGGCCTGGGCGCGCGGGCCGGACACGACCTGGTCATCGACGTGCCCCGGTGGTCGGGCGAGCTCACCGTCAATGACGACAAGACGCTGGGGTCCATCGAGGCCAAGATCGACATGACCTCGTGGATCATCCGGGAGGGCAATGGCGGAATCAAGCCGCTGACCGACCGGGACCGGCGTGAGATCACCACGACGGCGCGGCGCGTGCTGTCCACCCAGCAGCACCCCGAGGCGCGGTTCGCCGCCAGCCGGTTCGCACCGGCCGGGGACGAGGGGGGGACGCTCGAGGGGACCTTCACGCTGAACGGGGTCGAGCGGCCGCTGCGCCTGCAGGTCAGCCAGGTGGGCCAGAACCGCTACCGGGCGACGGGAACCGTCGTCCAGTCCTCCCATGGCATCAAGCCCTACACCGGTTTCTTCGGCGCGCTGAAGGTGCGCGACGCCGTCGACTTCGAGGTCGAAGCCGACGTGCGCGCGCAGGACGGCCCGGGATGAACCGCCGCGGGGAGTGAGCGCAGTGACGCGGCCCAGCACCGACGATGACGTCGCCGCGCTGTTCGCCCGCAGGCAGGCGCCGATCGAGGACCTGGCCGGCCAGGCGGGGGCGGTCGCCACGACCTGCCACGCCATGGCGGTCCGCTTCCACCAGGGCGGCAAGCTCGTGGTGTTCGGCACCGGCACGGAAAGCACCGACGCGCTGCATGTGGCGGTGGAGTTCGTCCACCCGGTGATCGTCGGCAAGCGGGCGCTGCCGGCCATCTCGCTGACCGCCGACGTGGCCACCGTCACCGGGCTGGCGGCAAGCGGCGGTATCGACGGCATCTTCGCCCACCAGATCGGCCTGCTCGCCGAGCCGGCCGACATCGCGCTGGGCATCGCGGCCGACGGAAGCAGCCCCAGCGTGCTGCGCGGCCTCGAGGCGGCCAAACGGATGGGCCTGCTGACCATCGCGCTCACCGGCGGCGGCGATGGGGTGATCGGGACGAGCCCGGCCGTGGACCACGTCCTCGTCGCCCGCTCCGACGACCCGCGCGTGATCAAGGAGGTGCACGTCACCACCTACCACGTCCTCTGGGAACTAGTGCATGTGTTCTTCGAGCAGCCGGGCCTGCTCACACCGGGGGCGATCGCATGACCAGCGTTCCCGGAGACGAGCGGACCGCGGGCCGGTGGCCAGCCACCGGCCAGGGGGGCGCCGACGGGCGGGCCCCGCCCGCGGTCCCTGAATGCCACGACGACGTGTGCGTGACCTGCTCCGACAGCGCCGTGCCGGTGACCATCGTGCGGCTGCTCGGGGACGGCCTGGCGGTGGTGGACACCGGTTCCGGCGAGGAAGAGGTCAGCGTCGCCTTCGTGTCGGCCGCGCCGGGCGACACCATCCTCGTGCACGCCGGCGAGGCGATCGCGGTGGTGCCGTCATGACCCCGGCGCGCAGGCCCGGCGGCACCTCCGGCAACGCCAGCGCGGCCGCGATGGAGTCGCTGTACCCGTTCCTGTACGCCGGCCAGAGCGACCTGGACGCGGTGATGGAGGAGGTCCGGCAGTCCACCGTGGCCAAGACCGCCGAGATCGCCGCCCTGCGGCGGGAGGTCTGCGCCCGCGACGCAACCCGGCTGCGGGCCTGTGCCCAGGACATGGCCGGCCGGTTCTCGGCCGGCGGCCGGCTGCTCGCGTTCGGCAACGGCGGCAGTTCCACCGACGCGCAGGAACTGACCACGCTGTTCCTCCACCCCGGTGACGGCATGCGCGCGCTGCCATCGTTCTGCCTGTCCAATGACACCGCCGTGGTGACCGCGCTGTGCAATGACATCGGGGTGGAAGTGGTGTTCGCGCGCCAGGTCGCGGCGTTCGGGCGGCCGGCCGACATCGCCGTGGCGCTGTCCACCAGCGGCAACTCCGAGAACCTGCTGCGGGGCCTGACCGAGGCCGGGCGGCGCGGGATGCTCACCGTGGGGATCGCCGGCTACCAGGGCGGGCAGATGGCCGAGCTCGACGGCCTCGACTACCTGTTCGTCGCCCCCTCGTCCTCGGTGCACCGGATCCAGGAGGCCCAGACCACCATCTACCACGCGCTGTGGGAGCTGACGCTCGCGGCGCTCGGCGAGGGCGGGTGACGCCGATGCCCCGCCGCACGCTGGTCGCCTGCCTCGGCAACATCTTCCTGAGCGACGACGGGTTCGGGGTGGAGGTGGCGCGGCGGCTGGCCCGCGAGGAGCTGCCGGACGGGACGACGGTGACCGACTACGGCATCCGGGGGATGCACCTGGCCTACGACCTGGCGCAGGGCTGGGACGCGACGATCCTGGTGGACTCGGTGCATCGGGATGGGGAGCCGGGAACCGTCTACCTCATCGAGCCGGAACCCCGGCCGCCCCCGGACGGCGGCGGGACGTCACCCGGCCTGACCGAGAGCATGGTGTTCGACCCGCACGGGATGCAGCCGGACGTGATGCTCGGCATGACCGGGATGCTCGGCGCCGAGGCCGGCCGGGTGCTGGTGGTGGGCTGTGAGCCGGCCAGCGTGGCGGAGGGGATCGGCCTGAGCGAGCCGGTCGCCGCGGCGGTGGAGGAGGCGGCGCGGATGGTGATGGACCTGGCGCGGGACGCCCCCGGGCCCGCCCCGCCCGGCGGGAAGCCAGTAAACAGCGGCGGGTTCGCCACGAAGGAGTGATCACATGTGCCTCGGCATACCAGGTGAGGTGGTCGAGTTCCTCCCGGACCAGCCGGACCTGGCCAGGGTCGACGTCAGCGGCGTCCGGCGGGTGATCAACGTCGGCCTGCTCGCCGACGACCTGCCCGAGCCGGGTGAGTGGGTGCTCATCCACGTCGGCTTCGCCCTGTCCAAGATCGACGAAGGCGAGGCCGCGGCCGCGCTGGAGTTCCTGGAGAGCATCGGGCAGGCCTACGCCGACGAGCTCGCCGCCCTCGCCGAATCACGGATCGAGTAAGGGGGAGCCATGCGGTTCGTCGATGAGTTCCGCGACGCCGACAAGGCGCACGCCCTGGCCGCCCGGATCACCGAGCTGTGCGAGCCGGGGCGCCAGTACAAGTTCATGGAGGTGTGCGGCGGGCACACGCACACCATCTACAAGCACGGGCTCGAGGACTACCTGCCCGAGGCGATCACGCTGGTGCACGGCCCCGGGTGCCCGGTGTGCGTCATCCCGATGGGGCGGGTGGACGACGCCATCCACCTGGCCTCGCAGCCGGACACCATCATGACCTCGTTCGGCGACATGATGCGGGTGCCGGGCAGCCAGGGCTCGTTCTTCGACGCCAAGGCGGCCGGCACCGACATCCGGATGGTCTACTCGCCGCTGGACTCGCTGAAGACAGCCCGGCAGAACCCGGACAAGCGGGTCGTGTTCATGGCCATCGGCTTCGAGACCACCACCCCCTCGACCGCGATGACCGTGCTGCGGGCCAGGGCGGAGGGGCTGGAGAACTTCTCGGTCTTCTGCAACCACGTCACGATCATCCCGGCCATCAAGGCCATCCTGGACTCTCCCGACCTGCGGCTGGATGGGTTCATCGGCCCCGGGCACGTGTCCACGGTCATCGGCTGCCGGCCGTATGAGTTCATCGCCTCCGGCTACGGCAAGCCGGTGGTCGTGGCCGGTTTCGAGCCGCTGGACATCCTCCAGTCGATCTACATGCTGATGCTGCAGCTGTCCGAGGGCCGGGCCGAGGTGGAGAACCAGTACACCCGGGTGGTGCCGTGGGACGGCAACCTCGCCGCGCTGACCGCGATCAACGAGGTGATGGAGCTGCGGCCGTACTTCGAGTGGCGCGGCCTGGGCTTCATCACCCACTCGGCGATGCGGCTGCGCGAGGGGTTCCGCGCGTTCGATGCCGAGGTGCTGTTCGACGTGCCCGGGGTCCGGGTGGCCGACCCGAAGGCGTGCCAGTGCGGTGAGGTGCTCAAGGGCGTGCTCAAGCCCTGGGAGTGCAAGGTGTTCGGCACCGCCTGCACCCCGGAGACGCCGATCGGCACCTGCATGGTCTCGCCCGAGGGCGCCTGCGCCGCGTACTACAACTACGGGCGCATGAACCGCCGCCGGGTCGTTGAAGTGGAGCTGACCCGGCCATGACCGGCCGCGGGACCAACTGGGTCGATGAGGCCCTGCGCGAGCACGAGGAGCACACGGCCGCCGAGCAGGCGGCCGCCCGGGACGCGGCCGCCGGGGCCGCGGCCGCCGGGGCCGCAGGTGCCGGGGCCGCGGGTGCCGGGGCCGCGGGCACCGCCGCCCGGGCCGCCACCCCGTCCGACCGTGAGCAGCAGGTGCTCGACCGGATCGAGCGGGCCCGGCGCCGCCGCCCGCGGATCAGGGAAGAGCGGATCACCATGTCGCACGGGGCCGGCGGCAAGGCCAGCCGGACCCTGGTCGAGGCGGTGTTCCTGGACGCGTTCCGCAACCCGCTGCTCGAGCCGCTGGAGGACGCCGCGCAGCTGCAGGTGGGTGGCTCGCGGCTGGCGCTGACCACCGACACCTACGTCGTTTCGCCGCTGTTCTTCCCCGGCGGCAACATCGGCGACCTGGCCGTGAACGGGACGGTCAACGACCTGGCGGTGTCCGGCGCGACCCCGCTGTACCTGTCGGCCGGCTTCGTGCTGGAGGAAGGCTTCCCCGTCGCCGACCTGACCACGATCGTGGCGTCCATGGCCGCCGCCGCGGCGGCGGCCGGGGTGCAGGTGGTCACCGGCGACACCAAGGTGGTCGAGCGGGGCAAGGCCGACGGCTGCTACATCAATACTGCCGGGGTGGGCGTGGTGGAACACCATCTGGCCTTGGGTGCCGCCACCGCCCGCCCCGGTGACGTGGTCATCGTGTCCGGGCCGGTCGGCGACCACGGCGTGACGATCATGCTTGCCCGCGGCGAGCTCGACATCGAGGCCGACCTGAGCTCGGACACGGCGGCGATGAACGGGATGATCGCCGGCCTGCTGGGGGCGGTCCCGGGGGTGCGGGCCATGCGGGACGCGACCCGGGGCGGGGTGGCCACCATCCTCAACGAGGTGGCGGTGGCGGCCGGCGTGGGCGTGCTGGTCGAGGAGGACCAGATCCCGGTCAACACCCAGGTGCGCGGCGCGGCCGAGCTGCTCGGCATCGACCCGATGTACGTGGCCAGCGAGGGCAGGATGGTCGCGATCGTCGATGGCGAGCAGGCCGATCGCGCCCTGGCCGCGCTGCGCGCGCATCCGCTCGGCGAGCAGGCCGCGGTCATCGGCCACATCACCGCGGACTCGCCCGGCATCGTGCTGCTCAAGACCGCTTTCGGCGGCACCCGGATCGTCGACCTGCTGGTCGGGGACCCGCTGCCCCGGATCTGCTGAGGCACCGCCCGCTGACAGACCGCCCGCCGACAGACCGCCCGCCGACAGACCGCCTGCTGGGAACCGACGCGAGAGGAGACGCCGCGTGCACGAGTACGGGATCACCGAGAGCGTCGTGACGGCGGTGACGGAACGGATGCCCGGCGTCCCCATCGCCTGCGTCCAGCTGGAGATCGGCTCGCTCTCCGGCGTGAGCGCCGACTCGGTCCGGTTCTACTTCGGCCCGGCCACCGAGGGGACGAGCCTGGAAGGGGCCCGGCTGGAGATCAGCGAGGTCGCTGCCTGGTGCCGGTGCGGCTCCTGCGGCCAGGAGTTCGAGCCCGACGGGCCTCTTCCGCTGTGCCCGTGCGGCAGCCCCGACGCGGCCATCCTCTCCGGCGGCGACATGCGGATCCTGTCGGTCGAGCGGGCGCCGGCCACCGGCTGAGCCCACCTGCACATCCCGGCCCGGGCCGCTGCGCCCGGGCCGCTTTGAGCCCGGGCCGTGGAGCCCGGGCCGTGGAGCCCGGGCCGATGCGTCCCGGGCCGTTGCGTCCCGGGCCGCCAGACCGGTTCGCTGGCCGGCTCGCTGGACCCGGCCGGCCAGCGGGCCATTGCCCTCAGCCGTACTCGCCTCAGCCGTGCTTGCCTCAGCCGTGCTTGCCGCAGCCCCGCTCGCCTCAGCCGTGCTTGCCTCAGCCGTGCTTGCCTCAGCCGTGCTTGCCTCAGCCGTGCTTGCCGCAGCCCCGCTCGCCG
>WNFX01012004.1_pt1 | contig 14306 bp, 11 predicted proteins | sample 5400111 | NCBI WGS metagenome assembly WNFX01 (sample SAMN13153363, study PRJNA577476) | soil metagenome | isolation source: 40 cm soil or saprolite under grassland replicate 1 | place: USA:California | collected 2016-06-15 | reverse complement strand
ACACCACTCAAGACATGCCAGTACACCACATACTAGTTTGGGATAATAGTTATTTTTCGAGATGCGAGTGATAGGGTAACGAGTACGTTTGTCTCTAATGGTTCAGCATCTTCGACTAATACCATGCTTGCATCAATCTGAATGCTATTAGTTGAAGTATCTTTACTAATAGCATTGAAGTGACGTAGATGAATATACGCTCTTTCAATTTCTTGGCTAACCTCATCCTCTTGCACTATTTTGAAGTATCTAATGCGTAAACCATGCCACTCACTTAGAATATCTCCGTAAGTATCATGGTGAGTGTAAGTAGTAAAGGTTTCAAAATTAAAATCCAGATACGCAAGCATATTACCGTTGCTATCTAGGAGCATGGTATACCATCTATTACATTGTTTATTCTTATTCGCGAAAGCAAGATCATCGATACATACCCAGGGAAGCCCCAATACATTTTCTCCCTTATTAAGCGCATGGAGCAATTCACCACCGGTATAGTGAAGTTTCATAATAACTCGCCTTTTCCTTAGATGATTTATTTTTCACAAACGGAAGTGTAACACGAAAAGCCTACCGGAACAATCTAACTTTAATACAGCTTTTCAATAAGTGCTTGAGTGCTGTTATCCAGACCCGTAAACACCGGATCGAGAAACAGACGAGGGGAGATCGTATCCACTGGCACAGCAGCAAACAAGAACAGTGATGCCAGGTCAGTATCACCAATAGTCTCAAGTGCCTGCTCCATCAGTGAAGAAACGCGCTTCCTATCGCCAGCAGTAACTACAAAGGCAATCGTCAGAGCATCCAAGCCCACGCTTTTGATATATGCGGGATAGCCGGTATATTTCTGCTCAATGCGTTCTCTGTTTTCCGTATTGCGGTCTATTTCAAGCGCAATGTGTATGCATTCACCTACTTGTGTTTGATACGTTACAAGCCCGTCAGGAATAATCGAGGAAGATGGTTGCATGGCTTTTACTGTCCGTTCGTCCTTCAGAGAGATGAGGGTAAGGGATGGTTCTATTTGTGGCACGTGGAAACCGGCAAGTAACGCCTGGGTACAATCAAGAGAATGCTCTAAAAACAGTTGCTTTCTCTCACCAGCACCCACCGCAGAGTAGACTTGTAACGGCTTGCCACCGGAGACACGCGGGAGGAGGGTAACTGCTATTTTATGTTCGTCAGTCATGCTCGATAGCTTCTTACGCAGGTAATTGACGCTCTTTTCTCTCCCAAGAAGTGAGGCTAATTGCTGCAATGTGGAATAGGAAAAATGAGACAGAGCAGCATGTATATCGTGTTCTAAATCACCGGTGAAAAGTGTTAATGGCTTTTGTGGCGTAGTGGCAGGTTGATATGTCCGACGGTTGATCGAAGGAGGAGCAGAGGATACGAGCACCAGGTTTGACTTTGCTTGTTCCCGTTCAATGTGAGAGAGGGGAGTAAGTAACCGTTTCGCGTACTCATGCTCTATGAGTGCTAATTTTTTCTGGTCTATGTTCACTGGAATGGTCGGAGTTTTTATTTTTACCGCACGACCAGGCAGCATGACAATAGCCTCTTGACGCTGTAAATTCTCAAAAAGCATTCTTGCCTCTTGCATGTTTCGTACCGTTGAGAACACACCAGGAGTAGGTTGAGGCGTGAGGGAGAGCAGATCAAACAGGCTGACATTTTCCTCGACAGTTGGTCTATAAAATCTGCTTGCTAATTCGCTGGAGTCTTGCGTCCCTGCTTTAAAGATGATAGGGAGAGCATTTTGCAAACTTCCAAGCATGCCCTTACTGAGTTGGGTAATCGTCTGGTTCGCGAAGGTAGTACAAGTAGCGCCAGCCTTCCGGCACTGTTCAAGGATGTTGGTAAACGAAGTCTCATCTTGCGAAATAAACAGCGGTGCTTCATCGACGATAAGTGCTACTGGTGATCTTCTCTCAGGAGGCAGATCAAGACGACTTAAGAAATGCTGTTCGATTGAGACCAGCAGCAGGCAACCCACGAGCCTCTTTTCACTCTCAGACAGCCCGCCAAGCGAGATCAGACAACTCACATTTTTGTCCCACATGCTTCTAAAGTTGAGTATATTTGCTCTTTGTCCGAGCGCGTGTCGTAATGTTGGGCTGAAAGTCAAAAGATCAAGCCGCCTCATGGTACTGGCAATTAAGGTGGAGTTTACTTTGTCTGAGAAGGTGAAATTGAAGAATTGAATTATTTGTTGATCTTTGATCTTTGCAAGTAAACTATTTCTATACTGAGCATCAAGCAAAAACCTCTGCAAGTACGGTGTTATTGGCAAGCCGCACTCTGCCAGGACAAACGCACTATACTCAGTGGTATTGTCAAGCGCGGTTGTACTAGATGAGGACGGCCAGGCTCTATGAATAGCTTGGAGGAAGTTTTGCGCCACTTGGTAATTATTGATGTGTTCTTGCTTGAGGACATTAAACGCAGGAGCAGCGTCTTTTCTTGCAAAGTCTATAAAATTCAATCGCTCAAAGCTTTTAGGATGTTTGAAAAAATCCGTTGCAGCAAGGAGACCCAGGATAAGACGGGTTAAGTCAGCATGAGGGTCTATAAGCACCACAGTATAATTCAGCCTGAGAAGCGAGAGCACCAGCCAGGCCATAAAAGTTGACTTCCCCGATCCGCTCAGACCCTGCACCCATTTGAAGCGGGAGAGCTCTTGACCGGTAAGAGTGATTGACTCACCCTCACTGGTTGTACCGATGTGTAAAAAGGGTTGTGGGTTACGCTGCAACGTTCTCAAGTTCAAGCTCCTGTCTCTGATACGGTTACGACACATCCAGTAACGATGCTTGAGCAAGTCTTTCTTGCGCTATTTTCACATACGCACCATTTAACTCAACGCCAATGGAGCGGCGTCCCAATTGTGCGGCGACGACACAGGTTGTTCCGCTCCCCATAAATGGATCAAGGACGACTCCGCCAGGTGGACACCCCGCCTTGATCGGAGTCTCGCAAAGCTCAGGCGGATAGACAGCAAAGTGAGCTCCTTTGAGAGGCTTCGGGGGAATACTCCAAACGGTTCGCTTATTTCTCCCAAGCGGGTTAATGGTGAAAGTATCGTATTTATTCAAATAAGAGGCCAGGTTTCTTTTTTTATCCTCGTCCCATTTCCTCACTTGGGGACGAGGATATTTGGCTCGTTCAAGATATGCTTCGCTCAGCGGTTCATATTGCTGTTCAAAATAATATTTTTGACTGGTACTAAAAAAGAACAGGTATTCAAAATCAACCGTAAATCTATCTTTGACGCTTGCGGGCAGGATGTTTGGTTTCTGCCAGATAATGGTATTACGCAAAATCCAACCCCGATTGACCATCTCAATCGCAAAGCGAAAAGGAGTCATTGCAAGGCATTTATCAGGATAGTTTTTTTGACCAGCCCTTCCATGTTCCATTCGATTGAGATGATATCGTTTTTTATCGAACCTCTCTTTTCCCCTTGCCCAACCAGAGTTATTATAACTGTCTCCAATGTTCACCCAACAGGTACCAGTGTCTTTCAGTACCCGCTTGACCTCATCAAAGATAGCACAGAGGCGGGTTATGTATTCGTCAAAAGTAGGTTCAAGTCCTAATTGACCTGCAACTCCATAATCACGCAACCCCCAATACGGAGGACTGGTCATTACCATGTCAATACAATTATGAGGAAACGTTTTCAGCACGTCGTATGCCTCGCCCTGGCAGATACCACCAGACTGCAATAATAATTGGAGCGAAGAAGAATTCTGAACAATAGGTACTTGCTCATTGCTGTTGAGCAAGTACACTATCTGGTGTTTCGCGTTACGTTTTTCTCTCGACCTGTTACGAAATTCACGCTGCTTGCAGGCATCAGAACAGTACCGCCGTGTCCTTCCCTTTCCCGCGTGGAAGGGAAGCAGTTTCCCGCAGACACATTGTTGTTTATTGTTATGCTGCAAGCTGTTCAAGCTCTTGCTCCTGTAGCGGCGTATTTTCAGAACCAAGCCAGCTAGAGTGTAAAACGGAGTCGATCAAGTTGACATTCTCACGCATGAGCGTGTCACGGTTCCGCATATCAACAGCCTTGCAGGTTATCAGCAAAACCGCAAAACCAACATAGCAAAGAACCACCCATGCTTGATTGACCTGGACAGCAAGCACACCTCCAATCACCGAGAGGATGAGAAAGACTGCTCCGGTGATCCAGAGTGCCTTGTGCTTGTAGTAGTGCAAAAACGTCTTGACTATAAAGCACACGGCAACGATCAAAAGAAACAGACCGATCAAACAGATCATCAGCACAATTTCCACAAGCGTAGAAGCCCCGCTTGAACGTCTAATCTCATACATCACGATCCTCCTTATTGTGCCTGTTTGGTCGTTTTCCGACCCACACGTTTCAGAGCCGTAGTAGCCTTCTTTTGCCGTGTGGGAGGTGCTGTTTTTGTCGAACGCTTCTCAGCTTGTTGCTTGGATACGAGTACATGCCCGTTGCCGGATGTCGGCTCAAGAGCAGTTGTGACCGGATACAACGGGGTAACATTTACCTGCTTCCCATGCTGTAATCGTGGAAATGATTGAGGTTGCAGGGGAGAGAGGCAGCTAGCACCTACCCTGAACCGAGAGCCAAGCAGTTGAGGGAGTGGATACCCATTCCCACGTACACTGATGCTTTTTGCATACGGGTAATGCGTGCCAACAAAGAGCGCGGTATCTCGTACACAGGAAGCAAAGCGGCGATCATTCAGAGCAAGAGGCACAGAGGAAAGGACAATACACGAAGCATCAGACTGGACTTGAGCGGGAAATGTGCGAGTGTTCTCGTCAGTTATCACCTTGGTAATTGCGCTACGTGTTTGCGCGAGAATATCGCCGTAATTCCCTGTGCCAGCTTGACCTTTTGTACCCGGAACCCATGCCCATTTTTTCGGAACATCGCCGAGAGCCACCGTTTCAGATGCAAAACTGACTGCCGTGAACGGCGAGAGGCTATGCAAGTCGTGGAGCACGTTGGTAAACGAACGGTTATGTAGACTATGCTTGTGGGCAACGCACAGATCAACCAGGGTTTGCGCCAGGCAATGATCTTGTGTCTCTACACCGTGTTGAGATGCAAACGTTGAGTGCGGCGAACTAACCAGAATAGTCTCCACAATGTCCTCTCTGACTAACGCCTCCCCGTCTGAAAGCCCGACTTGCACCGTCTTATTCTGTACGTCTAACTCCGACACCTCGGTTACCACAACCACGCTATGAAGCGGCAGCCGACGCTTGATAGTCTCAAGCATTTCAACAGCATCCACAAGGACACGGCAATCAATCATGAAGATCAGAGGAGAGGGCGAGGCTTTCCAATTCAGATGGGTTTCTACTATCCTATCAGGATACCCATTTAACAAGGATTGATACGCTTGCCCTATTGTTTCGCTATACAGAAGCGCAGCCTTCCGCTCTGCATGTGTGGGTGAGAGATCAAGAATACCAGGTATGTTTGTCTGTACGTGGGGAACTTCTAGATCAAGCAGCTTACTTGACCGAAAACTTTCTTCTGCGTGTTGTCTTGCTATCGCTTGGGTGAAAGGGAGGAACATCTTTGTCCCATACCCACCGAGAAAGACGAGAGCAGCATTTTCAGGGTTCATGTTTTCCTCCTTTTCAGGTTCAGGTGTGTTTACGGGAAAAATTTGTACCGCGTCAGTGTCAACTATGGCTGCATGTTGGGGCAGGAATGCCGTTGCTGTTGGTGAAGTGAGAGAACGCCGAGACCTGGAAAACGGTGAAGCAGGCGGTTTATGCGGGTCATGTCTCAGGTAGTCTTGGTAGACACTTACTTCCCCACCAGTGAGATGCAATGCCAGCACATCAAGGAGGGAGGGCAAGAGAGAAACGAACTGAGCAATACCAAGACATATAACCGCAGCAAGCCAGGACAGAACAGAAGCGACACCAACCAATCCCACAACAAACGCCCATAATGCGAGGACTGATGCGCCAGCAACGCACAGACCTAAGCCGCCCAGGATAAAGACACCCAACACTTGCGCGTTATCAGGATCAACTAAGTACCAGCCGCGAAACACCCAAAAGGTAAGGAGTACCAGCACTGAGAGCACAAACCCGATTAGACACAACATACCGAGTATCTTTCTTACTTTCTCTGCCAAGTGCTGAAACAGACGGGCACCATACGGGATGATCCCGTAGCACTCAAGAACGACCGCCCCATACAACGCAGGAACGGCTAAAAACAACATACCAGAGGCCAGGTTGACGCCACCAGGTAAGGTCACATCATTCGGCACTTGAAACAAGGCAGGAAGGGCAAGCAGGGTATTTGCTGTCTCTCCAAAGAGAATGCAGCAGGCAAGGAGAAAGTAGACCAGTCTTGCAATGACACACAATCCCGACCAAATTTCATTGGTCACGTTCGGGGGATAGTTCAGACTGTTCTCAAAAACCCTGTAATAATACGCTCCGGCTTGCTCAAACGCCCCTTGTATTTTGACCGACACCCGCGCTATGAAGGTGAACAGGAACGCCAGGCTACGCCCCATCAGGGGAAACCTGAAAGAGAGCATATACAGGACGATCAACACAGCAGCAGCAAGAGCCGCGATAATAAGAATGGTGTGCAGCATGGTTACACCTCAATACGTGATATGCTCAGCACTTGACTGAGCAGGACTAAACGCCTCATACGAAGATGCGCCCCAGGCTTTGAATTGCTTCGACCAGTACGCATCATTTTGTTCACACGCACGTTCCACCTGGCAGACGCGGTAGATAGTGCGAACTATCGCGCCATGTAGATTGATGTGTTTACTAAAATTCACAGCAACATTTCCCTGCATGTCGCTGATGTACAAGAGAACCTTGTTTCCGGTTGAGAAGTGGCTGAACTCATCAACAGCAGTATCAGCACAGCCCACAATATCTGTCCCACCCACCTCTTGTAAATGAATGGAGCGCAATTTGTCCAGCGAAGGCTTGATACTTGCGCGAGCAGAGGCAACAAGCGCGGTGACGCTTGCTACTTGTTTCTTCCAATACCGTAACTCAGTTGCGAACTTGTAGGGATCGGGCACTACGTGTGGTTTCGAGGGAAGAGCGGGAATGACAGGCACAGAGAAGGACACATAGGACTGTTGCAGGGAATTGACTTCTATCAGCGAGAAATCAACGAACATACCGCCCATGTTCGGCGATATATTGCTGTCAATACGGTCAGCAATGTTCCTTGCTGCTTCTTGCAGGAATTGTTGCGGATAACTCGTTGTATCATCACCGCAGATGTGAAGCGAAAGGAATGACCTGGATACTGTAGGGGCAGGTGATGGAGTACCGCCAGAACCAGACCCACACGAAGAGAATAGCACTACAAAAAGGGCAACATACAAGAGGACAGTAATACAACTTGGTTGTTTGCGTTGAGAAGAAGCCACTAGGGTACCTCCTTGTTAGGAACTGGAAAATTTGTGGGAGGCTTCCGTTATGTGCTATCCTCTACACTGTACGGAAGCCAATTTGCCATCAGGGTGAAACGGGATACTGTTCAGACTTGACCTCTCTGATAAACTCAAAGTATGACCGAAGAAGAAGCGATGCAACTGCGGAAGGAAAACCAGGAACTGCGTGAAGCATTGAAGCAGGCGCAGGAACTGCTGCGTGTGGCCCTTGCTCGGATTGAAGAACTGGAAAAGCAGAAGACGCCGCCAGCATTCGTGAAAACGGATGTGAAAAAGCCCCCCGCCGAAGAGAAAAAGCCCCGTAAGAAGCGCGAAGCCCAGCACAATCGGGCGCGTCGTCGAGCCAGGCCCACGCACATCACCGAACATTACCTCACGATGTGCCCAGATTGTGATCTGCGCCTGGGTGGCATCAGTCTGGCTCGGTGTCGAGAAGTCATTGATGTTCCTCCATCGCCAGCCGTGCAGGTCACTGAACATCGCATCTTCAAAGGGTGGTGCGCTGGGTGTCAGAAATGGCATGAAGCACCTGTCGCTTTGCAGGCCGAGGTGCTTGGGCAGGGGCGCATTGGCGTACGACTGGCTAGCACAATCGCCTACCTGCGCACAAGCCTGCGCTTGCCTCTGCGGCAAATCCGCGAACTGTTGCGCACCCTGCATGGCTTTGAGGTCAGTCTGGGAGAGATCGTGGAGTTGCTTCACCGGCTCAGCACCCATGCCCAGCCAGCGCTGAATTCGCTGCTGAGCGAGATCCGTGCCAGTCCCGCTGTGCAAGCCGACGAAACGGGCTGGCGAGAAGATGGCCTCAATGGATATATCTGGAGCGTGAGCACGCCGACGGTGCGCTATTATGAGTACCATCACTCCCGCGCAGGGGAAGTGGTCAAACGCTTGATCGGCGACGAGTTCGCAGGAGTCTTGGGCAGCGATTTTTACGCGGGGTACAACATCCATCAGGGCTTGCATCAACGCTGTTGGGTCCACTTCTTGCGCGACATCCACGATCTCAAAAAGCTGCATCCTGACGATGCGGATTTGTGGCAATGGGCCAAAGAAGTCAAGCAGATCTACGAACGAGCCAAAGCCGCTCCCGTACCTGATCCGCAGTTGCCCCCACGCGCACAGCATGCCCAGCGAGTGACGCTCCAACACGTCTTTGAGCAGGAATTGTGGCAGGTGTGTGCGCCTTTTGCCCAAACCCAGACTCTCATGGCCCCAAAGGCAGTTCTACCCGCATGGGACTGGCGAGCCTCTTCGGCACCTGGATGGCTCAAGGTCTTAATCCTTTTCACCAATGCCTCGCTCTCCTGACCTCTTCTCCATCTTCCTTAGGGTAAGTCTGAACAATTTCTCCTTTACTTACGACTCGACGCCAACATCACCAGCGTCTTATAATCAAGGGTACTTTCATCTTTTTCAATTCGTAAGCCTCAAATTTTCAATTTTGAAATTGAAAGCTGGTAAAAGAGCATGGCAACTACAGAGTTTGGGATGTTGCTTAGAAGACTTCTCAAAGATGCAGGTAAAAACCAGCAGTGGCTAGCAGGGAAAATGGATGTAGATGAGGCAATTATTAGTAACTTCAATACAACGGATAGGCTACCTTGGAAAGAAGAGACTGTATATAAGCATATGCTCACTATGTTCCCTCATTTAATTAGTGAGCATGTTGTTACTTCCTCAGATCAGGCACGCGAACTTATCAACAAGATACCATTCAAGTATGAGAAACAGCTTGCACAGAAGTTCAGAGACACGCTTGAGAGCGAAGTATTAGAACTAATTAAAAAACAACAAGCACTTGATAGACCCTGGTATAAAACGAAATGGGGAACTGAGCTTATAGGAAGACATAAAGATATTGAAGCAATCTTTACAATGCTACAAGGAGAACATGGCGACTACAGAAAAGGAGCACAGTTTTTTACCTTAGCAGGGATACCAGGGGTCGGAAAGACAGAGATTGCTTTACAAATAGAAAGGCTAGCTCCACAACGAGGTTTTACCAATGTTAAGTTTATTCCTTTAGATCAGGTAAAACATTCAGAAGAGATGCTGAAAAAGATCGACGACTATTTACAAAGTATTGATGCAGGACAATTAACGCTTCTTATTCTTGATAACTGTGATGATATTGAGGATATAGAGAGAGCAAGGAGAGAGGTATATAGCCTCGTACGAAAAAATGCACTCCTTTTTATTCTTGCGACAAGCAGGATAGCTTTTAGTAGTAACAGAGATGAGTATAAAGTTAAACCTCTTGCAGTACCAGCATATAAAGAGGAAGCACTTACCAAGCTTCTTGAAAATGATACAGTACGGCTTTTTCTCGAAGAAGTTAAACCAATTGTTACCCTAAACGAACGCAATTCACAAGCCATTGCTAGCCTCTGTATTGCATTTGGTGGACTGCCTGAAGCAGTAAAAATAGCCGCTCCCTTAGTGAGACTCAAAGGGGAAGAAGAAATAAGGAGCTTGCTTAAAGACATTGAAAATAGAACATTCCTACAGACCAGAAATACTGAAGCAGATGATAAAAGAAAAGATACTCTTTATAAAGTAATAGCAATAAGTTATACCAGGCTAGGGGAAGATGGATATATATTTGAACAAAAACTATTAAGTCGATTAGGTATATTTGTAGGAAGATGCAGTAAAGCATCACTCTTAGCAGTATGTAACTTGAATAATGACTTACCAACCAATGAAGATAATCCTGTCTTGGAAAACGCACTTAATACATTAGCCTTTCATAACCTCATAGTTTTTGAGGAACACAAACAAATTAGAATAGCTCACGCAACTATCCGCGACTTTGCTTTAGATATAATGACAGATGAAGAGCGAGAGGCAATTAGGAGGCAATATATTGATTATTACTATTTATTGCAATTTGATGCAGAAATGAAAAAACGTCTGGATGATGAATGGGATGATATGTTTAATGCTGTAGATATTATAATACCTGAGATACAACGAAAGTACGTTGATGACCAGATAATTAAAGCATTAGGAGAAGGGGCGTTTCAAGAAACCCTAAGCCTATGGGATAAACTACAACAAGCTGGCTATGAAGGGATAACCGCCGAAGAAAAGGAAAAATTAAATCGCTTTGTTGATATTCACAACGAAATAGTACCGATTACACGTGTCTATTGGGTAGAAAACTTTCCTTATCCTCATAATATCTATTCTCCGAGTAAAAGATATTATTATCCTCCCCATCTACCTCTTGAAGCAGTTGGTGAGGCAGAATTTCTGGTTGAGGATATAAGAAATAGCTATCCTCAAGTAATTATCAAGGATTACTATAAATACTATACTACAAGTAATTATCTTACCTCAACCGCTCTTTCTTGGATCGAAAGTCAAAGCAAGAATTATGAACATACCGATCATTATATACCAGACAATATCCCCCTCAACAATGTGCTATAATAATTCCCCTTTTTATGGCAAAACGTCAAAGACAAGTGGGGGGGAAGAAAGAAGCACCGCTAGCAGTAGTAGGCAGCAGTGATAGTGATGTAGTACAACAGTCACCGAAAAAGGAGGTTTACACACCCGAAGATACAGAGTACCAAGCATACAGCGAGCTATTAAAAGGTTTTTTTGATAAGCTGTTTAGATGGCAAGGTATAGCAAAAGCAGCAGAGCATAAAATAAGTGATGTGAAACAAGGTTTTGATGTATTCTCTATCCCTAATGGTCTATATATAGCTCCCACACGAGACGCGCCTGATTTCATGTATGACCCACCAAATAGAATACTTCACGTTATTGATAAAACCGATCTTGACGATCCAGAGTTAAGTATAGCGGGAGTATTTCAAGAAACTTTTACGATCTGTCCTGGTTCAGAAGGAAAGCAGCTTTTTGTTAATCCAGACGGGGTACCTATACGAGAAGTGACAATTGAGGTATCCAATCAAAGACCAATTCAAAGCTTAGAAATCCAAACAAAGCTTCCACCCACTTCACAAAGCCAGAGAAACACTTATCGTCATGTAAGCTATGACTTTCGTGAGAAAAATGATATTTTGGCTGAAAGAAGTCCATTGTTCCTAGAAAATAACTTACGAATTGTCCGCGCTTATTCACTTTATGACGCTATGACTGATGCATATGCTACCCATCTTTTTAATACCATTGACGGGCTTATCCCAGGAGCGCCAGCCCCACACCAATCAGGACGAAGACCAACGCCAGAACTAATAAGAGCACCAAGACAACTACCAGCACCACGAAGAACACCAACCAGGAGAACCTAATCCAAAAGCAAAAAGATTAGAATACGCACATAGATTTTGTATTTTCCGATATTTCCCCTTGCATTTTGTTGACATTGAAACATTCTATAGGTTATTCTTGCAGTAGATATTTTTTATTGGAGACGGTCATGTTAGATAAGCCCTACTATAGTCCTGAAGAGGTAGCAGAATATTTAGACGTGACCCCTGAGACTATCCGTAGTCTATGCCGAGCGGGGAAAATCCCAGGAGCGCGGCAAGTAGGGAGACAGTGGCGGATACCCAGGGAATATTTAATATCCGAACCGCATATTTCCGATGAGCAAGACCGAGACGAGCAGCAAAAAGGACAATAACAATTCTTTCCTATAACTTACACCTTGAAAGGGGGGATGCCCAAAAACCAGAAAACGCTTAGCATATTTCAGCTAAGCATTTCCCGTTGACCTTCGTACCTTGTTGTGTGCTGTAGAAACTCGCGAAAGTCAGACAGCACATAACAGCAGCTACCAATCCTTTTGACTGTTGTTCACAGGGCAGCAGAAACTTTCGTTTTTGCTGCCAGGAAAGGCTAAAGGTCTATGCTCAGTATCGCATTACAAGCCTTTCCTGTCAATCCAGAAAGGCAGATGTATGCACCACTACGGCGACAACTTTTTGCCAGTTGTGCCAACCACTCAACCACTTCACACAGAGGAACATCCCTTTTGCGGCGATCCCACCTGTCCCTGCTCCGAGGACACGGACACTCTCACCGACAACCTCACGCCATTATGTCGGAAGTCGAAGCGTTATGCATCCCGAAGACCGACCGTATATGACCTCAACCCGCAGCTATCACGCGCCCACAACAGCAACCTACTATGAGATAGACGAGGAAGGGGAGGAAGTCTCAACCAGACCTCCAACCCGCACTAGCACCAGGCGCTATGATCTTGCGCCATATACGAGGGGAGAGCGACGGACTGAGGATTTACCGCGACAGGGGAAACACCCACTGTTCTACATCGGTATCTGCCTGGTGATCGTGGTTGTCTTCCTTACCGCGTATACACTAATTCCGCCAGCACTTCAGAAATGGCAGGATGAAAGAACCTACGGATACCCACGCACCTATCGAGGTTGTTGAAATTCCCACCAATCCAAGCCCGACGAACCAGCCACGCTTGTATATCGTGACCCACTTTGCAGATCAAGGCGCAGACTTGATCCCTGCTACCGTATCCTTTTCTGATGTAAACCAAGACGGGAAGCTCGATATGGTCGTGACCGTGTACAACGGCACCAACCCTTCCGAATACTTCCTTTTTAACAATGGAGCAACCTTTGTCCCCAAGTTATAGCCAGTTGCCAGAGGAGCGGTAGCAATACCGCTTCTCGTTCTTCAGAAAGAGAGCCAGGGATGCATACCAGCGCACTTGAGGAAGCGGCATTAACGCAGGATAGGAGTGAGAATACAGCAGAACTACCAGCATCTCCACCGCAATCAGAAACCCAGGAGCAGGAAGTTACCGCGCTTGTTCCCACAGAGCCGGACGTGATTGAAGGTGAAGTGATTGAGATTGACTCACCGGACGAGGAGGAAGAGTATACGTCGCCAAAACAAAAACCCTACTGGCTATTCATTCCCTTCACAATATTTCTCTGCCTGGTGTTTGTTGCCGGATCGCTTCTTTTGCCGGTTCTTACACCCTCGGCAACCATCACCCTTATTCCGGTTGAAAAGCATGTCACATTCACCACAACGATCCAAGTACAAGGCAGATCGTTACCAGCCCTGACACTCTCGCAAAGTATCAGCGTTTCAGCAACCGGAAAAAGACACCAGAACGCGGCCAGAGCATACGGCACAATCACCTTTTACAATGGCCTGCTCTCACGTCAAACTATCGCCGCCGGAACAATCTTGACCGGAGCAGACAAAGTACAGATTATCACTGACCAAGCGGCCAGTATCCCACCGGCAAGCAATACCACACCGCCCACGTTCGGACAGGCCACAGTAAAAGCGCATGCAGTACAACCAGGAGCGAAGGGGAATATATCACCCTATGACATTAACGGTTCTTGTTGCGGAGCGTCCATACTTGTGAAGAATACTACTGCATTTACCGGAGGACAGAACGCCAGAGAGTATCCCGTTATCACCGGACGCGATATTGAAAACGCTGCAACCTCTCTGAAAACATCCCTTCAGAAAAGCGAACAAGGAGCGTTCAACGCGCAACTTACCGAAGGTGAAGCACTGATACCACCTCCATGTACACAGACCACAACCGCCAATCACCGGATAGGAGAAGAGACAAAGGAAGTAACCATTACCGTATCTGAAACCTGCGAAGGTTTCGCGTATGATGCTCACACGCTACACCTCCTTGCTACGCAGATAATAACACATCAATCAACACAAACCGGCTACACCATATTAGGAGACGTAACCGCCAGTGTGATACACGCAAGCATCACAGATCAAGCGCGTGGCATTGCAACGCTGACTGTGAAACTGGACGCAACCTCTATCTATCAGATCACCCCAGGGGAAAAGCAGCAGCTTGTGAACATGATCGCAGGGAAATCAAAATCATCCGCTCTGCACACC
>WNFX01007257.1_pt1 | contig 14307 bp, 15 predicted proteins | sample 5400111 | NCBI WGS metagenome assembly WNFX01 (sample SAMN13153363, study PRJNA577476) | soil metagenome | isolation source: 40 cm soil or saprolite under grassland replicate 1 | place: USA:California | collected 2016-06-15 | reverse complement strand
GATTCTGGTTGCCACGGATCTCGCAAAAAGAACGGTTGCGAATTTGACTAGAACTGCTCGCATGTTTCATAACTCGCCTAACAAAATGGATTCCAATTTCACGAGAGAGAACTATACCAAAAGAGTCTTACAAATTTCTGTAGAACTAATGGATAATACAGCGAATACCCTCTTTAATCTGTCTCAAATGAACAATCGAATTGCAGGGGATCCGACCATTCTCAGGGATTGTTTTGCACAACATATTGCTTGCCATAAGCAAGACCAATTTTTTGAGATATTTCAGCCATTAAAAGAAAACCACCTTCCTGATTCTTTAAGAAGGACACTTGAAGACAGAATGTTACTACTTGGTTACAATGTTAAGGATTCGAGCTCTTTACCATATGAAAGTACCCTTGCTACTTTCTTAATGTGGCTGAAAAAGTTCAGCAGTTAACAAACTATTGGCGAGGTCATCTCTCATTGAGTATATAGATTTAGATATTGATACGTACTGACAATCGATTGGTCATGTTTGGTGATATTACAATAAAATGGTGTCGAGAAGAACCGTCTAGCATAGTTGGTGAAGGCACGTGTGAGTTGTAATGATAAAATTTCCTGTGCCTATTATCGATCAGAAGGTTGGCATGAATTGCTATTCCACAGGGTTTAAGGGGATAGGCGGCATGATAAAGCAAAAAGCCGATGAGTTTCTGGTCTCCGAAATAATAGATTTGGCTGTCTTCGATGATCTGTCTTCTGTACAAGACGAGCTGCACAGATACCCTCTTTACATTTTAGAGAAAAGCAATATTGACTCTAATCATGCAATATCGCGAATCAAGAGAAGATTCGGCATTCCGCTTAAAGTCATAGGGTTAAAAGACGCAAAAGCAAATACAAAGCAGTATGCAACAACAGAGCAATTAAAAAATATACCTACAGAGATAAGAACCAATCAACTCTTTTTGACTCTCAAGGGTTTTAGCCGAAAGCCTTTAGGAAAAGCGTCACTTCTCGGGAATGAGTTTATCATTGCCATTAACCACAACAGACAGTTGGACGTATCTACCTTCGGTCCTGAGGTAAAAAATATTGCCAATTTTTATGGACTACAAAGGTTTGGGAGTGAGCGAGCAGTGACACATCTCGTTGGAAAGGAGATCCTAAGGCGTAATTTCAAAAACGCCGTTGAATTACTATTATGTTATACTAGTGAATACGATTCCAAAATGAGCAGGGAAATCAGGGAGAAGAGTCGAGATCCTCATAATTATCCGCAGCTCCTTAAGCAACTCCCTCGAGGATTGGATATTGAGTATCAGCTGATGTCCGCAATAGTACAAGGAAAGGATGTAATCTATGCGCTGAGAACCATTCCAATTAATTTGCGTCGATTATTTGTTCAGGCCTATCAGGCATATATATTCAACCTCTGTTTAAGCAAAGCAATCCTAAGTGGGGAAAACCTGGTTAAAGGTAAAGACGGGGATCTCTGCTTTGAAATCGAAGGTCCACTAATATTTGGCAAAATAAGAAAGTTCAATTCTATATCTGATTTGGAATCTAATGCAGTTCCAGCGATTAGGTTAGCTGGTTACTCCTTTCAAGCAGGTAAAGGTAGATTTGAGCTAATAACGAAAGATACAATGCAGGATGAAGGTGTGATGGCTAGAGACTTTTATATTAAAGAAATGCAAGAACTGAGTTCGCAAGGAGGATTTAGACAGGCCCCTTTGTGTTGCAGCGATTTCTCTGTAATAGATAATTCAGTGCTCACACTATCATTTAAGTTGCCTAAGGGATCGTATGCCACAACACTATTGCGAGAAGTAATGAAGCCCCTTGATCCTATAGGTTCAGGATTCTAGATGATTGAGTAGCCTAAGTAGTAGTATATGGGTATGCGTGATGCCTTCTAATTAACAACGTACAGAATACTACCTATTTTGATATCATTCTTGTCTTGTCTGCATTTGCGAAAGCAATAGCAATCAAAATCGGTCGTTTAACTCCTAAGAAAAACGCTGTTGAGAATAAGCTATTCCTACTCCTATTTACATGCAGAATGTTACTTTTTAACTCGGTTGTTGGTTCAATATTGGTTAGTCACTTAGTAAGATAATGCTACTTATTTAAATAATTCCGTTCACTGAAAACTATGCATGAAAGAGTATCTAACACAGCAAGATAAACATGATTGATTATTTGAAGATCTGTTAAAAATCCTCTAAACGGTATGAAGTCATGGATCGGAACAGAAGATAATTCAAATCGGTAAAGTCAAATGTAATTTCTAAAATAAGATCAGATGACGGTTATCGGTCGAGACAAACTTCTTATGGCCTTACGCGCGACATAGTCCTTGGAAATAGTACTGTATCTTTTATATCTTCAAGGTTCGCCACCCACCTAACCAAACGCTCTATTCCCAATCCAAATCCAGCATGCGGCACACTGCCGTACCTTCTCAGATCCAAGTACCACTCATAGTTCTTGGGATCACGAGCTTCTTTCTCTATTCTTTTTGTGATAGAAGTGATGTCAGTCTCTCTTTCTCCTCCGCTGCTAATCTCTCCAAAACCACGAGGTGCAAGCATATCTGCACTCAATCCTATCCCTCCTTGTTCATCATCTTCCTTGACATAAAATGGCTTTAATAAGATAGGAAAGTCGACTACAAAAATTGGCTTAGGGCAATCTCTTGTTAATTCACGTTCTGAATCAATGTTCAGATCATCACCCCATTCTATTTTACGTTCGGTTCCATTATCTTCGATTATTCTAAAATCTTTAGAACGAAGAATTTCAATTACTTTTTCGTATGATAATTTGTCGAAAGGCGTCTTGATCGATATCAAGTCAGTTAGATCTCTTTTTAGATAAGCAAGATCTGCTGAATTTTCCTTAACAGTATTTTGAACGATATACGAAATTAATTGTTCTTGGATTCTTAATATGTCATCTAGAATTATCCAAGGAGCCTCAGCTTCCAAGTGTGTAAATTCAGCAAGATGTCGAACCGTTCTCGACTTTTCTGCTCTGAAAGACTCAGTAACACTCCACACAGGCCCTAGAGAAAAGACCATCGCTTCAAGATAGAGCTGCGCACTCTGCGACAAGTACGCCTCCTCATCAAAATATCTCAGTTTGAAAAGTGTTGAACCACCCTCGACTGCATCCTTTACTATACTAGGAGTATTTACCTCCAACCAATTATTTTCAATGAACCATTGACGCGCATATTTTAAAATCGAAGCCCGGATCTTTGCTATTGAGCTCATTCGCCTAGTTCTAACTGCCAGGTGCCTATTATCGAGCAAAAGATCCTCGCTCTGATACTCCCCTATCGGATAGCCAACTTTTGCAACACTGTATATTTTGAGATCAGTTGCTTTGATTTCATACCCACCTTCTGGGGCTCTTGAATCTTGCCGCACTTTGCCCATAACTTCTATACATGACTCGATCGTGAGAGTCAGTGCCTTCTCACTAGAAAGTATGCATTGAATTACTCCACCTCTGTCATCGCGTATCAGCACGAAAGTATTTTCTTTTTGTTTTCGAAGTCGATGTACCCAGCCCCTTATTGTGACCTCTTTTCCTATATATTCAGTATATTTGACATCGTTGCATCTAAGATTTATCACTACTCCGACTCCGTTTCATAAGTGTATATCAATAATAAACTAATAAAGCATAGGGTCGCACACTGCTTTTTGTATTCCGCATAGATCATGAGAAATAAGATCAACGCAGCTGAGGATTAGGACGCGCGGAGCACCTAATCCCAATAGCGTTGCACTAATAAATAGAAGCATGAATAATAATACTTTAGACATGGCAAAGTTCGATGGTATAAAAGGTCAGGAGCTTCTAGATGTAGAAGTAGGCGATAATGACATTACACTCATTTTCAAGGACAACAGATTTCTTTTCGTAAGGATTGAAAACGGGAGGTTCGTTTGTGAATCTGTACCAGAGTAAGTAAACATTTAGCATCTAGTTTACAGGAGTTCATTGCAGCTGACATAGGAGTCAAAGCATAATCACGATACGGAGATTCGAATCGGTGCGATGAGGTAAATGCAAAAAAATAACCCATTCGTCTAGTTCTTTGAGGATGGCTGAACCACAAATGAAAGTGCGAAAATAGAAAAAAGGAAATATCCGAACGACGGCAGTTGTACAGAGCATGGTTGAATAATGTACCCCCCGCGTGAAAATAGTGACAGCATCGGTTAAAGGATTTGTATAAAATATGGGTATAAATAATGCGTGAAGACCACTACTCCAAGCTTATGATGCGTCAGAATTGATGATGAGATATAATAGTTGTGAGAAAGAGACGAGAATTTCTTTTTTTCTCTAAGTAAGTCAAGAATCTTATTTAATGTGGAGCTCACATAAGAGATAGATTAGAAAGAGATAAGGGGTGTAGAGAGATATGGATAGATGGGGGTGGCATAAATAGGGAACAGAGATAACGATAACGAATCAATGACAATCACTGAAATAGTAAATTTGCTGCTAAAAGAAGTCCAGATTCCGACGCTACAGGCAGTACCTTTTAATACTTACCCAAAACTTGCAACTATCCTCGAAAATCTGCAAGTATATGGATGCGAGGGACTAGAAGCAAGAATAAGAGATACAATGGTAGAACTGATTTCTACGACGGTTAGGTTTCTTCTTGAAGTCAGACGCCATAAGGTGCTTGACCAACAGAGTATGGTAGCTTCTTCGGCATCATCATCTTCATTTTCAGCTGCGTTTACTCCCACTACTACCACTACTACCACTACTACCACTACTACCACTACGACTACTGCGGCGGCGATAGATTATTCGAAACTCACAGAGGAGGAAAAATACATCTTGGATGCAGAAAAAGAGTCGGAAAGAAGGAGAAGCGACATCCTGGTGGCAATTATCACAGGCAGGCCAAAGGTACTCGAATCGATTTCAAAACGGGTTCGTTCCAAGCAGATAGTAGTCAGGTTTCTAAAACCAATGGAGCAGTTTATGGGGGTAGATATGAAAAGATATGGGCCATTCCGGCAAGAAGACGTAGCGGTCCTTCCCTTTGAAAATGCGCGGTCCTTGATCGAAAACAACCATGCAACAGAAGTACAAAGCAACTATCAATAAATAAAAACAGTTGACACATTCTTCTTTTCTCAACCATTTTATCTGGATATATACCTCTGATTAAATGCATAATTATTTATCGTTGCGCTACTATACTCTTTGGTAATGACAACCCACCAAGTCCTCTCCTCAATAGCAGTTCCACTAAGTAGAGATATGCCGGTAGTCCCTCAATAGATCTAAAAAAGGCAGTCACACTAATTTCACAAAAGGGGAGTACCAAAGCTGCTCATGCTAAGCAGGAGTGGAGATAATATCATGATTTATGATTGAATGGATGCTTTGTAACGATAAAGGAAACACAAGGTAGCGCTGTATCGATCCCTTACATAGATACGCTCGACTCCTCACACAAAAGAGGAGGAGAATTTGAAACTCAAGCTATCAACTCAACAGGTCAAGCATATTCAGAATAAGGTTGTACCTGAGGTGTGAGTGCATAAACATGTACAGTATCGGAGAATATCAGTAACACTTTCAAAAGAAATCACAGCGAGCTGCAACTTAAACTATGTATGCCAACAGTTTGTCTGCTATCCAGTAGCCTTGTGATTTCTGACTGCCGGTGCGTAACAAAACTCTGTTCATGATTTTCTGCAGTCCAGTTTTGGAATCCTTGAATCAAGCGGGCTGCCTTTTAATATCAGTGTGTTTTATTAATAGCAGATCTAGATACCTCTGCAGCTCTGGCTACATAGTATTGATCCACTTTTCCATTATGACATGCATCTAATTCTCCATTATTAGCAGCACAAACCTGAGTAACGAGGTCTTTAAGTTGTTTATCACAAGCCTGTATCCCATTTGGTAAAGACTTCAGACAAAGGTCAAGTATGGTGTTTAACCTTACGTTAAGTCCACTTTGATTACTTATAGTGGGAGGAGCATTTAATGAAGATCGATTATAGAGCGAAAGAGCGCCAACCAAGACTGATGATCCAAGTACAGCCATCAGTCCGATCACCATTGCTTTTTTGGCAGTTACCACTTTTGTACATTAGTGATGTTCATGACGTGTATATAGTTATAGGGCACTCCTTTAGGGATCTTTCGATAACTAACACTCAGATGCATCATAGTTCAAGGATTGAAATAAAAATAAAATAAGGTAAGCAGAAGATGCTGGTGAGTAAGAATTTCATGCCTACTAATTTGATAGGGGCATAGCATGGGATAAAAAATATGCCCCTGAAGCGTGCACTAATTTCTATCCTGGAATTTATGATAGATGTTAAGGTCAATTTAGAAAAGACGTCGATATAATATACAAAAAGGGGCCAGCACTGATTTGATACAATCTCAGAATCAATAGAACCATTAATTTAAGTACAATCCCATCTCATTTATATTTCTGCCTTGTTGGTAATATCTAACTCAAAGCAGGCTAACTCAAATCAAGATGATTTCTTAGATTCCTACATATATTTCTGATGGTCACCTCTGTTACTCCTGCTGTTTGTGCGAACACAGTCTGGCTTATACTACCTCCGTTAATTAGACATGATAAGTAAAGAATCGATGCAGCAAGTCCCATCGGGCTCTTTCCCGCGGAAAGCTCACTTTTAGTAGCAGCATTCATGATATTGATTGCTTTCTGTTTTATCTTCTGGTTAAGGTTAATCTGGTTTGCGATCCTCGCAATGCACTTTGTTGGATCGACAGTTGGAATTCTGATGTCAAGTTCAATCACCATATCCCTGTACTCCCGTGAAATTGCTTTGCGTTTGAGGTTACTAATTAGGCAAATCTCCTTTAGCGTTCTTGGGGTACCTTCTTGCCTGCATGCTAGGTAGAGAGCTGCTGCTAATGCGGCTGCTGTTTGCCTTCCACGCACCAATCCCCTTTCATGGGCTTTTCTATAGATGTACGCCGTTTTCTCAATTATTGCATCTGGAAGACCAAGTTTATCCTTCAGTATGTTAAGTTGATTAAAGGCAGTTCTTAGGTTTCGATTAGCGCTTGCTTGGGTTCTAAGATCCCATGTCCTCAACCTTCCCATTGTAGAGCGCATAGATGCGTCCAAAACCTGTCCCCTAGCATCTTTACGCCCTCTTCCAATCATTGTATACAGTCCCATATCATGCCGAGCCAAAGAGGTAGGCATTCCTGTCCTCCTTCTATCTTTAGCTTCCTCAGAATTCACGAAATCGCGCCATTCTTGTCTAGTGTCTTGAATTTTATCAGAAATTACAAGACCACATTTGCTACAAACTATCTCACCAGTCAATAGGTCTGTGATAATCGTCTGGTCTTCTTTGCACATTGAGCATACGGTTGAATTTTGCATTATTGTAACGAGGGTAAAGTGTTAGGATATGTTAGTGACACACAGATTCAAGTATATGAATGTCTGCATTCATCTTATTGTCATTGTGGGTTTGCAAACAAATGTGAGAAACTCATATCTAAGTGAAAGAACTAGCTGTAACCGCAAATCCTTAAATGATTTCATGGCTGCCCTCTGATAAATTGGTCTCTAATGGAGCAGAAGCCATCTTGTGCTGAGCAATTTTGATATATTCGGCGTCGATCTCTGTCCCGAGGTAATTAAGCCCTAAACGCATACACGCTAGAGCAGTATTACCTATTCCCATGAACGGATCATAAACTAGCATGTTTGGCTTAATTCCGTGTAGATTTATACATCGTTCGGGCAACTTTATAGGAAATACTGCAGGGTGCGGGCGCCCTTCCTGAATAGTTGGATATGATATGAGCCATACATTCCCTCTATCTCGCTTATCCCTCTTTGCAGATTTCCATCTTCCGATATTAGTTTTATCTTGGTATGTTACGCCTATCTTCAATTTATCCAGTTTTAGATTTCCAGTTTTGGTAAAGTGAAAGATATATTCGTGTAGATCGCTCAAGTATCGATCACTAACTATCGGCTTAAAGTGGCCTATGGATATGTTGCCATGGAATTCATTATTCTTACCTACATCCTCTGCGTCAATAGAAACGGACTTTATCCAATGAATTGTATTTTGGAGCTCATAAAGAGTTCTAAATTGATTGGCAACCTCGAAGGGGAATGTCGGATCAATGGGTCTACTTCCGACATTAAGGAAGAACGAGCCATCCTCTTTTAAAATATGGTAACTTTTTTCTGCAACCTTCTGCATCCATCCTAAATACTTATCCCTCTCTTTATTGTCTTTGTATAATCCATATTCCTTGTTCATATTATAGGGTGGAGAAGTAACAATGACATCTATTAGGATTTCATGATCCTTAAGCTTACTCATGAAGCTCAGACAGTCTTCTTGATATATGCGGTTGAGATTTATCAGTGTATTCAATCCATGAACGCTCTTTTTTATAACCTTGTCGCATTTTGAATTTAATGATGACAGTCGGCCTGCAGGCACCCCTGGCGGTATTCTCCTTTCGGATATGCTTATGGTCCAAGGGTTTATAGCTATAGGTATTGTGCTAGCTATGCCGGATACGACGAGCTTGATCTATTGCCCGAGTCGGTGTTATCATTGCTAAACGCAAGGAATTGACAGTTAATCTGAAAGAACAGGCCCATCTAGCTAACAGAAAACTCGAGGCCCTTTAAAGACTATGTATGTTGAATAACTATTACATCCGTCATGTTATTAATCTAATGAGAAAAATTTTTCTAGCCACTTTTTTGCGATGTCAAAATTTTGGTCTGCCTCGACAAACACATCGTTATTCTCATATTTAACGTTGATAGCCTTTAATGTACTGTGATACAAACTAAATTTCTTTCCAGATGGCGTAATCACAATTTTATCGACTATGAGAAGGCCTTCATTAAGAAGCCACTTTATTTTTCTAAAAGCAGTAGTCCGCGGAATATTGCTATTATCCCTTGTAATATCGTTAAAGGACTTGGAATGATGCATAACAGAACCCATAATTTCTACCATTTCGTCATCAGCCAATGCAGTAAGGAGGGCTCTTTACTTTTTGGCTTTTAATTATCATTAGGTTCTTTAAATGGATATTAATTTCGTTGTTTATTTAATTTCGTGTTATTATGAGCTCAAAAATCTGCTGAATAACTGAGATTAGCCAAGTTACGAAGGTTTCATATAACTAATAAATTCCCGGTATAGGCAAATATCTACGCCCCCTGATTTTACCTGTTACCTGCTCTGGGTTCAGACCAGCTATTATCGCAGGCTTTTACCAATCTTTTTAAGATCTACTATTATTTAATAAGTATGTTTTAATAATTGAGAAGTAGAAGAGTTGTCTTTGCAGCTAATTCATCATTACAACAATAAGTACTTTAGTAGTACCTATTGCTGATGTCGTGTTCTCTCGCAACATCTTTAGATGTTTGTGCAAACGTTCTTGCGGTATTGACTCCTATTCTTGAAAATTCCTTAACATCCTCTTTCTCACGCTGAAGAAATGTCTTGAATGATTCCATATTTGCAAACATCGCATTGTTTGCTATTCTCGTTGTAGCTATTACATTATCTGCAAAATTGCTTACTGTTCTCACATAGATTTCAGCTGCCCTTCGTGGAGATGCCCAATTATTCCAAAATGCGCTATACGCATTCTCTACATATGGAACCCATGTTGACTGAAATGACTTTATAATCTCCTTTTGGGATTCTAGGTAACTATCCGTAATTTCTCTAGTTGCTTGGAGGGAGTGTTCTTGATAATCATTAATTGCTTGCGTATTACGTGGTATTTCTCTTCTTGCTTCCTCTATTGTTCTTTTAATATTATCTTTAGTTTCATCTAATGCTCTATCGACTGATTGGCGTTGCTCTGATAATACTGTTTTTGCTTCTTTTGTCTTATCCTCTTCGGACTGTGTCGTGGTTGATCTTTCGGCTTCTCTTTTTGTTGACATGTTTATCATTGGCTTCAATGCTATATAGATGTTGGTATTAAATGGTGTTAAATTCCCTTAAAAGGTTCTTAAACGACTTAATTAGGAAATTGAGCTATTGTGGCCTTAATCTTGTGAAGCATAAAGACATAGTCAATGATATGGAACAAAAAGGGTTTATCAGAAGGATAGAAGAACCATGGGGCAACAAAAAGATAATCAAGTATGATGTCACAGAGAAGGGTAAGGAATTTTGCATAAGAATTTTAGAGCCCTACGAGGAGATGTTTCCCAGAAAGGAGTAGTAATTTCTATGAGATCAGTAACATTGTCAGATCTCATATCAGAACACTACGAAGTGTTTAGTCATTAGGATAGAAAAAAATAGAGTGTGGCTTATCTAAAGAAGTAGTCCGCTTTATTATAAGCAGATATTCGTTTGCATTCAGGACAGTTTTCCTTACTGTTATCTAATCTAATAGTCTTGAGTGTCTCAGCGTTCATTTGTGTGGCAAACGGATATTCGAATCCACATTTTTTGCATTTAACCATTAGAAGAGGCATATATAAATCATTTAGCTAATAATACTATTTTAATGTTTTATTATATTCTGCAGTATGCGTCATTAATTCCCAATCATCTCAATAGATTCCTTTGGTTCAATTACGCCTAGCACGAGTGATTTCGTACCTGCAACTTCGTAATATATTCGAGGCTCTATTTCTTATACGAACACCAACGCGTCACTTATCGTTCTTCATTTTATACATTCCTCATCCGGAGCTTCCTCTTGACTCTAGTTCTCCCTTCGATTTGTTAGTCAAATCACCTACTGCGATCGCTTTATGAGGAAAGCATTTCACAGTTATTCTGGGAATTACTCTTCTAAACTCGGCATTATATGTCTCAAAACAGAACTTGACGCTATCGCCTTTATTTCTCATTTCCTGATAGAAAGTCAGATCCATTCAACTTTGCCTATTGATGTCAAGAAACTATAGATCATAGAAACCGGCCTTAAAACATGATAAAGATTCTACGAAATCATTGAATTTGGAACAATCCTTCAATCTTTAAATCTACCTTTAATGTAATGGTAATACCACCTTCGTCGTTCATTACCAAAAGCCTCCAATTAGGATTCTTTGTGTTGGTCTTATCATTCTGCAAAGATGTAGAGAATATATAGCTAAATTATTAAATCATGACTACTACTACAATAATACTAAATTTTGATGGGCTGATGGTGGTTCTTGAAGTCGTCGACCACGCAATACATCTGCTGCCAACCCGGTTGTTTGGATTTGTTTTACCGCTCAGTATGAAGATATGGAAATGGAGTCTGTCTTTGGTATTTTGGTCTCTATCTCTTTATAAAGTCTGAAAGTGTGCCGGCTTATTATTTTTTGAATAAGTTAATTAATTATAATCTTTTTGTAAGAATTAGGAGGATATAGCAATGCAGCTCATAAAGAAACTGGAGATACAATCCAAATATAAGATTATTGAATTTTTAAACAGCGAACCGGTTGGTAGAATAGCTTCTCTAGATCCGAATGGCTTCCCTCAAGTCATACCAATGAATTTTGTCTTCGTACAAGCAAATGACCCACGGGTCCGTTCGCGTCGAATAATAAAACTAGATGCAGTTTATATGCATTCTCATCCAGTCGGAGAAAAACTGGAGAATATCAAAGGAAATTCGAAGACAGGGTTCGAAGTTGATCGGCATGTCTGCTTTTTACCATCTTACTATTTTCATCCAAGTGACGCTTCGCAAGCTGATACTCTCTACATCAGCGTGGTTATCAAAGGAAACGCAATGATCGTTGAGGACAACGAAGAGAAGTCAGAGGCGCTAAATTTACTAATGGAAAAGTATCAAAAAGAGGGAAAATATGAACAACTTGATCCGTATATGCCGTCCGTCCATGAAGTTACCGTAATCAAGATAGTTCCAGAAGAGATGCGAGGTAAATATAAAATAGGCCAGCACTGGGCACCAGCTTACCGCCTCAAAATGGCCAGGAATATTGTCGATAGGGAGGAAAAAAAACTAGCAAGAGAAATTCTCGATATTATGAGAATAGATATTTTGGCGAATGGCAGTTTGAAGATAAGAGAAGAGCCATCCATGTAAGTTTATTTATGTTTCTTTCCTAAAGAAAGGCTAGATTTTAAAATTGTTCTACATTATGATTCTTGCATAAACGAATACACGCACCCTAATACGCATTCGGCACCCAGCATGTTGTATGTATCTCAGTTAAGCCAACATGTTTGATTAGCCATCCGTTGGAAACGAGAGAATCCTCAGTTTCAGCGTCCTTTTAGTCATTTTTAAAAAGGGTATATTGTATGCGCTGACAGGGCGTATAGTAATCATAATAGAATGGAAAGAGGCATGGTCGGTCAAGATTATGGCAAAATATTTCGCTCGATTATTGACCTTTCTGTAATTAGAACAGATGAAGACCAAAATTGGCAAATGCTGTAAATCTTTGTTAAAGTCCGCAGTGGTGATTTAATGCTGTCCACAAATCTGAAACGCAAACATTATGTAGCCAGTAATCTTGCCAGAACGTCTGTATTGGTAAAAGTTGTTAGTATCCTTTGGCATCATTTCATTTTTAAGATTATTAGCATCTGGTTTTGATAAAGATAATCTAACCAGCCGATCACCCAATATATCGTCCCATGGTAGCTGGGGAAGTGGTTCTAACTTAGAAGCCATCATCGCGACTACTCTCCGTAGTTCTTGCCTATCTAAAATGACAGTATAGTTATACTCATCTTTGACCATAGCAACTACTCTACCTGGATCTTCCCTATCTAAAATGACAGAATAGTTATACTCATCTCCGGACCCAAATGGATCCGACATTGTATATGGATCAATTTGGATATATTTTTTGAGAGTACTTCTAAGAGAGTCTGCTAACCCGCTCATCATGGCAATATCAATCATAGTTAATTTTTTAACTTCCTCAAGTGTCGGCGGATTTATAGACGCTGCTAACACAGAATGACATAATAGTTATCATTATTTAAACTGAATTGGATTTTGTACTAGTATTATACCTGCTTCCTGCTTAACTCGAATCGACTGTGAACGTACTCCTAAGGGCTTTATGGGAGTACGTCAGTCAATGTCAGTGTTGCTAAATTTGATGCTGAACTACTGGCCTTATTAGTTTCTCTGCTGGTTTCAATAGTATGAAGAAATTGGAGCTCTTGATTCCGCATGAGCGTCTTGAAGAAGTTAACGAAGTACTTCATAAGCACAATGTAGGCGGTATGACGTGTTATGATGTCAAAGGAAGGGGTCGGTCAAAACAAGAAAGTATAGATGTCGAAAGAGGCACAAGATCATACATTCCAGAGCTTGGTCCGCGGACTAAGATTGAATTAATTGTAGAAAACACGCTAGCAAAGCGAATTATAGATGATGTGCTAAATGTTATAAGTACTGGCAAGATATTCGTGTCTGATATTGCTGAATCTTATGACATAGGGACAAAAGCCGCAGGCGATGCTGCACTTTAAGGTTCATCGTATGGATTATCACTATCATCAGGCTCGGTTGAATCTAATTTGAATAATCCAATGCGAGCTCCATTAGGAAAGATAGATTCGTACGATAAATTGTGCCCGTATAGAAATTCGGTTTTATGACGTTTTGCCAGGCAATTATTTTCGGATACAGAACCCTTCACATTTCGTACTCCATTTGACCTAGCTAGTTATGCTTTACATTTGAATTAGTTGTCTAAACGTTTTAGGCATAAGGTTACAATTAGGTAAGTCATTGTTTAATTTATTTGCTATATGTTTAATCTTTTTTCAGATGGTTTTATATCTTTGTCGTGACTTTTTCAAATAAGAAAATATAACGAAGCAAGGCGAGAGCTATTTTAACTCACAGCAAGTCATAACTGCGATACGTAAGAGATAAATCAATCTTGTGGAGCGTATCTTAATTTAGTAAACAACATTTGTTATAAATCATAACTGCTGCTTACTAAAGTAAATGAACGAGTTAAGCGACTACAAGAATTAGCCAAGATAGGAGTTGGGAATAGATACACCATTATCCAGTATTGCATTTGTACAAGAATAGGGGCACAGTCACTTTTTGCATTGAGGTCTCCCAAAACTCATGTTAAGATTGGACGTAAAAAATATGCTGGGATGTGCTCATCAATGTACTAAATGTGGGATATTGTATAACTGTAAAGATACCGGTATATGTGCAGCGTCCTTTTTGCATGGTAAATGCTCAATTTGCGATGCATATTTACTAATGGGATAACACAATAGAGCCACAGTAAGACCCACTTGA
>WNFX01004139.1_pt1 | contig 14310 bp, 6 predicted proteins | sample 5400111 | NCBI WGS metagenome assembly WNFX01 (sample SAMN13153363, study PRJNA577476) | soil metagenome | isolation source: 40 cm soil or saprolite under grassland replicate 1 | place: USA:California | collected 2016-06-15 | reverse complement strand
AGTGCGAGGATCGCCGCGACGCCGCCGGCGACGGCGACGGCGGCGGCCAGCCACCATCCACGCTGGCTCCTCGGCTGCCGGGGAGGGCCGATGTCGGCGGTCGGGGCAGCCGGTCCGGCCGGGGCACGTCCCGTTGCCGGCTGCGGTGCCGGAGCCGGCTGCTTCGCGGCCGGTGGGGGCGTCGCCGGGGGCCCGGTCGAGGCCGGTTCGTCGGCACGACGCAGCCGGCTGTAGGTGGGAGGAAGCGGGGTTGTCGTGGGCGACGGCCCGACCGGGACGACCGGGTCGGCCGCCGTGGGTGCGGTCGGCTCGGCTGGCGCCGGCAGGGTCGGCCGATCGCCGAGGGGCTGCTGTCCGCCCGGCTTGTGGCCGCCGAGTGGGGGTGTGGCCATCGGCGTTGCCTGGTTGGCCGCCGCCGCCGCGCGGTCGAGCATGATCCGAGCCGGTGCGGCGGTCAGCCGGCGCGCCGGGTCCTTGATGAGCAGGGCGTGAATGACCGGCCACAGCGCTCCGGCTCGCCGTGCCACCGGCACGTCCTCGGTCAACACCGCGCTGAGCGTGGCCAGCGAGCCTTCCCGCTGGAACGGGGGGACCCCCTCGACCGCGGTGTACAGCAGCGCGCCCAGCGACCACAGGTCGGACTCCGGACCGGGCTGCTCGCCGCGTGCTCGTTCCGGCGAGATGTACGACGGCGAGCCCACCAGCGACCCGGTGGTGGTGACGGTGGCGTCTCCGCTGAGCCTGGCGATGCCGAAGTCGGTGAGCACGACTCGGCCGTCGTCGGCGAGCAGCACGTTCCCCGGCTTGACATCCCGATGGAGCACGCCGGCCGAGTGCGCGGCAACGAGAGCCGCGAGCACCAGCCGACCGATGTGCGCAGCCCCGGCCGGCGACATCGGCCCCCGCTCCCGCAACACGCCGTCGAGACTGCGGGACCGGACCAGCTCCATGACGATCCACGGCCGCCCGGCCTGCTCGACCACGTCGTAGACCGTCACCACACCGGGGTGCCGCAGCCGGGCAGCGGCCCGCGCCTCGCGCATCGTCCGACGCCGCAGGACGTCCTGCCCGGCCGCGTCCAGGTCGGGCGGCAGGAGCACCTCCTTCACGGCGACCGGACGGCCCAGCAGCTCGTCCTGCCCGCGCCAGACGGTGCCCATCCCCCCGCTGGCCAGCGGCTCCAGCAGCCGGTACCGCCCGTTCAACAACGTCCCCGCCGGAGACATCCTGTGATCGCCCATCTCGATCACATGTCCTACCCGGTACGGCTGCGGTCGCACGCCCGTGCCCGTCCGATGCCGGGAGGTCGAGTAACGCGGCAACGCCGCGTTCACCTGACCACTCGGGGATGCCGCCGCCCTGGTCGGGCATGCTGGTCGGTTCGCTGTATCGCGGAGGCCCGTGCGCTCCTCCGGATGTGCAGGGGAACATCCAGGGAGGTCGCCATGGCAGACACGGTTACCGGGCCGCAGACCGCGGATGGGTCGGCGGCACGCCAGCTCGGGTTCGAACCGGGCGGCACGGTCGACGTCCGGCAAGTCGGTGACCAGAGCTGGACGACGCTGCGTGAACTGATCTACCACGGAAAGGTCGACGACTTCCCGGTGCCCGTCGACGAGCCGACGGACTTCGCCTCAGTACCTCGCCTTTTCGTCTGGTTCATCCCGCGTTACGGCCGTTACACACCAGCCGCGATCTTGCACGACCACCTTTGCCGCAACGAGGTTCCCGCCCGCCTCAGCCGGCTCGAAGCCGACGGGATCTTCCGGCAGGCGATGCGGGAGCTGGACGTCCCGTTCCTCCGCCGCTGGATCATGTGGGCCGCCGTGCGGTGGGGAGCACTGACAGTCGCAGAGGGCCGCAAGGGGTGGTGGAAGGAGGCCTGGCGGGTCGCGCTGATCACTCTTCTCGCCCTACCGATCGTCACTCCCGCGGCCACCGTCATCCTGATCACGATCCCGGTCTTCTACCTCCTCGAGCGGCTCGCCTGGCTCCCACTCGAGATCAACCGCAGACGGCGGAGGCGGCAGGGTCAGCCCACCAAGAAGGTCAACCCGCCGTCGCGACCCTGGAAGCTCTAGCTCAGCGTAGGCACGCTCCACGCCCGCGACCTGCGGCCGCGGATCCCAGACGAGCAACGTCATCAGCAGCCCGATCGCTCCGGCCCCCACCACGGTGATGCCGACGACAGTCAGGTCGACACCGGAGACCGAGACGTCGGTGCCGACCGCGAGCAGGGCGCCCACACAGACAAGGAAGACACTGACGCGCATGCCCATGGTGTCCCGCCCTCGACGCCGGGAAGCCACACCGGCGTGACTCCGCTTCGGGGTCAGGTACCCCAGGCTTCACCTGACTATGCAGCCGCCGCGACAACTGTTGACGTCCGCACCGGTGCGGCAGGCTCGGTCCAGGAGTCGCTCGTCTACCGCACGTCGCGCGCCTGCAATGTGGGCGGCTGGGCCGATTCGCAGGCGGGGAGGATTGCCGGGTGGGCGGCATCGATGCGGAGTTGGTCGCGGTGGTTGCCTCGGCCTACGGGTTAGGTGTTCCGGTCGGTGAAGCGGTCTACGCCGACCGCGGTGAGCTGGGTCGGGTTTGGCGGTTGGACACCGACCGGGGGTCCTGGGCGCTGAAGGACTACGGCTGGCCGGTGGAGGAGTCCGCGGCTCAGGCCGACGTGGCCTTTCAGCTGTCCGCGGCCGCCGCTGGCCTGCCGCTGCCGCTGCCGCGGCAGGCTCGGGACGGCCGGAGGCAGCCGCCGCGTACCGGGCCTACCGGCGCACCGGCGGCCCGGCGACCGTGGCCGAGCCGGCCGACCTCTCCACCGCCATCGCGGTACAGGGCCATCTGCTGCAGTTCTACGCTGACCGGGCGCTGGACCACCGGCAGCCGGTCGAGGACAGAGCACGTGCCCGCCGCCGGCTGGCCCGGATGCTCGACCCACCGCTCACCCCCGCCGGCGCCGGCCGGCTACTCGACGCGCTGGTCGCCAGTACGGTGGCTGGCCACGGCTGACGGCTGCGCAGGCTGTGGCACGGTGCAGGCCCAGGTCGCGGGCTGCCGTCTCTTGACGGCGAAACGGGCGGGGGCCTAACGTCCCGGGTCGGATAGGAAGGTTTCCTAACCTTTTCGAGTCGGTGAGGTGGGCCCATGTCTCGGTCACGGCTGCGCGGGTGTCTGGCCGCCCTGGCGGCGGCCGCGGTCGCCGGGTCCGCCGCCCTCCTCGCCGGCGGCTCCGCCGCCGCGGCGGCGGGCGCTCCGCTGCCGGCGCACGCCTTCGCGCCGTACTTCGAGACCTGGACCACGGACAGCATCTCCGGCCTGGCCCAGCAGTCCGGGGCGCGCTACTTCACGCTCGCCTTCCTGGAGACGCTGAGCAAGACCTCCTGCACGCTGGCCTGGAACGGCGACAAGAGCCAGACGGTGGCGTCCGGCCGGTACCTGTCCGACATCGCCGCGCTGCGGGGCCTGGGTGGCGACGTGGTGCCGTCGTTCGGCGGATGGAGCGCCGACCAGGGCGGCACCGAGATCGGCGACTCGTGCAAGGACGTCAACGCGATCGCCGCCGCGTACGAGGCGGTGGTCACCACCTACGGCGTCACCAGGCTGGACGTGGACATCGAAGGCCGGTCGCTGACCAAGGCGGACGGCATCGACCGGCGGAACAAGGCGATCAAGCTGCTGCAGGACTGGGCGGCCGGCCAGGGGCGCACGGTGCAGGTCGTCTACACGCTGCCGACCTCGGCCTCCGGTCTGGAGGCATCCGGCCTGGCCGTGCTGCAGAACGCGATCGCCAACGGGGTGCGGGTCGACATCGTCAACATCATGACGTTCGACTACTACGACCGGGTGACCACCGACATGGGCGCGGCGGCGATCAGCGCCGCCCAGGGTCTGTTCGGCCAGCTCCAGGGTCTCTACCCGGCCAAGACGGCCGCCGAGCTGTGGGCCATGCAGGGCAACACCATCATGCCCGGCCTGGACGACTACCCGCGCCGGACCGAGGTCACCACGCTCGCCGACGCGCAGCGGATACTCGACTTCGCCCGGGCGAACGGGATCGGCCTGCTGTCGATGTGGGCGATCCAGCGGGACAACGGCGGCTGCCCCGGCAACACCGGGGCGAACAACTGCTCCGGAATCGTGCAGAACACCTGGGACTTCACCCACCTGCTCGCGCCCTTCACTGGCCCCTGACGCGTCGGCGCCAATCGGGCGAGTCCACACTCGGCCCCGCTGAGCGGCCCAGAACGCGCTCATCCTGGCCGGTGAGGCCGTGCGGACGGTCACGCCGGCTGCGGGCGGCGCTGCGCCCGCTGGAGAACCCGGGTCCGCAGTCGCCTGCACCGTGGTGGGGCGCGGCGGGGGTGTTGTGACCGGCAGGTGACGACCCTGGGCCGGCCGCGGGCACGGGCGTGTCCCGACCCGGCGCGATCCGACGCTTACACCGGGCGCGGCTCGGCTAGCATCCTGAGGAGCCCGGCGAGTCCCTGCCTCACGTGGCAGCCGGCCGGATGGGACCTGCAGTGGTGTCAGCCGCCGGCGATCTCCATTCCAAAGGTGACCGACCACGAGGTGCCCGGTTCCGGATCCGTGCTGACACCTTGTTCAAGCGCGTATCCGGGTGCCGTCGTCCACGTTTGACCCCAGATTGGTCCACCGAGGTCCGAGCTCCGGCTCACCGCGAGGCCGCCCGGGAACGCTGAGACGTTGGCGGGAGTCGGGCTGGGAAAGACGATGCTCCCCGTCTTGGACGTCGTCGCGTTCATGGTGGCTCCACTGACTCCGCCAGCGAAGTAGTACAGCTTCCCGGTCTGGGTGAGCGTGTATCCCTGGACGGCGCCATTGAGCTGCACCTGTCGCCACGGGGTGGGGGACACAGTCTTGGGCGCCGGCCGCTTGCTGCGCGAGGAGAACGACATGCAGGGTGAATCGCCGGAACACAACGGGATTTGAGGTCCGACCGTGTCCCCATCCGGTTGCCAGGACTCGAGCGTGGCCTGGGCGGTGAATGCCGGCAGGTAGAGCGAGATCGTCACAGGTGGGGTGAGGGTCGTCTCCTCGATGGTCGCGTAGTTGACACCGCGCTGCTCGAGCATCTTCCTGAGCCGCTGCAAGATCGAGGGGGACGGACTTGGCGGTGGGTAGGGTAGGCCCGGTAGCCCGCGAATCACCGACGTTGGTGGCTGAGCCGGCGGAGGTGAGGCGCCCTGTCCAGGGTCGCGGCAGACGTAGTTGGGGCCGCAGACCGGTCGAGGCCCGGCGTTGATGGAGTCTCGTTCCTGCTGGCGATAACTGCTGTAGGCCTGGCTGTACTCGGCAGCGTTGGCCGAGCCGACTGATGGGTTGCAGGCGATTGCTTCGTAGCACTGGCTGGTGCCGCCGCTGGTGCCTTCGGTTCCGCCGCCGCCGTCGGCGAGGACCATGTGGCCGTCCCATTCCTTGTAGCTGATGGGGTTGCCGCCGGCGAGTGCGTAGCGGTTGTCGGTGAGCGGATCGGTGGACAGGCCGAGGTTGTCCAGGGCGCCGTAGAACAGGTCCTGGTTGAGGAAGCGGGAGGTGTCGGGGCCGAACCGGCGGGCGCCCATGTCGTAGGTGGCCGACCCGGTGTCGTAGCGTTTGGCGCTGTACCGGAACGGGTTGAACGGGCTGATGGTGTCTGTGTCGCCCTTGGACAGGTCAGAGTCGGGCTGGCCGTAGGGGCGGTATCCGTAGCTGGCCTTGGTGCCGCCGCTGGAGTCGAGGAGTTCGGACGCCGAGCCGTGCGCGTCGTATCCGTAGGTGTAGGTGGTGGCCGGCTGCGCGGTGCCCCCGCTGTAGGGGGTGTTGGTCATGGACAGCCGGCGGCCGAGGGCGTCGTAGCTGTAGTCCTTGGCGACCAGGGTGCCGGTGGAGTTGGTCTGGACTTCTCGGGTCTGCTGGCTGGTGAGGCCGAGGTAGCTGAACGAGGTGGTGCGCTCAGTTCCGTTGAAGCTGGGGTGGAGCTCGGTCTGGCTGACGACGCGGTCCAGCGCGTCGTTGGTGTACTCGGCCTTGTCCGTCAGGTTGCCAGCCGTGTAGGCGCGGTAGGTGGCGAGACGGTCGAGGTAGTCGTAGCTGTAGTCGGCGAGCAGGGTGCTGGCCGGCGTCTGCGGCGGGGTGCAGTCCGCCGACGAGCCGGCCGAGGTGGTCACGCAGTCCAACCGGCCGGCGTCGTCGTACCAGTACTTGGCGGTAGCGCCGCCCGCGGTCGTCTGCTGGAGCTGGTTGCCGGTGTACGTGTAGGTCTTTGTGGTGGTGCCGTTGACCGCCTCGGTGAGGATGTTCCCGGCGCCGTCCAATGTGTACGCGGTGGTGCTGCCGTGGCCGTCGTTGCCGTTGACCAGCCGGTCGCGCGGGTCGTAGGTGTACGTCGCGGTGCAGGTGCCGGGGTAGCACGGCGAGGCGGCGCCGCTGCCCGGCCGGAGGGTGTAGACGTCCTTGGTGCGGTTGCCGTCGACGTAGATGCCTGCCGGGTCGAGGTAGTCGACCTGGTGGGACTCGACCACGGTGCCGGCGCCGTTGGTGGTGGTCAACTGCTTGAGCGGGCCGTTGGCGAAGTAGTCCCAGACGGTGCTCTGCTTTGTCGTCCAGGTGCCGGAGCCGTTGTTCTGCTCGATCTTCCGCAGCGTCTGCCGGCCGACCGGACTGTAGGTGTTGGTGATGCGCTGGTCGTCGGACGCGCCGATGCTCTGGCCGTAGTCGAGCTGGGTGGTGATCCAGTCGGCCTGGTCGTAGTCGGTGTGCTGTTTGCGGCCGGCGGCGGTCACGGTGCCGCCGGGACTGCTCTCCTTGCCGTTCTGCTCGGTGTCGGTGAGGTTGCCGTTGGCGTCGTAGCCGGAGGAGCTGAACGTCCAGCTGGGGTCGGTCTGCTTCTTCGTGTCCGAGCGGGTGAGCCGGTCCAGGTCGTCGTAGGCGTTCTGGACGTCGACGGCGGTCTCCGCGGGGGTGGTGAGGCCGCTGGCGTCGTGGCTGGAGAGCCGCTGGTTGTCGGCGTCGTAGGTGTAGGAGACCGGCTGGCCCTGCTGGTCGGTGCGCTGGCGAAGCAGGCCATCGGCGTAGTAGGTCCACTGGATCTGCTTCTTCGTGTCGGGGTTTCCGCTGCTGTCCTCCGGGGTGCGCAGGGTCTGCTGGCCGCGGGCGTCGTAGTCGAAGTGGACCTTCGGGTTGGCCGGGTCGTTGCTGGCCGCGATCCAGCCCGGGTCGAAGTACTCGAGGGTGGTTTTCGCGGCCGCCGGAACGTCGACCAGGTTCGGGTGGGTGTCGGGCAGGGTGGTGACGGTGAGGTTGCCGTTGACGTCGTAGCCGCGGTGGGCGTAGTAGGCGGTCGGGTAGGCGCCGTCGGTCGGCAGACCAGTCCGGGTCAGCCGGTTGAGCTGGTCGTAGGTGAACGTGGTGACATACGAGCTGAACGTCGTCTTGTCCGCCGAGGCGTCGTACGCCCGCGGGCTGATCATCCGAGTCTGGTTGCCGTTCTCGTCGTACTCGTGGCTGGTGACCACGGTGTGCGGGCTGGTGCCGGTGAGGAAGGGTTCGACGCTCCGGGTGAGCCGGTTCAGCGAGTCGTAGCTGAGGGTGGTGGTGTTGTTGGCCGCGTCGGTGACCTGGGTGCGGTTCCCGTTGGCGTCGTATCCGAACGTGGTCGTGTGGCTCAGCGGGTCGGAGACGCTGGTCGGCCGGTGTGCGTCGTCGTAGCCGTAGACGGTGGTGAACGGGGTGGTGTGGTCGGCGGGGCAGGTGACCGAGGCCAGCGCCGCCTTCGGCGCGGTGGTGGAGACCAGGTTGCCCACCGTGTCGTAGCAGGCGTGCTGGGTCAGCGTCTCGATGCTCAGGTCAGCCTTCTGGTGGTAGCGGGTCTGGCGGATGGCCCGGTCGAGCGCGTCATAGCTGTAGTTGACAGTTCGGGTGTTGTTCGGGGTGCCGTTCCTCACTCCCAGCGGCAGCGTCACGGTGCTGACCCGGCCGGCCACGTCGTAGTCGTATCGGGTGCGTTCGCCGGCCGGGTCGGCGCTGGTGTCCGGGCCGGTGACCAAGGTCTGCCGGTCCATCACGTCGTACCCGGCGGTCGTGGCGTCGCCGGTGCCGGAGTCCTGTGCGCCGAAGTGCGGTGCGATCACCTTGACCGTGTTGTCGTTGGCGTCGAAGGAGATGTCGCTCCAGATCAGCTCACCCAACTGCCGGCTCGTCGACTTCGGGGTCGACTGCCGGCCCAGCCGGTTGAAGGCGTCGTAGTAGAACGAGGTGCGGTTCCGGGGATCGCTGCTGCTATAGCCAGCGTGGCCGGGGTCCTGTATCCACAGCAGCCGGCCGCCCGAGTCGAACTGCATCCGGGTCGGGTGGGTGGGAACGGTCGGGCTGTCGGTGGCGTCCACCACCGTAGCGGGCAGCCCGTTGGCGTCGTAGCCGGCGAACGTGGTGACGTTGCCCTTGAAGTCGGCGCTGGTGGCCAGCGTACCGTCCGCGTTGTAGGTGTTCCGGGCCGGGTTGGACGGGTAGAGCGGCTCGGTGACGGTGGTCAGGTTGCCGGCGCCGTCGTAGCCGAATGTCCACTTGGCACTGGTGCCGGCGGCCACCTCGACCGGGTTCTGCTTGCTGGCCAACTGGCTCAGGTGGCTGATCGTCCGTCCGGCCCGCCAGTGCGACGACGTGTCGGTCGCGTCGGCGGCCACGTTCTGGTAGGTCAGGACCGTGTGGTTGTTCAGTTGGTCGTAGACATCGGTGAGGTAGCCGTTGTCGTTGTAGGTGAACCGGCGGGTCTTCAGGTTCGGCTCGGTGAGCTTCGTCAGCGCGAAGTCGCCGTTCCACTCCAGCGACGTGACACCGCCCAGCGGGTCGGTGATGCTCGTCGGCTTGCCGTCGGCGTCGTAGCCGTAGCGGGTGGTGCGGGCGGTCTGCCCGGCCGGGGTCGGCGCCGCCACGGTCGTGATCCGGTTGGTGAAGTCGTAGCCGAACGTCGTGGCGTTGCCTGCCCGGTCGGTCACCGAGGCGAGCTTCCAGCGGTCCTGGCTGGTGCCCGGACCGTTGTAGGCGAACAGCGTCTCGTGGCCGAGCGGGTCGCGCGCGCTGTAGACCAGGCTGGACTCGTTGGAGGTCTTGGGATCCGGGTCGACCCGGTCGGCCGCCAGCGGGATCGCCGGGCCGGCGCCGTTCGAGGTGGTGTAGGTGAAGATCCAGCTGCGGTCGGCCAGCGGCGTGCCGTCGGCGTTGCTGCCGCCCTTCTCGGTGATCGACAGCAGGTTCCCGTCGTAGTAGTAGGCGAAGTCGACCGCGTGCCCGAGGTGGTCGGTGATCCGGGATATCTTCCCGCGGATCTGCGGCTTGCGGGCGGTGGCCTTGGTGAAGTAGGCGATGTCGAAGCTGCGGTTCGGCGCCGGGCTGGCGCCCTGCCCGGCCGCGTCGGTCACCTTGGTGACGTGGAACTTCGGACCGCCCGGGTCGTCACCCGGCGCCACCGGAGTGAGGGTGAAGGAGATCGTGTTGCCGTTGCGGTCGGTCACGAACGTCGGGTAGCCGTCGTGGTTGAAGTAGAAGGTCACCCGGTCCGGCCGGGTCAGCGCCCAGTACCGCGGGTCGGCCGGGTCGGTGGTCAGCGACCGCAGGTACAGGTGCACCCCGGCCGGCTCGGTCCAGTAGGTCACCCCGTCCGCGCCGGTCACCCCGTCGAAGCGGTGCAGCGAGCCGTCGCCGTCGACGAACGTGACGAACTTGTTGGACCGGCCGGCGATCGTGTCCGCGTTGTTCGGATGGACATCCAGCGGGTTGCCGAACCGGATCAGGCTGGAGATGGACAGCGAGAAGTTCGTGCCGACCGGCGACTCGGACTTCTCCTCCAGGCTGTTGTAGGTCAGCCGGGCCACCGTGGACAGGCCCCGGCCCGGGTTGGACAGCGGGGTCAGGGTCAGTATCGAGTCGCCGTTGGCGACGTTGACCACGTTGGTCATCCCGGCGCCGACCGGCGTGGTCACGTACGAGTAGTACTTCTCGATACCGAGCTTGGTGGACAGTGCCTTGTTCACCACCACAGGGTTGTCCGACGGGTTGTTGCCCTTGGCGGCGAACGTGGTGGCCGGGCTCGTGGTGGTGTCGAACACGTCGAACTGCAGCTTGTACTGGGCGGCGTTCACCCCGTCCGGCAGGGTCGGCGGAGTGACGTTCACCCGCACCGGCGTCGGCGTGCTCGCCCCGGCGGCCAGCCCGAGCGCCGCGACGTTCGCGCTTTCCACCATCGGGTCCGCCGGGTTGGGGCTGTACCAGCGGTACCGTAGGAACGTGGTGGCCGCACTCCAGGCGACCGTGCTGGAGTTGGTGACCGTGACATCGACCGGGTAGACCAGCTGCGGTCCGCCGGGGGTGTACGTCATCGCCTGCGGCACGGGGGTGGACGTGTAGTCGGCGACGTACCGGGTCCCGGTGGTGTTCCCGGTCGTCACCGTCACCACCGGCGAGGCCGTCACCTGACCCGACGAGTCGTACACCTTGGTCTGCAGCGTGTGGTTGCTGCGGTCGTAGGCCGGCAACGCCGGGTCCAGGGTGTTCCAGGGGAACGTGTACGGCGAGGTGGTGGAGGGGTCGCCGTACAGCGCCCCGTCCAGGTAGAGCTCGACCTTGCTGACCGACAGGCCGCTGGCCACCGTGTTCGAGGTCGTGACGGTCACCGCCCCGGTCAACCCGGTGGCGTTGTTCGCCGGTGCGGTGATCGCCGTCGTGGGTGCGGCGTAGTTGGAGACCCGCACCGTCACCCCGGCGGACGTCGTGGTGTTGCCGGCGTCGTCGTACGCCTTCGCGGTCAGCGTGTGCGTGCCGTTGGACAGCCCGGTGGTGCTCCAGTTGAACGTCCACGGCGAGGCGGTCACCGTCCCGATCGGACTCGCGCCGCCGTCCAGGTAGAACTCCACCTTGTCCACCCGCCGGTCGTCCGCCGCCGCCGCCGTGACCGCAGCGGCCCCCCGGACCACCGCGTCGGCCGCCGGAGCGGCGACCGACACCGTCGGCGGGATGGCGTGGCTGCCGTCGGCGTAGGTCACCGCCAGCTTCGGATGATGCGAGATGTCCGTCGTCGAGCCGACCGCGTCCGACGCGGTGTAGTCGATGTCGTTCTTGACCGTCCGGCTCTCGTCCGCCACCCGCAGCAGCAGGCCGAGGTTAGGCTTGCTCCCGTTCGCCCACGCCTGAGCCGCGCTCGTGATGGTGAAGTCGTGCCAGCCCGCGCCCTCTCCGGCCGGCATCGACCGGCTGGCCACCGCCGCCGGGTCGTAGTCACCGCCGTTCGCGGTCCAGTTCACCCCGTTCGCCGCGGTGTACCAGGTCGCCCCGTTGAAGCAGCCGTACGTGCCCTCCACCCAGTCCCGGGTCACCCGGTACGCGCCGATCGTCGCTGCCGCGTTCGAGACGATCTTCCACAGCGACATGGTGGCCGACGTGATCGACGCCCCGGCCGGGATGTCGTTCAGGTCGAACCGGATCAGGCTGTGCCATTGCTGGGTGCTGTCGGTGCTGCCGATCCGCAGCCAGTCCTCGGTGCCGTAGGTGCCGCACTGGATGTTGCCGGACGCGAAGTACTGGTAGAACAGCTTGGTGTCCTTGCCGGCGTCCGGGTCCGGCTGCAGCAGCTTGGTGGCCTGCCCGTCGGCCGGCAGCGTGACCTGGACCTGCTGCGACGGGACGGAGTTGGCCAGCACCTTGTAGTAGAACGTGCCGCCCGGCCGCGCCGTGGTGTCCCGATAGCTGGTCTTCGAGATGTCGGTCGTCGACATCAGCAGCGTCGAGGCCGAGGGGGTGAAGTTCGCCGTGCTGGACCGATGCACCTCGTAGCTGGAGAACGGGTTCCCGCTCAGCGCGCCGGTGTACCTGGACCAGCGCAGGTCGGCGCCGTTGGAATGCAACGTGTCGGGCTGGAACAGGGTGGGGTCGGGGATCGGCGCCACCGCATGGTAGGACAGTGTCACGCTCTGGCTGGCCACCACCGTGCCGGTCTGGTTCAGCACCCGCAGGTGGAAGCTGTTCGCTGTCGGGGTGTACGCGATCAGGCTGGCGGCGATGCTCGGGCCGCCGGACGGCGCCACCCCGACCGCGACGATCCCCGTCGGGGTGCTCGGCAGCGCCTGGGCGAGGCTCACCGTCGCGTAGCCGTTGGCGTCGGTGCTGACCGTGGTGGTCGCGTTGACGGCGACCCATCCGGTCGGGTAGTCGATGCGGCCGGCCCACGCGGCGTAGTAGGCCAGCGTGATCGAGCTGCTGGGGATCGCGGTGCCGGACTGGTTGATCGCCCGCACGGTGAAGCCGGTCTCGGTCCGAGCCGACACCACCAGGCTCACCGGGATGTTGGTGCCGCCGTTCGGGCTCACCCCGGAGGCCACCACCGCACCCGGTGCCAGGGCGCCGTGCGGGTTGGCGTAGCTGACCGTCGCGTACCCGTTGGCGTCGGTGGTCACGGCGACCGTGCGGAGCTCCTCGTTGTCGGTCAGGGTGGAGGCGGCGTGGTAGTACACGTCGACGGCCCCGGTGATCGGGGCACCGTTCTGGTCCAGCGCCCGCAACGTGAACCCGGTGGTGGTGGGGTTGTAGGCGACCAGGTTCGCCGGGATCCCCGGGCCTCCGGTCGGGCTCCGGCCGGTCACCACCACGGCCGCCGGTGCCGAGGCGAACGCGCACGGGTCGGTGGCCGGGCAGTACGGGATCGTCGCCCGGCCGGTGCTGTCCGGGGTCACGTGCACCGACGAGTCGACCCGGGTCACCGTGGTCGGGCTCGAGGTGACCGCGGACGCTGTCGCCGCAGTGGCCGCGCTGGCTGCCGCCCGCGGCGCCGGCGTCGGCACCGCCGCCGCCAGACCTGCGACCAGGCAGACCACCCCGACCTGCGCGACCGGCCGGCGCGTGCGCCACCCGGCTACCGCCGACCACACCCCACGTCGACCCGCGCCCCACCGCGTAGCGGCCACGACCCCTCCCGACAGCGACAGCAGGAACTCCTGCCCCGGCCGCGGCTCCGGGCCGGCCGTCACACGCCGGCTGCCCCTCCGAGACCCGGGCAAAGAGCGCAATGCATGCGATGCGACAATTCCGGCCGCCGCTGGCGGGCGGCTGGCGCGCCACTGGCGCGGGCCACCATCCGGGCGGGGCCGCGGCGGGAACCGGCTCGCGGCAGGGTGGTTGCGCTGATGGACGAGATACCCGCCTTCCGGGTCCTCGGCCCGGTGGAGGTGTGGGCGGCGGGCCGTCGGTTCCAGGTGTCCGCCACCCGACAGCGCTGCCTGCTTGCCCTGCTGCTGGCCGCCGGGAACGAGGCCGTGCCGGTCGATCGCCTGGTGGACGACCTGTGGGACGGCGAGCCACCGGCTTCGGCGGCTGCTGGCCCGGGCCGGCGGTGACGCCGACCTCCTGGGCTGGACCGGCGCCGGCTACGCCCTGCACGCCGCCCCGGGTTCGGTCGACCGCGACACGTTCCGGCGACTCGTCCGCGAGGGCGGCGCCCGGTTGGCCCGGGGCGACGCGGACGCCGGCGTCCGGTGCTGGCGGTCGGCGCTCCGTCTCTGGAGCGGCCCGGCCTTCGCCGACGCGCCGCTTCGTGCGCTGGAGGTCGAGGCCAGACGGCTGGAGACGGAACGGCTGACGGTCCTCGAGCGATGCCTGGCCGTCGAGGTCGGCATGGGGCGCTACGCGGAGTCCGTCAGCGAGCTGGAGGCACTGACCGCCGCCCATCCGCTGCACGAGGTCCTGTGGGCGACGTTGATGCGGGCGCTGCAGGGCGCGGGCCGGCAGGCGGACGCGCTGAACGCGTACTCGGCCGCCCGCGACCGACTGGTGGACGAGCTCGGCATCGAGCCCGGCCCGGAGCTGCAGGAGACCCAGCGGGCGATCCTCGCCGGTCGGCCCGTCCCGGTCGGGTCCGTGCTCGCGGTGTCCGCCCGTGCCGGCGGGAGCGACGAACGGCCCGGGCTGGTCGCGGCGTACCCGCACGGCCCCGACCCGGGGGCGGCGGCGAGCGGGGGTGCATCGCCGCCGGGCGCGCCGGGCCAGCTCCCGTACGACCCGAGCGACTTCACCGGTCGCCGGGACGAGGTGGCCGAGCTGTGCCGGCGGCTGACCGGAGCCGGCGGACCGGCGGTGCCGGTCGCCGTGATCGTCGGCAGGGCGGGCGCCGGCAAGACGGCGCTCGCCGTTCACGCGGCGCACCGGCTGCTGCCCTGCTTTCCGGACGGCCAGCTGTACGCGAGCCTGCGCGGCACCGAGGAGCTGCCGGCCGAGCCCGGTGAGTTGCTGGCCGGCTTCCTGCGCGCGCTGGGGGTCAGC
>WNFX01007145.1_pt1 | contig 14311 bp, 10 predicted proteins | sample 5400111 | NCBI WGS metagenome assembly WNFX01 (sample SAMN13153363, study PRJNA577476) | soil metagenome | isolation source: 40 cm soil or saprolite under grassland replicate 1 | place: USA:California | collected 2016-06-15 | reverse complement strand
ACGCGGCGGGTCTCTGGACCATCCAGACGAGCGTCTTTCCCGAGAACGAGGCGAGCGTCGCGCTGCACCACGCTCTCGGCTTTCGGGTTGTCGGACGCAGGGAACGGATTGCGCAGCTCGACGGCGTCTGGCGCGACACGATCCTGCTCGAGCGCCGGAGCTCGGGCTAGTCGACCGCTACGCCGCTTCGTCCCAGCGGCGGACGACGACGCACGCGTTGTGCCCGCCGAAGCCGAACGAATTCGACGCGCCGATTTCGATCTCCGCCGGCCGCGACTCGTTCGGGATGTAGTCGAGGTCGCACTCGGGATCCGTCGTCTCGTAGTTGATCGTCGGCGGCAGCGTGCCGCGCTGGACGGCGAAGATCGTGAAGATCGCCTCCACGGCCCCGGCCGCGCCAAGCGTGTGGCCCGTCGCACCTTTCGTCGACGACACGGGGGTCCGGTACGCGTTGTCCTCGCCGAGTGCGATCTTCAGGACCCGCGTCTCGGCTGCGTCACCGACCGGAGTCGACGTCCCATGCGCGTTGATGTACCCGACCTGGCTCGGCTCGATCCCGGCGTCAGCGAACGCCATGGTCATCGCGCGGGCGGGGCTCAAGCCGCTCGGATCGGGCTCGGTCACGTGCTGGGCGTCCGACGAGACGCCGTAGCCGAGGAGCTCGGCGTAGATCCTCGCCCCCCGGGCTCGGGCATGCTCGAGCTCCTCGAGCACGAGCACGGCGCCGGCTTCTCCCATCACGAAGCCGTCCCGGTCGGCGTCGAAGGGCCTCGAGCCGCGTTTCGGATCGTCGTTTCGCTGCGACAGAGCGCGCATGGCGCTGAAACCGGCGATGCTGACGCGCGTGATCGGCGCCTCCGTTCCGCCGCAGAGCATCACCTCCGCGCGGCCGAGCCGTATGGCGTCGAGACCGTCGCCGATGGCCATGTTCGAGGCGGCGCACGCAGTCGTCTCCGTCGCGAGCGGCCCCTTCGTCCCGAGCTCCATCGAGACCCACGCAGCCGCCATGTTCGGAATGATCTGGATGATCGAGAAGGGGCTCGTGCGGTCGGGGCCCCGTTCGAGCAGCTGCTGGAAGCAGTCCTCGAACGCGTACAGGCCGCCGATGCCGGTCGCAACCGCAGCGCCGACACGGTCGGGCTCCGAGGCGATGTCGATGCCGCTGTCCGCCTCGGCCATCCGCGCGGCGGAGAGCGCCATCTGCGAGAACTTGTCCATACGGCGAGCCTGCTTTCGTTCCATCCAGGTCGTCGGCTCGAAGTCCTTGAGCTCGCAGGCAAAGCGCACGGAGTAGTCGGCCGCGTCGAAGTGCGTGATGGGGCCCGCGCCGGACTCTCCCGCCACGAGGTTCTGCCAGCTCGTCTCGGGATCGTTCCCCAGGGGGCTGACCATGCCGACGCCCGTGATGACGACGCGGCGTCTTCCGTTCTGCGACATCTGGCTCATGCGCACTACATCCCGAGTCCGCCGTCGACCAGCAGCACTGCGCCCGTGATGAACGAGGCGTCCTCCGAGCAGAGGAACCGTACCGCGCCGGCGACGTCCTCCGGGTCGCCGAGCCGGCCGAGCGGCGTGTTCTCGAGCATGGCGCCCGTCGCCTCCGCGGGAAGAACGTCGGTGAGCCGCGTCTTCACGTACCCGGGCACGACGACGTTCGCGCGCACGTTCCGGCTCCCGAGCTCCCGGGCGAGCGCCTTCGTGAAGCCGATGATTCCGGCCTTCGAGGCCGCGTAGTTCGTCTGGCCCCAGTTTCCATGCAGCCCGACGATCGACGAGATGTTCACGATCGCCCCGGCACGACGCTTCATCATCCCGCGCACCGCGGCGCGGGAGGTGTAGAAGACCGAGGCGAGGTTCGTGTCGATGACGGTCTCCCAGTCGTCGTCGGACATGCGCACGAGAAGACCGTCCCGCGTGACCCCGGCGTTGTTGACGAGCACGTCGAGATCGCCCGCATCCTCGACGAGCGCCTGAGCAGACTTCGAGTCGGAGACGTCCGCGCGAACAGCCCGGCCGCCGATCTCGGACGCGAGCTCTTCGGCCTCCTCGGCAGCGCTCTGGTAGGAGAGGACGACCTCCGCCCCGGCCTGCGCGAGCTCAGCCGCGATCGCTCGTCCGATCCCGCGCGACGCACCGGTGACGAGTGCCTTCTTCCCCTCGAGCGAGCAGAAAGCAGCCGAGGCCTCGGTCACCGAGAAAGTGCTTCCTGCGCCCGCTCGAGACTCTCGACGGTGTTCACCGAGATGGTCTTGACCCCCCGGTCGATCCGCTTCACGAGCCCCGAGAGCACGTTCCCGGGACCGACTTCGACGAACGTGGAGGCACCGCTCCTGATGAGCTCTGTCGCAGCCTGCGTAAAGCGGACCGGAGCCGTGAGCTGGTCGACGAGTAGCGTCGCCAGACGCTGTGCAGGCTCGACCTTCGCAGTGACCGTCGACATGAACGGGGAGAGAGGCTCCACGAACTTGACCCTGTCGATCGCCGGTCGGAGCCGATCGGCGGCGCGGGCGACGAGCGGGCTGTGGAAAGCCCCGGAGACCTTGAGCCTCACTGCTCGTCGGGCGCCGAGGCTCTCGGCCTCGGCGCAGCACTCCTCGACTGCCTCGTGCTCCCCCGAGACGACGATCTGCCCCGGACAGTTGTAGTTCGCCGGCCACACGCCGATGATCTTCCGGCAGAGCTTCTCGACCTCCTCATCGGCGAGGCCGAGGATCGCCGCCATCGTGCCGGGCCGCTGTCTCGCGGCCTCGGCCATCGCGAGCCCGCGTTCCCGCACGAGCCCGATCGCGTCGCCGGTGCCGATCGACCCGGCTGCGGCGAGTGCGGCGAACTCCCCGACCGAATGCCCGACGACGACGTCCGGCTCGAGGCCGCGCTCTCGCAGGGCGGCCAGGATGGCGAGGCTCGTGGCCACGAGGGCAGGCTGTTGCACCTCGGTATGCACGAGGTCGTCGATTGGCGCGTCGAAGCAGAGGCGCTCGAGATCGAGACCCGAGGCCTCCGAGCCGATTCGGTACACCTCCCGGGCGGAGGGGAACGCCTCCGCGATCTCGCGTCCCATGCCAGGCTCGAGCGAGCCCTGGCCGGGGAAGCAAAAGGCAATCTTGCTCACGTCGCCCTCCCGTTCGTGGTCCATTCGATCAGCGACGAGCCCCATGTAAGGCCCGCCCCCATCCCGGTCATCAATACGAGCGCACCGTCGCGCAGCCGCCCTTCCGCCCGCGCGTCGGTGAGCGCGAGCGGGATCGACCCTGACGAAGTGTTTCCGTAACGGTCCACGTTGACGACGGTCTTTCCCAGCGGGATCCCGAGCTTATCGGCCGCGTAGTCGATGATCCGCTTGTTCGCCTGGTGAGGGATGTAAACATCGACGTCGGCGACGGTCTTTCCGCATTCCGACAGGATCTGCTCGGCCGAGTACACCATGATTCGAGTCGCGAACTTGAACACCTCGCGCCCGTTCATCTTGACGTAGCCGTTCGGGTTCTCGAACCTCCTCGACCCTGACCCTGGAAGCCACAGGTGCTCGCCGCCGCCGCCGTCCGCGCCGAGCTCGAAGCCGAGGAATCCACCGTGGTCGACCGCCTCCATCACCACCGCGCCGGCGCCGTCTCCGAAGAGGACGAGCGTCGAGCGGTCGTCCCAGTCGAGGATCTTCGAGAGCACGTCACCGCCGACGACCAGCGCGCAGCGCGAGAGCCCGGACGCGAGCATTCCGTAGGCCTGCGCCAGCGCGTATACGAAGCCGGTGCAGCCCGCGAGCAGGTCGTAGGCCGCGGCCTTCGGCATACCCAGCGCGTCGGCGAGAAGCGCGATGTCCGTGAGCGCCTCCTCCTCGGCGGCGACGCGCCGCTCCCGGATCCCAGTCCGCTCCCGGATCCACTCGTCCGAGGTGTCCACGATGCGCGCCAGCTCGTCGTTCGTCAGCACCCGTTCCGGGACGTGCGTCCCCAGCCCGGTGATGCCGATACGAGGTCCAGTTGCCGAGCCGAGCATGTCCTATCGCTCCACGGCGAAAGTGAGCGTCCCGCGGGCCGCGAGCTCGTCCCCGACGTGCGCGGTCGCCTTGCCCCTCCCGATCGGGCCGCGAACCGCGGCGATCTCGCAGGTCAAGGTCAGGATGTCGCCCGGCTCGACTACGCGCTTGAAGCGGCAGTCGTCGATTCCGGCGAAGAACGCGATCTTGCCCCGGTTCTCCTCCTCGGCGAGCACGGCCACTGCCCCTGTTTGCGCCATCGCCTCCACGATGAGCACGCCCGGCATCACCGGCCGCTCCGGGAAGTGACCAGGGAACCACCAGTCGTCCTCCCGCACCTCTCTCCGCGCGACCACGCGCTTTCCGGTCTCGAGCTCGGAGACCTCGTCGATCAGCAAAAAAGGCGCTCTGTGCGGCAGGATCGTCTCGATCACGTCCCGACCGAACGGAGCGGTTGGGGCCGAGCCGGACACGAGCGCGAGTCTACTGGCAGAGCCCTCAGGGGCTGGCTCGAGATCGCCCCACGACGGCGCGGCTCACGTTCCCGGCCTCGTCCCAGGCCACGGCGCGTACGCGCTTCACCCTCCCCGCGCCTGGGATACGGATGGTCCCGGCATGCTTGACGTCCCGCCGCGTCGATACCCCGTCCAGCATCACCTTCAGCGTCGCGGGCTCGCTCACCGAGATCGCCAGAGGCCTCATCGACACGATCCGCAGTCGGGGCGGCACCCTGTCGACGGCGAACGGGACGGCGGAGGTCGTGGTTCCGAGCTCGCCCGTGGCGTCGACCGCCGCTTCGTAGGACCCGTCTCGGAGCGTTCCGGCGCTCCGAGCGCCGTCCCAGACGAAGTGTTGCGGGCCTGCCTGCAGGCTCGCGGCGAACGGCGTCGCCACCCAGCGGTCGTTCCGGAGGATGCGCACCTGAACGTTCGCGGGTGCCATAAGCTCGAAGCCGACGGTGAGCCGGTCGAGGCGACCGTCCCCATTTGGTGAGAAGACGGACGGGGTCGCCGTGACGAGGCCGAGCACCCGGCTCACCGTGAGTGGCACGACGCTCTCGACGTCCGAGCCGTCGTCTCCGACCGCGTCGACGACGATCGTGTAGCTCCCGTCGGCGAGCGAGCTCGGGTCGACCGTCACCGACTGGCTACCCGCGAGCAGGCGCTGCTCGCTGAGCACGGGTAGGACGTCTTTCTCGGTCGCGTCGTAGACGTCGACTGACACGGTTGCGGGCGCGGTGAGTGTGAACGTGAGGAGCGAGACGTCGGCCTGGCCGTCTCCATTGGGGCTGACGGCGCTCGGGGTCGCGGCCAGTCCCTGGACGGCGAGAGGCGACGTCGCGACTCCCGTGCCCGCGTGCATCGCACCCGTCGCCGGCCGTGCTGTTGCGGCCGAGATCGACCAGCGATACGTCGCGCGCGGAGCCGAGCCGTTCCAGGTCCAGTCGACGGTTGCACCTGTGCCAGAGCCATCCGCCACCGCCACTCCGTCGGCATCGGAGATCGAGACATGCCACGGAAGCGCGCTCGAGAGACGCGCGTGGAACCGCACTGGGCCGGTCCTGCTCACGTCCAGTCGGGGATCGAAGATCTTGGGCCCTCCGATCTTGTACGCCTCTGCTGCGATCGCTCCGAGCCTGCCGTAGAGCGCGTCTCCGGGGCACTCCGTCAACCCCGTGTCGCGATGCCCCGAGACCACGCGAAGCGTCACCGGCACACCCGACGCGTACCGCTCGCTTCCTCCGGAGACGGCGGTGAGCATCGAGAGAGGGTCGACGTGCGCGAGGTCGAGCCGCCAGGCGAGAAGCTTCGCGAGAGCATCCTGCGCGGCTCGTGGCGGCGCGGCGTTCGTATAGGTGCCGAGAACGGCGATTCCCGTCGAGCCCGTGTTGAACCCGAGCGCATGAGCGCCGACGACATTTCGCGTGATCCCCCCGTACCGGCCCTCGTAGATCGTCCCGAAGCGATCGACGAGAAAGTTGTAGCCGATGTCGTTCCAGCCGTTCCCCTGCACGTGGTAGAGCTCGATCGCCTTGACGATCGCAGGGGCCTCCGCCTGCGTGTAGTCGTTCCGGCCGGCCGTGTGGTGGACGATCGCGAAGCGAAGCCGCGGCGCATACGTGGGAGGGGCGCGGCGAATCGACTCGTTCGCTCCCCAGGACAGACGCGGGACGATCGCCGGAGACCGGGTCGCAGCGGGGACTCGGAACGGAACGTCGACCACAGGGCTCCAGACGAGGTAGGCGCGAACCCGCACCACGCGGCCGGCGGTTCGCGTCTCGATCCGATCCGAGGGACCGACCCACCAGGGGCTTCCGACGCGCCAGCCGGGTCGTGCACGCGCTTCTACCGAGCCTGGGTCGGGGGCGTCCTCGCGCTCCGGGGCCGCCGGCCGCCACGGACTCCAGCGGCCGCCGACCGACCGCGTGCGAAAGGAGACCGCACCCGGCCCGCGCCAGTGGATGCCGACGAGAGTGAACCGCGTCCTCAGTTCACCCGCTGCAATCGTTCGTTCCGCCTTCACCGGTACGTCGACCGCCGTAATGCTCGCGCCGGCTCCCAGCGCTGCCGGAGCTCCGACGAAGGCTGCGGCGAAGGCAAGGAGGAGGACGAGCGCGCGGCGCATACGGCGGAGCGTGGCTGTCACGGCTTTCGCGCGCAAGGGCGTGATCCCTGCGTTGATAGCATCCTTACAGTCGTGCGGATCCGCTTTTTGCGGGCATTTCTTCTCGCATCTGCGGTCCTCTTGCTCTTCGCGACGACCGCCTCCGCTGCGAGCACGGCCCCGCCGCCGCACGTGCTGGCAGTCCATCTCGCAAGCGACATCAATCCCGTCACGCAGGAGTACCTCGACGGCCAGATCAGCCGTGCCGAGAAGGATCACGACGCCGCCGTCGTGATCGTGCTCGACACGCCGGGCGGGTTGAGCTCGTCCATGCGCGGCATGGTCAAGAGGTTCCTCTCGGCGACCGTCCCGGTCATCATGTACGTCTCGCCGCCAGGATCAAGCGCTGATTCTGCGGGCGCGGTGATCACCATGGCCTCGGACCTGGCGGCCATGGCGCCGCAGACGAACATCGGCTCGTCGACCCCGATCTCGCTCGGAGGAGGGAACATCAACAGCGACCTGCGCCGCAAGGTCATCAACGACGCGGCCGCGTATGTCGGGGAGCTCGCCCGCGAGCACAACCGCAATGTCCTGGCGGCGCGGCGGATGGTCACGAAGGCATCGAACTACGGCGCGCGCGAGGCGAAGCGCATCGGGCTGGTGGAGGCAATCGCCCCGACCTTGCCCGCGCTCCTCGATCAGATCAACGGCCGGCGGACCCCGCCCAAGACGTCCGCGCCGCACGGGCTCGTCCTCCACACAGCCGGGGCGGAGATCGAGGACGTCCACATGTCCTTCTGGCAGCGTGCGCGGAATCTGCTGATCGACCCGAACCTGATCGAGCTCATGCTCTCCATCGGGCTCATCGGGATCGTGGTCGAGCTCTGGAACCCAGGACTGATCCTCCCGGGCACGGTCGGCGCGATCTCGCTCATCCTCGGCCTGTACGGGCTGCAGGTGCTGCCCGTGTCCCTCGCGGGGCTCCTCCTGATGCTCCTCGCGGCCGGGTTCTTCGTCGCGGATGCCTTCTTCCCGACGCATGGAGCCCTGACCCTCGCCGGTGCGGTCACCTTCGTCCTGGGGTCGCTCATCCTCTTCGACCCGGCCGGCCCTGCGTACCACGTCTCCCTGCCCGTCGCGCTCTCGATCGCCGGGACGATCGCCGTCTTACTCGGCTTCGCCGTCACCCGGGTCGTACGCGTCGCACGAAATCCTGTCGCGGTCGGCGCAAGCCAGCTCGTCGGAATCGAAGCCGTCGTACGCCGCGACGGCATCGTCGCCCTGAACGGCGAGCTCTGGCGGGCGCATACGCCCGACGACTCACCGCTCGTTCCGGGCGAGCACGTTCGCGTCGAGGAGGTGCAGGACGACCTCCAGCTCGTCGTAGGATCCGTACCTCGAGACAACGGGGAGGAGCCGAGCTAATGGCATATCTGATCGCGGTCATCGCAATCTTGGTCATCGTCTTGATCATCGTGTTCGCGGCGGTCAAGGTTGCCCGCGAGTACGAGCGCGGGGTGGTCTTCCGGCTCGGGCGGCTTCTGCCCCAGCCGAAGGGACCGGGTCTCTACTTCATCATCCCAGTCGTCGACCGTGTCCAGAAGGTCGACCTCCGGACGGTGACGCTCAACGTCCCGCCGCAAGAGGTGATCACGAAGGACAACGTTCCCGTGCGCGTCAACGCGGTCGCCTACTTCCGCATCGTGGACGCGAACGCGTCCCAGGTCCAGGTCGAGAACTTCATGGTCGCGACGTCCCAGATCGCGCAGACCACGCTCCGCTCAGTGCTCGGACAACACGTCCTCGACGAGCTGCTCTCCGAGCGGGACAAGATCAACGCGATCCTGCAGGGGATCATCGACGAGGCGACGTCGCCCTGGGGGATCAAGGTCTCGATCGTCGAGGTCAAGGACGTCGAGATCCCCTCCGACATGCAGCGCGCGATGGCGCGACAGGCGGAGGCCGAGCGCGAGCGCCGGGCAAAGGTCATCTCCGCCGAGGGCGAGTACCAGGCCTCCGAGCGCCTGAAGGACGCGGCCGCAGTCATGTCCCAGGAACCGATCACTGTGCAGCTCCGTTACCTGCAGACGCTGCTCGAGATCGGCTCCGCGAACAACTCGACGATCGTCTTCCCGATTCCGATCGACATTCTCACTGCGCTTTCGAACATCGCCGAGGCAGGTCGCCAGGGCTCGTGAGGGTCGAGGCGCGGCTGAGGCTCGCGGGCGCGGGCGCGCGATCGCGCTTCCGTTCAAAGGGGTCGAGATGCTGCACGCCGGCGTCCCCGCGCCCCCGCTGGGCCGGCGGCTACTCGGTCTCGTCTTCGGCCAGCGCGTCTGGCTCTGGCGTGTCGGGCTCGGGCGTATCGGGCTCGCGAGAGACCTCGCCGTCGAGCGGAACGCCCGCCACCGTCTCGTCGTCCTCCGACCCGACGACCGGAGCGAGCGCCGAGACCTGCTCGTCGTCGCCGCGGAGACGCATCACGATGACGCCCTGCGTCGCCCGGCCGGCCCGCCTGATCCCCTCGACCGGCATTCGAATGACCGTTCCACCCGTCGAGATCAGCATCACCTGGTAGCCCTCGCGAACGAGCCGGGCGCCCGCAAGTTGCCCCCTGGCCTCGGTCAGCCGGACCGTCTTGACTCCCAAGCCGCCGCGGCCCTTGCGCGGGTATTCGCGAATGGCCGTCCGCTTCCCGTACCCCTGCTCGGTGACGACGAGAAGGTCGGCGTCGTCCTGCGCGACCATGGCCGCGATCACCTCGTCGCCCGCGCGCAGGGACATCCCTCGCACGCCGCCGGTCGCGCGGCCCATGGGGCGGGCCTCCTTCTCTGTAAAGCGGATCGCCTGCCCCTTCCGCGAGACGAGCAGGAGGTCGTCGGAACCGGAGGAGAGAAACGCCTCGACAAGCTCGTCGTCGTCGCGGAGGTTGATCGCGATGATCCCCTCCGACTTCAGAGGCGTGTTGTAGTCCGTGAACTTCGTCTTCTTCACGATCCCACGCCGAGTCGCGAGGACCAGATACTCCATCTCCGAGAAGTCGCGGGTACGGATGATCGCGCGGACCTTCTCGTCCTGCTGGAACGGCAGCAGGTTGACGATCGCGCGGCCCTTCGCCTGACGCGAGCCGAGCGGTAGCTCGTGCACCTTGAGCCGGTAGGCCTTGCCTCTCGAGCTGAAGAAGAGGATGTAGTCGTGGGTCGAGGCGACGAAGAGGTGCTCGATGTAGTCCTCGTCCTTCAGGTCCATGCCCATGACGCCGATTCCTCCGCGCCGCTGCTCGCGGTACGCGGTCACCGGGAGCCGCTTGATGTATCCGGAGTGCGTGATCGCGATGACCATGTCCTCCTCGGCGATCATGTCCTCGAGCTCGAGCTCGGACTCGCCCGCGACGATCTCGGTTCGGCGGTCGTCGCGCTTCCCGTAGATCTCCTTGATCTCCAGGAGCTCCTCGCGCACGACTCCGTCGACCCGGGCAGGGTCGCCCAGAATCGTCCGGAGCTCGGAGATCCGTTCCCGCAGGTCCGCGTACTCGTCCTCGATCTCCTTGCGTGCGAGACCGGTGAGCCGCGCGAGCCGAAGGTCGAGAATCGCCTGCGCCTGGACCTCCGAGAGCTCGAACTGCTCCATCAGGCCCGCGCGTGCGGTGTCCGTGTCCGTGGAGGCTCGGATGAGTGAGATCACCGCGTCGAGGTTGTCGAGAGCGACGAGGTAGCCCTCGAGCACGTGAGCGCGCTCGACGGCCTTGCGGAGCTCGAACTGCGAGCGTCGCGTGACCACCTCGCGCTGGAAGTCCAGGTAGTGCCGGACGAGCTCGAGCAGGGACAGCGTCCGCGGAACGCCGTCGACGAGCGCGACGGCGTTGTAGCCGAACGTCGTCTGCAGCGCCGTGTGCTTGAAAAGCTTGTTGAGCGCGACCTGCGGGATGGCCTCGCGCTTGAGCTCGATCTGAATGCGCATGCCCGACCGGTCCGAGTAGTCCTGAAGGTCGGACACCTCGGTGATCACCTTCTCACGGACGAGGCCCGCGATCTTGGAGATGACCCCGCCGTCGCCCCCCTTCTTCACGCCGTACGGGAGCTCGGTGACGATGATCGCGTTCTTGCCGCCCCGGAGCTCCTCGATGTGTGCGCGAGCGCGCACGACGATGCGCCCCCGGCCGGTTCGGTACGCGTCGCGGACCCCCGAGCGGCCAACAATGATGCTGCCGGTCGGGAAGTCCGGCCCCTTGACGTGTTTCATGAGATCGTCGACGCTCGTCGTCGGCTTGTCGATCATCGCGACCGCAGCGTCGATCGTCTCGGAGAGGCGGTGCGGCGGCATGTTCGTCGCCATCCCCACTGCGATGCCCGTCGAGCCGTTGACGAGGAGATTCGGGAACCGAGACGGAAGGACGCTCGGCTCCGGCCGCGACTCGTCGTAGTTCGGACCGAAGTCGACCGTGTCCGAGTCGATGTCTCGCAGCATCTCGGTCGCCAGGCGCGCGAGGCGGCACTCGGTGTAGCGCTCTGCGGCGGGCGGGTCGTCGTCGATCGAGCCGAAGTTTCCCTGCGGATCGACGAGCGGGTAGCGGAGCGAGAACGGTTGCGCGAGCCGCACGAGAGCGTCGTAGATCGAGCTCGAGTCGTGCGGGTGGTACTTGCCCATCACGTCGCCCGTCACGCGCGCGCACTTCACGTACGGCCGGTTCGGTTGATGGCCGGCGTCGTGCATGCCCCAGAGCACGCGGCGATGCACGGGCTTCAGGCCATCGCGGACGTCCGGGAGGGCGCGCCCGACGATGACGCTCATCGCGTAGTCGATGTAGCTCGAGCGCATCTCCTGCTCGAGCTCACGCGGCTCGATGCGGCCGGCTCCGAGCGGCTCGCCGATCACGTCGGACACAGTCCGTAACCCCCGCTCAGTCCGTTCGACGTTCCCTGCACCCTGCGCCCGCGGGCAAAGGTCAGCTGTGCCGGCCGAGAGGCCCGTGCCGGTTCCTCCACTGCCCCGCGAAGATGGAGGGGGCTCGCGGGAGAACCATGGGTTCCCTCATGCCTAGACATCGAGGAACCTCACGTCCTTCGCGTTCTGCTCGATGAACAGACGGCGCGGCTCGACCTGGTCGCCCATCAGCGTCGAGAAGACGCTGTCGGCCGCGGCTGCATCCTCGACGCCGACCCGGATGAGCAGGCGCTTCGCAGGGTCCATCGTCGTCTCCCAGAGCTGCTCGGGGTTCATCTCCCCGAGGCCCTTGAAGCGGCTGATCTGCATGCCCTCCTTGGCGAGGTCGAGCGAGTTGAGCTTGAGCTGCGAGAACGTCTCGGCGTGCGAGGACTTCTTGCCGAAGGCGATGCGAAACGGGGGAAGCCCCGCTATCTCCGCCACCCGAGCATAGGCCCGGCGGACCGCTTCGTAGGTCGGCGACAGCAGCATCGCGCTCGGCAGCTCGATCCGTTGCGCGGTGCTCGTCTCGGTCTCGACCACCTTTACCTGGAGCACCCCGTCCTGGCGATCCTCGACCGTCAGCACGTAGCCGTTCGGCTCGAGCGACGCGATCAGCGCATCGGCGTCCGGGGTCTCCTCGCCCTCGGACTCGACGAGTCGGTGGTCGATCGCGAAGTGGGCCGCCGCTCCGTACTCGGCCTCGAGCTTCGCCGACCAGGCGTCGAGGTGGGCAAGCGCGTGCGCGAACCGGCTCCACCGCGCCTCGGTGAACGTCGTTTCCTGCTCGTCGCGCGCGACGATCGTCATCTCCTTGACCCGCTCGCGCACGAGCAGCTCCTCGAGCTGGGCGTCCTTCTCGAAGTACATGCCCTGGCTTCCGAGCTTCACGTGGTAGAGGGGCGGAACCGCGATATGCACGTGGCCGCGCTCGAAGAGCTCCGGCATCGTCCGGTAGAGGAACGTGAGGACGAGCGTGCGAATGTGCGCCCCGTCCACGTCGGCGTCCGTCATGACGATGATGCGCCCGTAGCGTAGGTTGGCGATGTCGAACTCGTCGCCGAACCCCGTTCCGATCGCCGTGATCATCGCCTGGATCTCCGCGTTCGAGAGCACCTTGTTGATGCGATTCTTCTCGGAGTTGATGATCTTGCCCCGCAGAGGCAGGATCGCCTGATACGTCCGGTCGCGCGCCTGCTTGGCCGAGCCGCCCGCGGAGTCGCCTTCGACGATGAAGAGCTCGGAGGCGTCTGCGTCCTTGATCGTGCAGTCCGCGAGCTTCCCGGGCAGCGCCGAGTTCTCGAGGGCGCTCTTCCGACGTGTCAGCTCACGAGCCTTTCGGGCCGCCTGCCGCGCGCGGGCGGCCGAGACCGCCTTGGTGATGATCTGGCGCGCCTCGGTCGGGCTCTCCTCCAGGAACTCGGCGAGTCTCTGGTTCACCGTCGTGCGCACGAGGCTCTCGACCGGCGGGTTGCCGAGCTTCGTCTTGGTCTGCCCTTCGAACTGCGGGTTGCGCAGCTTGACCGAGATGACCGCGGCCAGCCCCTCGCGCACGTCCTCGCCCTCGAGGTTGTCTTCCTTCTCCTTCAGCAACCCCTTCTCGCGGGCATAGCGATTGAGCGTGCCGGTCAACGCTGCGCGGAAGCCGGAGAGGTGAGTGCCGCCCTCCGTCGTGTTGATGTTGTTGGCGAACGAGAACACGGACTCCACGTAGGAGCTGTTCCACTGCATCGCGACCTCGACCTGGCCGTCCTCGCCCTCACCCTCGAAGTAGACGATGTGCTTGTGCACGGAGTCCTTCGGCTCGTTGACGTGCGCCACGAAGTCGCGGATTCCACCCTCGTAGTGGAACTCGACCGTCTCCCCCCGGGCGTGCTCGTCGGTGAAGACGATTCGCAGTCCCTTCGTGAGGAACGCGGTCTCCCGGAGGCGCTGGATCAGGATCTCGTCCTGCCAGTCGACCGTCTCGAAGATCTCGTGGTCGGGCATGAAGGTGATCGTGGTCCCCGTCTCCTTCGTGGGGCCGATCGTCTTCATGCCGGTCGTCGGCTCCCCGCGCGCGAACTCCTGGCGGTAGGTCTTACCGTCCCGGCGCACTTCCGCGACGAGCCACTCGGAGAGCGCGTTCACGACCGACACGCCGACGCCGTGGAGGCCGCCCGAGACCTTGTAGCCCTCGCCTCCGAACTTCCCCCCGGCGTGCAGTTTCGTCAGGACGACCGTGAGCGCGGGGAGACCCTGCTCGGGGATCACGTCGACCGGGATCCCGGCGCCCTCGTCCCGCACCGTCACCGAGTTGTCCGGGTGAATCGTCACCTGAACGCGTTCGTTCCGGCCCGCCAGGGCCTCGTCGACCGAGTTGTCGACCACCTCGAAGATGAGGTGGTGGAGCCCCCGCGAGCCCGTCGAGCCGATGTACATCCCGGGCCGCAGACGGACGGGCTCGAGGCCCTCCAAAACGGTGATGTCTTTTGCGGTATACGCTGCTTCAGCCATTAAAAAAGCCCTGCAAATAAGCCTTTTGCGGGCCTGAAGAAGTGTATCAGAAACCGCGGCCGGATTGAGCTCTCGCGAGGCTTGCGCGGGCGGCTCTTCTGACGAGCTCGCGGAGCTCGGGATCCTCGATCTCGGCAGCGGCCGAGTCTGCCTCCGCGGCCGCCTTCGGCGTGATCTCGGGAGCTGTCGAAGCCCGCTCTCGAGAGCGCTCCCCCGCAGCGCCTGGCTCGGGGATGGGGCCGACCCGAAAGCGTAGGCTGCGAGGCGCCGACTCTCCGAGCGCTGCGCTCAGGCGGGTCGCGATCTCGG